>Ga0209211_10000881_pt1 | contig 59659 bp, 55 predicted proteins | sample RifGroA2_FD_183992 | JGI IMG/M metagenome (GOLD analysis project Ga0209211, IMG submission 183992) | Groundwater microbial communities from Rifle, Colorado, USA - Groundwater A2 (SPAdes) (version 2) | ecosystem: Environmental > Aquatic > Deep subsurface > Groundwater | place: Rifle, Colorado... | reverse complement strand
GAGAAATAATTCAAAAATATTCTTATCGCGAGCGTCATCAAATTTCGTTTCGCCTGTTTTTTCTTCTTCGCCATTTCTCCAATCCGCCAACAATTTTGAGCCGGCCGCCAGCATCCCGGAAGAAAATGCCCCCGCCAAAAACCACATCCCCCGCACGGCCAAAAGGTTGAGCCGGTCTTTGTCCTGCTGGTTGATCCCGGCCTTGTCACCCTTGACTTTGTCGTCTTCCCGGTCGTCCAAATAATTGGCGATGGCGAAGGAAGCCAACCCCTGGGCCAATGTCTTGACGAGTTCGTTACGCCTGCCATCCGCCATTTGCTGCCATCTTTCTTCTTTCGTTAAAGGTTTCTTTCCCGCGAGAGACGCGACAGCCGCGTCCCCGGCATATTGCTCCGAGATCTCCTGGATAACCCCGGCGCGGACCCCTTCCAGAACTCCCGGCATTAGTGAGGCGCTGTCATAACCAAGCTCTTCGAGTTTGTTTTGCAGGGCTTTTTCAATCTGCTTATCGTCCCTGATAAATGCAAATGCTGTCAACTTCTGGTCAATGGCAAATGCTATTAATTTTTTATTAATGGCGTCGTTAAATGTCTTATTGTTCAAAATTTGCTCGTCGGTAAGCAGCTCATCCTCCGTCGATATCGTCGGCTTGTAAGTCAAGTTCGCGAGCTCGGCCGCGAAAACCAGATCATAAGTCTCCTCATACGCCTGGTCATAAGCTTCCGCGTAAATCTTGCTGTAGGTCTCGCCATAAGCCCGGTAATAAGCTTCCTTGGCCTTTTCATCATCGAGAGCAACCGGCGCCATCGCCACCAGCCCCTCTTGTGACCCCTTTCCTTCTCCCATGGCCTCTTTTACGGCCTTGTCACCCGCCAGCGCGCCATTCTTGCTGGCCTCCTCCTCCGCCTTTTCGCCGGCGAGCGCGTTCTTGAGCTTGGCGACGGGATCCGTCCCGAAGTAACGGTAGAACGCCCCGGCCAGCATGCCGATGGCTTGGGATTTGAGGGAGTCGCCTTCGGCCACGCCGGTCTCGTCGGCGAGCCAGCGCGCGCCCATGACAAAAAGCTGTTTTTTGAGGTCGATGTCGTCAACGATCCCCATCACCACGCCGCCAAAGCTCGCGGCGTTGCTGTCTTTAACGTCCCCGCGGCCCATCGAGGCCAGGGTATCCGTCATCCCCAGCCCGTCCTTGCCCGCGCCCATCCCCGCGGCCAGCCCGTCGACGCCATAGGCAAGCCCCGCCACCGCGAGATTGGCGCCCAACGAAGACGCGATGCCGATAATCCCCTGCTTGATAACCGGATTCATATCATCGCCGAGTTGTTTATCCATGTACTCCGCGATCTCATATTGGGCATAGCCGGCGACCGCGCCGAGCACCGCGGCTTCCGCAAACCCGGCGGCAATCTGTCCCCAAGTCATAGTACTCCCAACCATTGTGCCTGCAGGAAGAACAGGGCCAGCAACACCGGAAGGAAGTGGAGCCGCGCCAGGCGCGGGCCCGGCCAGGCTTGCCCCGAAACTCCCTATAAAACTGATCGCCGTGGCCAACGCCATCCCTCCCGACTCGCTGCAGACACCTTTCTGGACGCAGACCGTGGCGGCCGCGCTGGCGAACTGGCTCAACGAAAGACTGAAGGAAAAAGCTGCCGCGCCGGCGGCTGTCAGACCGCTGCCCCACCCGCCGATAACCGCGCTCACTACTGCTATGCCGATCCCGACCGCCAACTGGGTCCCGCTCATCAATCCCGGCAGGTTATCGGAGTTGTCGCGCCACTTGTTGCCCCAGATGAAGGCGGTCATGGAATCAGGGACATATTCGAAGGACAAATTATTTTGCTTGTCCAGATCCGCCGCGTAGACGAAGCCGCTTAACTGCGCGGCGAATTCTTCCTTTGTCATCGCCTGCGCCCGGCCGATGTCGGTGAAGTAAACGTTTTGGGCGTCGACCGCGTTGACGGTCACGAAGTGTTCGGAGCCGAAGTTGGCGATAAACGGCGCCTTCAATTTCAGGATGTCGGCGGGTTCCAGTTTAGCCGGCTTGAAATCCAGGCCATAGGCGCCGGCCACTTTATGGATGGCATACAAAGATGTCTTCAGTTTGGGTTCGCCGGGCCGGACGATATCGCTCATCAAATCCACAATGAGTGTGGCCACGGACAATTCTTCCAGCGGGACCTCGACCTTCTGGCTCGCCAAAAGGTCCTTCATCGCGTACACGCCGCAGTTTAAAGGATGGATGCCGGGCTCCTTCAGCCAGCCAGTAATCTCGCGGATGCGGTTGCGCGTGAACATCGTGTCGGAGTCGATCAAAAGACTTCTCTGCGGGGTGAGATCATCTTCAGGGTCAGTCAACTGCAGTTGAATGCGGGTCTTTTCCTTGTAGGAAACTTTGTCCAGGAGGTGCTGGACGCTCGCCGCGATGCGGGCGGAAATTATCTCGCTCCGACGCTCGCTATCAGCTCGGTCGGAGTCCCGACCACTACGAAGTAGCGCGTCGGGATCGTTCGTATCTCGTCGTTCGTATTTCGTTAAGGATGAATCGTCCAAACTGAACCCTGAACCCTGGACCCTGGACCCTGATTTTTCTCCCCACAAAACCAGCGGGTTGTAATTAAACGCCCAGCTCGCCTGCTCGGGGACAAAGACAAGGACAATCACGAGGGCGACCGCGCGGATCCAGCGGCTGAATCGGCTGTGAAAATGCCGCGGCTGGTCTCCCTGCTGTGGGGACAGGCCTGGGCCTGTCCCCACAAAATCTTGCGCGGAGATCTCCTCCGCGCTCTCGAAGGTCCTTGGCCCCTTGCGGCTCGACGGCTCGACCCCCGGAGCGGTCACATTCGGGATCCGCAAATTGTTTAACCGCTCGTCCATTATGTTCGCGCCCCTGCCCCGCCGGAGGCGGGGCCTGATTCGGCCTTATAAAAAATAATACATATAATCATGCTCAAATTAAGTTTAAGAATTATGTTATTAGTTTTGGTCATTTGGTTAATTAAGTTGATTGTCCGTTTTATTTGTCCGCAGAGGCGGGCAAATAAAAAGGACTACCGCGGAAAGGTGGTAGTCCTTACGAAATGAAGCCTCTTGAGGCCGAATGGCTGATTGATGCATTTTTGCGAGTTTCCGTGGCGTTAAACTTCGCAATAAGTTTTATCAACAAAGAGAGTATAGCACATTATAGGGGCGGGGCAAGGTGCCGGCAAGTTCTTTAACGCATAAAACTTGTTATTTACCAACAAGTTACGCTACTTTTGAAAAAAATCAAGAAATTATTTGCAAAATAGACACTGACGGTCCTTTCCGACGAGGATTCCAGGGTTTTCATTCAAAAATCCGGAATCTTGTTTTTCAAAATCTTGATTGATCCTTGTGTTTATATACTTTGAGAATGGACATTCATCAAATATTGTCCATTCTGCTATAATGTCCAATCTATATAGAGATCCGGACACGCCCCGCCCTTTCGGCTTGCTGTTCTCAAATAGTAGCTTGGCCACACCTTCACTTGCCTTTTTCTCCTCCTTCTGATTGGACATTTATTCAAATACCTGCCAAGGAGTCCTTGACAAGTCCTGAAGTCCCTCGGAATCCCCCTGACTTCAATCCATCCCCTTAAAAACAAAACCAAAAGCTCAACCTCATTTGGAAGCTCTTCTATGCTAACCCTTCGTTCACCACCACCCCCGGTGTCCGGCGGCTGCCGCACGCTCATTTAATATAGAAAAGGTTGACATTAGATATAAATATGGCATATTTTGGGTGCTATGGATTTTGAATTCGGTCCTGGTAAAAATGAGGAGAACAAAAGAAAACACGGCATTGATTTTATTGAGGCTCAAGCCCTCTGGGAAGATCCAGATTTGGTAGAAATTCCCGCCAGGACTTCAGATGAACCAAGATTCCTGTTGATTGGGCGCATCACAGGTAAATGCTGGTCGGGTATCATTACATCTCGGGAGGAGAAAATCAGGATTATTTCTGTGCGGCGGGCCCGCCGGGAGGAGGTGGAGATTTATGAAAGCTAAAGATTTCGACAAAAAATTTGATGAGGGCCAGGATATGTCCAGGCACCTTGATGTGGCGAAGGCAAGAAGGCCTGAACAGGAGCAAAAAAGAGTTAATGTTGATTTCCCTCAGTGGATGGTCCACTCCTTGGACAAAGAAGCGAAGCGTCTTGGTGTGCCCCGTCAATCGATCATTAAAGTTTGGGTGGCGGAACGGCTGGGCCTTCAGCCGTCGCATTGATAAAACGGGACATCCTCCAATGGAGAAGCGGCGTGGGATGAAAGAGGGACACAATACCTGTGTCCCTCTTTTAATTAACTACTGCGACCTCGGGAAGAGGGAATATAAATTTCCCTCCTCTTTTTACGAATTGTCTTTCCCTCTCCAGAAAATCACTTCTAAAACTCCAGGGTAAAACCAGATAAAAGTCCGGGACAGATACCCCGGCTTCCGGCACAATCGGGATCGAGGTCCCCGGCGTAAAACATCCCCACTTGTCAGGGTTGACATCAACGACAAAAAGCAGTTCCTTCGCGGTCAAGTTACAAAATTGAAGGATGACATTGCCTTTTGTTGAAGCGCCATAGCCGGCTATCCGTTTACCCCGGGTATTAATGTCCCGGACCAGGTCCCGGAGCCTCTCCCTGCAAAAATACGCGCGGTCCCGGAACCGCGCGTATACCGCCAATTCATCCAGGCCCCGTCGTTTTTCTTCGCCGAGAACTCTTTCAACAAGGTCCTTGTCCGCGTGCCGGCGGGACCCTTCCTTTGCCGCGGTAATGGACAAACTTCCCCCGTTAATATCATTGGTTTCCAAGCCTATAATTTTAAAACCCGAGCGGCCCATCATCCACTTGATCTGCTTGAGGGCATAATATGCCAAATGTTCATGACAGATAGTGTCATAAGACCCCCGGTCCAGCATTGCCGGCAGATAACTCTGCTCAAGGGCCCAGATTCCCTCATCGTCCAGAATTCGGAATATCTGGCGCGCAAAATCCAGCGGCGCTTCAAGATCGTAGAACATCGCGACAGATGTCACGACCTTGGCCCGCTTGCCCGGGAACCGGGCGATGAGAGCGTCCGCGCTAAAAAAATCGCTGATCAGGTGGATGCGGGACGGATAACATGACTTAAACTTTCTTCCGGCAGGATCAACGCCGACCAAAAGCAAATTGTCCATGCTGTACGCGTTCAATAGCGTCGCGTCGTTGCTCCCGATATCAACCACCAAATCTCCGCAGGCCAAGGGGAGAAGCCGGGCGATCTCCCCGGCCTTCCGACGGAGATGATTCACCATCGCGGGGTTCAACCCGGAACGATAACCGTAATGGTCCCCATATAATCTGGAAGGATCGCAAGAATGCCTTAACTGCACCAGGCCGCAGCACTCCTCTTTATTGCCGGAGAAACATTTAACCAGATCCAGGGGGCCTCGCGCCACCTTTTCCTCTTTGACGCGCGGAAAAACACCGGCGAGGACCTGCTCCCCAAGAGATAAAAGAGGCGCCAGTGTTTTATTTCCGCAAAGGCGGCATTGCTGGATCGCTTTAAACATCATTTTTAAGCCTGAGCCACGTCAGATCAACCGCCGCGGCTAAATACCGGCAGAAGGTCCTCAAAAGATGCCGGTTGCCTTTGCCGCACCGCCGCTTTCCCAAAACAGCCGGCAATTCCAATATTCTGCTGTTGTTTTCTTGAAGATAATAACACAGCCGCATGCCATAGTCGCCATGGCCCCAAAAAATCCGGGAGTACGGGCATTTCTGAATAACGCTGCGCTTGACCGCGAAGAATCCATAAAGGCTGTCCGTTATTCTAATCCCCGTCATTCTCCGAAGCAGGATATTAAAGGCCCAGCTAAGGACGTAGCGCGGACGACGCCAAAAAACCGGCGGCCTGAAAAACCTGGAAACAAGAACACAATCAAAACTACCCAACCCATGTACCAACGATCGCAGCATTTCAGGATTATGGTCAAAATCCGAATCCATGATAACAACCATTTCCCCTTTTGCCTCCTCCAGGCCGCGGCGGATAGAACGGCCGAGCCCCAACCTCGCGGAATTTAATAAAACTTTGACGCGGCCGTCCGCGAGAGACGCGACAGCCGCGCATGTCCCGTCATAACTGCCGTCATCGACAACCAGAATTTCATGGTCACGGTCTTTGATCTCCCGATGAATTGCGTCAATAAGCAAAACAATGTTTTCTCTTTCATTATAAGAGGGCAAAATGACCGACACGCCAGGGGGAGACGACATGGGGAATTTACGCGCGTATTTTCTTGATTTCTTCACAAATCAGGACGATCTGTTCTTCTGAAAGATCCGAATAAAAAGGCAGGCAGATTATGCGGGCGGCAATTTCTTCGGCAACCGGCAGAGGAGAAGCTTGATATAATTCCATGGCGCTGACGGGATAAAAACCGGGGCGTGTCTCGATGCCGGCGCGTCCAAGCGCCTTCATCATAAAATCCCTGTCCCCTTTAAAATAACGCGGGTCTACCCTCACCGCCATAGTCCAAACCACGGGTGTGACCTCCGGCCTGAAAACCTGCAATGTCACGCCCTCAATGACATTAAGGTATTGACAATACCATTCATAAACCTTCCGCCGGCAATGGATAATGCGCTCTACGTTTTCAAGTTGCGCGCAACCGACCGCCGCCTGCAAATTAGTCAAGCGGAAATTATATCCTCTCACATCATGCCAATACCGTTTATCCTTGCGCATCCCGTGATCCCTTAAAACCAGCATCTTCTCATAATAAGATCTATTGGGTGTGAGCACACCCCCTCCTTCCCCCATAAAAATTGTTTTAGTGGCGTGAAAGCTGAAACAGCCCATATCTCCCCAGGTGCCCGCATACCGCCCCTGGCAAGATGAAAAAGCGGCCTGGGCCGCGTCTTCCACAACGCACAGGTTTTTTGACCTTGCTAAATCCAGCAACCCTTGCATGTGACAGACATTCCCGTATAGATGCACCGGCAAAATTGCCTTTGTCCTGCGGGTGACCTTTCCTCCGGCCGAAACGGGGTCCAGGCACCATGTCAAAGGATCGACATCGGCATAAACAGGCGTGGCTCCTGTTTCAAGAATCATATTGACGGGCGCAACAAACGTAAATCCCGGGACAATAACCTCATCACCCGGCCCGAGGCCGAGAGCGCGCAAGGCCAGGTAAAGGGCGGACGTCCCGCTGCTCACCGCCAACCCATGCGGTGAACCACAAAAAGCGGCGAATTCTCTCTCAAACCGCTCGATATAATGCCCTCCCGAAATCCGCGTCGAGACAAAAGCGTCCTCGACATATTCCTTCTCCCGGCCCGCGAAAACAGGCTTGGCCCACGGGATAATATGCCGGGCGGAAGTTTCTTGAAGGCTCACTTTTATCTTTCAGGCTTGCCGGTGATAGCAGCCTACGCAGTATTTTTTATCATAGCTTATAAAATCATACCGGCGTTTCTTCATGATGGATTCAAACTCTTCGCGGACGAACAATTCCACAGGGACAAAAAAATCTGTCGCGCAGAGATAGTTTTTCACCCATCGTGTCAACGCGGACTGCTTTTGGGGAGAAACAGAAACTTCCTCCACAATGACCACTGTTGAAGCGATGTCCTTGACAGCTTCAAGCAACACATCGATGCTGGTTGTTCTAAATTGGTAGAGTGAGATAATCATGACAACCGCATCCACTTTAGGAAAAAAACGGGGAAGGCCGCGATGAAGATCCCACTGAAAATGCCTGATGTGCGACTTGGCCAGATGAGCAACAAAACCCGGGCTGGCATCACAGACGCTGTATTGACAGCCTGCGGGCAGGAATTTCTTAAACTCTCCTGTCCCGCCACAGAGGTCAAGAACAGAAGAAGCGCCTTTAAGATACGGCAGGGGGAGCCGATATCGCAAATCGCGCCTTGTCCCTCTCTTCAGATAATCCAGAATATTGTAAATCAAAGGGCTGCGATAATTAATGCTTTTAACAAAGGCTTTCATCGGGGAAGGAAATATGCCTTTACGCCCGGGCGCGTCAAATAATAGATGACCCAACCCCAAAAAATAATTTCCAAAAAGTAATAAACAACCAGCGCCGGCCAGACAACGGAAGCGACGGTGAAATCAGGCACACCCAGATGGTCAAAAAGCGACTGGATAACAGGTTGCTTATCAAGATAATGGGCGTGATTTTGAAAAGCCCGGTATGGGTGTTTCCAAAAAACAAAAAATATCGTAAACCAGCCAATGAAAATAATTAAAAGACGGCAGACATTCTTTCCCCACAACAACCCTGCCGCGGCCATAAAACCCGCTGCCCTTTGAACCCAGGAAAAAACATATCTCGATTCTCCTAACCACGGCGGCAGGTAGCCGTATATATCCTGGTACCATGCGCGGTCAACAATAAGTTTATGCATATGGACAATGGAACTAAAAACAATAAATAACCCCAAAACAATAACGCCGCGGGGAAGTTTTCTTGTCTTGTCGTTACTCATTATAATTAACGGGCGGGGTTTTACCGTCCGGTCAAGTTCTGGAACGGATTATTTTCCATGAAATCCAGGAGGATGGGGCCGGCGACAAGGATACCGACGACGGGAAAGATGAAAACAAGAAGGGGCACCAGCATCTTCATCGGGGCCTTGAGGGCCAGCGTTTCGCCGCGCCGGTAGCGCGCCAGGCGCATGTCTTCAGAGAGAATATTCAGGGCTTCGGTGACGGAGGTCCCCATTTTATCCGCCTGGATCAGCGTGCGGGCGAAGGTGGACAGGTCCGGCAGTTCATACTTGGCGGCCAAATCCTTGATCGCGTCGCGCCGGGTTTTCCCGACGTTGATCTCCTGCAAAACCGTGTTAAGCTCCTCGACCATGACCGACGGGGGGGATTTTTCCACGACCCATTTTAACGAAAGCATAAAATCCAGCCCCGCGTTGACGCACAGCCCCAGGAGGTCAATGGCGTCCGGCAGTTCCTTGACGATGACGGCCTTGATCCGCTTGATCTTCCCCTTGACCCAGAATTCCGGCAACAGGTAGCCGCTGGTAAAGCCCATGCACAACCAAAAAAAGATCTGGTCCGGCTTGACCGACGGAAAAGTGATGAACAAAAACAGCCCGGCCAAAACTTCCTTCACCAAAATAAATTCTTCCGGGGCCATATCCACCCGCGCCATGGCGAGATCTTTGACAAGGCGCTGGCGGATCGCTCCGGCGCACAACGGCTTGTTGACCATGGCCAGCTTGCGGAAATGCGCCATCACGGTCTTTTTTTTCCTGGAACCGCCGGCGTCCGCCGGAGCCAACGCGAGTTTGGGACGTTTTTCCCATTCGACCGGGATAAGCCCGATGACGAAAAAAACGACGCATAGGTAAGCGAATAACAACAAGAGTGCTAACATTGGTCATCAGTCGTCAGTCGTCAGTCGTCAGTCGTCGGTCGTCAGCGAAAATAGCTGAAGACTGAAGACTGAAGACTGAAGACTGAAGACTCCTTTATTAAAAATCTTTAAACGTGCTTATTTTCCAGATCAAAAGCGCCCCGATCGTCTCCGAAACAACCGCGTACATGAGCATGGCCCTCCCGACGTCGGAATGCAGCATATGGTCGAAAATCTGTTTGTTGGTCGAGTAAACGACGAACGCGAACCCGATCGGCAGAAGGCTCATCACAACGCCCTGGAGCTTCCCCTGGATCGTCAGGGTGGCCAGGTTCTGTTGTATTTTCTTGGTTTCTCGGATATTGGTCACGATCCGGGTGAAGATAACGGGAAGGTTCCCGCCCGTTTCCCTGGCCAAAAGGATCGCCGTGATCATCTGCTGGACCGCGGAGAGCGGCATGCGGCTGTAAAGGTGGTTCAGGGCCTCTTCCAGGGAAACTCCCATCTTGTTTTCCCCCAAAACAATGCCGAATTCCTTGTTGATGGGATCCGGCATCTCGTCGATGACCGCCTCCAGGGCCTGGACAAGGCTCAACCCCCCGCGGAAAGAGCTCGACATGATCATCAAGGCGTCGATCAACTGCTCGTTGAACTTGTCTTTGGTCCTCGCGGCCAGACTCTGGATGTAAATACTGGGGAAGAGAAATCCGGCGATCAGCCCGAAAACAATGCCAAAAAAGTTCAGCCCCGGCGGGAAAAGAAAATAAAAGAATCCCCCCAGGATCAAAGGCGCCAGGACAAAGACACGGCCGATCTTCCTGGCCTCCTGACGGGGCATCAGGTGCTCCATGCGCATGGAGAGCTTGCGCTGACGGTCTTCGCCCAGGACGGCGGCGCGGCCGTACATGGCCGGGATGACGGCGTAACCCACCATCCCGACGGTACAAAAAATGAGGAAAAAGATAACGGGTAACATGGTTCAAAAAGGGCATCCGGGGATCAGGAGATCAGGGACTAGGTAATCCGGATACCCGGGTATCCGGATTTGCGGATATCCCACGGTAATTTTTGCATTTATACTTAAGTATATCCCGAACGTGGGAAAGATGCCACTGCCTTGACAATTTTGTTTTTGGCAGGACCGTCAGGGCGCGTTGCACCTTATGCCGGCGGCGGTCCCGGCGCAAGCTTGAATGCAATCGTGGCAGGTCGTTGCGTTCGCCCGCACGGTCAAGCAGTCGCACCCGCTGGATTCAAAACAGGGCTGGTCATACCACAAATTCGTTTCATAGGGATCAAAGATACATTCCGTCGTGAGGCGCGGGTCGTAAATCCTCCCCTGCCCCAGAGACTCGCCGACGGCTTTCCACCGGCCGGAAAACCCGCGGGCCATGTATTTCTGAAAGACCCAAAAGGCCCACAGGACAACCACGATCAGCGCGGCGTATTCGATCAAAGACTGGCCCCTTTTCCCTCGTCGGCGTAACATGGTTAGAAATTCCGGCAGGGCACGAATTTGAAATCCATGCCCGACCGGTCTCCTTCCTGGCCATGGTAATAATATTGAACACAGGCCTCGCTGTTGACCCCTGTGGATAACAATTCGTTCGCTAAATCCCAGCAATCCTTGTTGGTCGTCATTGGACACAGCGCCGTACATCCCGGCGGATCCGGATCGATCTGGCAGTTGGCGACACACTCGGGATCCGGCGCGTTGTCAAGCCGTTCGTTGAGCATAAAAGCCCCGTAATAATAGCTACCCAGGGAAGCCAATGATCCGTCCGGGTCGGGCAGCATGTTCGACGTGCATTTCGCCTCAATGTCCAGGGGATCAGCGGTCAGCGGCCGGTCTCCACGCAAAAAGCTCGGCTTCCAGATCTCCACGCCGTTGGGGAACAAAAGTGTGGAAAGCGCGCTGGTTTCATCGTAGCGGCCGACGCGCACCTTCACGACCCCGTCTGTCCCCGCAAGCTCATAACAGCGTTTCGTCCCCCAGTTCTTTGTATACGTTTTTACCCACGGCCACCGGGGGTCCCCGGTCGGAGTCTGGCTGACATTGCACGCCTTGTCGCACCGTTCCGGGATCCTCGCGTCCGCGCGCACGACATGCCATTTCCCGGATCCCGGCGGCTGCCCCTTGGCAGGTTCGCCTTGCCAGCCGTAAATGGCATGATACGGTAACCCTGTTTTTTTGTTATCAAAATCGATCCTGGCCTTGATCAATCGACAGGCGGCCCCGTCCGGCTCCGTATCGCCGTCATTGTCGTCACACGTCAAAAACTGGTAAAATTGATTTTCCGCGGCGCGCAAAGCGGAGAGAAGGCTGTCCATCTCGGCCAGCCTCCTCGATAAAAACGTGTGCCGCTTGCGGAACTTGGCCACCTGATTTGTGGCCTCGGGAATACTTTGGTCAACCAAAGTCTTAAATCCACCGGCGCCGGTGGCGGCGCAGGAACCCGCGGCAATTCTGCCGGCGATCGCCGCCGGAATGACAGCGGCGGCGTCCGAGCAGACATAGGTGGTACCATACGCGACGCACGTGAGCGCCGGGTCGACGCCACAACCCGCGGTCAAGGTATTCTGACACGCGACAAGTTCACTTATGTTTGTGGGAATGTAGGCTGTTGTGTCAAAGCCGGGGACCAATGATCTCGGCAAAGCCGAACACCACGTATTGGCCTGCGCGAAATCATCCACAAGACCGTTCTCGCACCCGGTTTTACACATATTAAACCGGTTGGCATTGCCGCCGTCAACATTAGCGTTCCAGTTCAAGCAGTTGACAACATCTTCAAAATCTCCCCGGATGCCATTGGGGCCGTCAGGCGTGCCGTCACCATTCGTATCATTGTTATCAAAAGTGGCCGCCTCGCCCGCCGGAATCCAGGGACACCCCGCCGGAGGCACACACCACGCGGCATCTAAATCACTGCAGCTTGGCGAAACAAAGGAAGTATCGCGCCAGGCCTCCAGGCGGTTTCTGATCTCCTGGATCCCCTCGTACCATCCAACAAGCGCCCCGTCTTTCTGATCACAAAGATAGCAACATGAGAAACTGGAAGACAGGTCGTCGTCACAGGTTGGACTACTTGTGGCGCTGCTTCCTTGCATCGGCGCGGCGGCGCCCCCTTCGATCCATTGGGCCGCGTCCAGATACCAGCTTCTGAAATTTTTACCCAATTGGGCCGCGTCAGCGACCACCGCCGCCTGGGCCCACTCAATAAAAAAATTCAACCCGTAGACAAGTTCATCCAAAAGATCGTCCGGCCATAAAGCCGCCGGCGCGGCCCCGGGATCTCCGCAAGCGCATCCCAGATCATCCGCCGGACACGACCCGAATTTTGGACACATCCCCCAATATGGAAACTGGTCGCCGCCGGGAGAACAAAAACGGTCCCCTCCTCTTTTCCAAATGCCTATGACAGGGTTCCCCGCCGCGCTCTGGGCGCACTGATCGTCGTCCGCTTCGATCTTCCCCCCGGGGCCCGGCGGACCCGGCAAAACCACGCGGTCGGGAACAACGACAACACCCGCCGCCAGATTTGTTCCGTCCACGCAAAATGATGTGTCATACAGCGCTCCCCCGGGCGGATTGCCCGCCGGCAATACCAGTTGAGGGATCTCCGCGGGTTGACCGGCCAGACACGCCCCCACCGTCGGCTCCCGCGGGTCACACCAATAGCATTGCTCGGGTTTATTCATCAGATCAAGCGGCGCGCTTAAATCTACTTTCCAGTCCGCGATTTTGTAAAAAAACGGAAAACTTCCCGTCCTGTTATCATTGGCCGGATAATACGGAGGTCTGTAAAATCCCGTCGTGTCCTCCAGCCGGAAACCGCTGGCCGGGACGAAATTCTGCATTCCGTTGGGGTCAAGGGGGTTTTTCCGGTAACGGGCATGTTCGTCATCACGGCCCAACTGCTCCTGGAACGAAATAAAGGCGTTGAGGGGGTTGCCGCGGTAAGCGTCGTAGACCCAGGGATAATCTGTCCCGTAAGGGCTGTTGTCCTCGCAGTTTTGCCGGATAGCCGGTTCGGTAGAAGGCACGCAAGAGGGATCGCATTCCGATGAATTGTTAAAAGGCGCGCATACCGGGCCGCTGTCGTCGTAGAGCCCCCAGTTATCGCCGTCATCCAGCAGGAAGCCCTTTAACGCGTCGAGGAAGTCCTGCACGTCGGTGGAAGCGGGCGGCGGGATCGTATTGATCCTTTGTTCCATGTAATAAAGCCCGAACCGGCTGGCCTCATCAAGGGGTTGATTGCCGGCGTCTAACCCCCACAACCGGTCTCCGTCGGAATCTGTAAAATCAGGGACTTGGACGGGGTCCGTAACCGCGCTGCCTAACGCCGCCTGGACCCCTTGTTCGACGAAGGCATCCCTCATTTCCATCGTGTGCCAGATAATATCGCTCCAGGCGCTGGTCAGCCCGGGCTGGATCACCATGACCTGCATGGCAAGCGCGCCCAACGCCAAAACAAGAGAGACAATCGCCATAGCAAAGGGGGTCCCACTTCCCCATGTCACTATGATAATAATAATAGCAATAATAACCGCAATTATGGTTATGAGAATCCCGGTCCAGCCGCAAACCTTTCTTTTCCCGCCCAGCGATGTTTTAAAGACAGACTGCCCCATGCTGGCCATATACGATCCCAGGGTGGACGCCGCGGTGTCCGCCGCGATGGTCGTAACGGTCTTGCCCTGGCTGACGCGTCCCAGGTTTATGGAAACAGCGTAAAAGATCAGCGCCGCGGCGACGACGAGGATGAGGATGACGGCAACTTGCCCACCTTTATCAGACATCGCTTGGCGTGAACTTTTAAGAATTTTGTTCAAATAGCGAAACATGGCTTGTCACAAACTCGCGTTCCGGATCTCCGGATAACCGGTTACCCGGCTATCCGGAAACTGTCCTTTGTTTACTAATCTCCACTCCACACCGCGTTCATCGGAGCGGGTGTAGAAAAATGCGGGTCGATCTGGGTCAAAGGACCGGTTACCTCATTGACATAACTCGTACAAACACCCAACACCCACGTGGTACATCTCCCATAATTAGGGTCAATAGGAGATGTCAACAGGGCCTCATGCGCTTTCTGCCGCTGGCCCAGATCCAGCCCAACCCAGCGGAAGACCATGATGATCCCGTACATCATAAGGAACAGGATGATCATGCAGAAAGTGAACTCGAGCATGACCTGACCTTTCTTATTCGTATCTCGTATCACGTATCTCGTATCTCGCATTCTGTTTCTGCTTGCTTTTAGGGTACGCCAGGTACCGCAAAATCCACCGTTTCATCCCCGCCGGTGGGCGTGATCCATTTGCGCCCGCGCCGGTCCGCGACCCGGCTACGCACGATAATGACTTTGAAGTTTTTATCCATGCATGTCCTCTGGATGTTCCCCGCCCCAAAACAGTTTCCACACGCCTCGACGGGGTTGGACAAACCCGCGGGCCAGACACCAGGATCATTATTGACGGCTTCCGTGTCGGTACAAAACCGGCCCGTGTCATTGCTAAGCTGGACCACCCGCTCAATAAGATCAATCTGATCTTTTTTCTGGGCGGTGCGGATATATTGACTGGTGTCGCCGCTGGCGGCATAGAGCCTGCCCTCCTCAACCCGGAAATACGTTCCATCCACCCCCGAGTCGCGCACGAACGAATACATCTTGACATCCTTTTGCAGCCCGGGATCCAGCCCCGGATCGCTGTCCCCGCGCGTAAGGTCCAGGTCACCGTCTTGCCGGTCCATGACCCAAAATTGCTTGATAATCCCCGTTGTCTGGTCGACCCCGTTGGCGTTGGGGGGAAGCGGATCTCTCTCCTTGGTATTGACCATAATGCTCTCTCGTTTTAAATCCAGATCGCCGAAGCTGTTGCGGTCACCGACGTCCACCGAGGGATGGCGTGGAGACTTGCAATTTCTTTTACAACTGCTGGGCTCAAGGACAATCCCTTCGCCCCGGAGAAGACTTGCCTGGACGGGATTAGGTATCGGGTTTCCAAGGGCATCAACGCCACCAGGCAACTCAAACCCGGCATCCCAACCCATGACCAGATACCACTGCCAGGAAAAATCACCGCGCTCCGCGCCGGGGACATCCGTTGCGCCGTCACGGTCCAGGTCAAAACGTTCATCGGCCGACAAATTGCATCCCGGGACGCCAACGCCGGGGGCGGAAGGCGGACAAACCGGGTCACAACTGCGCAGGGAAGGGCCGCCGTCATGGTTACACCATTCGGTGAAACCGGGATGGTTGTATACGACATCGTAGAGCTTGGCGCAGCCGAGAGTACGCGCGAATGTCTGCGTCGAGGTCGGGCTGCAATCGGTACAACAGCTCGTGCAATCCTGTCGCACGCACATACTCGCGCACGGGCCGGTTTGCTCCAGACAATTTGGCTCCCATTCCACCGCCGGGTCAGGGATTTGATACAACTCTGTCGAACCTCCGGAACAATCCGTGCAGGTTGGGTCGCAATTATCCGAGCACAACCCCATATCGACCAAATGGACCCTTTTAAACCGTGCCGTCGTCAATGGGAAATGTTTGCCGTTGATAAAAATATCAGAAACGGGGAGATTGAAATCTTCGCCGGCATCCACGGGAAGGAACAAGTTCCGGCTGTACGTCGCGGCCGCGCTCGCGACGTATGGCGTGCGGTCGATGGCGGCGTATTTGGCCGACTCGGCCGTCAGCCTGTCTTCGACAAAAAGAACACTGGCTGTTTGGTGAGAAGCGTCCCCGCTTCCTCCTCCGCCGCCCGCCAGCCCGGTAGAATACCGGTAGGAGGTCGTCATCGCCTGGCGCATGGCGCGCAACTGCTGGTTCTGCATGTACCCGGCGCTTAACGCCTGGCGGACAATGGCGCCGACGACAAAGATCAGGATCGCGCCGAACACGGCCAACTCCATGGCCGTTTGGGCTTTTTTAGGTAAGAAGTGAGAAGTAAGAAGTGAGAAGTAAAATTTGGTCTTTTGAGATTTTTTGTCTTTTGTGTTCACTTTTTCCATCATCCCTCTTCTGCTTCTTACTTCTTGCTTCTTGCTTCTTACTCTTCCGAAGTTACCCCCTGCTGATTCACTTCGTAAATCAATACGCCCCCACCTCAACGGTCCCCTGTTTACGCTCTGTCGAAACAGACTCATCCGTTTTTTGGGTCCAATAGCCGCCGGCGTCATTCATCGTAATAATGCTTGTATTCGTGCCATGGACCAGGGTATAGCGCACCGACGAATTGGCCACGCGAGGGTCATACTGGTCCCCCATGTCGTCCAGGGCCGATTTCCAGCGCCCTTGCAAACCCCGCTTCAAATAGTGCTGAATGGCCAAAAGGGCGCCCAGCACAATGATAATCAGCACAATGTACTCGAGAGTGGTCTGTCCTTTTTTATATCCGCGTAACATGGTGTCTGCGCCGTCCTTTCCTCTCAACGCTCTTCGGTATACCCTAGATTGATCAACGTGTTGGACGTCGTGACCGACACGTCATCGAAAGAATACGTTATAGCCCCGGCAACATCCTGTGTCCGCTTGTCCGTGGACCCGCGCGTGGCCGTGTAGCTGGCCTCCATGTGCCCGGTCTCGTCGAACTTTTGCTCCGCGTTTTGCTGGACCCCCACCTGGTCCGCCACAATTTTGATGAGCGACTGGGTGCCGCGCTTGAGCATCGGCCCCATGGCGAACATGACCAAAACAATCACACCCAGGAGGATGGTGTATTCCAGGATCGACTGGCCTTTTTTAAGTAAGAAGTAAGATGTAAGATGTAAGAAGCAAAATTTGCTTTTTTGAATCTTCTTATTTTGTCTGTTCGTTTTTTCCATTTTCCTTTTCAAATTTTTGCTTCTTACTTCCTTCTTCTTACTTCTTACCTCCTGCTTCTTGCTTCTCTCTTTTCAATTCGCGCCCCGCGGCGGCGCCGTTTCGCTGCGGGTTTGCACCGCCGTCACCCCGTCGATCGTCTTGCGGAAAATGCCCGTCGTCGCCCCAGGCAACAATTCCGTCCCGGTATTTTCCCGCCGGCTGACCGTCGAAACGGTATTGCCGTAATAGGGTTCATACCCGATCTGCACATCGCCGGTGTAATAACCCTGCGTGCGGTTAAGCACCATATTGAGCATCGCGTTGCGGGCGTCAAAAATACGCGCCTGGACCCCTCTTTTAAAATAAATGGTCATGGCCGTGGCCATGCCTATGACAACGAAGAAAACCAGGACGTACTCGCCCATGACGGCCTGGGCTTTTTTGGTTTTGAAATATCTTAACATGGAAGGTTGCCCCTGCGAACAGGTAACTTGATTTATTATAGCACAAATAAAACATGGCTTACCCGGGAAAGCCCCCAGGTAAGCCATGTTTTTGACAAGGACATCCCAACGGATCTAGGGATTATTGTTTTCCCCAGAATTCTTGCTGTACGTTCATAATGGCAGAGTTGGTAACCGTTGAAGTAACTTCGTCACCAATTAACGTCGAGCCGCTGACACCTCTGGTAAAGGTATCTTTTGTCACGCTGGACGTTGTCATGGTCTGGGTGACGTTGGTATTCCCCACGGAGAATTGGTCCCCGATGTCATCCGCCGCGCCTTTCAAGCGCCCTTGAATACCGCGCTTGATGTAGACCTGGATCGACAAAAGGGCGCCGATGATGATGATGATGAGGACCGCGTACTCCAGGGTGCTCTGCCCCTTTTTTCTGCGTTTATTTAAATAAGTAAGCATTTGATTTTCCTCCTAAAAAGTTGCCCTCTCCTCATGAGAGAGTTCTCGTAGTGCTTCTTTTCAATTAAAACTGCTCACCAAAAATGGTGTTATCATACGCCGTGTTCTGGAAACCGCCTGTGCCGCGCGTTCTGGTCAAGTCGGAATCCTGCCTGGTCGTCGTATCATCCAACCGCTTGGTTGTCGCCTCATTGCGGGTGATGTCATAATCGGTTGTGAGATAATACGGTTCGTACTGGACAGAGGCCCCTAACGCCGTCGACTGGTTCTTCAAATAGCTCGAGGCATCACGGACCCTCGCCTGCAGGGCGCGCTGGGCGTAGGTTTGCATCGCGATAATACCGGCCACGACGAGCGAGATCAGGATCGCGTACTCGGCGGTATTTTGCGCTTTCTTATTTTTGATCAGTTTTCTAAACATGGATTTTCCCTCCTAGGAATTTCTTAAAGTAACTAATGGTGTTTGTCTTACCATCTGCATTACGGCGACAGCGGTCTGGATGTCTGGAGCCTGCCGGCCATATTCTCCATACCGTTGGTGCCGCTGGTTAACGTATTCTGAATGGCTGTTCTGAATCCCGGCAAGAAGATCAAAAGAGCAGCAATGACAGCTGCCACCAGGATGATGTACTCAACGGTGCTTTGCCCTTTTCTCTTGTGGGCGGCACGTTTCGTTATTTTCTTCAACATGGTTTCCTCCCTTGAATGAATGCGTTACTTATGGAACGAGCAACGCGAGTGAACATAAGTAACTGCATGAATTCAATCCTTGACAATTTGATCAAATTGTCAAGGATCAAGCAAATCAACAACTTAACTTCGCTATCCGCTCGTTAAATTATGATTTGCTATGATTATTCTTTTTGGAATTCCGTTTGAATCGTCTGTTGGGTGGCCTGTACGGACCGGAACACGTAGGTGCTCATTGCAATCACTGCAGCTGCAACAACCGCCGCGACCATGGCATATTCTAGTAGACTTTGACCCTTTTCATTTTTTCTGCATGTCATGGGTTTCCCCTGGCCTTGCCGCGACGACCTTGAGTGTTCAACAGACAATCCTTGCCCTTCTGCTCCACCGTCCTTCTTCAGACGGCAGAACAGCGAACCCCGCAGGGCTTCTATTACAGCAAACACCTTATCGGTGTCATAATTCGGGATAGTCAAAGATCGACAGAGAAAGTATATCACATGACGACCCCCTGTCAAGGTTCAGACAAGATTTTTTTGTATAGTATTATTTTACTATAGTAATAAACAGAGGACGTCCCATCGGATCCGTGATGCCCGCCTCGTTGACCCGTTGAACAATTTGCCGCAGTATATTAAAAGAGGAATACACTGGCGGGGGACACAAAGAGACCAGAAAGACCTGCTCATGGGCCGCGCAATAACCATTAAGCGAATAAACTGTTGATATTAACTGAGTTATATCAAACCTTGAAAATTCTCCCCCCAAAAAATGTTTTTGACAATAGTGATTGAGCGCGCCGCCCCAGTCCTGGAATACCAGGGAGGGGCTCTGCCCTGACAGGCACGGGACGCTCTGCTCATCCTGCGGGGAACGGATGCGTTCACCCCCCGTTTCCGCAATGGCATTGACCGCCCTTCCGGCCGGGCCGGCGTCAAGGTTGGGCCATCGCCTGAGGAACGCCCGCACAATATCCGTTGGCGCCTTATCGGCGCAATTTGTCAAAATGACCATGACCGCGGCGCCCTCCGGAGACGCCAGGATAGTTACGCTGCGCAAAGGCGCGCCTTTGCGCAGCAAGGGCGCGCCCTTGCGCGGTAACAGCGCTCCTTTTGATTCCAATTCTTTCTCAAAAATATTGGCCGGCCCGGCCGCGACATAAAAAACTTTATCCGTTACTTCATCATAAAATGGCTCCACCGTTTTTGTATTTTTCGATAATAACAAAAATTCTTCCTGCCCGGGCCATACGCCCAGCATGAAAAAACGCTTTTTATGCGGGAACGAAGAAAACTCGGCGATCCGTTCCCCCGCGCCATCAAAGACAACCGCCTTTTTAATTTGTCCGCCTTCTTTTCCCTGCCTGCCGGCAGGCAGGCCTTCAAACGCGGCCGCCATGTCAAAAACCGCCCCAGAAAGCCTCCCGGCCGACGACAAAAAGATAGCGGGTTGATTATTGCTGATCACGCAACGCGAGAGCATGGTCATTGCTTGCTCCGCGCATGCCGGAAATCCCGCCCCATCTCCCAGACTGGCCAGACAGGCGTCTGTCATGACCCGGGTGCCGTTTTCCAAATAAAATTCAAAATATTTCGCCTCCATAAACACTTGCCGCTTTTCTTTTTCATACTCCAGAAAAAATCTAACAGATGGAGCGACCGTCTGGATCATATTGCCCCAACCCGATATTCCAAGATCGGTCAATGGCCGCTCAAAACCATTCAGCTGCCACAAAGCATGATTTGTCAGGCGTCCCATCTGGCTGAATTCGCAGACGCCCAACAGATTGAAGCACGGCACCATATCACAAAACGCGTCGAATTGACCGGGCAAAGGGTCCGGGATATGCTTTCGTAACAATGCGCCCAGGACAGGGGTCCTCGACAACTGCCACTGCGCGGCTTTAAGAAAAACACAACCCATGCCTTCACGCAGAACCCCCTTGCTTTGCGCGCGCGACGCGCGCAAAGCCTCAACATGACGCGAAAATGTTGCTTGAGAAAAGCCGCGCGCGCGCGGTTCAACGACCGGCGCTCTTTTGGGTTGCCCCAGTCCCGGGATGAGCCCGGGATGTCCCTGTCCCGGGATGTCCCGGGACAGGGACATCATCGGATCCTTTCGAACCTGCGGCAACACCTTGGGAGGCAAGGGCTTTTGCTCAAGCTTGATTTTCTGGACCTCATTTAAAAGCTGCTGTTTTTTTTGGGAAGGGATCTGAAATTTCTTCGCGGGCGCTTCATCAGAAGGCGGCCGCCCCACGGCATTGCTTAAGTTGGCACTCTTGATAATCGCGTTAACGGAAGATTTGGAAACCTGTATTTTGAACTTTTCGCTGATAAGAGCGGCGAGTTGCCGGCAGCCAAGATCGTGATCCGTCCTTTTTTGCTGAAGAACGAAATCGATAACTTCTTTCCTGAATTTGTAGACAACGCCCATAAAAACGCAACCTTTTCAGACTGGACATTAGTTTCTGTACACTATAGCACACCCGAAAAACGGTTTCAATTTTTCTTCCATGCCATCCAGAGCAAAGAATTTTAAAGTTTTCATTGTGGTTCCGGCAGATTTTATTTATAGTGAGGGGGTCGAAATATTTTTTCAACATCCGACCCCTCACAAAAATGTCTTTACCGCATAAAATATGTAACCTCGCCGTGTTGGCAGGATTCTTTGCGACTGTCTGCGTGCCGGCCTTCGCCCGGGAACATGCACCCGCCGGGGAACAACAACCGGCCAGACTCAAAATCATCGATGCCGCGCTGGCCCAGGCCGAAGTGGAATTCTTTGAGCACCCCCCCGCTCCCGAAGTTCATTCTTCCTCCGGCGGGAACACATTCGGATTGACCGAAGCGCAATCCCGCGAAAATATTATCGACGCCGCCCTGAAAAAACATAGTCTTGAAGCGGGCGTGGAACTTTTTTATTACCGCTATGAAGAGCCGGATCTTATGAAAACAATGGGGATCATGCAAGGCATTTACACCCATTATACGTATCGCCCTTCCTTCGATGACTTGCTTTATACCGGCCTGATGAATCTCTACAAAATTGAAGCCCGGTACAGCCGGGGGGATGTTGATTATACTTCGGAAGGCAGCGGTTCAGATGACAATATCCCCGACTGGTCGGTCGAGCTTCGTGGAATTCTTGGCAAAGAATACGCGGATGGGCCATTTAGAACAGTACTTTATGCGGGGGGAGCATACAGATATTTAAACGATAACAGCAGCGGGCGGCTGACAGACCTCGGCTATTACGGCTACCAGCGGGAATCCAATTATTATTATCTTCCGGCGGGGTTTGAATTCTCGAACCAGATCAATGACACGTGGTCAGTCGGCATTACCGGTGAATATGACTGGCTTGTTTATGGTTTACAAATAAGCCATCTGAGTGACGGCGATCAATTTACCGGGATGAGGAGCGAAGACGCGGAAAACGAGCAAGACCATGGCTACGGCCTGCGGGCGTCGATACAACTTGTCCGGCAGTCAGACATCGCTGATCTTGTTTTTGGGCCTTTTGTGCGGTTCTGGAACATTGAAGACTCTGAAATATCAACCACCTTGCTGGAAGGATCTATTACCCAGGGCCTCGAGCCGGAGAACAACACCATTGAAGCGGGTTTGAAAGTTGGTCTTCGATTTTAACTGTTTATAACCTCTCGATTTGATCGCCCAGAGACGTTTTTGTCACCCCGATAGTTCCCGCCTTGAGCTCAATCACAGATTCGGAACGAAAAAAAACCGGACTTAAACGAAACGGTTTTATGCGCTCGACCAGCCCGATGACACAACCATCTTTATCGACAAAAATGGCATCGATGGCAAAGCGCATAAAGAACATGTGGATAGACCGGCATTTTGTAATGACAAGCGCCTCGCCCGCGGGAATCTCGTCGCGGCCTAAAAGCCCTTTCATGCGCGTCGAGAATGTATCGGCCAAAGAGGCGTTTTGGGCAATAACCGTATTTTTGCTTTTATTGAAGATCCGCATGGTCTGAAAGGAGAAGGGAAAGGCGGGCCGGGGATCGCGGGAGGATCAAAAATCAGGCGGCCGCGGCCGGCTTCTGGAACATTTCCTTGTTTAAATTCATGCCCCGCGAAACAAGGTCATCAAAACATTTCGGGATATAGCCGGTGGCCTCAAAATCGCCGATAATTTTACCGTTTGGGTCGATGCCTTTTTGCCGGTAAACAAACACGTCCTCCAGCTTTAATTGAAATTCCTTGTCCAGCCCGGTAACCTCCGTGACCCCGGTGATCTTCCTGGTTCCGTCGGAGAAACGGTTGATATGGACGATAATGGCGATGGCCGAGGCGACCATTTCATTAATGGCACGCACGGGCAGTTCAATGCCGCTTAAAAGGATCATCGAAGACATGCGCGTCAAGGCGTCGCGGGTCGAATTGGCGTGCAGGGTCGTCATGGAGCCGTCGTGCCCGGTATTCATCGCCTGAAGCATATCCAAAACTTCGGGGCCGCGGCACTCGCCGATAACGATCCGGTCCGGACGCATACGAAGGCAATTGATGAATAAATCCCGGATGGTGATCTGACCCTTGCCTTCCACGTTGGGCGGACGGGACTCCAGCCGCCCCCAATGACTTTTTTTTAATTTCAACTCGGCGGCGTCTTCGATGGTGATGATGCGTTCGCCGTCGGGGATAAATTCGGACAAGACGTTTAAAAGCGTCGTTTTTCCGGCCCCGGTCCCCCCGGAAACGATCATATTTTTGCGCCCCAGGACGCAGGCATGCAGAAAATCGATCATAGGCTGGGACAAGCTGTTATACCGGCGCAGCAAATCGCCGGTTTCCAGTTTCTCCTTGGTGAATTTCCGGATGGTGATCATCGGGCCCCGCAACGAAAGAGGCGGGATGATCGCGTTAATACGCGACCCGTCCGGCAGGCGCGCGTCGACCATCGGAGTGGATTCATCGATGCGCCGGCCCAACGGCGCGATGATGCGGTCGATGATCCCGCGCATTTTGGAATCCGAGACAAATCTTTTATTGGTCAAAACAAGTTTCCCTGATTTCTCGACGTAAACTTCGTCTTTGCTGTTGACCATAATATCCGTCACTTCCGGGTCCGCCAGGAAATCCTCCAAAGGCCCGAGCCCCAGCGCCTCATTGACAATATCTTTCACCAAACCCATGCGGTCTTCGTGGGAAGCAAGCTTTCCTCCCGCCTCTTCCACCAGAATATTACCGACCACCTCTTCGGCCGTCCTTTTCAGCTTTTGGGTCGCTTGAGGATCGTCAAACACGCTGGTCGTTATTCCGTCGAGATTCAACCGCTCCACCAGCTTTTCGTGGACCTTTGCCTTAAGGGCGAGGAACTCGTCTCCCGGAGCCAGGAGCGCTCCGCCGGCCGTTTGGATCATCTGCTGCGAAATGCCGTATTTTTCCCAAAACCGCGCGGGTTTTTCCAGTCCCTCGGCGGTCCTTGTCTTGGCAAGATCCCCCGTGGGGACATACAAATTCTCTTTAGTAAGAACGCCGGTCATTTTTGTAAAAGCTTCGGCGACTTTGCTGCGCGGGCTGTCCATAACGCACGGGATGCCGCGGTTGAGGGCCAGCCCCACCACTTTACCGTCGGAAGGGATGTGGCTAAAAATTTCGCAGGGCAAAGCCGAGCGCACCTCCTGCCAGGCAACGCTGCCGTGGCTTTCGGAGCGGTTCAAAATAAGCTTCACCATTTTTAACGGGAATTGCAGGCTCTGGAGCACGTCCAGACACCACTTGATCTGATAAACGGCGAGAATATCCGGTGTCGCCACCAAAAGAATAAGACTCGAAAAATCCAGGACGGTAACAAGCGTTTCCGTAAAGGATTTGCCGGCGTCAACCACGATAAAATCGTACTCCTCCATGGCCTTCTGGAAAAAAGGCTTGATGTTGTCGGGGGTCACATGGCCTATCTGGCGGGTGTTGCTGACAACGGGCAGGAAATCCAGCCCGCAGACATGTTTGGTCGTTTGCCTGCGGACGATTTCCGCGTCATTGGATGTTCCCAGGGCCGGCAACAAATCCACAATCGCCCGGCTGGGCACCAAATTGAGCATGCGAGCCATGTCCTGGCCGGCCTGAAGGTCAAAATCGATGATAAGCACTTTGTGCCTGGCCAGCGCGAGGGCGGTCGCCAAATTAACGGCGACAAGGGTTTTCCCGACGCCGCCTTTGCTGCTAAAAACAGTAATTGTTTTACAACTCATTTAGAAATGGTCCCTTCAGGGGCGTCAGGAATTAATGCGGAGAGGTTAAATTTAATTTTTCTTCAGGCTGTAAACAATCGGTATTGTCACATTTAACTCCTGGAGATCCACGCTTGATGGAAAGCTGGAATAAGGAGCTGACTTTTTGACTATATTTAAAGTGTACTCGTCAAAAATTTCGTGACCGGAGGATTCCCTGACCATGGCTGTTGCCAGCGTCCCGTCGCTTAAAATGAGCAGGCTCAATTTGACCGTGCCCTCCCAGCCGGCCCGTTCCGCTTCTTGAGGATAGACAATTGATTGGGCTATTTTCTGCTGGACCGCCTGCACATATTCATCAATGTTCGAGGGAGATTCTGCGGAGGAAGAAGCGGCGGTTGATGCAACGGACGTGAAAGAAAGGGCCGGCACCTCGTCCGCGCCAGTGGCGATGGTTTCAGCAACGGAGGGGGTCTCAATCTGGACTTCAGTTTCTGCAACGGGAATGACAGGCGCGCCGCTTTGTACAGACTGATCGATTTCGAGTTCTTTGGCGGTTGGCTTTTCCTTCGTTACGGACGTTTCCTCTGTTTCGATTTTCTTTGTAATGACAACAGGCGGTTTCCCGCGATTTTTTGCAAGAACCGTCGGGGTCAGCGAGATAACCACTTCCTGGTCTTGATCTGAAGTTGGCGTTGACTTGTTCTGGAAAAGAAGCCCCAAAACAGGAATGTCCCCCAAAAATGGGACTTTTTTAAGATTAACGCTCCTGTTTTGTTTGATCAGGCCCGCCAAAACGATGGTCTGGCCATCGTCCAAATAAAGTTTTGTTTGGGCGCTTCTCGAGGTAAAAGCCACGTCATCACCGACGGCATTCGCGGAATCGACGTCACTGATCTCGACGGTAAGCGTTATATCAATTTTTTCCTTGTTGATTTCCGGAGTAATCGTCATGCTGATGCCATATTGTTTGAACGAAACGTTTTCCTGCGTTCCACCGCTGTCCGTTGAAGTCGTCGTCCGGATGGGAATTTCTCCACCGACAAGAAAACTTGCCTCCTGACCATTTTTCACAACAAGTTTGGGTTGAGACAAAATGCGCGCCTTCCCCTGCTCAAGGAGAGCATTAATTTGCGCGAGCAAAGCGCTGTTGATGGTCCGCTCAAACTGGCCGATTTTAAAATAATCGCCGACGGAACCGTCCAGGGAGGGCATAATTTCGCCATATGTAGGGGTAAAACCACCGCTGGAGGTGGTCGTAACGGTGTTGCCTGAAGTGGTCTGCTCGCCGGTAAACCATTCGAACCCGAGACTTTTAGAAAGCGTGGTGCTCAATTCCGTAATCTGAACGGCGATCTGGATAAGATCCTCTATTTCTTCATTTTTACTAAGATTAATAACGTCGTCGCCGAATTTCTCGACGATTTGAGCGAACTGCTCCTTTTTATGCTTTGGGATATTGCCTGATACCACAACCTTGCCTTCTTGCCCGTCGATGGCGAGTGTCGCTTCGCTGATATCCGCGGCCTTTAATAGCGCCGCCACCCGCTCTTTCACCAGTTCCAGGTCCTGGCTAAAAACATGGACCGTGAGGGAACGTTTGCCCTGCTTGTCCCAGACAAAAAGCGCCGTTTGCCCAACACTTTGTCCGACCATCAAGATCTCTTCTTCATCGGCCCTGATGATATCCGCGACCTCGGGATGCGTAACGGATATCCGCTCCAGGCCATCGGCCCCGAGATTGACCAGCTCTCCCTTGATCATATAAACTTCTTTCGCCGTGGTCGTATCAATCTCCTCGGCGCTGCTACGCCCCGCAGCGGCCAAGCAAAGGCCGACAACAAAAAACAGGACGCTGATGATCCTGTCGTGTCGATATGTTTTCGTCTTCATAAAACGTTTCGTCATCCGTAAAGAAATTCTATTGTTACAATTCCTTGCCTGCCCGGAAAATCTGGATATTGGATTTTGGTTTTTCCTCTTTTTTCTCTTCCGGCTTTTGCGCCGGGGCAGGGGGTTCTTCCTGGGGCTCGCCAAGCACGCGCAAATCTGTTCCCTGCTTATCCAGAATATACTCCGCCAACGTATCCCAGGAAGCGACCTGCAAAAGCTGACGATCTTGTTCCGTCGGGGAACGCAAAGATAACTGCAACTTGCCGTTGGTTTCAGCAAATGTCAGCAACGCCGCCTCTTCGGGAGAAACCGCCAAAGTTACGTTCACGGACTTGGATTTCTGGCGATTTTCATATAGTTCCATTCCTCCGGCCGGCTTAAAGAGCGCTCCGACAGCCAACACTTGCAAATTTTGGAACAAAACGGTGATCACTTCTTTCGTTTTTGCCTTTTCAGCATTGAGTTCTTCGGGAACACGAAGGGAAGCGATCACGTCCACGAAATCTCCCGGGCCGATCAGCCCGCCTACGGCCGACAACGTATCGACCTGTATCGTCACAGCCCGCTTGCCCGGCGGCATCACGATGGAAAAAGCCTCCTGAGACACGGGCTGCTGCGGTCCTTTGCCCACCGCCTGCGCGACCACTTTGGGCTGGGACTGAACCTGCTTGGCAAGCATTTCCTGTTTTTGCAGAATGGCTTCCACCTGCTTCTTGTTAATCTCGATTTCCTTTTGCAGCGCGGCGGTTTGCTGTGTGTATTCCCTGGCCAACAACTTCGTCTGATGATCGATGGTATTCTGGACATACTGGCTCGTCAAGAATGTCGCCACCAGTCCAAGCCCAACCGCAAGAAGGATCGTCGCAATTTGTTTTTTATTTTCAATGTTCATAGTGTCTTTTGCGTTCTATAAAAGGTCTTCTCTGATCTCTACTTTCGTCTCTCCTTTTAATTTCTCGACGTGATCTAAAATAACCTGCTGTTGTTTAAGCATCGTCTGATTATCGATGATATCTTTTTTGATATCTTCAAAAGGGATGGGGGTCCCCCCCTTTTTCTCTTCGACTTTCACAATATAAAATCCCTGCGGCCCCTTGAACACGCCGCTTACTTCCCCGACATTTAACGGCGCGATCGCGTTTTGCATTTCAGCGAACGGCGCTTCCGCGATAAATCCCAGATCTCCTCCCTGGGCCGCGTTGTCCCCAATCGAGTTTTGTTTGGCGATCTCCGCGAAATCCCCTCCCTGCAAAATCTGGGTCGACAATTCATTGGCTTTTAATTGGGAGTCAATAACGAGCGAGCGGACATGCCACTGCGCGGGTTCGACCAAAACGGTCTTTTGAGCCTCATAAAAAGCGCTGGCCTCTTCATCGGAAACATTGATGTCCCGGACAAGATTTTTAACAACTTCTTGGACAATCAGGGTCCTGCGGAATTCATCGACCGCGGCCTGGATATCTTTCTGATTCGCCAGTCCGACCTTCTCGGCCTCTGACACAAGAAGTTGTTGCCGCACAAGGGTTTCCAAAACAAGTTTTTTAGCGTCCAGAGAGGTTGTGTCAAAATCCGGAACCGCCTCTTTCAGGGCGTTTAATCGCTCGTTAAATTCATCGAGCGTGATCGTCCAGTTACCAACCCTGGCCAACACGTTGGCGGATGTGGCTTTTTGTTCAGATGGGTTGGCCGTTGGCGCAACGGGGGATGGAGACGCGGCAGGGGCAGTTTTATTTTCCTGCGCGGCCGGCTTTACTTTTTTGCCGGAGTCCTGAAAATATTCTTTAGTGCTGTTGATCAGGTCGCAACGCACGCTCATGATGGCAACAAAAAAACAAAAAAGGGCAAGCTTTAACTGCTTTTGGGATGTCGTAGGCACCGCTCATCTCCTGTTTTAATATTTTTCAATTCTATTAATAAATTATTGTATTAAGTATACCTGCCAATGTTTGAACAAACAAGTGATTTTAAAAAAATTTGCCCCAAGCATCCTCACCGGACGGTTGCCCGCGGCTATTTTGCCTGCACCAGGCTTTGTACGGCCTCCTTCTCGGACAAAAGCTCTTTATGGGTAAGGTCGATTTTTTCTTGAGCAAAAGCATTGTGCTTGAGCCCCTGCACAATCTCCCAATCCGTGCCGTTGGAACGCACCGGATACCCAAAAATCAACCCTTTTTCGATCCCGTAACTCCCGTCCGAAGGCACAGCCACTGAAAAAAATTCTCCGGGGGGAGTGGGGACCGTCAACTGCTTGATCGTATCAACGACCGCGTTGGCGGCCGACCCGGCGGAAGAAAGCCCGCGCGCCTTGATCACTTCCGCGCCGCGTTTCTGAACCGTTTCAATAAATGTCGTCTTCAGCCATTCCTCATCGGGGATGCGCTCAAGCGCTGACTTGCCGGCAATCGTGGCATGATAAAAATCGGGGAACTGGGTGGCAGAATGATTTCCCCATATGCCGACATTTTTTATCTCTGCGACGCTCGCGCCTGCCTTCCGGGCCAGCTGGGCGCATGCCCGGTTTTGGTCCAGCATGGTCATCGCGAAAAAATTCCGCGGCGAAATGTTCGGCGCTGAAGCCCTGGCGATATAGGCGTTGGTATTGCACGGATTCCCGACGACAAAGACCTTGCACGTCGGCTTCGCGCAATTGGAAAGGGCTTTGCCCTGCGCCGTAAAAATGCCCCCGTTGATCTTTAAGAGATCACCGCGTTCCATGCCGGCCTTGCGCGGAACGCTCCCAACCAAAAGGGCCCAATCGGCGTCCTTGAAAGCAACGTCAGGGGACGCCGTTTGAACCACAGAATCCAGCAAGGGGAAGGCGCAATCTTCCAATTCCATACAGACCCCCTTCAGCGCTGGAAGAGCAACCTCCAGTTCCAACAGACTTAACTCTATGTGTGTCTGCGGACCGAACGCCTCTCCCGAGGCAATGCGAAACACCAACGCGTATCCGATCTGTCCCGCGGCACCGGTAACCGCGACCTTAATTTTCTTGGCTGTCATTCCAATATCCTTTCGGCCATATTAACCATGGAATTAATATCCGTATCGTAAATCGCGTTAAGCGTGTTCTGAAAGATCCCGTTACTGCCAGCAAAAATCAACATGGCGGCGATGACGGCGGCAACGACAAGAATGTATTCGATCGTAGATTGCCCTTTGGAATTTCTCGTTTCATCATATCCGGACATATGTCCCCCTCCTTTCGCATCACATAAATGCCGGCAGTTTTTGTCTCGCGGCTTTTATGTCGCGCAAATCCAGTTGTGCGTAAATAATTTCTTCTTTATTCCCCGACGCCGCGGCCAGGATTTCACCCCATGGGCCGACGATCAGGCTGTGCCCGTAATGACGCACGCCCCTGCCGCTTTTGCCGATCTGGTTCGGAGCAAGGACGTAACATCTGTTTTCAATGGCGCGCGCCCGGGCCAGCACTTCCCAATGAGCCTTCCCTGTTTCATGCGTGAACGCCGCCGGGACACACAGCACATGCGCCCCCAAGGCGGCGTACTTGCGGTACATTTCCGGAAAACGTAAATCATAACAGATCGAAAGTCCTATCTTGAATTTTTCAGCGCGGGCCATGGCCGCCCTGTGCCCCGCCATAAAACAATCCGCCTCCCGGATGCGCTTGTTGCCAAGAACCGCTTCAAACAAATGGATTTTACGATACCTGGCTTTTATCGTTCCGCGATCATCAATAAAGACGGAGGTATTATACGCCTTGTCTTTCCCCGCCGCCTTTTCATAGATCGATCCCGCCAAAATAAAAACTTTATTCTGCCTGGCCAGCGCCATCAATGGTCTCAAAGATTCGCCGGGGATAGTTTCGGCAACGGTTCGCACATCCGCGCGGGAGCGGACGCGGTCGCGAAAAATAAAAGCTTCCGGCAACGCGATCAATCGCGCACGCCGGTCAATCGCCCGACGGACAAAATCAACGGCTTTTTTAAGATTGCGCACCTTGTCGGTGGTCGCGCCCAGCTGGATAACGGCTGTTTTCATATTCTAAACGTTCCCCCTGAAAATGCAACGGCTTTTCACCGCTCCGGGACCGGGTCAGGGAATGTCCCCCGGCGCAAAAAACGCACGACCGCCTCGGCGCTCAAACGCGCCTTTCCCTCCAGCGCCTCCCGCGTATTAAACGCGTTGTGCGGCGTAAATACGACGTTGCTCTTGTCTTTGAGTTTCGACATCCTCCGGGCGCGGACATCCGCGCGCCGCGCCCTCAAGGAATCCGCGAGCGAATGTTCCTCGTCAAAAACATCCAGGCCGATCCCGCCCAAAATGCCTTCGGACAAAAGCCGCGCCAGATCTTTGGCGGGAGATATTTCTCCCCGGCCGACATTGACAAAAATGGCCCCCTTCTTAACCTTGCGCAACACATGATAATCAAGCATCGCTTTTGTCTTGTCCGTCACAGGACAGGCGCAGAAAACAACATCCGCCCACGATAACCCCTTTGCCAGCGCGACATAATCCAGCCCCTCGACCCCGCGCCGCGGGTCCACGCCTTTGACCGTCATCCCCAATCCTCTGGCGACCGTTACAATCTCTTTGCCAATATTCCCGACGCCGACGACAAGAGCGTGTCGTCCGCGACATTCCCGACCGGTCAAGCCATCGCGAGAAAATGTGCCGAAAGAAAGCATTTGTTTTTTGAGTTTGCGTAAAAGAGCCATCATCACGAGCGCGGCCTGTTCAGCCACCGCCCGCGAACAATATTCCTTGATGTATCCGCAGGCAACGTTTTTCCCCGCCGCTCGTTGATAAGCGACAAGGTGGTCGTAACCCTGGCTGCGGGTAAATATCCCGCCGAGATGCTCCGCCCACTCCGGCGGGATCCGCGACTGCGTCCTGACGCTAATAAGCCTTGCGGACGGAAGCCCCCCGCCGCATTCCTGGACAGTTTTGGATACAAACCGCGCGCGAATTTTCGCAGGCAAAAATTTTTCTAACGCCCTTTTTTCCTCTTTAAACACTTCATAAAATACGACATCGGACATAACGCCTGTTCTCCCAACTACGATTTTCCCATATCAAACAAGTAAATCGAGGCCCCGGAGGCGTGGAACTCTTCCAGCTTTTTCCCTTCCCGACCAAAATAATCCAAAACAGTCTTGCGATACCCCGCGGAGGCGTGAGAAAAGACCAGCCAAGTCCTTTTATTATAACGGATTTTCCCCCATTCTTCCTTTGAAAATGCGTTAGCGGACTGACCGATGTGCCATCCGACAAGGTGCCCCCACTGATCACGAACATAATTCACATATACCACATGGATGGTGGGATCAAATTCCACAAGAGGCCCTGGCGGCTCAACGATAACGCCCGCAAAGGGCGTTTGAACGTTAAAGCGATAGTACCCTCTGTAATAACCATATGCGTATTGCGCCGAATTGTTCAAAAAAATAGCGTCCCGCTCTTGATAATGTCCCTTCAAATAGCGCATGACAGGTTTCGCTTCTTCAAAAACGTGCGTGCGACTTAAAACATCCGCCGCATTTTGGACAGGATAAAAAAACACAGCCGCGCTTAACAGCAGCACCCCTGTTGGGCGCTTTAAAAATTTATCAATGACATACACAATCCCCTCCGCCATCAAAAGCGCCAGAGACGGGACAAGGAACAAAACAAGCCGTCCGGAAAAAGGATATTTATGCGCCATGGCGGCGGCCAGCGCTATCGCCAGCGGTGACAACAACAAAATCGCCGTCTCTCTGTCTTTGCGAAAGACGACGACCGCCCCCAGAATAAATAACCCCGCGGCTAACGGCGCCCAAGACAGCCCCAGGGTCTCCCGAAACATATTTAAAAATGCCTCTTGCAACCATACGAGGCTCGCCCAAGACCCAATTGGCCAGGGCATAAACGCCTTTTGCCACATCTGATACAGGCCGCTATTATCGCTAATTTGCGCGAACTCATTAAAATACATGGTTAAAAAACTTGCTCCCGCCAGACACGCCACCCAAAAAAGAAGAATACTTTTTTCCCGCCTCTTCTCGACCAGCGCAAAGGCCAGTAAAACTACCAGGGTCCCCCCCACTACAAACAACGCGCTGTACGAAAACCACAGGGCGACCGCTGCAATCACCCCGACCACGATTGTATGTCCGGGGCCCAATTGCGCATCGCGGATATGCGCCGCACCCAAAAACACAAAAATCGCCACCAGCACGTCGCAGGAGTACGGCTTGACTTGGGCCGAATAATAGATCAACGGTCCGGCGAACGCAAAGAGCGCCAGCGCCACAGGAACCGCTTTAACGCGCACATATTTTTTCGCCAGCGGCAAAAATAAAAAAACGGAAGAAACCGAACACGCAAGGGGGACCAATCGCAGCGCCCATTCGCTGCTACCCAGGCAAGCGATGACGCTTTTTTCCAAAAGCAAAAATCCGACGGGTGCGGTGGGAGAATACCGGTTATAATTCGTGACAAGGAAAATTTCCGAAAACGACCTCCGTAAAATCTCCAAAACGAGGGCGGCTTCATCCAGCCACAGAGAAAGATTTTCCGAATAATATTTGAGCCGCAGCAAAAGGCCAATCCCGATTAAAACAAAAAGGAACTGACGGCTGCAAACAAAATCACTGCATTTTCGCCAAAATATTTTTAGGGAGGGATCCATCAAAAAAGAAAAGCGACCCCAACGGGATTTGAACCCGTGCTGCAAGCTTGAAAAGCTTGTGTCCTAACCAGGCTAGACGATGGGGTCGGAAGTGTTTTGCTGAATCAACTTTCTAAAAGCCTCTCCGCCTTTATACCTTTTTATCTGCTTCTCTCGGTTGACAGCATCTACTCTTGTGGCAAAGGGCTCGTTGTATATTAATTGAAACGGTCCTCTATTTCGGACACTCTTTGATTTGCCGCGGTTATGATCTTTTATTCTACGTTCAATATCCTTGGTATATCCAACATAATACCTTTGATCTTTTTGGCTTTGCAAAACATAAACAAAAAACACTTCGTATCCCCTCTGCTTGAACCCGTGCTTGCCCCGCCGAAGGCGGGGTGTCCTGACCAGGCTAGACGATGGGGTCGAAATTATAAAAGCAAATTGTAAACCAAATTGATTATGGAAGCAAAGAATATTTCGGGGCGTATTACTCGTCCTCTTTGGCGACGACGATAGCGACCGAGCTGACCTCATCGCCCTTCTCAAGGCTGATCAGCCGCACACCGACCGCGCTGCGGCCGGTCTCGCGGACGTCTTTGGGAGGACAGCGGACGATCATGCCCTTTTTAGTCACCGTCATGATCTCATCATCAGGCATGACCGCCAAAGCGCCGACGACCGGACCATTTTTATCGGTGACTTTCATGTTAATGATCCCTTTGCCGCCGCGGGACTGGATACGATATTCTTCAAAGTCCGACCGCTTGGCAAAACCATTTTCGCTCACGGTCAATAATGTGCTGCCCGTTTTGCCGATATCCGAAGGAAAGACGACCATGCTGATGACGTGATCGCTTTTTTCAAGGTTGATGCCCCGCACGCCCTTGGCGCCGCGGCCCATATCACGAATTTGTTTCTCGGCGAAACGAAGCGCCTTGCCATTTCTCGTCGCCAACAGAACTTCGCTTTTGCCGTTGCTAAGCGCGACCCCGATTAAACGGTCGCCTTTCTCCAGGCCGATGCCGATAATTCCGCCTTTGCGGGGGTTGCTGTAAGCGGAAAGTGATGTTTTCTTGACATTGCCCTGTGCGGTTGCAAAAATCAAATATTGGTCGGGATTAAATTCTTTCACGGCCACGATGGCGCTGATCTTTTCATCCTTGCTAAACGTCAAAAGGTTGATGATATTTTTCCCCTTGGCCATGCGCGAAGCGACGGGGATTTCATACACCTTTAACCAGCGCACCATGCCCTGATCTGAAAAAATCAGAAGATAGTCTTTCGTGGAGGCGACAAACAGATCCTGGACAAAATCCTCCTCCTGGGTGGTCATGGCCGCGACCCCTTTGCCGCCGCGTTTTTGTTTGCGGTAGGCGGAAACGGCCAGCCGCTTGATATATCCGTCGTTGCTAATAGTGATCGCCATGCTCTCTTCAGCGATCAAATCCTCAACCTCTATTTCCTCGGCCTTGCCGGTGATCTCCGTGCGGCGCTCATCGGCATATTTTTCCCTGATTTCAAGGAGCTCATCCTTGATAATCCCGTCGATCTTCTTTTCAGAGGCCAGGATCACGCGGTAATTCTCAATATCTTTCAAAAGGGCCTGATATTCAGCTTCGATCTTGTCGCGCTCCAGGGCGGTAAGCCGCTGCAATTGCATCTCCAGAATGGCCTGGGCCTGCATGTCGGAAAGCTCAAATTTTTTCATCAACGCGGCCTTGGCTTCAGCGGTGCTCTTTGACTCGCGTATTGTTTTAATGATCTCATTGATAGACTTGATGGCGATGCGCAGGCCTTCGAGAATATGCGCGCGCTTGAGCGCGCGGTCCAGATCAAATTGTGTCCGGCGACGGATAACAATACGACGGTGATCGATAAAATACACCATCAGCTGCTTAAGATTGTGGACGCGCGGCGTGCCGTTAGCCAGCGCCAGATTAATAATGCCGAAGGTCGTTTCGAGCTGGGTGTGTTTATAAAGATAATTCAGGATGATCTGCGGTTCGACGTCGCGGCGCAATTCCAGGACAACGCGGATCCCGTCCTTATCGGACTCATCACGGATGTCGGTAATGCCCTCGACCTTTTTTTCCTGAACAAGGTCGGCCATCGCGCTAATCAGGTTGGATTTATTGACCTGATACGGGATCTCCGTAATAATAATGCTGTCTTTATTGTTCTTTTGGTGTTCAATGTTGACTTTCGCCCGTAGCGTTATTTTGCCGCGCCCCGTCGCATAGGCATCCTTGATGCCTTCCCGTCCGCAGATAATGCCGCCTGTCGGAAAATCCGGCCCCTTGACGATCTTGTTGAGCTCCGGGACCGTGGTGTCCGGCTCGTCCACCAACAACACGATGGCATCCGCGATCTCCCCCAGATTGTGCGGAGGCATATTGGTCGCCATGCCGACGGCGATCCCGCTGGAACCATTGACCAGAAGATTGGGCAAAGCCGACGGCAAAAGGACGGGCTCCTGCAACGTCGCGTCGAAGTTGGGCGCGTAATCCACGGTTTCCTTGTCGATATCGGCCAGGACCTGCTCGGTGATGGCCGCCATCCGCGCCTCGGTGTAACGCATGGCCGCGGCGGCGTCCCCGTCCACCGAACCAAAATTCCCCTGTCCGTCGACCAGGGGATAGCGCAATGAAAAATGCTGCACCATGCGCACCAGGGTGTCGTACACAGCCACGTCACCGTGCGGATGGTATTTACCCAGGACCTCACCGACGATACGCGCGCTTTTCTTGTAAGGCTTGCTGTGTTCCAGGAAAAGCTCTTTCATCGCGTACAAAACACGGCGGTGCACGGGCTTGAGGCCGTCACGGACATCCGGCAGCGCGCGGCCGACGATGACGCTCATCGAATAGGAAAGATACGAATTCTTCATTTCCTCTTCGATATATACCGGGATGATTTTTTCTGTTGTTCCGCCTGATCGTTCCATGAAATTTCGTCCGTCTAAATATCCAGATTTCTTACCTGGTGGGCGTTGGTCTCGATAAAGACCCTCCGGGGTTCGACCTCATCGCCCATCAGCATTTCGAAAGTCTTGTTAACTTCCACCGCGTCTTCCAGCACTACCTTTAAAATGGTCCTGCGCGAAGGGTCCATGGTGGTTTCCCACAACTGTTGAGGATTCATCTCGCCCAATCCCTTATAGCGCTGGACATGCATCCCCTTGTGGGCCTGCGTGCGCACAACGTCCAAAACTTCTCGCAAAGAAAACACCTCGTGCTTGCCCTGGTCGTCCTCAAGAATAAAAAGCGGCTTGTTCGGTGCGTCCTTTTTGACCTTGGCCTTTTCCGTCTTCTTTTGACCGGCGACTTCGTAATTTTCCCCCATCTCGGGAGAAATATAATCAGAAATGCTCAAATCCAGTTTATTTAACACCTTTTCGATGCGCTCCAGGTCTTCATGTTCAAATATTTCAATATATTGCGTTTCTTCATCCTTTTTGGTGAACTCGGCGACCTCTTTATCGCTATAGGCAAAATGGGTTTTACCCTCCACTCTCACCATATAAATAGGCATATTCTTGGTCTTGGCATCAATATTATCCACATATTCTTCAAAGCCTACTCCACGCTTTGTCAGTATTTCGATTATCCTTTCCAGTTCTGTCGTGGCCTGAACCATCTCCCTAAGCTGGGGACTGGAATATTGCTGCTTGTTCCTGACCCCTTTGATCTGAAGTCCTTCAAGCCCCATTTCCAAAATCAACTCACTCATCTCTTTGTCGGTATCGATGTATTCTTCGCGCTTGCCGCGTTTTAGTTTGTACAGCGGCGGCTGGGCAATGTACACATAGCCATTTTCCACAAGCTGGCGCATCTGGCGGTAAAGGAGCGTCAGCAAAAGCGTGCGGATATGCGAGCCGTCCACGTCGGCGTCGCACATAATGATGATTTTATGATAACGTAATTTTTCGACGTTAAATTCTTCGCCGACACCGGTCCCCAGGGCGGTGATGATCGTCCGGATCTCTTCATTGCTTAAAATTTTATCCAGACGGGATTTTTCGACGTTTAAAATCTTTCCTTTGAGCGGCAAAATCGCCTGGAACGTCCGGTCCCGCCCCTGCTTCGCGGACCCGCCGGCAGAATCCCCCTCCACTAGATAAAGCTCGCATAACGCCGGATCTTTTTCGGAACAATCCGCCAGCTTGCCCGGCAACCCGCCCATGTCAAGGGCCCCCTTGCGCCGAGTCAGCTCACGCGCCTTGCGGGCCGCCTCCCGGGCACGGGAAGCAGTAATAACCTTGTCGATGATCTGGTTGGCGACCGACGGGTTCTCCTCAAAAAACGCGCCCAGCGCCTCCAGAGTGGCGGAGGCGACCAGCCCTTCCACCTCGGAGTTGCCCAGCTTGGCCTTGGTCTGCCCCTCAAATTGCGGATTGGGGACCTTGACACTGATAACGGCCGTTAATCCCTCGCGGGTGTCCTCGCCGGTAATGGCAATCTCGTTTTTCAACAGATTCTTTGTTTTGGCATAATTGTTGACGGCGCGCGTCAATGCCGACCGAAAACCGCTCAAGTGGGTGCCGCCTTCGATGGTATGGATATTGTTCGCGTACGCGAAAACATTTTCGGCGTAGCCATCGTCATATTGCAGCGCCGTTTCGATCTGGACGCCCTCCCGCTCCCGTGAAAAATAAATGACCTTCTTGTGCAAAACGTTTTTAGCCGCGTTTAGATGCTCCACGAACGAAACGATGCCGCCCTTAAACTCAAAAACCGCTTCTTTGGGTTGCTTGCCGCGCTTGTCGGTGAGCGAAATGACCAGGCCCTGATTTAAAAAGGCCAATTCGCGCAAGCGCTTGGCCAGCGTATCGTAAGAGCAGGTGGTCGTTTCCGTAAAGATCTGTTTGTCCGGCTTGAACGTAACACGCGTCCCGGTCGTCTTTGTCTTGCCGATGACGGCAAGTTTTGTTTTAGTAATGCCCCGCTCATAGCGCTGGTGATGGATCTTCTCGTCGCGCTTGACCTCGACCTCCAGCCATTCGGAAAGGGCGTTAACGCAGCTGACCCCAACGCCATGCAGGCCGCCGGAGACCTTATAACTGCTGTGGTCGAATTTCCCCCCGGCGTGCAAGGTCGTTAGAACAACTTCCACGGCAGGCTTTTTTTCGGCCTTGTGAATGTCGACCGGGATGCCGCGGCCATTATCGGTGACAGTCACTGAATCGTTTTCGTTGACGACCACATCAATGCGATTACAGTATCCGCCCATCGCCTCGTCGATGGAATTATCCACGACCTCGTAGACCAGATGATGCAGCCCGCGCGCGCCGGTGTCTCCGATATACATCGCCGGACGGCGGCGGACGGCCTCAATCCCCTCCAAAACCTGGATATTCGTCGCGTCATAATTATGCCCGCGGTCGGATTTTATTGCGACAGCGTCCCGCGCCGTAACCGCTTTGCCAGATTTTTTGTCTGTTTTAACGGGTGTCATTTTTGCTCGCCTACTTTAAATATTATGTCCTTGATCTCGGGTACTTTCTCCCGCAATTGCCTTAAAATCGCGGCCTTGCGCGTGCGCAGATGATACAGCCTCGCCGGAGAATCTACGGAAACCAGCAAACTGCCATCACGCGGACCAACCAGCGTCACGTGTTTTAATCCCTGCTTTGCCAGAACGTCCTTCCAGGCCTGCTCGAGCGCCCCCTGCTCCCCGGCCCTTTGACGGATCATCTTTTCTACGACCCGGGGAATGATATCTTTTATACTATCCATGAAAAAATTGCCAGATTTTTTTTATTTTTCTTTTTATATTCTCATCGGCAACGCCAAATACAAATAGTCCTGCAGGCGCATTACGGCGGGCTTGTCCGTACCCAGTATTTCCATATGGATCTGTTCATCGTTGATATTTTTCAAAAAATCGATAAGCAGCTGGGGATTAAATCCGACCATCATTTCTTCTCCATCGTATTCCACCGGGATGACCTCCCGGGACTCCCCGATATCGGGCGTGGATTTCGAGATGACCAGCTTGTTGGGGAAGATCTCAAATTTGACGGCCTGAAAATCCGGGGTGGACAACAAATTCGCCCGACGGATGGAAGAAAGCACGTCCTGGGTTTTCATTTTAATCCTGTTTTTGGCCGGCTTGGGGATGACCTGGTTATAATTCGGGAATTCCCCTTCAATAATGCGCGTGGCGATTAACACACCATTGACTTCAAACAGGACCTGGTTCGTCCCGACAATCAATAAAAGCGCTCCCTCTTCCTGTAAGTTGCGGCTGATTTCCTGTACGGCCTTAATGGGAACAATGACGGCGATCTCTTTTTTAATAATGCCCGGGAGCTTCTTTTCTATTTTTGCCAGCCGCCGTCCATCCGTGGCCACAATACGAAGGGTATTATCGGAAATTTCGATCAAAATACCATTTAAAACATGCCGCGACTCTTCGTGAGAAACAGCAAAAGAAGTCAACCGCAGCATTTCTTTAAGAGTTGCTTGCTCGATCTGGATCGCCTCTTTATCTTTAAATTCAGGGAATTTCGGGAACTCATCCTTGGGGAGCCCGCCCAATTTAAAGCGGCACTGCTTCCCCTCAATATCGACCTGATTATTTTTCTTGACGCTAAGCGTGATATCCCCGGAAGGTAATTCCCGAACAATATCGCCAAATCGTTTGGCAGGAATAGTTATTGCGCCTTCTTCCATAATATCCACAGGTATTTCACAAGATATACCCATATCCAAATCGGTCGCATTGAGCTTGAGTTTTGCGCCTTTGGCTTCGAGAAGGATGTTGGACAGTATTGGAAGTGTTGCCTTGCTGGAAACAATATTCTGAACAGTCTGGATCCCGGCCAACAGATTTTCCTGGGAAGTTTTGAAGATCATAGACATTACCTCTTCTTGTTATTTAAAGATTTAAAATAGTATCCGTATTGGTAGTGCCTGTGAATAAATAGAACAAAAACAAAACCCGTTATAATACCAAGGGTTGTAATTAAAAAGCATGTGCAAAGAATGTTAGTAAAGCCAAATTATCTTTGCAGTAGTGTTAGTAATTTTTCCACAATATTTTTTATTTCCCCATCTTTTATTAAATCCTGCTCAATTCTTTTACAAGAGTACAGCACTGTGGTGTGGTCTTTCCCGCCAAAGGCATTTCCGATCTCGGGCAAGGATTGCGCGGTTAATTGCCGGGAAAGATACATCGCGATTTGTCTTGGAAAAACGATGTTTTTGGTCCTTTTTTTGGCTCGTAATTCCGAAAGCGGAACACGGAAAAATTCCGCGACGGTTTTTTGCACCACATCAATACTGATGGCCCTAGCCGTTTCACGCACCATATCCTTGAGAGTTTTAACGGTCATATCCAGGGTGATCGGCTTTTCCTCCAATAAAGAATAAGCGGCCACACGGATCAGCGCCCCCTCAAGCTCACGGATGTTTGCCCTGACCTGTTCGGCGATAAAATAAATAACGTCGTCGGGGACCTGGATGGCCTCGTTTTTTATCTTTTTTCTCAAGATCGCCACGCGCGTTTCGTAGTCCGGCGGTTGAATATCCGCGACAAGCCCCCAGGCAAAGCGCGAGATTAAGCGCTCCTCCAGGTTGGCAATTTCTTTCGGGGGCCGGTCCGAGGTGATGATAATTTGTTTACGGTTATCATGCAGGGCGTTGAATGTGTGGAAGAACTCTTCCTGGGTGGATTCTTTGCCCGCGATAAACTGGACGTCATCGATCAGGAGAACATCGATCTCCCGGTATTTTTTGCGGAATTGACTTGTTGAGCGGTTGCGGATGGCGTTGATTAATTCGTTGGTAAATTGCTCGGAGGACATGTAACAGTGTTTCATGGCCGGGTACAATTGCCGGATCCTGTGTGTAATGGCCTGGATAAGGTGTGTTTTTCCGAGCCCCACTCTCCCATAAATAAATAATGGGTTGTAAGCCTTGGCCGGTGATTCAGCGACGGCCAAACTGGCCGCGCAGGCAAATCGGTTGGAGGGTCCGATAACAAAGTTATCAAAAGTAAAGCGGGCGTTTAAAACCGACTGGATGCCTTCGGTGCGAGTAAAATTTTGCTCCAGCCGGGCAAGGCGGGTTTGGGTGTCAGCACTAAGAATGGTTGTATTGACGGAAAATTCGAGTGAAACCGGCCGCTGTGCGGTTGTATCCAGAATTTCCTGAAGGTCTCTTTGATAATGATCAACGATCCACGCCCTGAAAAAATCGTCCGGAGTCTCGACCGTTAAAATTCCAGGAGTTTTTTCCTTGACCGCAATGGCAGAAAACCACGTTTCATAAGAGGCTTTCCCTACCCTCTCTTGAATCCGCGGCTGCGATTTTTCCCAAACAGAAGTCAGGTTCGACATTGTGGAATGAGTAAAAGTTGTAACATGTTGGCACTGTGTTCGTTGGGAGTCATTTACAAAATTATTAACAAGTTGTTCACAGCAGGGGTTGCTTGCTGCAGTTAGAGGCTGCTTTCTCGTGCCGCTGGAGTGGGCTGGTTTTGGTTTGAGTTTCGAAGACTAACGGCATTGTATGTTTTGTATGCGTCGAGCAAAACGCGCCGCATGGATCGTCAAAAATGTCAGGCGCAAAATTGGTTTTATTATAACAGAGAAAATTTTGATTTCAAACATTATTTGTTCAGGCCTCCCTCCCGCCGCCTTCAAGAGCGTAGTTCGCCCGACGGGGGGCTGGAATCCCCAACATCCTTAACCGCAAGGTGTTTTGTCCCTGTTTTATCTGGAAATCGCTTGACTAAGAAAAGGCCTATGTTATAATTGACCAATTATGAAAAAGCATTTGAAGACAACGTCTAATCTTCGCGGCAAAAGGACCCACGGATTTCGCAAAAGAATGAAAACCGCAGATGGCCGGGCAGTCCTTCGGCGCCGTCGAGCAAAGGGGCGCAGAAGGTTAGGCAAATAAAGCTCTTTCCGGCCGGCCGCACGCCTTCCCCCGTCGGGAAACAGGATTTTCGTACGCAACCCGGCGCGGACACAAAACAATGACGACCCGGATCCTTGCAATAATAATCAGAGGATATCAAGGTTTTGGCGGGATATTGTTCCCCCGCGCTTGTCGGTTTTACCCATCCTGCTCTCATTATGCCCTTTCGGCCGTCGAGAAATATGGCGTGGTTAGAGGCGGCATAAAGGCAATCCTTCGTATTGCGCGTTGCTCTCCGTTCTCCCGGGGAGGATATGATCCACTGAAGTAACTTTCTGATATGGAAAAACGATTTCTTCTGGCAACCATACTATCCGTGCTGATATTGGCTCTTTGGACAGCTTTTTTCCCGCATTCTCGTCCAGGCGCGCCCCAGCCAAGTTTGTTACAACACGCTGATAACAATATACTTGCAAATAAATCGACCACATTTTTGTCTGATGCCCTCCCCTCTCCCGTTCCGGTTTCCCGCCCCAGCGAAGCCAAAATAGAGACAATCGAGACTCCTAAATTTGTTGTGGAATTTTCTAACATTGGCGGCACACTGCGCAAGGTATTCCTGAAAGAATATAATCTGACTCTTCCCGTTCGCGGGATGGGCGGCGCGCCGGAGTACGATCACGTAGAGTTTGTTTTGGAACGGGCCGGCGCTTTAGACATTCTTTACCGATATGATGCACCAGATTTGACAATTCAACGACTGTATACGGTTTCAGGGGATGATTATACGATTGAAACGCAAACAACTATACAAAACAAGATAAATATGTCCAAACTGATTACCTGGAAAGCTCAAGGTGTCGTTTTGGATATGTCCAATCTTGACAAAGAACATGGCGGGCTTGCGCAGGACCGTGCGTTGTTCGAATATGTGATCTCTTCAGCAAGCGGGATTGAGCGCAAGAGCAATGCGTTTAAATTTACGGAAAAAGAGCGAAAAGATATGCCGGGTCGTGTTTTTTGGAGCGCATTCCGGAGCCGCTACTTCTGTGCGATCACAAAACCTCTTTATGAAACCGACGGATATGCGCTTAACTATTTGAGTAACAATGAATTACAAATTAATGTGAGGGCTGCGGCTGTAAATATTTCGCCAGGAGCAAGCCTTTCTTTTTCTTCTCTTATTTTTGTTGGGCCGGAAAAATCGGACTTATTGGCGAAATATAAATCAGGTTTTGAGGAAATTAAACGTTATTACCGCATCACTTTATTTGATGCTATAGCTAAAATTATTGATAGTATTTTACATGGGATTCATAAAGTGCTACCCAATTGGGGTGTGGCCATCATCCTAGTCAGCATTCTGATTTATTTGATCATGTATCCCTTGACCTTGCGGAGCATGGTTTCGATGCGAAAAATGCAGGAGCTACAGCCCAAGATCGTAGCTTTGCGCGAGAAATATCGTGATAATCCGCAGAAAATGAGCACCGAAACGATGGAATTATACAAAAAATATCAGATCAATCCATTAGGCGGGTGCCTGCCGATGCTTTTGCAAATGCCTGTTTTTATCGGACTTTATCAGGTTTTATGGCGTTCGGTTTCCTTTAAAGGGGCACATTTCCTGTGGATCAAAGACCTTTCGGAGCCGGACAGAGTCGCCGTTCTCCCATTTTCTTTACCATTTATTGGAAACGAGATTAATTTATTGCCAATTTTGATGATTTTTGTTATGGCTATTCAACAGAAATTGACCGCCAAAAACATGGGAGGGATGGATCCAGCTCAAATGGCCCAACAGAAAATGATGGCTGTCATTATGCCAGTTTTTCTTGGAGCAATTTTTTATCATTTTGCCAGCGGGCTGACTTTGTATTTTACGCTATTTTATGCCTTCTCAACCATTGCCCAATGGAAAATGTCTAAAATCCATACGGTGACATGATGGATCCGATCAAAATTAAAAAAATTGGAATTGCGTCAAAGAGCATTGAAGTGGAGGGGAGCACTGTGGAGGAAGCTATTAAAAAAGCTGCCGAAATTTTGGGTGTTTCCCGCGACGAGATTGTTGTAAAAGTGGCGTGCGAAGAGAAGCGCGGGCTGTTTGGCATGGAAGGGAAAAAGCCGGCAAAAATTCGTGTTACGCTGAAGTCCAGAAAAAAATAAAATAATTCTTGACCTGTCGTTATTTTGACGGAAAATAGGAATAAGAGATTTGTTTTGAACCGGGCCATGTTTCACGTGAAACATGGTTGCGGTTCCGGATAGCTATGGGCAAGATTATATCCATTTGTAATCAAAAAGGAGGAACCGGCAAAACTACCACGGCCGTGAACCTTTCGGTCGCCATTGCCGAATTGGGCAAACGCGTTCTCATTGTTGATGCGGATCCCCAAGGAAATGCGACCAGCGGCGTTGGGGTGAACAAAAATGAGCTGGAAAAGTCAGTTTATGATTTGATCCTCAGTAAAGCGGTGGCCTCCGATGTTTTAATCCAAAATGTCTATCCATCTTTGGACCTTATTCCTTGTAACATCCATTTGACTGGAGCTGAAATTGAACTTGTTGGTGCTTTGTCAAGGGAAACCCGGTTAAAAAAAGCCATTGCTCCTATTGTTCATGATTATGATTATGTGTTCATTGACTCTCCGCCGTCTTTAGGGCTTCTTACTCTAAACTCTTTAGTTGCAAGCGATTCAATCATTATCCCAATCCAGTGTGAGTTTTATGCTCTTGAAGGAGTTTCACAGCTCATGCATACATTGGGACTAATCCGTGAAGGACTTAATCCCAGTCTGGACATTGAAGGCGTTTTGCTCACAATGGCGGACTATCGAACAAACTTGACCACCGAAGTTATTAATGAAATTAAAGGATATTTCAAAGACAAGGTCTATAGCGCTATAATACCCCGTAACATTCGTTTAAGTGAGGCGCCAAGTCATGGAAAGCCGATAACCGTTTATGACGGGGCATCAATTGGAGCCAAAAAGTATCGTGAGCTGGCCGCAGAGATCGTTGGGATCGGCCAGAAAATACATAATAGACTGAATATAAAGGAGTTAGGAGAGGCAGATGCGGACGAAAAGATGGCCTCATGAAAATATGTTTAAGCGTTCAATAAATGAACATGATGGGAGGATCCATGGAAACCAGGGCTTTAGGCAAGGGGTTATCGGCGCTTATTCCGGATAAAGTCAGCAAGCCGGGAGGGGAAGTCACTTTCCTGAAGACCGAGCTGGTTCAGGATAATCCGTTCCAGCCGCGCACGCATTATGACGAGAATAAGCTGGCGGAGTTGAAGGCTTCCATAAAAGAAAAAGGCATTTTGGTGCCGGTCCTGGTCCGCCTTAAAGATGGCAAATATCAGGTCGTCGCCGGTGAGCGCCGCTTGAAGGCGGCGCGCAGTTTAAGCGTGCAGGAAATTCCGGCAATCGTCCGTGAGGTCTCCGACCAGGAAGCGTTGGTGCTGGCGTTGATCGAAAATATCCAGCGCGAAGAATTAAATCCGATCGAAGAAGCCGAGGCCTATAAAAAACTTATTGAGGAATTTCGTTATACGCAGGATATGGTCGCGGAATCGGTGGGCAAGGACCGCTCGACGGTAACCAATTTGCTGCGTCTGCTGAAGTTGCCCGCCGAAATCCAGCAAAGCGTTTACGACGGCGGACTCTCCGTCGGTCACGCCCGGGCCCTGTTGGGCGTTGAGTCCCCGGGTGAACAAAAAAAGTTTTTCGATCTTGTCCTCAAAAAGGGATTGTCCGTGCGTGAGCTTGAGGAGATCGTCCGTTCGGGAGCAAAGGACAGCGCTCGACGGGCAAAGCCCCGGGAGACGAGAGATCGCGAGCTCGCCGCGCTGGAAGAGCAGCTGCAGAACGCGCTGGGGACAAAGGTTTCCATCCAGGCCAGGAAGAAAAAGGGCAAGATCGTCATCGAATATTATTCGCTGGACGACCTGGACCGCATTATCGCCAAATTCAAGTCATGAGTGAACCCGCCCTTGTTATCATCAAGCCCGACGGTATCAGCAAACAGCTCGTTGGAAGCATCTTGACCAAATTCGGGCATACAGGCCTGGAAATGGTCGGCATTCATATCACGAAAACTTCCCGCGACATCGCCAGGGAACATTACAAACATCTTGGCGACAAGCCCTTTTTTGACCAAATCGTCGCCTACCTGGCGGGAGAATATCATCGTGTTCACAAATTAATAGCCGTTGTTTACTACGGACGTGACGCCATAAAAAAATGCCGGGCCGTTGCCGGCGCGACCAACCCGGAAGAAGCGGCGCCCCAAAGTGTCCGCGGGGCCTACGGACGCATCCGGACCGACGGGCTTTATGAAAACGTCGTTCATGTTTCCTCAACTCCGGAAGAGGCTGAGCGCGAGATCAAGCTTTGGTTCGACCCCGACGAGCTTGTCCTGGAGTTTTATCCAACAAAAATCATAACAATTCAAAAGCAGAAAAAGAAGGTGTGGGCATGATCAAAGGCATGACGGGATTCGGCGGCGCGCAGTTGATATGGAGGCAGGTCAAGATGGTCGTTGAGGTGAAAAGCCTTAACCACCGGTATTTTGATATCGCGTTTTATTTGCCGGGCGGGTTTGGCTCGCTGGAGGGGAAGATCCAGCAGCTCGCCCAGAAGGATATCGAGCGCGGCCGTGTGACGGTTTCCATTAAAATTACGCAAAAACCTTCACAAGATATCGTTTTAAACAGAGAAGTGGTCCAAAAATATCTGCGCTACGCTAGAGATCTCTCCGGGGAATTCCATTTGGAAAACGATTTGCGTTTGTCCGACATCGTCAGGTTGCCCGGCGCGGTGGAAACAAGAGAATCTTTCCTGGATCCGGAAGCCATATGGCCGGCGCTGGAGAAAAGCCTTCGGCGGGCATTTCAGGGGCTTGACCAGATGCGCCAGCGTGAAGGGCGCAGCCTGGCGGCCGATATCCAGGACAAGCTCAAGCGGATGATCCGGCAGATCAAGAAAATCAAAATGCGTTCGAAAATTATCCTGCAGGCAAAGCATAAAGAGTTGACCGCCGAAGAGTTTGGGGCGCTTCAAAAAGGATGCGATGTCAACGAGGAAATGTCCAGGCTGGAGCACTATATCCAGGAGGCCGGCGCTTTTTTAAAAAGCGGGGTCTCGGCGGGTAAAAAGATCGATTTCATCGCCCAGGAAATGCAGAGGGAAACCAACACCATCGGTTCCAAGCTGCAGGACAAAATCGTTGTTGGCGCGGTGGTCGCCCTGAAAAGCAAGATCGAAAAAATCCGCGAACAGGCGCAAAACATCGAATAAATGTTGTTGGGCGGCGCGATGTTCCAATGCCAAATTCCAGGCAAATGGTTATATCCTTGTTTGTGATTTGGTATTTATTTTCTCCGGGATGGCCAGATTATGGGCAAGGGTAAGATAATTATTCTCTCCGGCCCGTCGGGAGCCGGGAAAACGACGCTTTATAAAAAACTGTTGGCCCGCCGCGGACTGCGCCGCAAGCTTGTCAAGACCACCTCGGTTACGACGCGACCCATGCGTCCGGGCGAACGCGACGGACGAGATTATTTTTTTGTCAGCCGGAAGATATTTGTGCGCAGGAAAGCGGCCGGGTATTTTTTGGAATCGGAAAAAGTATTCGGCAACTATTACGGGACGCCGCACAAACAGGTAAAAGATTTTCTCGCGTCAGGTAAACACGTTCTGTTGTGCATTGATGTCAAGGGCGCCAGGAGGGTCGGCCGAAAATTCCCCAAGGCCGTCACGATTTTTATCAAAACTTCATCGCTCGCGGTTTTGAGAGAGCGCCTTCATAAAAGAGGGTCCGAAGCCAGGGCGGCGATGGATGTGCGGCTGGAGACCGCCCGCAGGGAATTAAAAGAGGCCAAGGGTTACGACCACATTGTCGTTAATGACAATTTGAAAAAAGCCGCGCGAAGGCTTGAAAGGATTGTTTATTCGGAAATTCAGACCAAGCCGTAACTCAAGGCCAGCTATTAGGTTGGAGCATAAAGTCTGGGTGATAATTTTTTTGACAACGCTGACCGCATGTGCTATATATATCTATTCTTAATGTTCGTAAAATAGGCGTATTTTGTCACATCATAACGTAAAAAGGGGGTAGGTTCATGGAACAGAGATCTATTGAAGAATTGTTGCCGCATTCCGGTGGTAGCGTGTACCGGCTTGTCCGCATGGCCGCCAACCGTGCCACAGAACTTTCGGATGGCAAACCCTGCCTCATCCAGAAACCCGCTTCAGATAAATTCACGACCATTGCCCTGGAGGAAATTACCCAAGGGAAAATCGAGGCCAAACAGGTTGCTGACAAGCGCACCGGCGGCCTGCCTGCCGGACAGGCAGGGAAAAAGGCGTCGCTTAATGGTTCGACTTCGCTCGCCATCCCTGAAACCATCCTGAGCAAGTGAACGAAGTGAACGCGTCGAAGGATTAAAATCGGCACACACCCTCTGTCGCAAGCATCGGAAAGTGAGTTTAAGAAGTGGTCAATCCAAAAAGAATTGTTTTGGGTGTAACGGGCAGCATTGCCGCCTATAAATCCGCCGATATCCTCCGGCGGCTTCTTGAAAAGGGATTTAAAGTTTCGGTCGTGATGACCAAAGAAGCCGAGCATTTTATAACCCCGACGACATTATCCGCCCTTGCCGGTGAAAAAGTTTACCGCGAGATGTTTGAGCATAATGACGATTCTTGGCAGATGCCACACATCCGCCTGGCCGAAGAGGCGGATATTTTGCTCGTTGCCCCGGCAACAGCCGCAATTATCGGAAAGCTCGCTTACGGTATCGCTGATAATTTACTAACGTGTATTGCCCTGGCGACCAAGGCGAAACTTTTGATCGCGCCGGCGATGAACACGGAAATGTATCAGAACAAGATCGTCCAGGAGAATTGCGCGAGATTAAAAATGTTTGGAGCTCATTTTATTGGCCCAGTTAAGGGAAAGTTGGCCTGCGGCACGACCGGAGAAGGACACATCGCTGACGTAGACACAATTGTTGACGCGGTTGTGCGTGGCGTGAAATAAATATTTATGGCGCGATAGCCAAGTGGTAAGGCAGAGGTCTGCAAAACCTCTATACGTCGGTTCAATTCCGACTCGCGCCTCTTTTATGAGGACATAACTTATGGAACGAAGTGAACATAAGTTATATGTCCGAATTAATCCTTGACAATTTATTCGAATTGTCAAGGACCCAATTCGCACATAAATTTATGTTCGCTGTTGCTCCATAAATTTAGTGCTCACTGGGCAAGTGGTGGAATGGCATACACGCAGGACTTAAAATCCTGTGACCGCAAGGTTGTGAGGGTTCGACTCCCTCCTTGCCCATTATGCTTTTAATGCTCAAAATTTTTTACCCGAAAAGGAAAAATTTTGAGCTATATGTTTAGGAAAAGTATAATGGGCCTTGACGAGGCTCCGCCCGGGGTCAGGGCGAGCTGTAATGGTAAAATGTTTTGGACTCATAGCTCAGTTGGTTAGAGCGCTTCCTTGACATGGAAGAGGTCGGAGGTTCGAGCCCCCCTGAGTCCATTTTAATTATGGGATACAAAACCGATTTAGATAAATCGCGGCACAATTGCTCGCATGTGACGGCACGGGTCAAGAATTAAAATTCAATTAAGCCATGAAGAAAATCTGGGAAAGAATTGTTCCGCTTGCCAAGGTCGATCGGGAATGGGATATCCGGTTCTGGCAGGCCCAGTCTGCCAGCATGCGTTTTAAAACGGCCTGGGAAATGTTGGGAGATTTTTATAAATTAAGAGGCAAGAAAATTAATGCGGGAAGTTTCAGACTACAAAGAACTGCTGAGAATCTTAAACAAACATAAAGTAAAATATCTGGTCATAGGGGCATACGCTGTTATTTATTATTGGGTCTTCCGGGGCTGGAATTTAGCCGGGCATGGGATCGCAGGATGATGACTGTTTACGATGAAGTCAGGGTTAACATTATCGGGTTGAAGGAGTTGATAAAATCGAAAAAGAAAGCCGAGAGGCCATCGGACATGATCGATATTACACAATTGCAATACAGGGTAAAGTTACAAAGAAAAAACGCCCGGCGTCTTAAATAAAATATGGAATACAAAACCGATCTGGACAAACTACGGCACAGTTGTTCGCATGTGATGGCGCAGGCGGTGCAGGAACTGTGGCCGGACGTTAAAGTCACGATCGGCCCGGCCATTGAAAACGGGTTTTATTACGATTTCGACCGCAAAGAGCCGTTTGCCGACGAGGATCTGGCCAAGATCGAAAAGGCGATGCGCCGGATCATCGAGCGCAAGCCGAAATTCTCGCAATATCCCATGCCCCGCCAGGAAGCCATTGATCTTTTCAAAAAGCGCAACGAATTGTACAAGGTCGAGTTGATCGAGGGCCTGCCGGACAAAGAAGTGTCGTTTTTTAAAACCGGCGAAGAATGGTTCGATTTGTGCAAGGGGCCGCACCTCGACAACGCCGGCCAGATCAAGGCGTTTAAATTATTGAGCGTGGCGGGAAGTTATTGGCGCGGGGATGAGAGAAAGCCCATGCTGCAGAGAATTTACGGGACGGCCTTTTTCAGCCAGAAAGAGCTCGACGATTATCTCAAGATGCTTAAAGAGGCCGAGAAAAGGGACCACCGCAAGCTGGGGCCGCAGCTGGAGCTGTTTGATTTCTATCATGAGACCGCCGGCGCGGGGCTTGTTTTTTATCATCCTGCCGGAGCGATGCTGCGCAAAACCATCGAAGATTACGTCCGCGAGCAGCACCTGAAACACGAATACCAGATGGTCATAACACCGCATATCCTCAAAGGAAAACTCTGGGAGATCAGCGGACACGCGGAACACTATAAGCAGAACATGTATTATTTTGATGTTGACCAGGAGCCGTTCGCCGTCAAGCCGATGAACTGCCCGGGACACATCCTGATCTATAAATCAAAATTGCGTTCATATAATGACCTTCCGATCCGGTATTTTGAGTTGGGGAGCGTTTACCGACGGGAAAAGGCGGGGGTTTTGCACGGGTTGCTGCGGGTCCGAGGTTTTACCCAAGACGACGCCCATATTTTCTGCAGTCAGGACCAGATCGAGTCCGAGGTCTGCCAAGTGATCATGTTTGCCCTGGAAGTGATGAAAGATTTCGGATTTCAGGTGGTCGGCAAGGACATCCGTTTCGAATTAAGCACGCGGCCAGACGATTACATCGGCAGTCCGGAACAATGGGAGATCGCCACCAGCGCGCTGGAATCTTCCTTGAAACACATGAAATTGCCTTATGAAATCAACGAAGGCGACGGCGCTTTTTATGGCCCTAAAATCGATGTCAAGCTCAAGGACGCCCTTGGTCGGGAATGGCAGTGCGCGACGATCCAGTGTGACTTTTCGCTTCCCCAGCGATTTGAGTTGGGTTACATCAATAATCAGGGCAAGGAAGAGCGTCCGATCATGATCCACCGCGCTATTTTGGGAAGCATTGAACGTTTTATCGGCATGCTGATCGAGCATTATGGCGGCGCGTTTCCCGTTTGGCTGGCGCCGACCCAGGCGGTCATTATCCCTATCCGCGCGGATCACGACGAGTACGCGATTCGCGTAAAAGATGATTTACAAAAAGCCGGGGTGCGGGTTATAATTGATTCCCGAAACGAAAGTTTAGGCAAACGCATCCGTGAAGGCACCGTCAAGAAGGTCCCGTATCTTCTGGTCGTGGGTGACAAAGAAGCGCAGGAAAGCAAAGTCGCTGTCAGAAAATACGGCGCAGGCGACCAGGGCGCGCAAGGATTAAAAATATTTATAAATCAAATTCAGGATGAGATTGTCTCAAGAAAATCCTAACAGGAGGTGTCGCCATCCAGAAATTTATCCGCATTAATGAACGCATCAAAGTCCCCGAGGTGCGCGTTATCGGGCCGAACGCCGAACAGCTGGGGGTCCTGATGCTGCGCCGGGCCATCGAGCTCGCGCAGGAACACGGTTTGGATTTGGTTGAAGTCGCCCCGACGGCCGCCCCGCCCGTGTGCCGGATCATCGATTACAGCAAATACAAATATGACCAGGAAAAAAAAGAGCGGCGCATCAAGAAAAACCAGCATGTGATGCATTTAAAACAGATACGGCTCAAGCCCAACATTGGCGACGGGGATTATAAAATCAAGGTCAAGCAAGCCAGGACGTTCCTGGAGAAAAAAGATAAAGTCAAGATCAACATGTTCTTCCGCGGGCGCGAGATGATGCATAAGGACCTTGGTGAAAAGATTCTCGCCCGCGTGATCGCCGACCTCCTCGAGTGCGGCCAGGCGGAAAGAAATCCGTCCATGGAAGGCCGCGTGATGAGCGTTGTCATAAGTCCCAGCGCAAGCAAGCCATAACGGCAGGACAAGAAAGGGAACAAGATGCCGAAGTTAAAAACAAATAAATCGGTGGCCAAGAGGTTCCGGCTGACCAAATCCGGTAAAATAAAGAAAAGAAGCGCCCGCCGGGGGCATCTTTTGGGAAAGATGTCCCGCAAGGCCAAGCGAAAATTGCGTCAGAGCTCGTATGTCGCCGGCGTCGACGCGAAGAAGATAAGGAGGCTGTTGCCTTATGGTTAGGGTCAGACATGCGGTTGCAACACATAAAAGGAAAAAGCGCGTTTTAAAACAGACCAAGGGTCAATTCGCGCAGAAGCACACGCGTTACCGTCAGGCCAAGCGTTCTTTGATCAAGGGGTTGACGTATGCCTTCCGCGACCGCAAGGTTAAAAAGCGCCAATTCAGACAGCTCTGGATCGTCCGTATCAACGCCGCCTGTCAGGAGGCCGGCATCACGTATAGCCGTTTTATGAAAGGCATCAAACAGGCCAGGATCGCCGTCGACCGCAAAATGATCGCGGAGCTGGCCGTTTCTTCGCCGGACGCTTTTCAAAAGCTCGTTGAGATGGTCAAGAAGGCGGGGTAGGAACCCGTAATATTATATGCGGGGGCACAAATTTTGTGCCCCCGCTCGCAAGCCCCGCGAGGAATGGCGGGGCAACTTATTGTTGGCAAGATGAAGATCATCATTGTTGGAGCAGGAAGGATCGGGACCAACCTGGCCAGGCTTTTGGCTGAGGAAAACAATGATGTTTATTTGATCGAACGCAACGACAAGGTCGCCCAGAAAAATTTCGAGAAGATCGACGCCCAGGTGATTATCGGCAACGGCGCGGACCCCGACGTGCTGCGCAGGGCGCATGTCCACGAGGCCGAGCTGGTTTTGGCCGTCACGACGTCTGATGAAACCAACCTGGTCGTGTGCGCGCTGGCAGGCATGCTGGGGGCGGGGCGCCGGATGGCGCGGGTACGCAATATCTCCCTCGGGGACATGCTCGCGCAGCCCGCCTATAACCAGTTTTATATTGACGAGATCATCAACCCCGAACTGGTCGCCGCCCAGGCCATCGTAAAGATCGTCGAGGCGCCCGGATCCAGCGAGGTCGCGGATTTCGCCGGCGGGCGGATCCTGCTGCGGGCCTTCGACATCCCGGCCAGTTCGCCGTTATGCGGCCTAAGGCTTTCCGACGTGCGCGACGAGGATTTCCCGTGGCCGTTTTTGATCATTTCCATTATTCGCAACAATGTCGTCATGATCCCCAAGGGTGACGCGACCATTAATGCCGAGGACCGTCTTTATGTCCTGCTCCCGGCCCCGTCTCTGGGAGAATTCCTTACTTTTGTTAATCCCGAAGTCCATGTGCCGCGGAAAGTGATCATTTACGGCGCCACGATCACGGGCAAGCACGTGGCCATGTATTTGTCCAAACGGATCCGTGAAATCGTTTTTGTCGAGGAGAATCTGGACGCGGCGAAAGAAATTGCCGGTGAAATGGAGTCTGTGCGGGTTATTAACGGCTCTGCCTCCGAGGCGGATATCCTCACCGAATGCGGGATCGAGGCCGCGGACGCTTTCATCGCCACCTCCGGCGACGATCACGCCAACCTGGTGAGCGCGGTCCTGGCGAAGAAAATGGGCGCCAAAAGCACCATCGTCAGTTCTCAGCAACAGGATTTTGCGTCCCTGATCGGCGTTCTGGACATAGATGCCAATATCAATCCGTATTTTCTCACGGTGGAACGGATCTTGCGTCTGGCCCGCGGGCGGGGAGTGCACTCTGTCACGAAATTTCTTGAAGGCGATACCGAGGCCCTGGAGCTCGTCCCCGAAGAGGGCAGCGCGGTGACAAAAACCACCTTGGAGAACATTAAATTTCCCAAGGGGGCCATTGTCGGTGCCGTCTACGGCGACAAAGACGTTGTCCTGGCCAAGGGGGACACGCAAATCCAGGCCGGCAAACGGGTGATCGTGTTCTGTCAAAAAGACGCGGTCAAGAAATTGCAGACCCTTTTCAGGTGCGGATAATCCCGTATGCATAAACGGTTTGTCATCAACATTGTGTCCAGGGTCGTCCTGATCTCCTGTTTTTGCATGCTGGCCCCCCTGGGATGGGCGCTATACGACGACCCGCACAGCCGGGAGACGATGGCCTTTTTTTTGACGATATTCCCGGGGGCTGTTTTCGCGTGCGCCCTTTTGTGGATTTTCCCCCTCAAAAAAGAATATTCGCGGAAAATTGGCGCCAAAGATTGTCTGGCCATCGTCGGATTGTCCTGGGTGCTTCTGATGTTGTTTGGCGCCCTTCCTCTTTATCTGGCCGGAGTCGTCCCGCATTATACGGACGCGGTCTTTGAGATTACCAGCGGGTTCACCACGACAGGCGCTTCCATATTCTCCGACGTCGAGGTGTTGCCGCGCGGCATCCTTTTTTGGCGCAGTTTTACGAACTGGCTGGGCGGCGCGGGGATCGTCGTCCTTTACATCGCCTTGTTGCCGGCGGTCGGCATCCACACCTTCCAGTTGTATGAGGCGGAGGCCGCGGGACTTTCCACGGAGCGCATCGCCCCCCAGATCAGGGAAACGGCCAAAAAGCTTCTGGGCGTGTATCTGTTCCTTTCTTTGTGCGAATTGGCCGCGCTCGTCATCTGCGGCATGCCCGGTTTTGACGCGCTTTGCCACACCTTCGCCACCATAGCCACGGGCGGTTTCTCGACGAAAAACGCCAGCATCGGCGCTTACGGGCCGCCGGTCCAGTGGGTGGTGACGCTTTTTATGTTTCTGGGCGGGGTTAATTTCGTCCTGTTTTATCAGGCCATGAAAGGCAAGCCGCTTAATTTTTTTAAAGACGAGGAATTCCGGATGTATTTCTTCATGATGGCAATCCTGGCCCCGTTTTTTGCCTGGGTCCTGCTGGTGTCCGATGCCTCCGCGGCCCCTTTGCGCGAGGCGGCCTTCCAGGTCGCGTCGATCGCCACCTCGACAGGATTTGTGACGGCCGACTTTGACCGCTGGCCGTCGGTGCTGAAATTTATCCTTATTCTGTTGATATTTGTCGGCGGCTGTGGAGGCTCCACCGCCGGCGGGTTGAAGGTGGTCCGCGCCCTGCTGTCGGTTAAAATCGTCGCCCGCAACACCCTCCAGGCGGTTTTCCCGAACGCCGTTTTGCCTGTCAAATTTAACGGCAAGGCCCTGGAAGACAAGATGGTCACGGCCGTCCTTTCGTTTTTTTCCTTATATCTGTTGATGTTTTTTGGAGGGGCGCTTCTTTTAATTATGACCGACGGCACCGACATCGTGACGGCCATGACGGCGGCAATCGCATGTTTGAGCAACGTGGGGCCGGGGTTAGGGGCCGTGGGTCCCATGACCAATTTTGGCTGGATTTCGGTGCCCGGCAAATGGGTGCTTTCTTTTTTGATGCTGGCCGGACGTCTGGAATTTTACGCGCTTTTGATTCTTTTTGTCCCCGCGACGTGGAAAAAATAGGCCGGGACGCGAAGACGGGCGCGCGGCCTGATGTCATCAGGTTTTTTTGGGAGATGCGCAGATGAGCTGGAATTTTCAGGAGATCGAGGATAGCGTCCAGCAGGAAGCCAGGTATATTTCGGACTTTCAGCGTCTGGAGGCGTTCCGGACCAAATATCTCGGGCGCAAGGGATTGCTCCAGGAGATCTACGCGTCCCTTTCAACTCTGCCGCACGACCAGAGACCTCTGGTCGGCAGAAGCGCCAATGACCTGCGCAACAATATTTCTGTTATTATTGAGACAAAGCAGAAAGAGATCAAAAGCAGGCAAGCACAATCGCCCACCCCGGACATCGATCTCACCATCCCCGGCGTGGCCGCTCCCGTCGGGCACCAGCATATCCTCACACAGACGATCGATGAGATCTGCGGGATCTTTGAGGGGCTGGGTTTTGTCGTCCAGGAAGGCCCGGAGATCGAGACGGAGTTTAACAATTTCACGGCCCTGAATATTCCCGTCGATCATCCTTCCCGCGACGCCTTTGATACCTTTTATCTCGAACTGCCTGATCCCGGACACCAGGGGCGCTATCAATTGTTGCGCAGCCATACCTCGCCCGCCCAGATACGGGTCATGCAAAAAAACCAGCCGCCTTTGGCCGTGATCGTGCCCGGGCGCGTGTACCGGCCCGACGCGGTGGACGCCAGTCATTCGTTCATGTTCCACCAGATCGAAGGGCTTTTGGTCAACGAGGACGTGAAGTTCTCCGGGCTCAAGGGGCTTTTGACCGTGTTCTGCAAAAGACTTTTTGGGGAAAAAATCAAAATGAGGTTCCGTCCGCATTTTTTTCCCTTCACGGAACCATCCGCGGAAGTCGACATTTCCTGTTATATCTGCGACGGCAAGGGGTGTTCGGTCTGCCGGCGCAAGGGGTGGCTGGAGATCATGGGCTGCGGCATGGTGCACCCGAAGGTTTTCCTCGCCGCGGGATACCCCGCGGGGAAGTATAAGGGATTGGCCTTCGGTCTGGGCGTGGAGCGGATCGCGATGCTTAAGTATGGCATTGAAGATATTCGTTTATTTTTTGAAAACGACGTGAGGTTTTTGGAGCAGTTCTGACTGGGTAAATCGTAAATGGTGAACAGTTAATGGCGATGAACAAAACAACAGCGGCTAACTATTTACCATTAACTATTAACCGGTTTTGTTATGAAATTTAGTTTAAACTGGCTCAGGGATTACGTGACGATCGGCGTTTCGCCGGAGAGGCTCGCCCACAAATTGACGATGGCGGGCCTGGAGGTGGAGAAGGTCGCGACCGTCGATGGAGATACTGTCTTTGAGCTGGAGATCACGCCGAACCGCCCGGATTGCCTGAACATGCTCGGCCTCGCCCGCGAAGTGTCCGCCATCCTCAACGTTTCACGGAAGATGCCCAAAATAAAACCTTTGAAACCGTCTTTACCTCTCCAAGGGAGCCTGTCGGCCGCGTGCGGCATCAAGATCCTGGACAAGAAAGGGTGCCCGCGTTACAACGGGACGCTGATCCGCGATGTCCGCGTCGGCGAAACGTCGGGCTGGATCCGCAAGCGCCTTGCTGTTTTGGGGATGCGTCCGATCAACAATGTCGTGGACATCACCAATTTTTGCCTGCTGGAAACGGGCCAGCCGTTGCACGCGTTTGATTACGACAAGCTGGAGGGCGGCAAGGTCGTTGTCCGCCGGGCGCGGGAAGGGGAAACAATTGTTGGCATTGACGGCGTTGAGTACGGGCTGGACCCTTCGATCCTCGTGATCGCCGACGCGCGCCGGCCCGTGGCCATCGCCGGCGTCATGGGGGGCAAAGATACGGAAGTCACGGCGGCCACAAAGAATATTTTATTGGAAAGCGCGTATTTCGACCCCGTCCTGGTCCGCCGCGCCTCGCGCGCCCTCGGGGTTTCCAGCGAATCTTCGTACCGTTTCGAAAGAGGCGTGGATTACGAGACCGTTGAGGCGGGCGCACGCCGGGCCGTTGGGTTGATCCTGGATTCCGCCGGCGGGAACGTGGCCGGCCGCAGCGACGAAGAGACGGGGACCAGGGAAAAATCCGGAGGCCGGGTCATTGCCGTGACCAAAGACGGGGTCAACGCGTTTTTGGGATCGGCGCTGACAACGGCGCGGTGCAAAAAGATCCTTCAGCGGCTGGGGTGCGCGGTGGCCGCGGGCCCCGCCGGTGGCGGGGCGGGCAGGAAAGGCGTTCTCAAGGTCACGCCCCCCGCGTTTCGCAAGGACATCAAGGACGAGGTGGACGTCGTTGAGGAGATCGCGCGCGTCGTCGGTTACGACGAATTGCCGGCGAGTTTGCCGGCTGTCGCCGCGACGAACGTGGTGCCGGGGCCTTCCCAAAAATTCCGGCCGGCAATCCGGGTGCTGCTGCTGGCGCAGGGGGCCAGCGAAACGGTCACCTACGCGATGATCAGCGAAAAGGATTTGGCCCGGAGCGGGCAAGCGCATTTGCGCGGGGTGAAAATACAAAATCCGTTGGCCCAGGACCAGGGGTTGCTGCGTCCTTCCCTTTTGCCGAGCTTGCTGTCGGTCGTCGTGTTTAATATTAACCGCGGGCAGAAAAATTTGAGGCTTTTTGAGCTCGGGAAAATTTACGGCCCGCGCGGGGAACAGGAAACGCTCGGGGTCATCATGACCGGCAGGAGTGACGAAGATTGGCGCAAGGCCGGCAAGCCCGAAGCGGATTTTTATGACATCAAGGGCGTTGTTGAGCAGGCAATCGCGCGTACGTGTCGTCAGGGAATACGCTTTGAAAACGGCCCCCGGCCGTTTTTTGAAAAAGGGCAGGGCGCCAGTGTCCTTGTGCAAGGCGCTGATGTCGGGTTCCTGGGAAAGATCGAAGAAGATGTTTTGATCAACTGGGACATTAAACAAAAAAACGTCTTTTTTGCCCAGATCAACCTTGAGGAACTCCGGCGTTTTTACTCACCCCGGCAACCTTACCGGAGCGTTTCTCAATACCCCGTGATCGTGCGTGACGTCAGCCTGGCCGTAAAAACTTCCGTTCAGTTCCAGCAGGTCTGCGCGACGGCTTTCCGCCTGGGGAGCGGCATTTTAAATTCCGTGAAATTCAACGAGGAATACCTCGGGGAGAAGATCCCCGCCGGGCAGCGCGGGATCGTTTTTTCCCTGCGCTACAAGGCCGCCGACCGGACGTTGCGCGAGGAAGAAGTCAACGATGTCCACGCGAAGATCCTCCGCGCCTTTGTTGAGGAGATGGGCGCCGTACAGCGTTAAAACGCCCCCGCGTACCCCGTTGACTCATTAAAGAATGTTACCCGGAGAGATTTTTAGCATAAGAGTTATCAAGAAGCAAGTTGTAAGATTTTTTCGATCTTTTTGTTGATAATTTTTTTGAGTTCAAAAGGGTTAAGGGATT
>Ga0209211_10000879_pt1 | contig 59737 bp, 65 predicted proteins | sample RifGroA2_FD_183992 | JGI IMG/M metagenome (GOLD analysis project Ga0209211, IMG submission 183992) | Groundwater microbial communities from Rifle, Colorado, USA - Groundwater A2 (SPAdes) (version 2) | ecosystem: Environmental > Aquatic > Deep subsurface > Groundwater | place: Rifle, Colorado... | reverse complement strand
TGGGCGAGATGAAGCCGGAATTTTTGATGGCGGCGCAAACTCGGTCTTTGGATTCTTCCACCGCCTTGTCCGGCAAGCCGACCAAAGAAAAAGAATGGAGTCCGTTGGTCAAATCAACTTCAACATCAATAACATCGGCCTTTAATCCGACAACCTGCGAGGAGAATACTTTTACCGCCATAGTTTAAAGTTTAATTTATATGCCGGCGTGCTTAATGCATTCCGTGGCGGCGGGATTGGCTTCCAGCCGCTTGGATTCTATCGGATGAGATTTCCCTTCCTTGCTGGAACAAACGCCGTAAGTTTCTTTTTTGATGCTGTCCAGCGCCCGGCTTACCAAAATAAATCTTTCTTCCAGAGTATTTTCAATGGCCGAGCGATTCTCCATTTCTTCAAAAGCGCCGGACATTTCGCCGGTATCCGATGTTTCCACATTCAAATCTTCCGGCACGGCTTCCCAATCCCCCGCCACTTCCGGATTCTTTCTTCCCACGCGGGAAAGCTCGCTTTCCAGCTGTTTTTTTTCCTCTTCCAGCTTCTCTTGGAAGTGTTTTATTTTTTCTTTGGTCAACGGCATAAAATTTAATTGGCTTAATGATAGCAAGGCGAATTAAAAAGGCAAGCCTTTGGGCATAGCGTCCGCTCTTTTTGTTTTTTTTAATTATAATATGACATGAAAATGTTACCGAATTTATGCGCCAGCTTAAAAATAGTAACATTTTAAATTTGCAAAATTTTACCACTAATTATGCTGGAGCAAAATAAGCGTATAATTTTTTCACTTGGACATTGGATGTCCAAGTGAAAGTGAAAGAATACTTTACCTATCACCTAAATTTGCGATAGGAATTATGTGTGATACTTGCGCTTTGTTCCAATTTTTCTACCACCCCGCTCTCGGGTTGGCGTATTGGACGGAGGAAAAGCGGCGGAAAATTTCGGATAGGGGTTCTTGATTGTTGGTGATTACGAGATATTTGCGGTTAATGAAAGCATAAGCCAAATCAATTTGGCCGTCTTTTTCGGCAATGCGGGCGTCATGATTTTGGATATATTTGTCGGCGAAAGAATCATTGCCGGTCAAACTGTCATTGGGAAAAATCGCTTTCAGGTCGTCGGTCAAGCTTTTTTCCCATTTCAACATTTCGGAAAAAACATAAGTGTAGGATTTAGCTTTAAAAACAAGAATCGGGGAATTATCCATTCCACTGAAGCTAAGAAGCATAAAATCTTTTTCCAAGTAATCTTTCAGCCCTTGCGGCATTGGGGCGCTAACCATAGAAAAAAACTCATCTTTGTTTAAACTTGTTTTCCGCTCCCCGCTTATTTTTACAACGGATATTTCCGTCAGGTTTCCCTCAGTTTGACCTTCCTCCAGCGCGCTTTCCAAATCTCTCTTGAAAACTTCTCTTTTGTCTGGGCTAACGATAATCTCAATCTTTTGGTCGGTTAAAATCGGTCCCTGCGTTATTTGAATGAAATTATTAACAACATTACTTCTTTTAAGCAAGGGCTTAACGAAACCGAAGTAACCGCCGGCGGAAACAAGCAAAACGATAAAAAAAATTATGATCGCTTTTTTAAGCCGCGGGAAACTTCCATCTTCTTCCGGATTTTCAAAGCTAAGACTGCGCACCTTCGCTTCTTCGGCGGCGATATCAAGGATGGAAAAATTTTTCTCTTTGGTATAGTTGGCGATATCATCCTCAAAAGTGCGGATTCCTTTTACAGCGTTGTCGTTTTTGTCAAAATTATTTTCCTCATTTGTTGTTGAATTTTCCTCGGCCATAGTTGGGGTCCAATTGCTTGATGGAAAGGTTCACTCTTCCTTTCTCGTCAATGCTTATAATTTTTGCTTTTACCGTGTCTCCCAAGTTTACCACATCGGTAACTTTGTTGACTCTAAACGGCGCCAGTTCTGAAATGTGCACCAATCCTTCCTGCATCGGGCCTATTTCCACCATCGCCCCGAAGTCAAACAGCCTGGTTACCGGCCCGCTAACCAGTTCGTCCACCGCGTATTCGTGAGTAAGCCCTTCAATTATTTTCTTGGCTTCATCGGCTTCTTTCAAGTTTTTGCCGGTAATGTAGACGCTCCCGTCCTGTTCTATGTCAATTTCCGCTCCGGTTTTATCTATAATGCTGTTTATCATTTTTCCTCCCGGGCCGATTACCTCCCGTATCTTGTCCGGATTTATCATCATTTTTATAATTCTCGGCGCGGTCGGGGAAAGTTCTTTTCTTGGTTCGGAAATAGCTTTTAGCATTACCGCCAGAATTTCCATTCGGGTTTTTTTAGATTGTTCAAAAGCTTCTTTGATGGCTTCAAGCGGAATTCCTCCCACTTTTATATCAAGTTGGATGGCTGTTATTCCATCTTTTGTTCCGGCGCACTTGAAGTCCATATCGCCGAAATGGTCTTCAAAACCCTGAATGTCGGTCAAAACCCGGTATTCTGTGTCGCTTCTCATCATCAAGCCCATGGAAATTCCGGCCACCGGATTCTTGATCGGCACGCCGGCGTCCATCAAAGCCAATGTTGAGGCGCAGATTGAGCCTTGCGAAGTAGAGCCGTTGGAGGCCATCGCTTCGGAAACAACCCTGATGGTGTAAGGAAAGTCGCTTTTGGGCGGCAAAACGGGCAACAAAGCTTTTTCCACCAAAGCGCCGTGGCCGATTTCCCTTCGTCCCGGACTGCCCATTCTTCCTGTTTCGCCGACGGAAAAGGGCGGAAAATTGTAATGGTGCATAAAATGCTTGGTGGTTTGCACCTCCATTCCTTCAATAAGCTGAGCGTCTTGCGGTCCGCCGAGAGTAATGGTGGAAAGGATGTGGGTATTGCCCCGGTAAAACACCGCCGAACCGTGAAGCGCCGGCAACAAGCCGACGCTGGCATGCAGGCTTCTCACCTCGTCCGTCCTTCGGCCGTCCTGTCTTTTCTCTTGACCTTTGGGGGCGTCTATGACTTTGTTGCGCACCAATTCGTCCACGCCGTCTTCAAAAATTTCGTCAGCATATGCCAAAAATTCTTCGTTGGCTCCAGCCTTAAGCAATTCTTCCCATTCTTTTTTCAAAGGGTCAATGTTTGGCTTTTTTCTTTCTTGTCCGCTTTGGGTAGAGGGATACAAAACCGCTTCCAGTTTCGGTAAGATATTTTTTTCAAACAACGCCACGGCTTCTTTCGGCTTGTCTTTCAATTCTATTTTTATTTTTTCTTTGCCGATTTCCTTGATGATTTTTTTTTGGAATTCTTCCATTTTGGCGATTTCTTCCAGCGCGCCTTCAATACCCTTGACGGCTATTTCTTCCCCGACTTCTTTGGCTCCGGCTTCTATCATATTCACCTTGCCGTCTTTGCCGCAAACCGCAATATCCATCATTGACTTCTCCCTTTCTTCGTAAGTGGGATTGAAAACGAATTTTCCCTCCACTTGTCCGACTCTGGCCGCGCCCACCGGTCCGCCCCAAGGTATGTCGGAGATTCCCAAGGCCAAAGACGCGGCGATAATGGCCGGTATGTCGGAGTCGTTTTTCCCGTCCACCGACAAAGCCAAAACGACAACCTGAATTTCATTTCTCAACCGCCTGTCAAACAACGGCCTGATTGTCCTGTCTATTATTCTGGCCGTAAGAATGGCTTCTTCCGAAGGCCGTCCTTCTCTTTTGATGAACCGGCTGCCCATTATTTTCCCCGCCGCGTAAAACTTTTCCTCATAATCAACGGTCAAAGGGAAAAAATCCGCCCCTTCCTTTTTGCCGCCCATCACCGCCGTGGCGAAAACAACCGTCTCGCCATAACGGACCAAAACGGAGCCGTTAGCTTGGTCGGCCAAATCGGAAATTTCCACTTTTAATTTTTTCCCGCAATAATCCGTTTCGTATGTTTTTGTTTGCATATTCCAGTTTATCCTTTAATTAAAAATTTCTTAGGTTCATCGCTCAAGTCCACAAATTCATCGGCTGATTCTTTAAGTTTGGCCGAGGCCGACTTGCCGAAAGCGAAAACCTCCGCTCTCCGGCCTTGGTTTTTAAGGTATTCCACCAATGGCACATAATCGCCGTCTCCGCTGGCCACTATCACCACATCCACTATCTCCGAGGTTTTGATGGCGTCAACGGCCAAGCCCACATCCCAATCCGCCTTTTTCATTCCGCCGTAATATTCCTGCAAGTCTTTCACTCTCATTTCTATTCCGAGCTTGGTCAGCGCTTCAAAGAACGGCTTTTCTTCGCCGGTTTTTGTCCGAACAACATAAGCAAAAGCCCGCACCAGTTGTCTTTCGCCGACCGCCGCCGTCAAAAGTTCTTTGAAATTAACTCTTTTTTGAAACAGCGCGCGGGCGGAATGATAAAGATTCTGAACATCTATCAAGACCGCAACTCGCTGATTTTTGTATTGCGCCGAATTAAATATGGAAGTCATTTTTGTGAAAATTATTTCTTTTTGAGGTCAAGTTTACCAGCCAAAGTATTGTGCCTTCTTTTATTTTTCTTGGCCAGATAATTCATCAAAGTTTTCCTGTCAGCCACCATCTTCAACAAGCCCCTTCGGGAGTGGTTGTCTTTAGGATGAGATTTTAAGTGCTTGACCAGCTGTTCAATCTGCCCGCTTATAAGAGCGACTTGGACATCCGGAGAGCCGGTATCGGTCTTATGAACCTTGAATTCTTCAATAATCTTGGCTTTTTTCTTGATAGTTAACATTTGCCCGTAATCATATCAGAAACGCCTTATTTTTGCAAATTTTTAAGAATTTTTGAGACTTTAAGCGCCATTATTTCCACTTTATTTCTTTTGCCGTTGGTTCCGTAATTATTGCCTCTTTTAAGGTAAATTGACTGCCAATTATTCCGCACATTATATCATGACCATCATATTGTTTTCCGTTTTCAGGATTTGTTAGACAACTACTTGTGGAGCCAGATAAGTATTTATCTAACGCCCCCAATAGATGACCAAGCTCATGGGCAAATATCCTGGAGAATTCATTTTTTGACTCAGAATTATATGTACTCCCCCCTGTTCCATTAATTATATACATGGAAAAACTTTCGTATCCATCAGCATGTCCACCAATACTATAACCAGTTGAAGGTGTATAATTTATAATTGCTAAGTAATCATAACCGACAAGATTGGCAAGATTTTTTCTTAAAGACTGCGCTAGTTCTATCTGGTTTTCAACTTTAAGTTGGTATTCCTCAATTTTTATCTGATTTTTTATGCAACTTAAATTTAAATTAAAATTAATATCATACTTTAAAGCTTCCTTTTTATACCATTCGGGAACGCTAAAAAAAGAATCCCTATCATTAATTGAATTTTTTGACTCGTCGCAAAGAGTATTTATCACATCATTGGGCAATTTTTCGTCCTCTCTGTAAGTAAAAATTACAGCAATAGATACTGAGGGGCTACTGGGACTTCCAGATCCAATTGCAAAAGAAGAATCACTGATATCAGATATTTCATATCCATATAATTCTTTGCTATTGGTGATGGTCGCATATATTTTGTAATCTTCCCCGTCATTTAAAGAGCCCGGCACAATCCAAAAATAAACATTTTCAAAGTTTTTGGAAGGGTTGGAGTTTGCAATGTCATAATATCCAATATTCATTAAATAATTGTCATTTTTATATAATTTCAATGTTATAAATCGGTCAAATTTATTTGTTGTAAATTTAATGGTTTGCCTGGATCCTTTTTTCCAACTTTCTCCTCCGTTTGGAGAGGTAATTCTTAAATAATATTGATTATTGGTAAAAAGAGATGAGGAAGAAGACGCCTCGCCAAAAGAACTTAGACTGCTTGACTTTGAAGAAGAACTTGGACTGCTTGATTTTAGAGAAGGGGCGGCAGAAACACGCGGTTCAAAGTGGACAATAACGGTTTTATTGCCGTTCATTATTAAATTGCAGATATTATTGGGCGCAAAAACATAATCGCAATCATAACCCCAGTCGCTTAAAACAGAGTTTGATTCAGGCTCTGCTCGCAATTCCAAACTTGTATTTAAATCGTATTCAAAAACACATTGAGAAACATTACATGTTTTATCTCCGACCTTAATGACACCTTTCCCTTTGTTATAAAATACATTTTTGATAGTTAATGTTTTAAAATTTTGTGTTTGCTTGTTAGAAGCAGAATCACTGCTCTTGCTTGATGAAGAGGACTTAGGACTAGATGACTTGAAAGAAACCGCCGAAGACTTGTTTGAATTTATTTTTCCAATGGATGAGCTTGAACTTTTTTGCGAAGAACTTGCGTTCTTTGAAGCAAATTTAGCTACTACTAATTTTGACTTATTAAGGGTTGTCTGGCACTGGCCGTCTGACACTTTGTCGCAACCGTTCCATCTTTCAAATTTGTAATTGTCGCCGGCTTCCGCTTTTAAAACAATTTTTGACTTAGCCGGATAAGACGCTTGGCATTGTTTCCCGCAATTTATCTTTCCGTCATCGCTAATTACAACACCCGAGCCTTGTTTTGAAATAGAAAGGGTATAGACGGTATTTTGTTCAACCTTTGAAACAATCTCTTTGACATTTTGCGAATCGTTTTTCTTAAAAAATTTAAACCAGTCAAAAAATCCGGCTTGGCTAGTTTGAGAAAATAAAAAGAAAAATAGAAAAGATAGAGCGCCTGATAAAAAAACTTTGTAACTATTTCTTCTCATTGTGCTTATTTTAGCATATTTTAAGGATTTTTTAGAATATCGTGCGCGCCTATATGTCTTAAAATATAAACTCCTCCTTTTTGTTGAAAAGTAAAACGATAAGAATCTGTTACTCTCGCTTCCCAAATATTGCGAGAATCATTCATTTTGTGAGTCTGCAAAGATGGATAATGTGGGTCATGAATAAAAAGTCTCAATTGTTTTTCTGTTTGTTTCCTTAAATGTTTAGGTAATTTTTTAAAATCTTTTAAAAAAGAGTCTGAGCGAATTATAATCATAAAAGCAGAAGGATAATCTAAGAATTAAGATCTTTTATAAGGTCGTCAATATTGTTAAATTTTTTAAAATTTCCTTCTTTTATGTTTCTCTCCGCCTCCCTTTCATTTTTTTGCCACACTTCGTGCCACCAATAAGCTTGATCTTGATTGATAAGCCCTGCTTTTACGGCCATTTTTATCTCATTATCGTTCAACCCTTTTGAGTGAATTATATTTTTTTGTATTTTCTTTATTTTTTCTTTTGCTTTCTTAAGTGGAATGTTTGGTTCCTTCTCTGTAGGTTGCATTAGTCTCCCAACACCCTTATTTTCCATGAATTCCACTAGATCATCCAAAATAGCCGCTTTTGTTTGAAGCTGTTCAATTTCTTTTTTGTTTATTGCTTTCTTTTCTCTAGTTATAGTTAACATTTGCCAGTAATCATATCAGAAACGCCTTATTTTTGCAAATTTTTAGGATTTTTGAACTTTTTAAGCTCCTCTCTCGCTGTTTCCCTGTCGTCAAAGGGAATTTTTTTACCGTCCGCTATCATCATCGTTGTTTCGCTTCCTTTGCCTGTGATTATCACAATATCCCCTTCTGTGGCCAGACTGATGCCTTTCTGTATCGCTTCTTTTCTATCTAAAACTTTATGGACTTTGGGCATTACTCTTTCCGCTTGCGAAAATCCTTTTTCAATTTGTTCCAAAATTGAAAAAGGATTTTCGTCATACGGGTCTTCGTTGGTCAAAATTATCTCATCGCAATATCTTTCGGCAATTTTGCCGTATTCCGGCCTCTTCCATTTGTCCCTTCCTCCGCCAGTAGCCCCAAAAACACAGATTAGCTTGGAATTTCCAGCCAATTTGGGCTTTAAACTGCCATAAACCGCTTCCATAGAATCGGGCGTATGGGCGTAATCCACAATAACTTTGAAATTTTGCCCTCCGCCGTTTGGCGCATCAATCAACTCCATCCGGCCGGGCAAACTTTCAATGTTTTCCAAAATTTTTTCAGCTAACTCGGGCTTGATTCCATAAATTTCCGCCGTTTTTATAGCCGCCGCCGCATTAGTGATATTAAAATCGCCCAATAATTTTAATTTAATATCTTTATAATCCCCCGCCCGCAACGCTCCCACTTGCGAGGCGGGCAAGCCTGCCGAATAAGTTATCTTGTTTTTGGCGGTAATATTATAAAATTCTTGAAAATATTTGTCGTCTTTGTTTATAATGTGATTATTTTTCACATATTCAAAAAATTTCAGCTTGTATTTTTTATAATTTTCAAAAGAGCCGTGCGCTTCTATATGTTCCGGCGCCAGCTTTGTAAAAACCGCCGTGTCAAAATTTATAAATCTATGCCGATTCTGGAGAACTCCCTGCGAGCTGACTTCCAAAACAGCAAACTGACAACCGGCTTTTACCGCTTTGGCTAGAAAAGATTGGATGGCAAATCGTCCCGGCATTGTCATCTTTAAGCCATTTGGCCATTCTTTTTCGGCGATTTTGAATTGAATGGTGGAAATAGCCGCCGTTTTGTAACTGGCGCCTTCCAAAATTCGGCTTAAGAAATAAACAGTGGACGATTTCCCTTTCGTGCCGGTCACGCCTATCACTTTTATCTTGCGCGAAGGAAAACTGTAAAAAAGCGCCGCTAGATAGGCCAGCGCCAAATGATACGCCGGTTGAAAAAATTCAAAAACCGGCTTGGGAATTATTTTACGACCGATGTCTAAAATTTTTTCCATTTAATTATCAAATTTAAAAGTAGAAACAACGCTGTCAAAAGTTTTTGTCTGCGGATCTTTTTTAGCATCTTCGATTGTTTTTGCATTTAAAAGGTATGATTCTGCTGTTATCAAATCTCCTTCTTTTGAAAAAAATTCTAAACTATTCATAAAATTGCTCGATTGATAAGAGTACCAAATTGATCTTTTTAGCTTTTTGTCTCCTATTTTTATTATTTTTGATGCGAAATTTTTGTTTCCCACGACATAATTCTCATTAAACACCTTGCTATTTTCAATTTCTACTCGTTGGGTCATTAAATCTTTTTGAGTCGTATCTTGAAGCGAATCGTCTTTTGCCCTCATTGATTCTGTGGAAAGTGATTGGATTTCTATAATACTAACAAATATTGCATTATCACTGATTCCTCCTTCTTCATACTTTAATCCTAAGTTTAATGCTTTCTCTTGCGGGGTAATTTCAAAACTTCCAGTTTTTTCATCTGGAACCAATGGTAAATTTATAAAATAAAATGGCGGATACTTAAACTCAAACCCGTATTTTTCGTTTTTGTATGTTTTCCAACCGGAAGTTTCAATAATTTTCGTTTCGTTTTCGTTTATTAAAGATGTTGTTTTATTTTCCTTTGCCAAAAACAAATACCCGGCCACAGAAACGAAAACGATAATAACTGTAAGTATTGTTGCTTTTAGAAATTTTGGATTAATAGACATATTTTAAAGTAATTTAATAAATTCCTCCGTTGTTAAACCCGCCTGTTTAATAATACCAATCAGAAGTCCTTTTTTAATGTCTTTGTTGTGAATAGGCACTGAGATTATTTTCTTAGATTCTCGGCTTAACAAAATTAAATGGCTTCCCGTTTGCCGCGCTTCTTCAAAGCCGATTTTCTTTAAAACCCTAACAATCTTTTTGTGCCTCAAAGAAGGAAATTTCATTGTGTTTAGCAAGAAACTTCGGCTGGAATTTTAGCGACAATAAACTTGTCGGATTCAAAAGGAATTTCTTGTTTCAAGTCTTTGAGAACCTCCAGGCATCCTTCTATGGCATCCTTAGCCATCATTTCGGCCTCTTCAAATGTTTCTCCTTGTGTTACACAACCGGGTATAGCCGGAACATACACAACATAGCCTCCTTCCTCAGCCGGTTCAAAAATAGCCGTGAAATTGTAGATTTTTTTAAATTTTTTCATATTTTAAGCTTAACACAAAATTAAATTTTATCCATTACCAAAAATGAACCAGGGATATAATACCTAGAATTGCAACCAAAACAACTTTTTTGTTTTCCATTTAACAGATTTTGCGGGATAGGAGAATCGAACTCCTGACCTCAGTTTGGAAAACTGATGTTATACCATTTAACTAATCCCGCGAATTAAAACTTGTGTCATTTTCTAATCTTTTTTTAATGTAGCCTCTGCCAAATCCTGTTTTTAATTGTATTTCTCTTTTTAATGCGTCTGTTTTATTTCTGCATGCCTCATAATACACCAAAGTAATTTTATCAAACTTTTTTGTAGTTTCTACGCTTTTATTTTTGTGCCTCAAAATACGCTCTTGTAGATTACTTGTCGCGCCTACATAAAATTTTTTACTGTCGCCGTTGTCATTGTCAGCAAGCAATAAGACATAAGTGTAATACATAATTTATAGTTTGTCCGCCGAAAGCCCTGTGGGCATTCAGGCGGATCCGCCAAACTGCGTAGCTGTTGGCGGAGAAAACTGATGTTACTTGCCCGCCACAATACGAAGCTTTGGGCGGGTACCATTTAACTAATCCCGCCTACGCTACGCTTCGGCGCCTGCCTGTCGGCAGACAGGGGCAAGCCCGCTTTGTCGTAGTCTGAAAAATAGGAGCTACTGTTCCCCGCCGCATCCGCCGCAGGCTCCGCACATATCCGAATCCGGATCAAATTTATGCTCCGTGTCTTCGGTTGTTTCTTCTTCCGTTTTCTTTTGTTCTTCGTCTGCCATATTTTTATAAATTTTATTAAAAATTGATAATCCCTTGACCTTTTAAATGACTCTTTAACACCCTTTATTTATACAGCCAATCAAGCAAAAGTCAAAAGAAATGGGTGCCACTAACAAGTGACACCCAAAAAACTTATGCTTTTGTGTTGGTTGTGGTTTTTTAATCGTCATCTTGCTCTTTTTGAATAACGGAGTCGTATTCATTGCGAGGATATCGAGGGCGAACTCCTTTAGTCCTGCCAAGAAACAAATCAGCCTCTTCGAGTGTTATTGTTTCCGGCTTCCTTTGCATCAAGTTCTCTTTATCTTCTTGTATACCAAATAAAGTAAAGATATTCCCTTTTTTGTTCAACATAGACATAATCCCCCGCCCCTTTCTTTATTTCAAAAAAAATTTAAATAGAAACCAACACAATTTTTATTTTTATGTCAAAAAAACTACTGCTTCTTTGTTCTGTTCTGTTGAGAATTATACCTAAAAAAATTATCCTGTCAATCGGGGTGCCGAGAATCGAACTCGGCCTACCTGCTCCCAAAGCAGGCGTACTACCAATATACGACACCCCGCATTGCGTTATTTTATCTTAATTTTAACAAAAAGTCACCCTTTCGTGTTTCATGTGGAACTCTATATGATTATGTTCTCCGTAAACCTAAATTTGGCCTTTTTGTTCTCCAAATCCAAAAAAACGGCCAAAACATCAATTTGCCACTCTGTTTCATATGAAACATTCTTGTCTAGTAAATAAGTTTGAATTACCCTGGATAATCTCTTAAGTTTCTGATAATGAACATTTTCCTCCGGTCTATGCCCACTTGTTTCATATGAAACAATGCTTTTTACCTCTACAAAATGAAAAACCTTATCTTTTTCCGCCACAATGTCTATTTCTCCCCATTTTTTGCTATAATTTCTGTCCAAAATCTTAAAACTCTGTTCCACGAGAAACCTGCAAGCCATATTTTCTCCCAAAGTACCTATTTTCTTTTTGTATTTTGAATCACTATTCGTTTTATCCATATAATTCTAAAAAATGACTAAAAATAAGGGTATTTTAACGGACATCTTTAATGGCCGATAATGGACGGCTTGTAAAATGTCTTTTATGGTAATGGACATTGTCCTTTTGCAATATTTTAGGGCTGTGTATATAACTTGTGGATAGTGTGGATAACTTTTAGACATTATCGGACGATTACGGTCAGGAGTTATCCACAGTCCATAAGCTGTCCTTTGTCTTTTTGTTTTACCGTGTGGTTATTTTAGCATTTTTGTGTTAAATTTAATAGCAGTCGCCCCTGTAGTGAAATGGATATCACGCGACGCTTCGAACGTCGTATTGTGGGTTCGAGTCCTGCCGGGGGCAAAATTCATAAATTTATGCGAGAAAAAATCAAAAAAATCCCCCCGCTGGTAAAAAACATAGCCGATACCCTCATCAAAAATGGCTTTGAAGCCTATTTTGTTGGTGGTTGCGTCCGCAGTCTGGCGTTGCATATGAAACCGAAAGATTGGGACATTACGACTAACGCCAAGCCGGAAGAAATTCAAAAACTTTTTCCTCGTTCCGTTTACGAAAATAAATACGGCACCGTTGGCGTTATAAACGACACAGACGATGAGACTTTAAAGGTGGTGGAGGTAACCCCTTATCGCTTAGAATCGGGCTATTCTGACAAGCGCCGGCCGGATGAGGTGCGTTTCACGTCAAACATTGAAGAAGACTTGAAAAGGCGGGATTTTACCGTTAATGCCATGGCTTTGGCCCTGCCCGGGAAAAATGGCGAAGAGTATGAACTAATTGACCTTTTCGGCGGACAAAATGATTTGAAAAATAAAATAATTAGGGCGGTGGGCGATCCTGACAATCGTTTTAACGAAGACGCCTTGCGCATCTTGCGCGCCGTCCGACTGGCCGCCGAACTTGACTTTGAAATAGAGCCGGCGACAAAAAAGGCCATTGAAAAACATGCTGGTCACCTTAAAGAAATCGCCCAAGAAAGAATCCACGACGAATTGGTGAAAGTCATAATGAGCGACAGAGCGAAAGAGGGAATTGAGATGATGAATGAAACTGGGATGCTGAAATACATTCTGCCGGAACTGGAGGAGGGAATCGGCGTGGAGCAAAACAAAGCGCACAGCTTTACCGTCTGGGAACATAATCTTAAAAGCTTGGAACACGCAGTATCTAAAAAATGGTCATTGGAAATAAGGCTGGCGGCTCTGCTTCACGATATCGCCAAGCCCGCTACCAGAAAGTGGGGCGAGGAGAAAGGGGATTGGACATTCTACGGCCACGATGTGGTGGGCGCCAAAATGACGGCTAAAATGCTGGCTAGATTGAAGTTTTCCAAAAAGCAAATTGACTTGATTGCCAAACTTGTTCGCTACCACTTGTTTTTCTCCGACACGGAAAAAATCACTTTATCCGCCGTCAGACGGCTTGTCCGCAATGTCGGTCCGGAAAATATTTGGGAGTTGATGAATGTGCGTTTCTGCGACCGTATCGGTATGGGCCGGCCGAAAGAATCGCCTTATCGCTTAAGAAAATACGAGTCAATGATAGATGAGGCTATGCGCGCGCCGCTATCCGTTACCGCCCTTAAAATAGACGGCACAAGGCTTATGAAACTGCTGAAAATCCAGCCCGGCCCAAAAATCGGCCAGATTTTAAATATTCTTTTTGAAGAAGTTTTGGACGAACCGGAGAAAAACACGGCAGAATATCTGGAAAAAAAGGCGGTGGAGCTAAACGCGCTTGGCGACAAAGAACTGGAAAATCTGGCCAAACAAGCCAAAAACAAGAAAAACGAGCTAGAACAAGCAGAAATCAAAGAAATCCGCCAAAAATGGTGGGTGAAATAGTGGCTTTAAATAACAGTTTTTAAACATCAAGGTTTAACCTTGATGTTTCCACTCTATCGGCGTTTGGTTGGTTTTGAGAAGATAGGCATTAGTTTTGGAGAAATGTTTACAGCCGAAGAAGCCGGAGGCGGCGGAGTAGGGAGAGGGGTGGGGGGCTTTGAGAATAAGGTGTTTGCTCGCATCTATCAGACTTTCTTTTTCTTGGGCGAATTTGCCCCAGAGGAGGAAAACGATATGTTCTCTTTTGTCGGAGAGGGCTTTGATGGCGGCGTTGGTCAGTTTTTCCCAACCGAGATCGCGATGAGAAGCGGGAGAATTGGCGCGGACGGTAAGAATGGCGTTAAGCAATAACACACCTTGCATGGCCCAATTTTCCAAATTGCCGTTTTTTATTTTTGGCGTTTTTGGCGGTTTAACCGCCAAGTCGCTTTCTATTTCTTTAAAGATATTTACCAGAGACGGCGGGGGAGTAACGCCGTCTGGCACGGAGAAAGAAAGCCCGTGAGCCTGCCCGCGCCCGTGATACGGGTCCTGACCGAGAATAACAACTTTGACTTTGTCAAATGGCGCGAGATTGAAAGCGTTGAAAATCTGCTTTGGCGGGGGATAAATAATAAAGCCAGACTTCAATTCTTCCGCGAGTTTTTTCTTCAATTCCTTCATATATTCCGCGCCAAACTCTTCCGCCAAGGCCTTTTTCCAGCTTTCTTCAATTTGGGGGTTAAGCGTTGTTTCAGTGGTCATAGATATAAACAAGTTTAACATTTTAAATAAATTTCCTACACTTGCTTTATATTTATGCAGTGCTATAATTCACGCATAAGTTAATTATAGCGCCAAAGACAAAAAACCTATGTATATCAAGAGAAATTTGGAAGACAAAATCATAAAGTATTTGGAAACGCCTGAAATTATCGCCGTGGTTGGACCAAGACAATGCGGAAAAACAACGATGTTGAAACAAATAATGAGCTCTTTTACAGACTCCGTGTCTGTTTCTTTTGATGACCAAAACATCTTGGGATTATTTGAGAAAAATCCGGATGATTTCATCACGGCTTATGTTAAAGGCAGAAAATATTTATTTATTGACGAATTCCAATATGCCAAGCGCGGGGGGAAAATACTCAAGTATATTTTTGACACGCAAAAAATAAAAATAATAATTTCAGGCTCTTCGGTCGCCGATTTGACAATCCATGCCATAAAATATTTGGTGGGCAGGGTTTTAGTCGTTAACCTTTACCCGTTTGATTTCAGAGAATTTTTGTCATACAAAGACATCGCTTATCTTAAAATCTACGATGAATACAGAAATAAATTCAGTTTAAGCGAAGAAAAGCCGTTGGAAATTAGCGCCGTGGCACACGAAAAAATGCTTAAGTATTATGAAGAATATCTTACATTCGGCGGGTATCCGCGCGTGGCGCTTGAAGAAAATGCTGAAACAAAAAAGGAACTTCTTAAAAACATTTACAATACCTACTTTTTAAGAGAAGTCAGGGACATACTGGGACTCATTGACGACTATAAACTCGGGGTCTTTATAAAGGGCTTGGCTCTGCAAACGGGAAATTTGATAGAATACAATGAACTGTCAAATCTGACCGGTTATTCTTATTCTTCCGTCAAGAAATATCTTAATTTTCTGGAAAAAACATACATTTGCAAATTGGTAAGGCCGTTTTTTAAAAACAAAAGAACGGAGATTGTAAAAAACCCGAAAGTGTATTTTATTGATACCGGCATAAGAAATACCGTGATCAATGATTTCAGGGGGCTTGGCGACAGGGTAGATAAAGGCTCGCTGCTGGAAAACGGACTGGCAATGCAATTTATCAAGCAGGGAATTGATTTTAATTTTTGGCGCGATAAAAAGAAAAATGAGGTGGATTTTGTCTTGTCGCTCGGCAACGGAAAAATCTCCGCGATAGAATCAAAAACTTCGTTAAGAGGAGTCGCGCGCAAAACCCCCGAAGCATTCAAAAAAAATTACCCCGAAGCCAAAATTTTATTCAGCTATTGGAATACAAACAAAACAGAAGAGGCAACCGCCGGCGACTATCCGATTTATTTGTTTTAAAGGGGCTTAAATTTACACCCATATTTTCGACCTTTTTATTTCATCCCTTTTCCATGAAAATTTTTATGCACATTGCGGAGCTGTTTATCCGTAATGTGGGTATAGATTTGGGTGGTGGCGATGTGGAGTTTTTTAATACTTGACTTTAAGAATACTCGGGTTAAAATGTAAGTATGAATGAAATAAAGCCATTTATAAAACGGGATATTTTTGAAGACCTGAAAAAGCATCTTTCTAAAAAAGAAATCACTCTTATCGCCGGGCCAAGGCAGGCCGGAAAGACAACTTTAATGATGTTGCTCAAAAAACATCTTGAGCTCTCCGGCAAAAAGACCGTTTTTCTAAGTTTTGATTTTGAAAACGACCAAAAATTTTTTTCGTCTCAAAATAGCCTGGTGGAAAAATTGAAACTGGAATTCGGCAACAACGAGGGCTATGTTTTCATTGACGAGATCCAGAGAAAAGAGGATGCCGGAGTATTTTTAAAAGGAATTTATGATATGGCCTTGCCTTATAAATTTATTGTTTCCGGTTCGGGAAGCGTTGAGCTGAAAGAAAAAATCCACGAGTCTCTAGCCGGCAGGAAAGCGATGTTTGAAATTTTTCCCGTGTCTTTTAAAGAATTTGTTAATTTCAAAACAGAATACAAGTATGGCGATCGGTTGGCTGATTATTTTGCCGTTGAAAACAAAAAAACTGTTGAATTCCTTGCCGAGTATCTTAATTTCGGAGGGTATCCGCGAGTTGTTACCGAAGACACCTTGGAAGAAAAAATTAGAATAATCTCCGAAATCTACGCCAGTTATATGGAAAAAGACATCGCTTATCTGTTAAAAATTGAGAAACTGGACGCGTTCAGCTCGTTGGTTAAAATTTTGGCCAGCCAAACGGGAAGGATGATTAATTATTCGGAATTATCAAACACCGTCGGCATATCCGCGGCCACCGTCAAAAATTATCTTTGGTATTTGGAAAAAACCTTCATCGCGGAAGCGGTATCGCCTTACTTTAAAAACACTAGAAAAGAAATAACAAAATCTCCGGTTATTTATTTCCACGATATCGGTTTCAGAAATTACTCTTTGGGTTTGTTTGGAAAAGCCTCGGAAACGGACGGTTCCGGATTTGTTTTTCAAAACTTTATTTTTAATGTTTTAAAAATCAATTTTTTGTTTTCGGGAGCAAAAATAAATTACTGGAGAACGAAAGAAAAAGCTGAGGTGGACTTTCTCGCCAGTTCGGGCGACAAACTGGTTCCCATTGAAGTAAAATACGCCGACATTAAAAAACCGGAAATTAACCGCTCTATTAGAAGTTTCATTGAAAAATACTCTCCGGAAAAAGCTTTTATCATCAACAAAAGCTTTAAAGGATCGCTGACTGTCGGCAAAACTGAAATTAACTTCATTCCTTTTTGGGAGCTTATAGGCAAAGATATTTTAAACTTTTAAAAATACTTGACAATTAGTGTTTAATATAGTAACAAGCCAAACAGGTAAAACTGTTTGGCTTGTTTTATTTCATCCCTTTTCCATGAAAATTTTTATGGACATCGCGGAGTTGTTTATCCGTAACATGGGTGTAAATCTGGGTAGTGGTGATGTTGGAGTGGCCGAGGAGGGCTTGGACGGAACGGAGGTCGGCGCCGTTGGATAATAAATCGGTGGCAAAACAATGGCGGATGACATGAGGGGTGACTTTTTTGGAAATGCCGGCTTTGATTGCCCGTTGTTTGATCATTCTTTCTATGGAGCGGGGAGTAAGGCGGGAAGAAAAAGCGAAATTTTGAGACGCGTCGGAGCCCGCCCCGTTTCGGGGAAGGGTGAAGCGCGAAAAATTTCGCTTTTTCTTCCCGCCAATTGACACAAACAACGCTTCTTCGATATCACCTCTTTTGTCCAAGTAATTTTTGACGGATTGTTTGGCGCTTTCCGATATGAAAACCACCCTTATCTTACCCCCCTTTCCCCTGATGGAAATTTCGCCCGCTCTAGCTTCATTGAAAGAATCGCGATTGAGCGCGCAAAGCTCGGAAACGCGCAATCCAGTAGAAAAAAGAAGTTCCAGAATCGCTTTATCGCGCAAAGCCCGTAAGCTGTTCGGCAAAGCAAAATTTTGAGACGCGTCGGAGCCCGCCCCGCTTCGGGGAAGGGTGAAGCCTGCCTCGCCGGCAGGCAGGCGCGAAAAATTTCGCTTTGCCGAATAAGCGCTTTCTCTAAGCGGCGCATCTAACAACCTTTGCAATTCTTCTTCCGTTATCAAATCCAAATCTCTTTGGGGAGTTTTGGCCAATTCTATTTTTTCCGCCGGCAAAGAAACGATATTTCTTTTGGCCAAATATTTCAGAAACACCCGCAAAGCGATCAGATAATAATTTTGCGTTTTTTTGTCCAAGTTTCCGCCGCCGCTTTTTTCTTCCCGATTAAGGAAAAGCCTATATTTTCTGACCAGCTCGTCATCTATCTGGGAAGAGGAGTTGATTTTGGCGAACTTCAAAAACCTTTTGACATACCGGTCATAATTTTCAACCGTCTTCAAGCTTCGGCCTTTTTCCACTTCAAGGTGTTCCAGAAATTGCTGATGTAAAGATTTTAAATCCATTGGTTTCAGTATATCAAAAAAACAATCCCGCTTATAGCGGGATTGTTTTTTTGCAGTCCGTCAATTGGCGGATTGAAAATTTACTTCACGGAATCCTTAAGATTCTTGCTGGCCTTGAATTTCGGAACTTTCATGGCCGGGACGCTTATCGCTTCTCCTGTTCTCGGGTTTCGCGCTTGTCTGGCCGCTCTTTCCTTGACGGAAAAAATGCCGAGTCCGGCGATAGAAACCTCTTCTCCTTTCTTCAAAGAAGAAATTATAACCTCAATAACTTTTTCCACCGCTTGTTCGGCTGTTGTTTTTGTGCCTCCGACAACAGCGTGAACCGCGTCTGCTATTCCTGCTTTATTCATAAATTTATGTTTAATATCTTATTTTTTAAAACTCGACCCTGCTTTATTATATATTAAGCCATATAATTAGTCCATCAAGACTTTCGACTTTAAGGACTTCTGACTTTGTGGACTTACCTTGCGTATTCAATCACCCGGCTTTCTCTTATCACATTCACTTTTATTTCTCCCGGGTATTTGAGATCCTTTTCTATCCTGTCGGCTATATCTCTAGCCATTTTTTTGGCTTCCAGGTCGGATATTTTCTCCGGCATCACGAAAACTCTTATCTCCCGGCCGGCTTGAATGGCGTAGGTTTTTTCTATGCCTCCGAACGACTTGGCAATATTTTCCAAGTCTTCCAAACGCTTGAGATAATTTTCCAAAGAATCTCTTCTGGCTCCCGGCCTGGCGCCGGAAATGGCGTCGGCCACTTGGACGATAACCGCTTCCGTCGTCTCAAACGGATATTCCTCGTGATGAGACTGCATCGCTTTGATTATTTTCTCGTCAATGTTGAACTTTTGGAGGATTCTTTTGCCGATTTCAACATGCGTTCCTTGGACATCGTGGTCCATCGCCTTGCCTATGTCGTGAAGCAAGGCGCCTTTCTTGGCCACATTGACATCCGCCTTCAATTCGGAGGCCAACATTCCGGCAATGTGCGCCGCTTCAATGGAATGTTGCAAAACATTCTGCCCGTAACTGGTCCTGAAATACAGTCGTCCCAATACTGTGAGAAGTCTTGGGTCCAAATCAATTATTCCGGCTTCGTAAGCGGCCGCTTCTCCTTTCTGCTTGATAGTTTTCTCCACCTCTGCTCTGGCTTTCTCCACCACCTCTTCAATTCTGGCCGGCTGAATTCTTCCGTCCGAGATAAGGTTTTCCAAGGCGACTCGGGCCGTCTGCCTTCTGACGGGGTCAAAACCGGAAATAACGATTGACCCCGGCGTGTCGTCCACGATTATTTCCACGCCGGCCGCCCTTTCCAACGCCCTGATATTTCGCCCTTCTTTGCCTATGATTTTACCCTTAAGGTCGTCCGAAGGAATGGGGACGGTCGTGGTGGTCACCTCTGAAGCGGTGGAAGAAGCCAGTCTTTGAATGGCGGTTACGAGTATGTCGCGGGCTCTTTTTTCAAACTCGTCCCGCCCCAAAGATTCCAATTTTTTGATTCGACCAAGAATGTCTTCCTCGTATTTCTTTTCCGTCGCTTTTATAAGGTCGGTCTTGGCTTCTTCTTCAGTCATGGAAGCGACTTTCTGCAAGTCCATCATTTTTTGCTGTTCAATGCCATCTATTTCTTCTTTTTTCTTTTTCAGTTTTTCTATGCTGTCCTGTATCTCCGTATTGGATTTCTCTATGCCGAGCCTTTGTTTTTCCATGCTTTCTTCCCGTTGCAAAATCCTTTCCTCCATCTTCCGCGTCTGAATAAGGGAGTTTTTTTCCTCCTGCTTGGCGCTGTCCAGTATAGCTTGAGCTTTTTTAGCGGCTTCTTCCGTGACGGATTGCGCTTTGTCTTTGGCTTCAAGAAGAAGCTGTTTTGTCTTTAAGTCCGCGGAATTTTTTTTCTGCAGAGAGAGCAGCATATGGAAAAAATATCCGACAGCCAGCCCGCCCAAGCCGGAAAAACCGGCCAAAAGAAACACTTTGGTTAGGTTCATAAATTTGGGTAAGTACTATGCTCGGTTCCAACAAAGGAATAAAATTGAACATAAGACTAAAAAATTAAATAAATAAAATTACATTTTCATCCTACTAAATTAACCGCCTTTTGTCCAGTTTTTCTAAAATGTGTGGTAAAATAAAGTTATGAATAAAAATTATCGTCCCGTTGTCCTTCTCATCATAGACGGCTTCGGCGTGCCGGAAGAAAAGTCAATTTCCACTTGGGAAACGGCCAAGCAGACCAATTTCGCCGAGCTGGAAAAATATTTTCCTTTCACGACTCTGCAAGCCTCCGGAATCGCCGTCGGCTTGCCGTGGGGCGAGTCGGGCAACAGCGAGGTGGGGCATTTGACCATCGGCGCGGGGAAAATAATTCACAATTATCTGCCCAGAATTTCTTCCGCCATAAAAGACGGCTCGTTCTTTCAAAATGAAGCTTTTGTAAAATCCATAGGCCACATAAAAAACACCGGCGGACAGCTTCATTTTATGGGGCTGTATTCCACCGGCACGGTCCACTCTTATTTTGAACATTTGCAAGCCTTGCTTGACTTAGCCAAACAAAACAACTTGCCGGCTTATCTTCATCTTTTCACCGACGGCAAAGACGCCTACAAAAAAGAAGGGGGTGATTTTTACGCCGAGCTGGAAAAAAATCTGGCGGAAAATTACCCGAATATAAAAATAGCGTCAATCATCGGCCGGGGATGCGCCATGGACAGAAACGGCGATTGGGAAAAAACAAGGAAAGCCTACGAACTCTTTACCGAAGGCGAAGGAAACTCTTTTGATTCCGCTTCCGAATATATAAAAAGCCAATACGTCCAGGATTTAGGCGACGATGCCCTTGAGGCCGGCATTATCTCCTCCCGAGAGGGGAGAATCAAAGACGGCGACAGCGTGATTGTCTTTAATTTCCGGGAAGACAGCATCCGCCAGATGACTCAGTCTTTTGTTGACGACACTTTCCAATTTTTTCCCAGAAAAAAGCTGGAAAATTTATTTTTCACGACTATGACCGAGTACGACAAAAGCTTATCTTGTTTTTCCGGCGGAACTTGTCCGGCCGCTTTCAAATCCGCCGAAATTGAAAATCCGCTGGCTAAAATTATCTCCGCCGCCGGCTTGAAACAGCTGCATATTGCCGAAACGGAAAAATACGCCCACATCACTTACTTCTTAAACGGCGGCGCGGAAGCGTCTTTTGAAGGCGAAGACCGAATTCTCGTTCCGTCGCCGTCCGGCGGACATTATGAGCTGTCGCCGGAAATGTCGGCGGACAAAATAACGGAAAGCGTTTTGGAAAACCTCACTAAATACCATTTTATCGCCGTCAATTTCGCCAACGCCGATATGGTCGGGCACACCGGAGATTTTGGGGCGACAGCCAAAGCCATAGAAAAAATAGACGAATGTGTCGGCAAAATAGCTTCAAAAGTTTTGGAGCTGGGTGGAGCAACCGTTATCACTTCCGACCACGGCAACGCCGAGGAAAAAATTTATAAATTTTCCGGAGAAAACAAAACGAAGCATTCCCTCAACCCCGTGCCGTTTTTCCTTGTTAGCCAAGATTTTAAATCGCCCGAGCCGCTCGGAGAGGAAAAGGTTAGCCAAAAATACAAAGGAGTGGCGGGAACGCTATCCGACGTCGCTCCGACAGTCTTAGAATTGTTGGGTTTGGAAATTCCGCCGGAAATGACCGGCAAAAGTTTGACAGGAAAGATTTAAGATTTTTTTTCTTTGAGCACCGCGTCTATCATTCCGTATTTTTTGGCCTCTTCGGCGTCCATATAGAAGTCGCGGTCGGAGTCGGCTTCAACTTTCTTAATGGGCTGGCCGGTGGCATCGGAGAGAATTTTATTGAGCCGGTCTTTGATTTTTATCATATGCCTGGCCGTGATTTCAATTTCCGTAGCTTGGCCTTCCGCTCCGCCCATCAATTGATGAATCATTACTTCGGCGTTGGGGAGAGCGAATCTTTTGCCCTTCGTTCCGGCGGCCAAAATGACAGCGGCTCCTGAGGCGGCCACGCCGACACAGATAGTGGAAACGTCCGGCTTGATGTGCCTAATCGTGTCGTACATCGCCAAAGTGGCGGTAACTGAACCGCCGGGGGAATTTACGTAGAGATAAATGTCCTTTTTAGGATCTTCGTGCTGAAGGAAAAGCAGTTGGGCGATGACGGTGTTGGCTGTGGCGTCGCTTATCGGCCCGGAAAGAAAAATAATTCTTTCTTTCAAAAGGCGAGAATAAATATCATACGCCCTTTCCCCAAATTGCGATTTTTCTATAACCGTGGGTATTAACATAATGATTTATTTAAATTACCTGCTAAAAACAAGACCCTTATTCGCTTCTTTTATCTTTTCTTCGCTTTTTTTAAATAATTTTGACGCCAAAAGAACTTCCACCAAGATAGGAGTGTTTTCTTTTGAAAAATGAACAACCACATTTTCCATTTCTGTCGCATGATCAATTTTGGCTTTTTGAGATAATTCCCAACTCAAAACATCGGCTTCCAAGTCATATTTAATTTTTATCGGATTATTTTTTTTCATATTGAGACTTTTTGCCCGGATAAAATGTTATGATTATAATGTAATTTTTTTTATTTTCATAAACCACCCTAAGAACTCGATATTTTCCAAGACTGCTTTGGGCTATCAAAAGAGGGTGTCGCTTATAATCAACGGTATCAGGATTTTCTACGGTTTCAATAACTTTCTTTTTGGAAATTTTAACTCCATGCTTTGATAAAACATCAAACTTTTCCTCAGCGTGTTTGGTAAAATGAATATCCATAATTAAAGTATACCAGATACAGCTCGCCGTCAAATTATTAAAAATAATTTTTACTCCACTTTTTCCAGCATTTGGAACAGTCTCTCGTTGCGCATTATGCCGGAGAGATAATGTTTTACTCTTTCTTTGTCCAATTCTTGGCCTAATTTTTTGTGGTATTCAATCATCGCCGCCGCTTCTTTTTCCAATTCCTCGACGGGAACTTCTATTTTTTCTTGCTCCGCCATTTGGTCAAGAATCAAGCCGTATTTTACCCGTTTTATCGCGTCTTTTTCCCAGTCTTTTTTTAATTCTTCTTCCGTTTTTTTGATGTGTTTCAGATAATCTTCCCACTTCAAGCCAATTTGAGTGATGTTTCTTTTCATTTCTTCGGCCATTTTGTCTTTTTCCGCTTCCACCAGAAACTTCGGCATATCTTGCTTTATCTCCTCCGCCGCTTTTTCCAATATTTCCATTCTTCTTCGCTCTTTTTCTTTGGCTTTATTTTCTTCGGAAACTTCTTCTTTTTTTGCCATTATTTTTTTGGCGATGCTTTTATAGTCGGGGAGGATTATCTCCGGCAAAACGGAAGTTTTTATCTTAAAGCCCAAAGGATTATTCTCGGCCAGTTTGGTCAGCGTTATTTCCGGTCGGCCGATGGCTCTGATTTTGTGTTCGCTTATTATTTTCGGGTATTCTTTTTCCAGCGCGATAACGGCCATTTTTTCCAAGACGACTTGCATCCCCATGTTTTTAATCATTATGTCCTCGGGAACTTTTCCTTTCCTGAAGCCGTCCATTTCCACTTTTTCGGAAAATTCCTTAACAGCCGCGTTTCGGCCGGACATAAAAATCTCGGCCGATATTTCGCCGATTACTTCCACTTCCGAATCGGGCAAAAGTCTTATTTCAATCATAATCTTTAAAACCGACTTCGTAAACCGGTTCTAGAACCGGTTTACGAAGTCGGTTTTGTTTTGTTTGTTAATTGATAGGTTTTATCACCACCCTTCTGTCAAAGCCGTCTCCGACGCTTTCCGTCTTGATGTCCGGGTAACTCCCCAAAACGGAATGGATGATTCTTCGGTCGTAAGCCGACATCGGCTCCATTTCCAGTTCTTTTTTGAAAAATATGACTCTTTGGGCGCTCATTCGGGCGATATTTCTCAAATCTTCAATTCTTTTCATCTGATAATCGTTGACATCCAAAAGAAAAGGGAGGTCCTCCAAATTGTCCTTTTTGAGCTTATTTTCAGCCATTTTTTTGACAATATGGCTTAAGGCGACCAAGTGCTTTCCGTCTTCTCCTATCAAAATGCCCGCTTCTCTTGTTTTGATGGTGAAAACCGGTCCGCCGTCCATTTCCGAGCATTCCACTTGACCGACAACGGTCATTTTTTCAAGCAGTTCCTCCAGTAAGGCTGATATTATTTTTGTTTGGTTCTGCATATATTTTGTCGGCTTTTTTCCGCACAATAGCTTCGTGCACTATAGCAAAAATATTCATCGTCGTCCAGTAAAGAGCGATGCCGGAAGAAAGCTTCAGGCCGATAAAAAATATGAAAAACGGCATAACGTACCTCATTTGGACGTTCATGCTTCTGGCCAAATTATCTTTGAAACTGTTGCCCAGATCCTGTTTTTTAATGGGCGGTATGGCCAGCTTCATCTGGTAAAATTGAGTCATGGCCGCCAAAATCGGCATTATGTAGCTTTTTTGAGTCACATCAATAAGGCCGAGAAATTTGACGCTGACGAAGTCCGGAACGGCGACGAAAGAGTAAAGATGGGCCGGATCAAAGGTCGTCCCGCCCAAAAAAACCTTATATAAAGCGAAGATAATGGGAATTTGGATGAAAAGAGTCAGAATGCCGGCTACGGGATTGATGCCGTGCTTTTTGTAAAGCTCCATCGTCTTTCTCGCCTGCGCCTGCGAGTCGTTCTTGTGCGCATTTTTTATTTCTCTAATCTCCGGCTCCAGCTTCTTCATTTTTATCTGAGTGACGGTTGATTTGTGGGTGAAAGGCAAAATTATAAACCGCACCGCCACGGTGAGGATGATAATGGCCAGCCCCATGTCGTGAAGGGGGAGGTGTTTTACCAGCAATGCCAGTCCGTTTAATAAAGGCTCAAAGAAAATTAAGTTATACAAATAAGACATACCGCCTATTCTATATTATTTTCGCTTTTTTATAAAGGCTTATCAGCTCGTCTTTTATTTCGCCGTATTTCTTGCCGAATATCGAGGGCTTGAAAAAAACCGCCGCGCAAATTCCGGCGGAAACATCTTTAAGCAGGGGATAAGTTATCGCCCTCGCTCTTCTTTTCAGCTTATTGCGCTCCGCCGCCTTTTTAGACACCTTTAAAGAGGCAACGAAAGCAAAAGCCCTGTCTTTCGGACAGCCATAGGTCACTTTCAAATTAAGATTCTCCGAGGAAAAAGTTTTCGCTTTTTTTATAAACTCCGGAAACAACTTTTTATCAATCCTGTTTTTTCGAGGAAACATATTGTCGTTAATATTAACACGTTATCCACAAGATATTAAGTTAATGGCGTTTTTTGGCGCTTTTGCCGGGGTTTGATTAAAAATATCTTTAAGTATAATGGAATAACCATGTTGGATAATTTTGAAAAATTATGGAAAGACGCTCTTTTTGAGATAGAACCCAATGTTTCAAAGGCTAATTTTTCCACTTGGTTCAGAGACACTTACATAAGCAAATATGAGGACGGCGTAGTGACCATAAATGTGCCAAACGACTTCGCCAAAGAGTGGCTGTCCACAAAGTACTACAAGTTCGTCATCAGCTCCCTCCGCAACCTCAACCCAAGCATCCGCCACGCCGATTATTTAATCGTTTCCAAACCCCCTCAAATTGAGCCTAATAATAAAAAACAAACTGCGAGGCGCCAGCAAAACAACGAAGAACAGCTCGGTTTCCAGGAGTTAAACACCGACACGGAAGCCAACTTAAACCCAAAATACACTTTTGACTCGTTCGTGGTGGCTTCTTTCAACGAAGTGGCTCATTCCGCCGCCGCCGCCGTTTCCAAAAACATCGGCAATCTTTACAACCCGCTTTTTATTTACGGCGGAGTCGGCTTGGGGAAAACCCATCTTCTGCAGGCCATCGGCAACGAGACAAGAAAAAACAATCCGGCCGTCAAAGTCCAATACCTGACTTCGGAAAAGTTCGCCAACGACTATGTCCTTTCCATCCAAAATAAAACCATCCATCTTTTTAAAGAAAAATACCGCAAATATAATCTTCTGATAGTGGACGACATCCAGTTTTTTTCCGACAAGCTTAAAATCCAGGAAGAATTTTTCCATATTTTCAACGCCTTATACGACAGAAACAATCAAATTATTTTTTCCTCCGACAAACCTCCTCAATATATAGTCGGTTTGGAAGACCGGCTCAAGTCCCGCTTTGAAGGGGGGATGATGGTGGATATTTCCCAACCGTCACAAGAGGAAAGAATGGCTATTTTGCGGGTTAAAATGCAGCAAAGAGGGTATTTGATCCCCGACGAAATAACCGATTTTATCGCTCAAAATATCAAGGAAAACATCCGCGAACTTGAAGGGGCGCTTAATTCCGTGATTGGGCAGTCAAAAATAAGAGGCAGGACTTTGAGTTTGGCCGACGTGGAAGAGGTTTTAAAAAGAAAAATTAAGCCGGTAAAAATAATAACCGCCGACCAAATGATTAAAATAATCGCTAATTATTATAATATTGAAGAAAAAAGCATAAGTGAGAAAACAAGAAGGCAAGAAATTGTCAAACCAAGGCAGATAGCGATGTATTTATTAAGAAACGACTTAAACACCCCATATCCTTATATAGGCCGAAGGTTGGGCCAAAAAGACCACACCACCGCCATTCATGCTTACAAAAAAATAACTTGCGATATAAAGATGGACAAAAAACTGGAACAGGAAATAAATAATATAAGGGAGATTATTTTGAAAAATTAAAATAATATGTGTAAAATTTGTGTATAAAATTAAAATAAGTTGCGGATAAAAATTTTATATTTTTAAGTTTGTTTTTTTATTATTAAAATAATCACAATTAGTTTTAAAAATATCCACATTAAATATTAAGAATAATTATTATTAAAAGCCGTTAAATTATTTTATCCACATATCCACAGGTATAATAATAATAAATTTATATATAAAAAGAATTATTTAATATAATAATTAAAAAAATGAAATTAATTTGTTTTAAAAAAGACCTTAAAGAAGCTGTTTTTATTTGTGATAGAATTTCCGGCAAAAATTTAAATTTGCCGATTTTAAGCAATATTTTACTGGAAGTTGATGAAAAAGAATTAAAATTAACATCAACCAACCTTGAATTAGGCGCGGAAATAATAATTCCGGCAAAAATAGAAAATAAAGGCAGAATTACCGTTCCGTCTAATATTTTTAACAGTTTTTTATCTAATATTTCCGGAAGCGATCAAATTAATCTAGATGTTCAAAATAATAATCTGATAATTTCCACCAATAATAACTCCACTCTTATTAAAAGCCAGCCCGCCGACGATTTTCCCAACCTGCCGAAATTAAAACAAGATAATAAATTTTCCTTGCCGGTGTTTGATTTTATCTCCGGACTTAAAACAGTCTTTTACTCTTGCGCCATATCCGCCATAAAACCGGAAATTTCCTCGGTTTATATATATTCCAGTAAAGCCGATATGCTTACCTTCGCGGCAACAGACTCTTTCCGTTTAGCGGAGAAAAAAATAAATCATTTTTTTCCGGAATTTGGCCCAATTCTTATTCCTTTTAAAACAGTGGTGGAAATAATCAGGATTTTTGACGGGAAAGAGGGGAAAATGGATATTTTATTCAACAAAAATCAAATAAACATAATAAAAGACAATATTGTTTTTATTTCCAGATTAACGGACGGAATTTTCCCGGACTACAACCAAATTATTCCAAAAAAATTCATCGCCGACGTGATTATAAATAAAGAGATTTTTATTGATTCCTTGAAAATATCCGGCTTGTTTTCCGGAAAACTGAACGAATTAAATGTGGCGGTAAATTCGGAAGACGGTTTTTTAACCATTAAAACATCTAATAATGAATCAGGGGAAAATATAGCCAAAATTCCAGCGAAAATTACCGGCGAAAGCGTGAAAATAACTTTTAATCACAAATATATTTTTGACTGCTTGCCAAATATAAATTCCGAAGAAATAATTTTAAGATTTTCCGGCGAAGGCAAACCCCTTCTTATAACCGGCGCCCAAGACAACACTTTCCAATATTTGGTAATGCCGATGAGCGTGTAATTAGTCCATAAAGTAAAAAGTTTATAAAGTTAAAAATATGGCTTGGAATAGCGTATCTAAGTATCTGGAAAAATTTTTTGTCATTTCTCCTCCGGGAAAATTTTACCAAAAAGAAGCTGTTAAAGCGCTTAATGAAATTTTAAATATCAACCTATCTGAAGACGACGCGGAATACCGCTTCGGAATAATATACATAAAAAACAATAACCCATCCATTAAAAATGAGATATTTTTAAACAAAGAAAAACTTCTCCGCCAAATAAACCAAAAACTAAAAAACCATAAAATCAAAGACCTAAAATTTTAGAAAACCGACTTCGTAAACCGGTTTTACTCTAAAAACAAATCATTTTCCGCAAAATCATTAGTCCAACTCTTCAAATAAAACTCATAATCATCACGGTTTTTAAACTGATCCGTTATTATTTCATGCCCGGAAATTATGTCATTTGGCGCTTCATTAAGAAAAAAACTTAAGCTTGACCACGGATAATTTAAAAGTTTGTTTTTGTAATCATTAAAATTTTCCAATTTATGTTCCCGCCATTCTTTTCCGGCGATAAAATCAAGGGGGTTGAGATGGATATACAAAGAAAGATGGCGGAGATATTCGTTTGAATCAATATGTTTTGACTTGAAACGACCTTCAAAAATAGCCCCTCTCCTGTTTTTTGTTTTGTTTATATAATTAGCGATTGAGATGTTGCATTTTCTTATAAATTCAGTGGCGCCTTTTTCTTTTACTTCTCTTATTAAAAGATGATAATGGTCGGGCATAATCGCATAACATAAAACATCAACAAGTTTTTCTCCGCCTTGCGCTATTTTAAGGGCATTATTAAGCAGTAAATCAAAACCGACTTCGTAAACCGGTTTATTGTTATTTCTTAGATATTCAAAAGCCTGGGTTGATTTGGTGGAATTGGCAAGTAAAAAAGCCTGGGTTAGTCGATTACAATTATTTTTTTCTTTAAACTCAGGAATACTTAAAATAGTCCTATTGTAGATGTGAAAATATTCTCCGGGGACAAAAGGCGTTTTTCTCATTTTTTTATTATGACACACCTAAAACCGGTTTACGAAGTCGGTTTTAGAAAAACTGTGGATAACTTCGGCAATTAAACACCTTTTTTGTTTGTTTTTTTCTGTTAGAATAACCACATGCGATCCGTTAAAATTAAAACAAGAAACATAGTTATTTTATTTTTTTCTTTGATTTTAACTTTGGCGGTTTTTTCTCAATTTAAATTAAAATTAAACGCCTTTAATCCAAAACCGGTTTACGAAGTCGGTTTTGACGGCAAAATCAATCCAACCGACTGGTTTTATTCTAAAACCAGTAATGATTTGACCGCTTATTTAGGCAAGAAGGGTTCCAATATTCCGACCGTCAGATATCAGAAAGACAATCACTTCCTGGAATTCTCAATGAATCAAGTTTCTTCCACCACCGCCGTCTCTTTGGAAACAAACTCCCAAGAACCCAATACGCCGACACTCTTTTACCGCAACATTCAAAAAGGCATCGATGCGAATTACAAGATAACCAATCTGCCATTTCAGGTGAAAGAAGAAATAGTGTTACAATCTAAAATCTCAAATCTAAAATCTAAAAACTTAACTTTCCTTTTTAACGCCGAAACAAACACCATCCCCGTCAAGCAACAAGACGGTTCAATCAACTTCTACGACAATCAAAACAATTATCTTTTTCAGATAGATAGGCCGTTTATGATAGACAAGGAAGGAACAAGGTCGGAAGAGGCGAGTATTGAAATTGTTTCAGTAGAAAAGAAGGGCGCGCAATACTCGGCGTTGAACAAAAAGACAAAAACAAAAACCACCCCCGAAGGAATGGTTTTTGGCGGCTCCAACTTGGAGCGAAATCGCGGATTGCCACCTGATACAGATAAGTTTAATGGTATTAAAAACATTGTCAAGTTATTGTGGGGTATGGGTGTGAATAACGCAAAAGTCCTGGACCCAAAACCGGTTTACGAAGTCGGTTTGTATACAATCATTCTTTCGGCCGACTCAAACTGGCTCAACGACCCCGACCGCGCTTATCCTATTATCATAGACCCGACCATCACTCACAATGCCGACGCTAACTTTTCGGGAGAAAAGAACAGAATTGCCGACGCCGATTCCACCTCTTCCACCCAACTGGAATCCAGCTATCCCGAAGCAACCAAAGATCCTTACACCGTCCTCTTGCTCCATTTCAACGAAGCCAATGGCGCCACCTCCGGCATCAAAGATTATGCTTCCACCACCAGGGTCATCACCGCCAACGGCAACGCCAGCACGACCAGCCATGTTACTCAACTTGGCTTGGGCAACTCGGCGGCGTTTGACGGCGTGGGGGATTATTTAACCCTTACTTCCGATAGCGACGATTATACTTGGAGCACGGATTTTTCGGTTGACATGTGGATTAGATTTAATGATGTTTCAACCTATCAAGTTTTAATAGCCCACTCAGATGACACAGGGTCAAACTTTTTTAGGCTTGGGTGGGCATCTACTGCTGGACAGTGGTCAGTTGTTCTTGGTGTAGTATCTAACCAGATAACAGATTCTTTACTCACAAATACTTGGTACCATATTGCGGTAATAAGGACAGGTAGTACAGTAAGATTTTTTAGAGACGGAAAACAGGTTGGGTCTGACATCACAGATTCTACTTCTATAAATGCCTCAACCAATGGCATAGACATCGGAGCCAATTGGAATGAAGCAAATACTCTCAACGGCTACCTCGACTCCCTCCGCATCATCAAGGGCCGCGCGCTTACCCCCGAAGAAATCAAAGCCGCCGCCAGTCGCAGGCCTTACGCCGTCTATACTTCGCCCGTCTTGGACGCCACCGCCAGCGTCCAATGGGACACTCTCAATTGGACGGAAGGCGGAGTAAGCACCGGCGACGGGGAAATTTTATACAACTCCAGCGGTCTCGTCGCTCAATGGAATTTCAACGAGACATCCGGCACCACCGCCGATAACGCCGAAGGCACGGCAGCGTTAGACGGCACCCTCAACGGCTTCTCTTACACCGCCTCCCAAGACCAAGCCACCACGACCACCGGCTGGACCGCCAACAACAAAAAATGGGGCGCCGGGGCGTTGATGTTTGACGGGACGAATGATTATGTGAGTGTGGGGGACAATGACGCGTGGAATTTCGGAAGCGGGGATTTTACGATTGATTTTTGGGTAAAAGTAAACACCATAGCAACCGGTCACGGTTTTTATATGCAAAGAGAAGACGCGTCAAATAAATTTATGCTTTATTGGACGACAAGTAACAGATTATATTTTTATATAGTAGATGCAGGTGTTGATAAAGCCCTTGTATATGCCACTTGGACACCTACGGTAGGTAAATGGCATTACATAACATACGAACGAAGTGGTTCAACTATCAATATATATATTGATGGAGTATTGCAGTCACTGACAACCACAACCGCCATTGGAAGTTATTCGTTAAAAGATTTTTCTGCCGAGATTAATATTGGAAAAGAACTTGGCAATAATCTATTTCTCAGCGGTATCCTAGATTCAATGCGCATCTACAAAGGCCGCGCCCTTTCCGCTTCCGAAATCCTCTCCAACTATCAAGCCGGAAACATAGAATTTCAGACCCGCACCGGCGCCACCAGCGACCCCAACGACGGCTCGTGGGAAGCCTGGAAACCGACGACGGGAGAGACGCAATTATTGTCTATGGATAATGACGCGGCAAATTGGCACTCCGATATTATGGCCAGTACCACCATAGCCACTTCCACCGATACCGTAATTAAGACGGAAGGAACAGGAAGTTTGAAAATAAAAATGGGAATGGCCAGTACTACGGCCAACACCGTCGCCCTTTGGCACTTTGAGGAAACGGGCACAAGCACCGGCACTTATCTCTACGACGAAACGGCCAACAACAACGACGCCACGACGACCGGCACTACGGTAGTGGACGGCATCTTCGGCAAGGCCAGGAGTTTTGATGGAGATGGGGATTATGTGAGCGTGGCGGATAATGATGGGTGGGATTTTACGGGGGATGTCACTATTGATTTTTGGGTTAAACCAACAAATTTATCAGTTAATAATGGGTTTTTTATTCAAACAGCAAACGGGTTAGCAGATACTAATGCGCATTATGCGTATTATGATATCATCGATGGGATTCATTGGAACGCTAAAAATGGGAGCGAATGGATAACTGGCGTTACTTTATCTGTAGGCGAATGGGCTAATGTAGCTCTTGTAAGAAGTAACTCAGATTTATTTATTTATAAAAATGGAAAACTGGCAACGACAACAACTACTACTGGAATAAAAAATGGAATTGCGGCGGAGCTTATTATTGGTGATGCTGCCAATGTACCAAACTTTAATGGCACCCTCGATTCCATTCGCATCATCAAAGGCCGGGCGCTTTCGGCCGATGAAATCGCCGAGACTTACCGGATGGGGGCCAATCATCATTTGACGAGGCAAGTTTCCGCTGTGGACTTGTCCGCCCAAACAAAACTGCCGTTTTGGATTGCGGCGGATAGGACCGGAACATTCCTAGAAGCGATGATAGGCGAAAGCGACTTTGCCAACTACGAGTTGGCGAGTTCCACCCTCGCCCTTTCCACCGCCACCGTCCTCTACATCAAAGGCGACGAAATCGCCTCCTCCACCTCAATAAAAGATTCCAGTTTCTCAGGCAAAACAATAACGGCAAATGGCAACGCCCGAACGAGCGGAACCGGCAAAATCGGGAATAGTTTGTATTTTGATGGCACGGGGGATTATTTGAGTTTGGCAAATTCAAGTGATTGGAGTTTAGGGACTGCAGGTGGAGGAAATTATACGATTAATTTTTGGACACGATGGGCCAGTTTAGGAGCCACCACCTTTGCGCAAGTAGAAAATGGTCCACAAACCAATGGGTGGGAGCTTAGATATAAAAATTCTACGAATGTTTGGCAATTATTGGCGCACGGCGTAGAGGGAGCGCAAGTATCATGGACACCGTCGGTCAATGTTTGGTATCATGTTGCTTTAGTAAGGTCTGGATCAGTTGTGACTATATATGTAGATGGTGTAAGTAAAGGAACTTTTACTGACATAGATATGACAAATAATGGTTATGCGTTAACTGTGGGAGCTGCAAACAACGGGGCTCAACCGCACAACGGCAACATAGATGAGTATCGCATCATCAAAGGCACCGCCTTAACTCCCGACCAGATCCGCCAGGCCTATGAATACGGCCTGCGAAGTCATCCCATTACTATAGACTTCGGAGCCACTCTCCAACCATCCGACTTAATCTCTTCCGCCACCGACTACGGCTTTTCTTTGACCGCCACCACTTCGGGATTGTCGGCGACAACTTCGGGATTATATCTCGGCGACAAAATAATCATCAAAGAAAATCTGGGCGGGACGGAATACGCGGCGCAAGGGACAGTTAACGCCATCAACACCAGCACCGGAGCCATTACCGTTCCGTCTTGGGATTCCGGCTCTACCTTCCCCTCCGGCAACGGCTACTCGCCCAACGCCACCGTCTTCAAATGGCAAAGAGAATACTTTGACCTCACCGTCGCCGCCACCACCACCCGAGACGCCATTACCAATCTCACTTTGCGTCCCACCAACGGCGCCGGCGGCCGCACCGTCTACATGGACGACTTCCGTTACAATACCAACTACCTGACCGCTTCTTCATCATCCACCATCACTTCCTCCAACAATCGCTATCTCCAATACCGGACAATTTTCACCTCCACCGACACCTTCGTCTCGCCCTTTTTATCCGCCTTCAACACCCTCTACACCTCACTAGCCAATTCCTTCCCGTCGCTTATAGGAGTAAGCGGAGGAGGGTTCTTAAGTTTTTGATCCGCCAAAACCGACTTCGTAAACCGGTTTTGGATTAAAATTTTATCGGTATTATCGTCTCGCTTTTATTCCTCACCTTATCATAGGCTATTATCTTTATCTCCGAATTTGAATTTTCCAAAACCGGTTTCGTAAACCGGTTTGGCTGAAAGGTGAAGATATAAGGTTCTTGGTTTAGCGAGCCGAGGTAGTTGTTGTTGAAATACAGGTCTGTTTGGCCGAGCGGGAATTTGCCGGTCTTGGCGGAAAACTTTATCGTTATCTCGTCTCCAAAACCGACATCCGATGTCGGTTTTGGAGATTCTATGTTGAGAACGGGGGCGTATTCCGGCTTGTGAACATCGTCTTTTTCCTTAGGGAGGTCGTTTTCCGTCTGGTCTTTGATGTTGGCGCTTTCCGCCCATCTTCGGACCGGAATTTCCCACATCCTAAACTGAGAATCGTTTTCTGGACTGTCCGGTTTTTCTCCGTTTGGATTATTTTTATCCAGCCAATATAAAATGGAATGAATCTGGGTCAAAACTTTTTCCTCAACCAGCTCCGGCGGGGTGAATTCCGTTGCCAGCTTGCCGGAAATTTTATCCGTCAGATAAGTCTGTCCGCCCAGCCATTGGCCGTTTAGAAACGGCTTGTTGCCTTTTGTTTTTTTTGCCTTTTCAAATTCTTCTTTTGGCAGGTCTTTGAAGGCTTCGTTTAAAAATTCGTTCCACATCGGCGCGACGATGAAACCGGCCACCATTTTTTCCATCGGGGTGTTGTCGTTGTTGCCAAACCATGCGCCGACGGCGATGGAGGGCGTATAGCCCAACACCCAAGCGTCTTTGTAGTCGTTGGTGGTGCCGGTTTTAGCCGCCACCGGCCTGTCGGGGAAATATAAGGGCGAGCTGGCGCCAAACGCCGGCATCCGGGCTTTGTTGTCGGACAAAACATCGCTTATCAACAGGGCGATATTTTTGTCCAAAACTTGTCTGGATTCGTCGCGGTATTCTTCCAAAACATTTCCGCTTTTGTCTTCCACTTTCAGGATGCCGACGGGCGGATTTCGGATGCCGTTGTTGGCGAAAACGGCGTAGGCGCCGGTCATTTCCAAGAGGCTGACTTCGCCGCCGCCCAAAACCAGCGTCAGTCCGTAGCGGTCGGGATCGGTCAAGGAATCAATGCCCATATCTTTCATCAAACCCAAAGAGTCGCGGATGCCGGCCAAGTAAAGAGTTTTCACGGACGGGACATTTAGAGATTGGGCGAGGGCGTCGCGGAGAGTTACCGGCCCGCGGTAGTTGTGGTCGTAATTTTCCGGCATATAACATTCCGCCTCATCGGCGGACAAGTCGGCGGATGAAGAGGAAGATGATGCGGCGGTTGTCGTGGCATATTTATCCAAGCAAGACGGATTGAATTCGGTTTGGACATCAAAGACAGTTGTGTCGGGCGAAAATCCTTTTTTAAAGGCTGTGGCGTAGACGAACGGTTTGATGGCCGAACCGGGCTGGCGATGGGCCAAAGCTACATTGAAGTTGCCTTGGTCTTCCCTGTTGAAATAATCTTTGGAACCGACCATCACCAGAATTTGGCCGGTTTTCGGATCTATGGCCACGATGCTGTTGTTGGAGGCGTTGAATTTTTCTTTGTTTTCTTTGGCGTATTTGGCGGCTATCTGCTCGGCTTTTTCCTGCAAGGGATAATTTATCGTCGTTATGACCTTCAATCCGCCCTGCTCCACGACATCTTTGCCGTATTTTTCTTCCAGATACGACCGGATGTAAACGGAGAAGTGGGGCGCTTTGACGGAATTTTGCCCCTTGTTCAAGAAAATAACTTTTTCTTTTTTGGCGCTCTCGGATTCTTCCGGGGTGATAAAACCAAGTTCGGTCATTTTGCTCAAAACCAAATCTTTTCTTTGCGCCAATTCTTCCTGATGATTGCCGTAAGGGGAGTAGTAGGTGGGGGCTTTAGTCAGACTGGCCAAGTAGGAGGCTTCAGCCAAACTGATATCGGTGGCGTTTTTGCCGAAAAAGTTCCGGCTGGCCGACTCAATGCCGTAATTGCTTCCGCCGTAGGGAACGGCGTTCAGATACGACTCCAAAATTTTGTCTTTGGAAAGTTTTTTCTCGATTTTCAGCGTCAAAATTATTTCTTTTATTTTTCGGGCGAAAGTTTTATCGGTGGTCAAGAGGGTATTTTTGACCAATTGCTGGCTGATAGTGGAACCGCCCTGGCTTAATTTGCCCGATTTAAGATTAACCAAAGTCGCCCTTATGATGCCGGAAAAGTCAAGGCCTTTGTGCTGGTAGAAAGAAGAGTCTTCAATGGCGATGGTGGCGTTTTTGATATGGCGGGAAATGTCGGCCAAAGGCACTACCGTTCTTTGGATGTCGCTGTGGATATCCCAAAGAATTATTTTGCCCGTCCGGTCGTAAATTTTCGTGGACTGGGCGACTTTCAGGTCGTTTAAAGAACCGGCGTCGGGGATCTTCAAAGTGGCTATCCAGAAGGCGACGACCGTTCCGGCAAAAAGAAAAGCGGCCAACAAAAAAGAGAATACCCCGGCGAGTATTTTGAAAAGTTTTTTCCCCGCCTCTTCGGCGGGCGGGCTCTTTTGTTTTTTGGACATAATAACGGTATTGTATCAAAAAATCGGAAATAAAAAAACCAAAACCGGCTTCGTAAACCGGTTTTGGTTTTTTAAAAAATTAATTTTCCCAACTGCTCATATCCATGCCTTCTTCATCCTCGTCGCCGACAATTTTTTCCGAATCGGCGATTTCGTCAAAATCTTCTTCGCTCTCATCTTCCTCGTTTATTAATAGAGCGCTGGCTCTTATTAAGTCTTCCATATTTATTAAATAATTTATTAAATAAAGTCTCGACGCTATATTTGTAGCAAGTATAAAAAATTTGTAAAGATACTCAAACTTGTCCCTGTGGATAATTTTTAGCGGGGCCCGCCCGCAACGCCTAAATGCGGCGTAGCTATGGCGGGCAAGCAAGCCAAAGCTATAGCGATAGCGTCAATTTCATCGTCCAGTTTGCCCGCCGGAGAGGCGGGTTTCTTGTCATCGCTCATTTTAAGCATAGCCAGCACCATTTTCCGGACTTGGTCTTTTTCGGCCCGGCCGTAACCGGTCATAGCCATTTTTACTTCCAGCGGGGTGAATTCAACCACTTTTAAATTATTTTCAGCGGCCAAAAGAAGAGCGACACCCCGCGCTTCCGCCACCTTCAAGGCCGTTTTTTGATTGGCGGTGAAAAACAGTTTTTCTATGGCCATTGTGTCCGGCTTGAAATCTTTGATTATTTTTTTCAGGCCTTCGGCCAAAACAAGAAGCCTTTTTTCGTGGGCGTCGTTTCTTAACGAAACAAGACAAGTGGAATAAATCAGCTTTTCTCCTGTCGGGCCTTTTTCCAAAACGGCGCAGCCCATTCGCTCAAAACCGGGATCAATGCCGAGGATTAACATAAATTAAAGTTTAAATCTAAAAATTAAAAATGTAAAATAAAACAATAAATGTACACGAAAAAATGCGATCGCTACAGAGTGTGTACATTTATTTCAAACGACTTACGATGTCGTTTGGGGAGTTATAGCAGGTTTTTTTGGATTTGGGATTGGCCGAGATGTTTATAGGCGTTTTCAGTAGCAATGCGGCCGCGGGGAGTGCGTTCTATAAATCCCAGCTGGAGCAAAAACGGCTCGTAGACATCTTCTATGGTGGCTTCGTCTTCGGAGGTGGCCGCGGCCAAGGTTTGCAGTCCGACCGGTCCGCCTTTGAATTTTTCTATCAGGACATTTAATATCCGCCGGTCGTGATTGTTGAGTCCCAGCTCGTCTATCTCCATCAAGTCCAGGGCTTTTTTGGCGAAATTCAAATCTATTCCGCTCCCTCCGTGCACTTGGGCGAAATCTCGGCAGCGTTTCAGGAAATGATTGGCGATTCGGGGCGTATAACGGCTTCTTTTGGCGATTTCTTCGGCCGAGTCGCCGGAAATTTCCATCCCCAAGATGCCGGCCGAGCGGGTAATTATTTTTTTCACCTCTTCGTTGGTGTAAAATTCCAGACGGAAAGTGCCGCCGGAAAACCGCGACCGGAGCGGGGAAGAGAGCATAGCCACCCGGGTGGTGGCGGCGATAAGAGTAAACGGCGGAAGCTCCAGCTGGATGCTTCGCGCCGACGGGCCTTTGCCGATGATGATGTCCAGCGACCTGGATTCCATAGCCGGATAAAGGACTTCTTCAATGGTTTTGTTCAACCGATGGACTTCGTCTATGAACAAAATGTCACCCGGAGAAAGGTTGGTGAGAATGGAAGCCAAATCGCCCACCCGTTCTATGGCCGGGCCGGAAGTGGTCTTTATCTGCGCCCCCAGCTCCTTGGCTATCAGAAGAGCGAGAGTGGTTTTGCCCAATCCAGCCGGGCCGTAAAAAAGCAAATGCTCTATGCTCTCTTTTCGCTCGGAAGCGGCTTGAATAAGGATGCGGAGGTTCTTTTTTATCATCTCTTGGCCGATGTATTCGTCCCATTTCTGCGGACGCAGGGTCTGATCCAGCGCTTTATCCAAAGAAGCGGCGGATTTGACATTGTTGGCATTATTGTTCTTGGGGCTTGACATTTGTGTTATTATTTGCTAGTATATAGAAAATTAAAGAGTTTTTGGCTCGCCCCGTTGAAGCTGTGGCGAAGCGGGCAAATCTGCCCTATAAAACTCTAAGCAACGGTCCGCCGAAAGGCGGATTTACGGAATATCGTCAAAGGACGCTTTGGTGTTCGCCTTACGGCTAATTCCTGGGGCTATCCTTAGAAGTTATTCTAAGCTTTTAGTACGCATATTAAAAGAAGTTGCTTAGAGATTTATAGGGCGGATTTTTTAAAGTTCAATCACTCTTTCCAACTCATCCAGCGAAGTGATTCCATTCAGAACTTTCAAGATCCCGTCTTGCTTCATGTTCAGGATGCCTTGTTTTTCCGATTTTTTCAGAATTTCCGTTTCGGTGGGATTAAGAAGAATAAGAGGTTCCACTTCTTCGTCTATCAATATCGCTTCGTAAATTCCAATTCTTCCTTTGTAGCCGAGGTTGTTGCAAAAATTGCAGCCCTTCGCCTTCCAGACAAATATTTCTTCAATATCGGGCCTTTTTTTGTTTTCAGGGAAAGTTTCAATCACTTTTTTGACGGCGGCTGTTTCCGTTTCCGAAGCCGGCTGTTTTTCTTTGCATTTATCGCAGAGCTTTCTTACCAATCTTTGGGCCATAGAGATGTTCACGGCCGGGGCGATGCTGGTCGGATTGACTCCAAGGTCTATCAAGCGGGGGATGGTGCCGGCGGCGTTGTTGGTGTGCAGAGTGGACAGAACCATGTGGCCGGTCAAAGCGGAATTGATGGCGGTTTTGGCCGTTTCCAAATCGCGGATTTCGCCCACCATTATGATGTCCGGGTCCTGCCTTAATATGGAACGAAGCCCGGCGGAAAAAGAATAGCCGATGGCTTCTTCCACTTGGGTTTGGACGATATTGGGGAGGTGATATTCCACCGGGTCTTCCAGAGTGATGATTTTTGTCTCCGGCGTGTAAACTTTTCTCAAGAAAGCGTAGAGGGTGGTGGTCTTGCCGGAGCCGGTCGGGCCGGTGGTCAAAATCATGCCGTTGGGCTTGCTTAATTCTTTTTCCAAAATGTCCATCAGGTTTTTGTCTATTCCAAGTTCCTCAAAGCTTATGGCGATTGATTTTGGGTTAAGAATTCTTAGCACGATAGATTCGCCGTAAGCCTCTGGAATGACCGAAGTCCTGACCGCAATTTCCTCTCCGACGCTTTGGTCGGAGCCCCGACTTCCCGTCGGAGTCTCCTTTTTGACGATGCTGAAACGGCCGTCTTGGGCCTGGTTGCGGACATTAAGCTTCAATCCGGAAACAAGTTTGATTCTGGAAAGAATAAGATTGTAGATTTTGTAGTCAAACAGCAATATGTCGTGAAGCACTCCGTCTAGCCGGAAACGGAGGCGGACTTGTTTTTCCTGCGGTTCTATGTGGACATCGGAAGCGTCGGCGCTTAACGCTCCGGCCAGAATTATTTCCAGCACCTCGGAAATCTTCCTGTTTTTCTGGGTGGTGGCGGAGGTTACGAACAATTCTTTAAGTTCTTCTATGGTGGAAGTTTGTTTTAAAAATTCGTCCAGTTTTTCCGAAGAAACATCTATGACGCCTCTTTGCGTTTCTTCATACTCCGGCACCTCGCTATATCGTTTCCACGCGCGGGCGAGACTTTCTTCGGAAACCAAAAATGTGTTTATTTTGTAGCCTTTTTCTTGGAGGCTTCTTAATATCCTTTGAGTTGTCTCGGGATTAGGGCTTTCTATGGCCACTTGTAGTTTTTGGCCCGTTTTCTGAAAAACAGCCAACTTGCCGAGCCGGGCTTCTTCTTCGGCCAAAATTTTCAAGGCGTCTATGTCTATGGTCATTCGGGAAAGGTCAAGATAAGGCAAGCTGTATTTTTGCGACAGGAGTTTGGCCAAGTCTTCGGCTTCGCTCTTTCTCATGCTTTCTATTTGTTCTTTATTTTTGTCGTCGTTAAGCAATGCCATTGATATTGTTATTTTATCCCTTTACGCTGCTTCTTTCAATACGCTTTGAATTTTAAGCTCCGCTTCGGAAAAATTTTTGTACGGGCCGGAGATTAAATTGCCTCCGCCGGACGGCGGATATTTTTTGGCCGAGAGAGAGGCGGCGACCTTTTCTTCAACGCTTTGGCCGTCCCAACGCTCCGGTCGGGATGAGACAGAAATCATCGCCCAGACTTCTTGTTTTGACTGCCAAATTAAGACAAAAAACGGGCGAGGCTCCAAAAGGTTTTTTATTTTTTTCATTATTTTGCCAAAAAGCGCGGGGCTGGGTTCGTTGTCGGTTTTTTCCAAGTCTTGTTCGGCGACAAATGTCCACATGCTTTTGAGCGATTCGTTCGGATAGCTTCTGGCCAAGGCGCGGCCGAGCAGTCTGGCAAAAGACGGGCTTTTATCGCTCATAATGCCGGCGATTTTTTCTTTGTCCGCGCCGAGCTTCAGAAGCGAAGAAGCCAACGCCAGAGTTTCTTCGCCGGTGTTTTTTTGGAAATGGTCCGTTTCCGCAAAGAGCGAGGCCAAGGTAAGGTCGGGGACGGGGGATTTTTTTATGGCAATGTCTCCGCTTGATTCAATTATATTTATGATGGAGAAAACTTTTTCCGCCAGAGTTTTATCGCCAATGCCGGAGGAAATGGTTATTATGTTATCCGGCTCCGCGGCGGTTATTTTCTTGGATATTTCTTCCGGCAGTTTGCCGTCCTCGTTTTCTTGGCCAAAGGGCGGGAAGAAAAAAACGGCGTCAACCTTTGCAGGCAAAGTCTTGAAAATCACACTTTCTTTGGATATTTCTTCTTTGCTTGCGCTGATGTTGATGCTGACATAACGGTCATCTTCCGTGTACGATATTTCTTGGGTCTCTATTTTGTTTTTTGGTATCAATATGGAGGTGGAAAAGGCGAGCGGGTTGCTGTTTGCGGAAGGAAGAACAGCCCGCCATTTTTCCGCGAAATCCTTTCGCCTTTCCGGATATGAATAAATGGACAGTCCGGCGTTTCTTATCGTCTCTGCGAGTGCTTCTTTGGCCAAATAAGCTTCTTCCGGCGCCTCATTACTTAAGACAACAGCAAAAGATCCGGCATTGGCGCAAATTTTTCTTATTTTTTCTTCTTGCTCGGGAGTCATAAAGCGTTTATGCTCCATTCCTAGCATGACTTGGAATTTGATTCAACTATAATAAAATAATGCCTAGAAAAATTTGCCGGCATTGCGATCCGATTGCCAGCCACCCGTGGCATTTAAAGGAGCGGGCGGGAAGTTTTTTGTTTCCGTTGAAACGAATTTTGACGCCAGCGAAGCAGATGATGGAAAACAATTTCCCCAAACTGCTTTTTAGACTCCATAAAATTATTTTGTATAACTTATTCAGAGCGCTTCTGATTGTTCGGATATTGAAAGAAGCTGACATCGCGGACAACGACGAAACCTTGTCCAATAGAACGCTTGTTGTCGCCAGAGAAGCGGCAAAAAGAGGAATTGTCGTCAAAGCTTTTAAATTTTTAGGCCGGGAAAGCACCAATTTTTTCTCCCTAAAAATAAAAAACAAAAAAATATTTTTTGAGGTTTTGCCGACCGAAGAAATAACGAAAATAGCCAAAATAGATTTTGACGACAAGTTTAAATTTAAGCGAATTTTAAAATCCAACAATCTGCCCTGCGCGGAAGGGGAGCGTTTTATAAAAATTAAACCAGCGCTCGCTTACGCCGAGAAACTCGGTTTTCCTTTGGCGGTCAAACCGAACAACAGTTCATTAAGCAAGCATGTCACCTGCGATATCCAAAACGAAACTGATTTGAAAAAATCCATTCGCATCGCCCAAATAATCAACCCGTATTTTATCGTGGAAAAATTTATCGGAGGGCATACGCATCGCGTCACCTTGGTCAATCATGAAGTGGCGGGGTGCTGTATGCGGGAGGCGCCAAATGTTACAGGCGATGGAGTTCACACCATTGCCGAGCTGATTGAAATAAAAAACAGGCATCCGTGGCGCGGAGAGTCTCATCAAAAAAATTTTACTTTGCATAAAATTATTATAGACGAAAGCGCGCGATCTTTTTTGGCGAAGCAAGGTTATTCCCTTGAAAGCATTTTGCCGGAAGGAACAAAAGCGTATTTGCGGGACAAAATTATTTTGAAAAGCGGCGCGGATATCCACGACAAAACCGACGAAGTTCATCCGGACAACATCGCACTTTTTGAAAAAATTTCCCGCCTTTGCGAGGCTCCGCTTATCGGCCTGGATTTCATCTGCCAAGACATTTCCCGGCCGTATCACCAACAGGAATGCGCTGTCTTGGAGGCCAACTCTTTGCCTTACATTGATATGCACCATTATCCTACCACCGGCAAACCTAGAAACATCGCCGGCTTGGTTGTGGATTATGTATTGGCAATGGAGTAATGGTTATGTTCCCGTCAAACTATAAAATTAACAATTAAGGTATATTTGCTATCGCTGGTAAACTGTAATTTCAAACGAGACTGATTTCTTAACCATCTTTTTTGTGATACAATTTACTTAAATGCTAAAAGAACAATTGGAAAAAATAGGGATGGCGGACAAAGAGGCTAAGGTTTTTTTAGCTTCTCTTGAGCTTGGCTCAAGCGCGGTGCAGGAAATCGCCAAAAAAGCGGATATAAACAGGGCGACGACCTATGTGATTATAGAAAAGCTGATGAAAAAAGGGCTGATGAGTTCGGTGGAAAAAGGCAAAAAAACCTTTTTTCAGACAGAGGATCCGAAGCGATTATTGAAACTTTTGGAAGAACAGGAAGAAGGCATAAAAAGAAAAGAAGAAGAGTTTAAAAAATATCTGCCAGAGTTGGAAACTTTGTTTAATAGCACCGAAGAAAAACCGAAGGTGAGGTTTTTTGAGGGGAAGGATGGGTTGATAGCCATAAGGGAGGACTATTTCAAGGCGAAAGATAAGGAAGTGCTGGGAATTTTCGCAAGAGATGAAGAAAAGAAAGTTTTTACACAAGAGGAAAGAAAAAACGCTCTCAAAGAAAGAATTAACAAAAAAATTAATCTAAAATTAATTTATACCGACGAAGAAAAAGCGAAAGGAGAATCCAAATTAACAAAAGTAAGGTTTGTTCCTAAGGATAAGTTTCCATTAAGCTCGTCTTACATTATCTACGACAATAAAGTTGGCATAGTTTCTTTAAAGGGTAAATTGATTGGAGTTATAATTGAAAACAAAGAAATATCTAACACCTTTAGATCTATTTTTAATCTTGCTTGGGATGGGGCAGAAAAGTATCAATAAAAATAAAGGGCTACAACGACATGTCATTGTAGCCCCCTGCTTGTTGCTTAATTTGTTTTTAAAAAAACAATAATTAAAAGCACAACAAGTTCAGATTTTCCCAAAATCCTACCTCCTTTTTATTCTTAGTCTCCGATACCCATACCATACTCCTTTCCTTTCGCCTCGAAACAGCTTTTCGAGATTATTCAGACAAAGGTTTTTACAAAAATCGCGAGGACGCCCCCGCCAAAGACAACAAAAACGTACAATCTGCGGATAGTATACACAACGCAAAATAAATGTCAAGCCAGAATAACAAATTGAATGAGTGAGTTGTCTGAATTGGTTAAAAATTAAACAGGCAAACAAAAAGATGTTGTTATAAAACGGCTTAATTAAGCCACTTTTTTGTTGTTTAACGCAAAGAAATGTCAAAACCGCTTGACAAAATAATTCACTTGTGTATACTGATGGGCAGATTGAAAAAAGGGGCACAAGGAGTAACGGCAGTTCGCTTCTTGAAAACGGGAATATCCCCGGAGGTTCTAAGTACTCCGTCAACTTGGAGATCTTGAGAACAACAGGATAGTGGAGTGTGATTGACCACACTCCTAAAGCACATAAGCATTACAGGTATTCAGGCCTCTGTAATGCTTATGTGCAACTGCCAGATTTAACAAATTCCGCACATTGCGAGGACAAAATAAAGGCGAGCAAAAGAATTTCAAATTTTTTTCGCTCGCCTCCCTTTCAGAGATTTTGCCAGTCAGTCGGCTGATGAAGTTTCTGAAAGGGAAAATGTTTTCCCTAAAGATAGTTCTTTTTAATTTAATATTTGGAATCTGAAAATTTCTGAAAAGGAGAATTGATCATGGGAATGAGTATGAGTTGCGCAATGTCGCAAAGAATTGAAACAAAACAGACGCTGGAAATAAAGTTAGAGCAAAAAGCAAAAATGTTAGCTCGTCTATTGGCGTTGAAAATGGAATTAATCAGCGTAATTCATGGGGAAAAATACGAAACTAAAGCGCGCTGCCCCCAATGTGCAAGACAATTAAGCGGAGTGGAAATAATCTCGGGCTTTAATCAAAACCCCAAAGATTTTACCACTCGTTGCACAGGTTGTAATCACAGATTTGAACCAAGTCTAGTTTGCTTGGACGACATTTCAAGCATTGAAATCAAGTTTTATTGTAGCGCCCAAGTGTTAGATCAGTTGCGGGGACTGCAAGACTTAACAATGGATGAACTTGCCAGAAAACATGCTGGAATTTATCGTTCAGCCATCGTTCATCACGGTAGCGTAAGAAGCGCTTTCAAGATGATCGGCATAGAATACCAGTTTGAAGAATTTACAAACTGGGAAAACAAAATCACGCCCTTTCTTGGCTTCCTTCCAGACAAAACGATCGCAGACTGTGTGAATGTCAGCCCGTATGTTGTTAGAAAGCTAAGAAATCAACTTGGAGTAGCAGGGTACTCAAAAGCAAAAATGCTTCAAAGTGTTTAGGTTTTTATTTGCCTGACATTTTATTTCAGACTCCAAATTTTTCAGGAGGAAAGTTATGAAGTGAAATGATTGAAAAGTCCCACTGGGCGAAGGCGGGTAAACGCCTCGGCAACATAAAACGCGAAAGCGTTATTTACCAAAAGGCAAGATTGAAACAAAAAATCTTGCCTCTGCTCGCAAGATGTTGATCTTGCCTGACGAGTCCCCGCCTACGCCGATAGCTTCGGCGGGCAGGCGAAAGGACGAAAGCAGAAACAAGTTCTTTACAAAGTTAATATTGGAATCTTTTAGGAGGAACAGAAAATGCGCAAGTTATTTTTTGTTGGGTTGTTTTTGGCAAGTTTGGTTTGTAACACTTCTACCGTGTTGGCAAAGGAAAACGGCACGGAGGAGTGCGACGCTATGCTTCTGGAGAAGGTTTTAGCGCAGGCGAGGGGAATAACGGCAAGCGCCGCCTTCTTGCGGGAGATAAAACCAACCTGCGATGACTCTAAAAAGGTCATTGAAGAGTTGGTGGCGGAGCAGGGTAAGGAATCGGCTCGGATGAGTCAAGGAATTGCCGAGATGGACAGAAAGGAGTATGACGAAGCTGTCCGCCGTTACTTCGGGCGCAACAGTCGGCCCAAGCCAAAAAACGACTGATTACATATTCTCAATTTTATTTTCTTCTAACTCTACTTCAAGCCCTTGATACTGTTTCCGTTCGCGAGAGAGCGCGGCGGAAATGGTTGAGAGACAAGTCTTGAAGGAAACTTTCTGAAAGGGGGTGATTATACTGAAGATCGCGATTGTTCAGAGAGATCGTGAAAATCTGGCGGGAATTAAAAGTTGTATCAAAAAAATTAACCCGTCTTTGGCGGAAGAAATTTTTTATACAAACAGGCCTGCTAGCATTCTCTGGTTAGCTGAGAAGGAGGACGAGCTGTTTGTTGTTTCTGGGCAGATATTTGTGCCGGAAGAATCAAGAGACAATAGTGGTGTTCGCAGGGGCACTCAACTGGCAAAGATTGTTAAAGCTAGGTGCGAAAAATCATTCTTCCTTATATACAGCACAATGCCAGAAATCAACGAATATGTTGATGGAGTAATTTCTAAAGAATATGGAACAATAAATTCCGGTGAACACGGTCATTTGGTTGAAATATTGTGTCATTTAGACACATTTATTGAAAATCTAAAAGACCAGGATGTTAAAAATGTTCTCCGTAAGACGAGTGAAAAGTTCTGTGAATTCAAAAAGAAATTGAACTCCATATTGCTCGGAGTCGAATGAAGAAAGACGGCTTGTCAACAGAAGCGGCGGATGACTCTCCAACATCCGGGCGTTATACCAGCCCTTTGCCGCATCGTGAAGGGGAATATGGATCCCTCTTCAACATTAAGTTCTTTGTTTACTTCAAAAAAGATTCCATTTAATAATTCCGCAAAAGAGCGGAAAGAAAGGAGGCAGATTATAAAATAGTCGCAATAAAAGGCTATTTTGTATCTGCCTTTTGTTGTATCTAGTTATTGACTCAAAGTTTATCTTAAGATAAACTTTGTTTATTATGAAAAACGCAATAATAGGATTAAAAGAATTAAGAGAAAATATGGACAGCTATATTTCCCAAATTAACAAAGGAAGGTCTTTTGTCGTGGTGCGAAAATCAAAACCTGTTTTCAGGTTGGCGCCGTTGGATGTGTGGGGCGATGAGGGGGTGTGGGAAAAAGTTGTTGATTTTACAAAGATTAAAAAAGGAGGGGTGCTGTTGAATGATGTTTTGTCAAAAATTTAATTTATGGACAGGGTTACAAAATTTCTGAACAAGTTAAGTCAGAAAGAACGAATTGTCATTAAAGAGATTTTGGAAAAAGTTAAATTTGGGAATATCGCAAACTTGGATATTAAAAAATTGAAAGGACTAGGTAATTGTTTTCGTGTCAGAAAAAGAGAAATAAGAATAATTTACAAAATCAACGAAAAAGGTGAAGCGGTTTTGTTGAGCATTGAAAGAAAAAACGATAATACTTATAAATTTTTATGAAAAAGTTTGTTTCCAATAATCCGGAAGAGTCAAGAAAATTCGCTGGTGATTTGGCCAAAGAAATTTTGGCTGGAAACCCAATGTCAAGGCGAAACTTTGACATTGACACGGGCGCTTTGGTTTTGGCTTTATACGGCGACTTGGGAAGCGGGAAGACGACATTTGCTCAGGCGTTTGCCGAAGCATTGGGCGTGAAAGAAAAAATAAAGAGTCCGACATTTATAATTTTTAGAAAATCAAAAATACCCGCCTCATCGGCGGGCGGGGAAAATAAAGAATGGCGGGAAAAAGGTTTTGAAAAATTTTATCATTTTGACGTTTACAGGATAAACAGCGAAAAAGAAATTTTAAATCTAGGCTGGAAAGAAATAATTTTCAATCCGGAAAATATCGTTTTGGCGGAATGGGCGGATAAGATAGAAAACATTCTGCCGAAAAATTCAGTCAAAATAAATTTCAAGCATTTGAAAGGAGACAAAAGAGAGATTGTTTTAAATGTTACCTAAAAAATGCTGGAGCAGAAAATTGGTAACATTTGGCTGTTGAAAAAATTGTTACGATTAGTTTTTCAGTGTCGTTTCACAATTAAACAATAATTAAATTGTGGTAGAATTATGGCAATGGCTGAAATCAACCGCAAAATTCTCGTTCTTTTGGACGCGCACGCGATATTGCACAGGGCGTTCCACGCCTTGCCGGACTTTACTTCGCCAAAGGGCGAGCCGACGGGAGCGCTTTACGGTTTCACCGCCTTTTTGATAAAAGTTATTCGTGAATTAAAACCGGATTACATCGCCGCCGCTTATGACTTGCCTAAGCCGACTTTTCGGCATATCGCCTATGACAAATACAAAGCCGGACGGGCAAAAATGGACGACAGCCTGGCTAAGCAGATCAACCGCTCCCGCGACATTTTGAAGGATTTTAATATTCCTGTTTACAGCGCGGAAGGTTTTGAAGCGGATGACGTATTAGGAACTATAGTGGAAAATCTCAAATCTAAAATCTCAAACCTAAAAATTATCGTAGCTTCTGGAGACATGGACACACTTCAGCTTGTAAAAGGTGGCGACGTGGTCGTTTACACCCTCAGGAAAGGAATAAATGAAACGATTGTCTACGACGAAAAAGCGGTGATTGAAAGATACGGTTTCGGGCCGGAACGGATTGTTGATTACAAGGCGCTCAAGGGCGATCCGTCGGATAACATTATCGGCGTCAAGGGTATAGGAGAAAAAAGCGCCACTGAGCTGATAAAAAAATACGGCGGGATTGAAAATATTTTTACCAAACTGAAAGAAGGAAAAGTTGAAGCCAAGCCGAGAATCATAGAATTGCTCAAGGGAGGAGAAGAGGAAGCGCAATTCAGCAAGACTTTGGCGGAGATACGAAGAGATGCGCCGATAGATTTTTCTCTGGAAAAAGTTTCATGGAAAGAAAATTTTAGCGCCGAAGAAATAAAACCGATTTTTAACGAACTGGGTTTTAAGAGCTTGCTTGCCAGGATTAAAGAAAACAACGGAACAATGCCGGAAAAAAAAGAACAACCGCAAAAAGAAAAACTTCCGACTGGTTTTCAAGCCAAAGTCATTGAAGACAAAAAATCAAAAACCGAAATTTCAGAAATTTTGCGAAAGAGAATTGAAGAACCGCTGGCAAAAATTCTCGCCGAGATGGAAAAGAAAGGCGCGCTTATTGACACGGACTATTTGAAAAATTTGTCGGAAGAAAAACATAAAGAATTGAATGGACTTGAGAAAAAGATATGGAAGCTGGCAGGAGAAGAATTCAACATAAACTCTCCCAAACAGATGGGTAAAATCTTGTTCATAAAGCTTGGCTTGGGTGGATCAAAGCCGAAGAAGACAGCCACCGGCGCTTACTCCACCAACGCCGTCCAGCTTGCGAAACTGAAAGACACTCATCCTATAATCGGCGATATAATGGAGTATCGAGAAATTTCCAAACTCGTTTCCACTTACATTGACGCTCTGCCGAAACTGGCGGACAAAGATAATCGCCTCCATACCCATTTTGATTCTTTCGGCACTGCGACAGGGAGGCTGTCTTCGGAGAATCCCAATCTGCAAAATATTCCCAAAAAGACGGAAAGGGGCAGAGAAGTGAGAAAGGCTTTTATTGCCGACCGAAATTATAAGCTTGTTGACTTTGATTACTCGCAGATTGATTTAAGGGCGGCGGCGATTTTAAGCGGGGATAAAAATTTGATAGAAATTTTTCAGAAAGGCGGGGATGCGCACGCTTCAGCGGCCGTAAAAGTTTTTGGCGTAAAACCGGAAGAAGTTACGCCGGAAATGAGGAGAAAAATAAAGGTTATAAATTTCGGCGTGCTTTATGGAATGGGTATCAGCGCGTTAAGGCAAAATCTCGGAGGAACAAGAGAAGAAGCGCAAAAATTTTACGAAGAATATTTCAAAAATTTCAGCGGTTTGAAAGATTATATAGAAAAAACGAAAAAATTCGCCAGAGAAAATGGCTGGACGGAAACGCTTTTCGGCCGGAGAAGATATTTTCCGGAGATTAAGTCTCGATTGGAGTATCTTCAAAAAGAAGCCGAAAGAATGGCGGTCAATATGCCCATTCAAGGCACCTCGGCCGATTTTATAAAATTGGCGATGGTAAGGGCGGACAAAGCGTTGGAAGAAAATAGGTTGAAAGATAAAGTTTTTATGCTTTTGCAAATTCACGATGAATTGCTTTTTGAAATTAAAGAAGATGTTGTCGTAAAAGCGATCTCTATAATAAAAGAAGCGATGGAGAGCGTTTACCCGTTAAAAAATGAAGACGAAAGTCTTGTCGCCGAACAATACAGAAAACTTAAATTGCCGGACATTCCAATAGAAGTGAATGTGGAAACAGGGGATAACTGGGAAGAAATGAAGATACTACACTAAAATCAAAATTAAGGCTTATTTGCTATTGCTAATATACCGTAATTTTAAATTTGACAAAATCATCAAATTGTGCATAATAGAAAGTGGATTTTTTATTTAATTATTCAAACTTGATTCTAGCTAATCGGGTTTGATTCTTTGACAATTATCCGGCTAGGGAAGGAGAAAGAAATGAAAACAAAACCATCGGCAAGAAATAATTTCTTTGATGTTGTCAACTGGGCGATAAAAATTGGTCCATTAAAGGAGAGCTTTGATCCGAATGAATTCTTTAATGGCATGTTTACAACCAATCCGTGGATGGGAGATGTTTTTGAGAAAGATGTTTTGAAAGAAGCAAAAATTATTACAAAAAGTAAAACTGCTTCTTTAAAATCAATAGATTTAAAAAAATCAGCAACCGACAATGAAATTTTCAAGACTTTTATGAAGATAATACCTTTCAAAATCAATGATATTCTTTGGGTTATTGCAAAACTCATGAAAACAAGCGAATTACGAAAGGAAGAACGTCATGCTAATTTGTTTTATATTAAAAAAGCGAAAGACTTTTTTGTTATACATCTTCTCTGGTGGGAAGAGGGTATAAGAATTTTCTGCTGGCGTTTTGGTTGTCATGGTCCTCATTGGCCCGCTCTTTGGCCAAAAGGTACAAGAGTTTTTTTACCTAGTAATTAATTTTTGGGTTGATGTCTTTTTCTCATACTCAATGAAGGGTAGTCTCATGACTACCCTTTTCTTTTTTATGCTAAAATTTAGCTATTAGCCATTTTATGTTGTATCCTCTTTACGGCCAAGATACATACGGGCGCAGGGGAAAATGCGTTATGGTAGATTATTACCATAACTATGGTAGATTATTACCATAGTTATGGTAATGTAAGACTATGATATCGTTAAGATCAAAAGTTGCGGTAAAAATACTTAATTATTTTTTTATAAATCCGGAAGCTCGCCATTATATCAACGAACTGGCAGGTATTTTAGGTTTGGATCCCAAAAACACGGATACAAAACTGAAAGAATTGGAAAGGGCGGGATTACTTAAAAGCGAATTTTCCGGCAAACAAAGATATTTTTATTTATCCAAAGAATTTCCATTACTTGAAGAATATAAGAAAATTGTTTTAAAAACGGCGGGAATAGAGAGCGAGTTAAAAAAAATTTTATCAAAGATTCCAAAAATCAAAGAAGCTTATTTATTCGGGTCATACGCAAAAGGCAAGATGGATGAAATGAGTGATATTGATTTGCTGGTTATAGGCGATCATTCTGTTTTGGCGTTGCAGAAAGAAATAAATAAAGCACAAAAAGAAATGGGCAGAGAAATTAACGCGATAAGTTTCAGCGAGAAAGAATTTGAGCAAAAAAAGGATAAAAACAGTCCTTTTGTAAAAAAGATTTTTTCCGAAAAACATATTAAATTAATATGATAATCTTTGAAGACAAATATTTCCAAAAAATAAATTTTACCAAAGAACAGATAAGCGATTATTTTTTGTCCGCCAAAAGGGATTTGGAAATTGCGAAAGACTCAAAAAGAACAGAAGTGGTTTTCAAGTTTTCCTATGACGCTCTTATAAAGCTTGGCATAGTGCTTATTGCCGAAAAAGGCAGAAAAGTTAGAAGCGCGCAAGGCCATCATATTAAAATTTTGGAAAAAATGAGCGATATTTTAAAAAACGAAGACATAGAAACGATTGGCAACAAAATGAGGCAGGATAGAAATCACGATCTTTATGACGGCGAAATGACAATAAGTAAAAAACAAGCGACAGAATATTTAAAGTTTATTGACGGCTTGTTTAATTAATTTTATGTTTTACTTTCTTCATGGCCAAGACACATACAGGAGCAGGGAGAAGCTCGATGAGCTTGTTTCGCATTTCAAGACCAAAGTTTCCGGTTTGGGATTTTTTAAGATTGAGGGAGAAAATTTCAACGAGGCGGAGTTTAAAGAACTGCTGAAAGGAAAAACTTTGTTTGAGAAAAAATACGTGGTTGTTTGCGAAAGAGTTTGGGAAAATAAGGAAGCGTTAAATTTCGTACTGAACAACTTGGACGACTTGGCGAAGACGGACAATATGTTTCTTTTTTTGGAAGAAGAAATTGACGAGAAAATTTTGGAGGAATTTAAAAAACAAGCTTACAAAGTTCAAGAATATAAACCCCTTGACGGCGTTAAGTTGAAAGCGTGGTTCGCGGCTAAAAAAATTCCGGCAAATATCGCTTCCGAAATTATAAAAAAAAGCGGTTCGGATTTATGGCGCGCGTCAAAAGAGATAGAAAAATACGAGCTTGGCGGTTTAACCGCCAAGCAAGAAACGGATGCTCCATATAATCCGTTTGCGATATGCGATGCGTTTGCGGAGAAAAATAAAGGCAAAGCGTGGATTATTTATCAGCAAGCGTTAAGGCGGGGTATTTCGGCCGATGAGGTGTTTTTCAAAATTCTCTGGCAGGTGAAAAATTTATTGCTGGTGAAAAAACTGATGAACGCCGGTGTGGCGGATATTACCAAAGAATCCGGACTCAAACCGTTTGTGGTTGGAAAAGCGATGCGAGCCGCCAAAAATTTTTCCGAAAATGAGCTGGTAAACTATTCATACGAAATGCTGAAAATTTATCACAAAGAAAGAAGGGGAGAGTCGGAACTGGCGATAGAATTTGAAAAGTTTTTGATTTCATCGTGAATTTTCCAAATAGCTGTTTTTTCAGAGCCCGAAGTATTTTTCTGCTGAAAAATCATCTTTACTCGCGCCGCCGCGCTCCGTAGTGCTCTTCAAAAACACTATTTTGGAAATTCACGGCTCTATTTTATCAATTCTTCTTTTGTATTTTTCTCCGTTGGAAAAAGGCGTTTCCAACCAAACAGAAATAATTTGTTTGGCTAGTTCCAAATTAACTTCGTCGGCCGGTAAAGATAAGACATTGGTGTCGTCATGCTCGCGGGATTGTTTGGCGGTGGCGACATCGTCGGCTAACGCCGAACGAACGCCGTGGAATTTGTTGGCGGTAATATCCACTCCCACGCCGGAGCCGCATATCAGCACACCCTTGCGTCCTTCCGGTTTTTCCGACACTTTATTGGCTACCAGTTTGGCGAAGTCGGTGTAGTCGTCGTTGGTGTCATAAGCAAAGTTTCCCATATCTTCAAATTCATATTTTTTCCCCGCCAGAAACTTTTTTATTTCTTCTTTGAGTTGAAAACCGCGATGGTCGGCGCCTAGATAAATCATACCGTTATTTTAATATATTTTGGCAAAAAAAACAGCGCGCTAAACTTTGCGGTGCCGTTGGTTGCGCGGGATGTTTACACAACCAAACTTTTTCTTCCGCAAAATTTTCGCGCGCTTTAATAAGTTTTGATTAAATAGCCGACGGGATGCTTTCATCGGTGCATTCATAGGCGGTTGACGAGTCATCTATTTTTACAATTCTTGATTTGTAAGGAGGAATATTTTCCTTAACATCAAAACCAACAAGAGAGTTTATAATATCAGATTGCGTTTTTTTAATTATCTTTTCAACTCCTTCTAAAACTTCCGCCATTGCAACCAATCTTTTTCTTAATTCTTTTAAATCCGGAAACTGCTTTTGAACATCAATTTCCAGTTCGTGGATAAAATTCTCAAATCTTTCTTTAAAGCAATCAATCTTTCTTTGATTAAAACTTTCCAGTGTCATTTTTTGTCTCCTTTCAAAAAGTTTAATGATTTAAATTAAAGGTCTGTTTACAATAGTAATACACCACTTTTGAAAAAGTTGCAATAGGTTTTTGTGTTTCTCATTGCCTCGTGAGGGAATTGAACCCCCGACCATCTCCTTAAAAGGGAGCTGCTCTACCAACTGAGCTAACGAGGCATTTTTTACAAAGGCAAATCAAAGGCGAACATTCCCGGCCCCGTTAATATCAAAGAAACGGCTATGGCCAGTTTTATAAGCCTTTCGGTCCAAGAGCGAGGGTGTTTTCCGCCCATTATGATTGAGCTGGCTATTATTATAAGCGATACGGCTATCGCGGCGGCTTGAGTGAAAAGGCCGATGACAAGAAAAATTCCGCTTAGAAAAACAATTCCGCCCAAGATTCTTTGCGGCATTTTTTCTTGAGAAATTATTTTGCCGACCCCGTGTTTTATAAGAGGAACGCCCAAAGCGATTCTCAATATAAAAGGAGTTAAGAACGAAAAATTGAAAAGTTCTGGAAATAAACTTGGCATTTTCGCATTATAACCTTAGTAGGACTTGGAGTCAATTATGTTATTTTTGTCGTCGTAGAGGGTGATGGTTTCCCTTTTTTTCTTCCAAAGCTCCTCGCTTCTGTCCAAGTAAATTCGCCACTCCGGAAGATAAAAGTCGGCATCGTCCTTATGTTTCTCAAGGCAAGTTTTATAATTGGCGTTTTGCAACACATAATCCTGGCAGGAGGAAGAAAGTTTGGATGAATATTTGTAGGGGATGCTGACGACTGTTTGGCAGGAGGGCACTCTGTCTATATAATCCAGACATTGGTCGTTATTGATAAGATTGGAGGGGGGTTCCTCTTCTCTTAAAAGGGGGCATTCGGTATCCAATTCCGGGGTAAATTCGCGGAATTGCTCAAAGTAGCCGGCGCATTTGTTTAGTTTAAAGCTTGTCCCGAGCGGGCTTTTCCCTGTTACGATAACGGCTTTTTCTCCCGGCTTCAGATAAATGTCTTCCTGGGGCTGGCTGGCGATACTGGCGTATATGTAGGAAGCTCCTTTTCCGATTAAAACATCAAGGCCGGTTTTTCCTTTCAGTTTCCAGCCGGTTATCTTCATCGGGCTTTTGTTTTTTTTGTCGGCTTTTATTTCCAAGTATTCTTCATCGGGCTTTGTTTCTTTGGCTCTTCTTGTTTTAAGGGTTGCGAAATCAGGCTTGACCGAGCTTGCCTGTCCGGCAGACAGGCTTTGTTTGGATGCGGCGAGAACAACGGAAGCCGAATTGTTTATTTTTTCATCGCCGTAACTTACTCCCAAACCAGAAGATGAGGACGGTTGCGGACGGCCGTCGTCGCCTCGGAAATAAGGAAGCGGAGAAGAAGCGGAGGATGATTGTTTGGAAGAAAAGTTTTGAGCGGCTTCTTTTGATGAGACTGAGCTTTTTGTTCCTAGAATTTCTCCCGTCTGTTTTTTGGTCTCTTGCGCCGCTTTCTGCTGGGGTTTGTTTAAAAACCAGCCGCTTTTTGACGACGGCCGCAATGGTCCGCCGGTAAAAAGCCAAACAAAAGCCAAGACAAGAATAATTAAGATAAATGCCCTTAAATCTTTCATCGCATCCATAAGTCTTTACAGTTTATCGCAAAAATAATTTTGTGTCCATCAAACGACTTACGATGTCGTTTGATACAAATAGTTGGTATTTATGATGCAATTAAAATCGCTTAATATAAGGATATTTTGATAATTATTTCAAAAAATGATGCAATTACGGTTATTTTATGACACAAAAAATGGTGATTCTTTTTTACGAGCAAAACAGCGCCAGATTCTTCAAAGAATTATTTATTGAACAATTCAAATTCGCCGTCAGCAATTATTTTCAGGCTTGATGGTTTTTTATATAATTTAAGTATTTCAGTTTAAAACCTGGAGGTTGTATATTATAATTTTGCGGTTTCGTTATTTCTGATGAATGGGACAAAAATGGGCCGAGCGGCCGCCGATTTTGAGGCGGGCGATTAGGCCGCCGTCTTTTTTTTGGCATTTTTCTCCTTCCAATCCGTAAACATAAAGCATTTTTTGATATTCTCCCTTATTGCCGGAAGTGTCGCGGTAGTCGGAATCGGATGTGCCCCGCGCTTCAATCGCTTTCTTTAAAATTTTTTTGGTTGAAGTGAAAATTGATTTCAATTCTTCTTTGGTTAAAGACGAAACTGGCCTTAAGGGGTGAATTCCGGCCAGCCACAAAATTTCATCGGAATAAATGTTGCCGATGCCGGCGAAAACTGATTGGTCCATCAAGACTGTTTTGATTTTTCCTTTTTTGCCAGTGAGCCGCTCTTGGAATTTGTTAAAATCAAAATCTTCGGCGGTTGGGTCAGGACCTAAATTATTTATATCTTCCAGTTCGCTTAATTTTCCGGTCGGCCACAGCAAAACCTTGGCAAATTTTCTTAAGTCGCTAAGAGCTAATTGCTGGCTGTTGGATAAATCAAAAACAAGATGAATGAAACGATTTTGCGGGTCATCTCTTAGCGGCCCCGCTTCTTTGCCCAGCCATCTTGCCTCGCCCGCAACGGGCGGGGTTGCCGGTTCCCATTTACCGTATAAAAAATGACCGGTCATTTTCTGATGAACGAGAATCGTTTTCCCTCCGCTTAAATCAATGAGTATGTTTTTTCCAAGCCTCCGAACATCCAAAATTTTTTCTCCGACGATTTCTTTTTTGAAAGCATTAAAAGATGTGTTTTTAAACATCTTTTCCCAATCAGTCTCAATACCCGCGATTTTTAGTCCCGGCAAAATTTTTCGCAGGTCGCTTACTATTGTTTGGACTTCTGGCAGTTCGGGCATATGTTTCAAAATAAAAAATAAAATTACTTTCCCAATATTTTTAGCGCTTCTTTGATTCTGGCGCTGATGCCGTTGGTGTCGTCGGGGATTTTTTTAAGCGCTTCGCGCGCTTCGGCGGGGGAGTAGCCGAGAGATTTCAGCGCTTCCAGCACATCTTGCTCGTCTTTGAAGGCGGCGCCGGCGGATTCGTCCAGTTTGCCCATTTTATCCCGCAGTTCTATTATCACTCGTTCGGCCGTTTTCTTTCCTATGCCGGAAACTTTGGTAAGATAAGAAATTTCTCCGGAAGCGATGGCTTTTTTGATAGTATCCAGAGGGGCGACGCTCAATATCCCCATAGCCGATTTCGGCCCGATGCCCGATATCTGGATTAAGGTTTCAAAAAATTCCAATTCGGGATACGATTCAAACCCATACAATTCCAAAGCGTCTTCTTTGACCCGTAAATGCGTCCAAAGCGCGGCTGTGTCGCCGGTTTTTCTCAAGGTGTCGGGGAGAGCGTGCACTTTGTAGCCCAAGCCGTTGGCGATTATCGTCAGAAATTTATTGCCTCTTAATTTAATTTTCCCTTCAATGTAAGAAATCATTTGTTTTTCAAATAGTCTAAAATTTTAACCACATCATCGTCGCGGTCTTTGCTTTTCAAAATTACGACGGCGATTTTTCTTTGCTCGGATTCGGCCGACGGCAGAGAAAATATGCCGGCGAAAGTTTTTCCGGCGCTGTCCGTATAGCCGGTCTTTCCTCCCAAAAAGTTTTCCAAGCCGGAAAATTTGTCGCCGTTAGCCCATTTTCTCATACCCTCCTCCCATTCTTTTTTTCTGGTTATGTCCAATATCTGTTTTTTGTTTTTAAAAATGTGAGAAACCAACTTAAACAAATCTTCGGGCGTGGAAACATTTCTGGAAGACAGTCCGCTGGAATCGGCAAAAAAAGTTTTTGGCATCCCGATGGACTCGGTCTCTCCGTTCATGCGGTTTAAGAAATTTTTTGTCCCAATATGATCGGCTAAAGTTTTGGCGGCGGCGTTGCTGGACTCCAGAAGCAGGGGATACAACAGACTGCTCGTGGATATCACTTCTCCCTCGGACAACCCTTTTATGCTCGGATTTTCTCCGATAAGGGCTTCGGGCGGAACGATGGCGATTTGCGACTGATCAATCGTTTCAAGAGAAACTAAAGCGGTCATCAGTTTAGTGATGGAAGCGATTGGGAATTGTTTGGATTTATTTTTTTCCAAGATAATTTCGCCGGTTTGAATGTCGGCCGCTAAATAACCTTCGGCCGACAAAGCCGGTTTTTTAATAGCCGTTTTTTCAATAACGGAATAAGGAAGCGGTTCGGCTTCGTAGGTAAAAGTCGTTCCGGCGCTGGCGATGTAGCGCCTAGCCGTTTTGGCGGCCGCGGCAGTTGCGGAAGAAGCCGTTATTCCGATTAAAACAGCTGTGGCCGTCCAAAATAGATAAGATAAAAATGAGTGTTTTTTCATCAAGCGTGTTTCTCGTTTTATTCTACCATCCTTGCGTTTTTTTAAAAAGACGCTATGATTGGGAAATAAACATATGCCGATAACATCATCAGCCAAAAAAGCGTTAAGACAGTCTTTCCGAAAGAGAGATTTTAATTTGAAAAGGCTCAACGAAATGAAAGCCGCCGTTAAGACTGTCCGAAAATTAATCCGCCAACCGGCGGACAAAAACAAAGAAGAAGCCCTAAAGCAATTGACTGTCGCTTATAAAGCCATAGACAAAGCGGCCAAAAGAGGGGTCATCAAAAAAGGCGCCGCCGACAGAAAAAAATCCAGATTGGCCAAATTCTTGGGGAAGTAAAAGCAATAAAAAATCAAAAAGCTCACTAATTGTCTTTATATTCAACACCTATTTTCCAAATATTTTTTTCCAAAAAGGCTTCAATGGTTTGACGATTTGCTTTATTGATCAAGTTTGAATGTGAAAGTTTGTTATTTTTCGCATAATTAACAAGAGTAATGATTTGTTTGCCTTCCAAATAAGCAAGTCTTTTATGGTAGCTGTTAGTAAGAGCTTTGGCGACAATCTCTTCCATAATTGCCGTCTTTCCTTTTTCATTAAACTCCTTGAAGGCATCGTAATATTTCGTTCTATCAATAAATTTGATATTTATAGGCACAAACCCTTCACGGATAAGCAAATAATTATTTATGACACGGCCAATACGACCATTGCCATCGCAAAATGGGTGCGTATATTCAAACTCTAAATGCAGCCTGGCAATCCGCTTGACAACGTTTTCATGATTTGTGGCATTATATCCAGCAAGCGCTCTTTCTAATCTTGGTATAACTTCTTGAGGTTTAGGCGCGATATGGCTTCCGACCCGGACATATTCATTGTTTTGGCGAAATCTTCCGGCAATATCATCTTTTATGTTTGAAATGAGTATCTTATGAAGTGACAAAATCACATCAAGAGTCAATTCTTGTTCCTTTGCCTTTTTGTTTATATAGGATGTTACACGGGCCAGATTTTTTGTTTCAAATATTTCTCGTTCAGAAACATAGCGGTCAAGGTCAATTTGCAAAAGAACTTTCTCCGTTTCTTCAAGAGATAGCGTGCTGTTTTCTATTGCGTTTGAGTTATATACCTGTTCCGGAACCTCGGCTTCACTTATAATTTGCAACAAAGATTCCTT
>Ga0209211_10000877_pt1 | contig 59751 bp, 66 predicted proteins | sample RifGroA2_FD_183992 | JGI IMG/M metagenome (GOLD analysis project Ga0209211, IMG submission 183992) | Groundwater microbial communities from Rifle, Colorado, USA - Groundwater A2 (SPAdes) (version 2) | ecosystem: Environmental > Aquatic > Deep subsurface > Groundwater | place: Rifle, Colorado... | reverse complement strand
AGAAAAGTGCTGCCGAGAGGCACAAAAACATTCAGAAATGGAGGCTTAGCAAAAGAATTACGACGGAGTAACGACGATACATTTCACCATCATGTTTGAATTAGAAAATGCTATGAAATAGGTGTTGCTGAAAAAGTATGCGGCCCCTTGATTACAGTAACAATAGAACGATTACGGAGCTAGTCGGAAAGGATAAAAACAGGATCGCGCCTTACAGCTTATAGCCTATGGCTTATAGCTTATGGCAATGGCCGTATCAACAAACCTAATCCAGGTCCATTGGGTTTATGGGTTTTGAGGTGTCGCCGGAGTCTTTAATGCGCTTTTTTTCCTGCTCAAATTTATCCAAAAGCTCCTTTTTTTTCTCTTCCATGGACGCGCCGGCGCCGGAAAAATAATCGTTGAGCCTGGACTTGTCCTCCCTGATCTTCTTCAGGGCTTCAGCCATCGGGTCCGCCCCGCTTTTAACTTCCGGCTTTTCCCAATGGCGCAGAACCTTACCGGTTTTTTTACCTACTTCTATTCTGGCCTTACAACACGGGCAGTCTACAAGATAAGTTCCATCGGACATGAGACCTCCAGTTCCTGCCATACGCCTTAAGCCATAGGCCATAAGCTGCGGAGTTCCTTAAAGCATACGGCTTATAGCTTACGGCTTATGGCAATACTTCCAATCTATTTTACCCCCCACTTCGGGTGCTGTTGCGGCAAAAGCCTTGCTGTTGAAAGTTTGGCCGCGGCCAGACAGCAGGCCTTTTCCAAAAAAATTCCGGATGGCGGCCGGACGGCGCCGGGGGAAGGGCTCCGCCTTGTGGCCGGCTGTATAAAAAACGGAACACTCCGAGAAATAGAAGTGGTCAATTCCACAGCCTTTTTAAACTCCGACAACCGGGTTTTTGAAGTGACAACTGTCTTTATAAAGGTTTTTTCAGGCGCCACGGACAAAAACCTGCCGTGCTCACGCCAGAATGGCTTCTGCCCGGTTGAAGACGGCAACTTTATATCCATGGCCACCACGTCCACCAGACTCTTTACTTTTAAAAACTCGCGATACAGAGTGCCGTTGGTTTCCAGGTGAACAGCCAGCCCGGCTTTTCTGAAAGCGGGGACCAGCGCTCTTATGAAGCCCCAGTTAAGCAACGGCTCCCCGCCAGTGAGAGAGACCGCTCCGGCCCTGTTTTTCCCGGCAAGTTTAATTACCTCAGCTGCCGCGTCCACTACAGACATCTCTTTATAATCCGGACTCTCCTCTCTTATTTTTTCCGGCTTGTGACTAGTAACTTGTAACTTGTGCCGTGCGGTCTGTGACCTGTGACTTGCAACCGGCACTTTGTGACTTGTGACTTGAGACTTGTGACAGCCAAAAGGAGCTTGGCTCCTTTTGGCTAAAGCGGCGGGTTCGTCACAGTATGCGCACCGCAGATTGCAACCGGCAAAGCGAAGAAAGACCTGTTTTTGCCCGCAATAAAGCCCCTCGCCCTGAATAGAACAGAAAATTTCGGTTATAGAAGCTGTTAAAATTTTCATTATTAGCAAAAGAAGGCAAAAGAACGCCACGGAAAGCAACGGAAAATTAAATATATCTTTCTGCCCTTACTTTCTTTGGCTTTCTGTTGCCTTCCGTAACTTTCCGTTGCTATCAAACGCCGGGTCTTTAAATCCCGCCCCGGCGAACCCTTTCGCCCGCAGTTTACATGAATCACAATGGCCGCAGGGTTTGCGCCCGCCCGAATAGCAGGACCAGGTAAGCCCAAGCGGAACACCCAGTTTTAACGCGAACTTAACAATTTCGGATTTGCCCAAATTTATAAGCGGGGTGATAAATTTTATTTTCCCGCCAGCAACGCCTGAGCGGGTGCCGGCATTGGCGGCCTTTTCAAGCGCCCTGTAGAATTCCGGGCGGCAATCCGGGTAGCCGGAATAATCGACTATATTTGGGCCCAGCACCACTGACGAAGCCCCGATTGAATCAGCCAGCGACACGCCTATGGAAGCAAAAACCAGGTTTCTACCCGGCACATAAGTACTGGGTATTTTCCCTCTGCGCCCTATTTTTGAAGGCCTGATGTCCGGGAGTTTTTGCCTTACATCCACCAGCGAACTGGCTTTAAGCCAGGGGAAAGACAGGTTTATTTCGTAAAGCGGCACTTTAAGCAGCCGGGCAATTTTACGCGCGCTTTTGTTTTCACGGCGATGCCGCTGCCCGTAGTTAAAAGAAACAGCCCGGCAATCATATCCCCTTTTAATAGCCCAACACAGGGCCGTGGTTGAGTCAAGCCCCCCAGAAAACAGCACAACAGCTTTTGTACGTTTCATATAAAATGACTGCACATCTAAACCGCTACGCCTCTAAATTGCTACGCATCCTTCTTTATCGCATCCTCCACCACCCCGTAAGAGCCCGTTATTTTTACTTTCGGCAAAACATCCATGCCGTCTTTTTTTAAAACTATTTCCATATCCATTTTGCCGGTTGCGGGCCGAAGTGCCATGAAATCCATGATCCTGCCGCTTGCATGTATCTCCTCAAGCGCTCCGGGGAAAGAATCTTTTCCGTTTATTTCTTCCGCAAGCGCCCTGGCGCAGATAAAATCTTCAACATGCTCCCTGTTGTAGTAAAGGCAGGCGGGCACAATCAGCGTCGGCATGGGATTTGCGCGGCAATAGACGGAGAGCGCTTCGGAGTTGGCGAAGCAGCCTATTAAAACCTCCCTTGAGAATGCGAGCGACATGACCGCCGGCGATCCTGAGTTGGTTACAACCAGCGCCGGCCTCGACTTGTCGGAAGAATAAAGGGCCGTGTATGGCGAATTGTCATACCTGTCAACCCCCGGCCCCATTTCAATTTCCGAAAAAAGGTCGGAGTTTTTTTCAACCTTCCCGGCTGCGATGGCGCAGGCGGGACTTAAATAAACCCGCACATCACGGCGTCCGCTTTTAAGAAGCGCGCAGATAGTGTTTGAAAATCTGAATAAATCCACAACCACCGCGCGGCCGCGCCAGAGGCGTGCTTCAGCGGTTTCACAGGCTACGCGTATTTCATCGGGGGGCGCTTGAGACATCGGAGATATATTTAACCGCGAGAGCGCTCAAATATGCTTCCTGCTCCTGGTAGACGCCGGACTGAGCCCCCGGATCGGGCATTTCCACGGCGACAATAAGCGCGTCGGCGCCGGCCTTCGCGGCAATTTTTCTGGCTTGAAGCTTCTGGCTCTCCATGCCGGAAACGTCACTAGCGGAAATCTTTTGGCCGTGAATTACCGCGATGGCGCCCCAGGGATGAGTGATTTCCCCGCGTGAAGCCAACATGGCCACATCCTTCCAGTTTTTTGAGGCAAACCACGGCCCCACCTGTATTGTGTCAAGCCGGGAAGCCGCGCACGCGCTGAAAAGAGCCAGGCCGGCCGTTAAGGAAATTACCCTCAACGCGGCGGCTGCATACCCAGTTCTTTGCATATTTTTTTAACCGTAAAATCCGCTATCTCATTATGGCGGGTAACGGGGACTTCCTTGTTTGAAACCGGGTTTGAGAAGACGGAATACTTTCCACCCTCGCGCGAAAGAACACAGCCGTTCTGCAGCAGATACCTTACCAGGTCTTTTCTCTTCATAATTACCTCTTGGCGGAACCGGAAACATACACCCAAGGGCCGGCCCGCTGAATACATTTTAGCATTACTTGATTAAACAGGGAAACCAGGCTGGAATTTATAGGACGGGAAAAACCAAACTACAACGCGCCGCGGCTGCCGCGGCGCCGGCTTCCGACTTCGTACTTCGCACTTCAGACTTTCCACTTCACTCCTGGCTTCTGGCAACCCTTGCCAGCAATTTCAAGCTGACTGAATTTTTGCCTACCGACGCCTGCACGAAACTGAGAATTCCATCTTCATTTTCAAAAACCAGCACATTGCGGCCCTGTTCGTTTAAAACGCCCTTCAGCGGGCCATACGCCGCGGGGAGATATGAGGCGAAGCCCGCGTTCTCAGATTGATCCACGCTGTTTTTAGAAGAATACGGGGTAGTATCCACCTCACTGTCTTCCGATTTTGAATCTATCACCACACCGCCCTCTTCACCATCCTGATCCTGCGTTTTAGCCGTTTCTTTTTTGGCGGCCGTGGAGGATTGGGATTTTTTCGACGCTCCGGCGGCCGCCGGCACCTGGGCGACTTGGGCGATAAGCCCTCCGGCGCAGAAAAGAGTTAACGCTAAAAACAAATACTTTTTCATATTGCCTCCTACAAGTAGCGAATAGCCAATAGCGCGCAGCGAATTAGGGATGGAATTATTCCCTGTTTTATTGGTTCACTCCTCCCTATTCGCTACTTCGCTGTTTTATATTAAAACCGCATTACCTTTACTTTACCAGTCTTTATTTTAAGCAATTTTAAAGCGAGCCCCTTGAACTTATCAGGCGCGTCGCTGACTATAAATTCGTCCGCCTTCGGCGGGCGCAGGCCGGCCCTTAGCAAACCTCCTGCTTCAAGCTCCGCTTTCGCGCTTCTGGCGGCGGCCATGGCGGAATCCACAACCCTTACACCGGGGCCAAGCGCGGCTGAAATAATTTTTTTAAGCAGAGGATAATGTGTGCAACCGAGTATAATCGTGTCAAAACCTTTTCTTTTCTGCGGGCCAAGATATTTTTCGGCGGCGGCGGCGGCAACCCTGCCAGAACACCAGCCTTCCTCCGCTAAGGGCACAAAAAGCGGACAGGCCTTTTCAGCGACATAAATACTGGCGTCATTTTTTTTAAGGGCAAGCGAATAAGCCCGGCTGGAAACCGTGGCCGAGGTTCCTATTACAAGCACGCGTCTGGCCTCCCCACCTTCAAGAGCCTCTCGCGCCCCGGGCTCTATAACGCCCAGCACAGGAACGCCGGAAATTTTTCTTATCTCCGTGAGCGCGAGCGAGGAAGCCGTATTGCACGCGACCACAAGAAGTTTTATGTCCTTTGATAACAGATAGGCGGCTATTTCCTTTGAAAAAGCTATTACCGCCTCTTTCGATTTAGTGCCGTAAGGCACCCTTGCCGTATCCCCGAAATAAATAATATTTTCCTCCGGCAGCAGTTTTCTGAGCGCCTTAAATACCGTCAGCCCGCCCAGGCCTGAGTCAAAAATTCCGATAGGCCGATCGTTATAGGACATAATAGTTGCAAGTCACAAGTCACAGGGCACAAGCAACGAACAAAGAAAGTCACGGATATTATGCTCGGAGCCATGTGAAACTATATAAGCAATAAACTTTTGAGGAACCAATATAAATTTATGTTCTGTGCTTTTCTTGCTTGTGACTTGTGACTTGTGACACCAGATTCCGCGAACGCGGAATCTGGTTATTTCCATCCTTTCATCTCGGTGTATTTCAGCACACCTTTATAAATCGCAGCGGCTAGTTTCGCCCGTACCTTTTTATCGTTCAGGTTTTTCTGGTCGCTCGAATTGGACATAAAGCCCATTTCCACCAGAATTCCCGGCGTGTAGGTGCCCCGCAGTACATAAAACGCCGCCTGTTTAACATTCCGGTTTGAGAACGGCGTGCTTTTTTCAATTTCCCTTGAAACAAGCCCGGCGAGCTTGCTGCCTTCGTTTACATATTCATTTCTCGCGAGTGAATGCAGAAGGAGAGCCGTGGGGTCGGCTTGCGGCTCTCCGTCTTCCAAACCGACCACGGAGTTTTCATAGTCCGCCACTTCGGCCGCGCCCGGGTCGGAGGCTTTTTCCGACATAAAATACACCTCAAAGCCTTTTTCCCGCCTGTCCCTCGAAGCATTGGCGTGTATGGAAATAAAAATATCCGCCTTGAAATCGTTGGCTATACGGGAACGCTCGGCTAGCGGTATAAAAACATCGGAAGTTCGGGTAAGCAGCGCGTCAAACATAGAGTTCCCCTTGAAAAGGGAATAAAGCTCCTTTGCCACCAGCAGGTTAAGCTCTTTTTCCCTAAAGCCGAAAGCCCTCCTGCCGCCGGGGTCCTTGCCGCCGTGGCCCGCGTCTATCACTATTCTCCTGGCGCCGGAACTGTCAAGAACCATCTTATCCGGAATACTCACTCCCGCCGAAGGTGTTGAAACTACGCCTTCAACCGGAGCAGTATCAGGGTTTACTTCAAGCAGGACCGGCTCGCTTATAGCGGAGCTTGTCGGGATTATGACACTATCCGCCCCTGACGGACCCGGGTCTATGGCGCTGACCGCTGCCGCGTGTCCGCCTAAGGCGGACAAGTCGCCCTCCGGCGCCAGGCGGCCGGCGTCAGGCGAGGGGGCTATGGACTGGGCAACCGGATGCTCAACCTTGGATATATCAAAAACCAGACGCGGGGGATTTGAAAGTTTGAAGGAATCCGGCTTACCGAAATTATCGTCGGGAATGATAATAATGCGGACCATCTTATTTTCCTGAAAAAGGTCCACACGTTTAACCACTCCGTCTCCTATGTTTATTTTTTCTTCCCCCGCTATAACTCCCTCCGGAACGGTAATGGAGAATAAATTGTTTTCTTTCTGCGAGGTCTGATAATCAAGCGGCGTCTCAAGGTAAATCACCACCCTGGTTTTATTTTTGTAGGAAAAATAATTGACGGAACGGATATTGATCTCACGTTGAGCCGACAGCACGCCGGTATCGGAATTATAGCTCAGAGCGAAACCGAAGGCTTTGGCAAAATATTTTGAAACAAAAAAATCCATAGCCAGGAACGCCCGGCCGCCGCGCACTATCAGGGGAGCCGAAAAAACGGCTTTTTCATCATTTAAGGAAACAGAATCGTTGTTTATTGAAAACACCACTTTACTGCCCCGTATCTGCAGCATAAGCCGCCCGGAAACCGGGTACCAGTACACCTTGCCGCCGACGAGCTTTGAGGTTTTAGAAGCGTCCAGGTAAAGCTTCCCTCCCAGGCTGTATGTACCGATCTTGCCGGAGTAAATCCCGTTCTTTATGTATGATACTTCATCCACCCTGGCAAAAGCGTTGAGACAGCCGAACGCAATCAGCCCCGCAACCGGTAAAACTCTTTTAAGGAAAGTTCTCATGTAAACCTCTCAGTATATTTCAGGTTTCACGCCTATAGCGTACGGCTTATGGCCTATGGCTTTTTTACTCAAGTATTATTCTGTAATCCTCCCAGGTAAGCTGGGGGTCTGAAAAGATCTTTATACTGCGATGCACATTCTTTTCCATTATATCCTGCTTTTTTTTGAGTATGTCTACAAGCAGCGGATGCACCACCACACGCAGATTCCCTCCCGGCCGTCCAAAAGTCAGATTTTGCACTTCGCGCTGTATTTTTATTCTCACGCTTTCGCTTGAGAGCACGCGGCCGGAACCGTGGCATTCCTTGCACTCCTCAGTCAGCAGGCTGAAGGTGCTTTCCCTTTTTCTCTCCCTAGTCATTTCAACCAGTCCCAGACGGGTTATGGGAAGTATGCGTATCTTTGCGCGGTCACGCCTGAGCGCCCTGTCAAGAGCGTCCACCACCCTGTGGCGGTTTGAAACCCTTTTCATATCTATAAAATCTATCACGATAATCCCGCCGATATTACGCAGACGCAGCTGCCTGGCCACTTCCTGGGCGGCTTCAATGTTGGTGGCGGTAACGGTATCCTCCTGCGACTTGGAGCCGGTATAGCGTCCTGTATTTACGTCTATGGCGCACAGGGATTCAGCTTCCTGTATGATGATGCTGCCGCCATTGTCCAGTTCAACCTTTACTTTTCTCAGTTCCTCAATCGCTTTCTCGATATTGAAAGCCTTAAAAACAGGCGTTTTGGCGTCGTAAAATTTAACGCGGTCTTTCAGGCCGGGCGAAAGCTTGGCAACGAAATCAGTTACATTGTGAAAATCATCTTTGTTGTCCAGCATATAAATGGACACATCATCCGAAAAAATATCGCGCGCCACCTGCAGGGTAAGATCTATATCCTTATATAACAGGGAGGGAGGACGCGAGGTTTCATATCTTTTTTGGGTTCCATCCCAGAGGCGGATGAGATATTTCAGTTCCCTTTCCAGCTCCGCCTCGCTGGCACCCTCGGCTTCGGTGCGCACGATGCACCCGTTTTTTCCCAGGTTATTGCTTTCGGCTATTTTTTTTATAATCTCCGAAAGGCGGCGGCGCTCCTCGTTATCTTCAATATTCTTTGATACGCCCACAAATTCCTGGAAAGGCGTAAGCACAAGGTACCTCCCGGGAAGCGATACATCCATGGTAACCTTCATGCCTTTGGTGCTTATGGCGTCTTTGGTCACCTGCACCATAACCTCCTGATCTTTTTTGAGCAGGCGGTCTATAGGCTCCCTTTGTCCGCCGAGAACATCTGAAATGTATATGTAGGCGTTTTTTTCGAGCCCTATATTCATGAAAGCGCTTGAAATGCCGGGCAGCACATTTTCAACCACAGCCTTATAAATGTTGCCGACTATGTTTGAACTGGACCGCCGCTCCCAAAAGAGCTCGGAGAGCTTACCGTCGTCAAGTATGGCGATGCGGGTCTCTTCAAACGAAGTGTTGGCGAATATTTCTTTGTTTATTTTAGGTCCGTTGTTCATAAATTCCTTTCTCCTTATTACAGCTAGTAGGCCCTGAAAAGCATACCCGCATACCAGCCTACTAGCAATCTTTCTAGCAGTCTATCACTGTAATCTCTGTTCTTAAAAAACTTCCAGTTTGCCTTTTGAGTCAAACCAGAATAATTCCTTCCGCACTATACGCGCCGGAGCCGTACTTGAGCCTGACATCAGGCTGAGCACGGCCTCGGGTTTTATGTTTCTGCCTGGACCGAAAGCCAGCACCAGTTTAAGCGCTCCAGATCCGGCGGAGCAGTGTGCCTCAAGCACCAGCGGCCGGGCATCTACTGATTTTTTCTCTCCCGATGGCTTTACTCTCTCATAAACCGCGCTTTTAAGCTCAAGAAAGCGCGCCACTGACTCCTGGGAAAATCCTTCGGGCAAGCCCCCCTCAAGCGCATATTCGGCCGCGTTTACGCAGGCCTCTATGGACGGGAAAAACATCGGGATGCGCCTGGCCTCAATAAGCCTGAAACGATTACTGTCAAGGGCTGATATTTTTCCCCCGGCCGTTTCCGCCTTCACAAAATCCTCAAGGTAAAGGTCGGCATACTCGCATGTGCTTTCATATCCCACGGAAATAGCCGGGCCGAAAGACATTTTCGGCACTGTACCCGATCCGGCCTTGGCAGGCCGGCATTTGAGCCCCGAAGCCATTGCGATAGTCCGAAACGCCTTTATCTGCTCCAAATGGGTAAGCTGGCCTGCCCCTTTGAGCCTGGCAAATTTCAGCCGTATCCGGGATTTTGGTCCGTCAGTCATAAAAGTCACAAGTCTCAGGTCACAAGTCACAAGCAAGAGGTCTCAGGTCACAAGTTTTACAGGAAACCACAGATCTCACCTTTTCGTTTTTACCTGTGTCATGTGACCTGTGACTTGCGACTATGCTTTGGTCATCAGACCAAAGCATACCGCCTTGCATAAATGGACTGCATTATGCCCATGGCCGTGAGAGTGGCCACCATGTTTGAACCGCCGTAAGACAAGAGCGGCAGAGGCACCCCTGCCACCGGGATAAGGCCCAAAAGCATACCGAAATTTATAAAAAAGTAAACCATGAACATGCCGAAAATACCGCAGCCGACCAGATAACCGAAACGGTCGCGGGCGAGCTTCGCCGTAAGCATTATACGGCGCAGCAAAAGCACATATAGCCCCGCCACAAGCATAGTACCCCAAAAACCCATTTCCTCTCCGATAACGGCCAATATAAAATCCGTGTGCCGCTCCGGCACAAATCCAAGGCGCGACTGGGTGCCGGAAAAAATACCGCGCCCGAGTATCCCGCCCGATCCTATGGCAACGCGCGCCTGCAAAAGATTATACCCGGCGCCGCGCGGATCTGATTCAGGCGAGAGAAAAACCTCAAGACGTTTCTGCTGATATTCTTTCATCTGATGCTGTACCATTATGCCGGAGAGGAATCCAAAAGAAATAACCATGGCCGCGCCCGCGAAAAAAACTCCGGAGATTTTTGAATAGAGCTGAACCGACAGCACCCACAGCAGGTACGCCGCCAGCCCCGTCCCGGCCAGGAAAAATAACGCGTTCCAGCTGAAATCGGAGAGATGAAAGAAGTAATTCACAAACGGGTTACCAAGCAGCTCGGGGTTCATGTTTATAAGCGTCCAAAGAACGGGGAAAAGCCCGGAAATAAAGCTATAACCGAATATAATCGCGAGATGAGAGATATTGGCCCCGGCGGCAAAAAGCATTATCAGTATTATCGGCAGGGTTATAAGTATAGCCGAAAAATCCGGTTGTTTTATAAGCAGAAAAAACACCGGAAGAGCCAGCAGAAAAGCCCCCAAAACAACTGAAAATTCCCGTATTTTCACAATGCGCTTATCCAGGTAGTTCGCGAGTACAAGTATCAGGCCTATACGCGCGAACTCAGAGGGCTGCACGGAAAAAAAAGGCAGGTGGAACCACGAACGCGCCCCTTTATCCGCCACGCCGAACAGCAGAACAGCCGCCAGCGACATGAGCGTCAGACCGTAAACAAATTTCCACTGATCCTGGAACACCTGATAATTCAGGCTCCAGACCGCGGAGAATGCTATAAGGGCGAGCGGCAGCGCTATGAAATGTGTTCTGACTATTTTTGCCTGATGGGGCAAAACTACCACGGAAGAAATAACCGCCACCGTGCCGATAGTTAAAAGCAAAAGGATGGAAATAAAAAGCGTCCAGTCCATACGGCTTTTTTTGAGCGCAGCCTGAGGAGTAAATATCATCCCACCACCTGCTTGCCCGCCGAAGGCGGACTTTTTTTCTTTTGATTGACATCCGGGCAAAAAGCAGGTGGTGGGATCATACTTTCCCCGCTTCGGGCGCAAGCCCGGCCGGAACCGCCGTCCCGAGCTTAACGGATGGCGCGGGCGCCATATAAGCTTTTGACGGCAATTTATTTTTAAACAAGGCCTCTATCACCATTTTGGCGATAGGCGCGGCGGCGCTGGCGCCGTGCTCTCCGTGCTCTACCAGCACTGAAACCGCCACTTCGGCGGGCTGACCCGGTAACGCGGCGTAAGCCACGAACCAGGCGTGATCCTTGCCTTGCGGGTTTTGGGCTGTGCCGGTTTTACCATAAACATCTATGCCGCTTGTTTTGGCGGCCTGCCCTGTGCCTTCGTCCACTACCTGCCTTAAACCCTGCCGTAACAAATCCCAGGTTGAATCCTTAAAATTAAGACGGCTTAACTCTTCGACCCTGCCGCGATAAAGAGCCACGCCCTCCCTGTTCACAATTTTGTTTACATAATAAGGCCGGTGAAAAATGCCCCCATTCGCTACCGCCGCTATAACAAGCGCCGTCTGTATCGGGGTAACCAGCGTCTCGCCCTGTCCGATGGCAAGATTTAAAGTGTCGCCTATGAACCAATAGCTTTTTTTGGCGGCCCTTTGGCTGGGACCGAAGACATTGCCCGACTTTTCATCAGGCAGAGATATACCGGTTGGCAGCCCCAGGCGGAACTGGCGGGCCTTTTTTTCGATATTAAGCGGACCCACCCGCAACGCGGCGTTATAATAATAAACATCGCAGGAATGCGCGAGGCCGTGCAAAAAATCCATTTTCCCGTGGCCTTTTTTTTCCCAACACTTGAATTTTCTGCTGCCGGCGTCATAATAGCCGGGACAATTAAAGGTTTCATCAACAGAGACCTTTCCGGTTTCAAGCAGCGCCGCGGAGGTAATAATTTTAAAAGGCGATGCAGGCGGATAAGTTCCCTGCAAAGCCACGTTAAACTCCGGCAGATTCTTCAGTTTTTCCTGGTCGCGGTCTTCCTGATACGCCACAAAAATATTGGGATCGTAATCCGGCATGGAAACAAGCGCGAGCACCGCTCCGGAACGCGGATCCAGGGCCACCACTGCGCCTTTACCTGTTGCCGACGCGGCAAGCCCCTCTTCGGCCGCCATCTGTGCCTTTGAGTTGATGGTCAGGTAAATATCGGCTCCGGAGGCCCATTCCCGGCTTTCAAGTCTGCGGCTGAGCCGGCCCCTTGAATCAACTTCCAGATAAATCCCGCCGTCCAGGCCTTTAAGCTCTGTTTCATACATCTTCTCAAGGCCGGTTTTACCCACGCGCGAATCCATGGAGTAATTTTTATCCTTGCCGCGCTGGCTCCACTCGCGTGGGTCCATTTTGCCTATATAGCCTATTAAGTGGCTCAGGTAGGCGCCGAAAGGATAAAACCGCCGGGCTTCCACTATAATATCTACGCCGGGATAAATGCTTTTAAGCTCGGAAAGGGAAAGCATGTTTTTGGAAGAGATATTTTCCGCCAGACGCATTGGAGTTCCCATGCGGGCTGATTTAAAAAGCGTGTTGCGCAGCGCTTCATATGGCAGCGCAAGCTGCCGCGCGAGACCTGAAGCCAGAGCGTCCGTCTCTGAATTTGTTTTGAGCTGTCCCGGAAAATAAATAAGGCTGAAAGAAGGTTTGTTGGTGGCGACGGCGATATCGTCCGAAGTAAAAATACGCCCCCGGGGCGCGACCTGGGCTATGATTTGGGTGCGGTTTTTATCGGCGATCTCCCTGTAATGGGACGCCATAAGCACCTGCAGATTTATAAGGCGCAGTAAGAATACCAGGGCCGCCGCGTAAGCGAGTATCCACAGGTAATTGAGCCTTTCCTGCGAGATGTGACGGTCTATCATCCCACCACCTTTAAAATGGCCAGGGTAAAGGGTAGAGGGTAGAGGGTGGAGAACAGCGGGTGCATAAATAAGCAACTCCTTACCCTATACCCTGCTTTTTGCCCTATCCCCTCAAATAGTATCTGGTTCATAATATACCGAATTTCCGTTTTAACCGGGAAAATATGAAAAAAATGAACGGGGCAGCGGCCGCGTTCAAAAAAGGTTCCGTCAGAAAATTTTTAAGGCTTAAAGGATTTATTTTAGCCAACACAAGCGAAAGCCCCTGATAAAACAGCATACACACAAACGACATAACGAGCGCTGTTATGATCTGTGAAAAAGGCGCGGCCATGTCAAAATGCCGTTTCATCGAATGAATACCGTAAACAAGCAGGGTATAGGTAAGCGCGTAAGCCCCGAACATATTGGTGCCCAGTAGATCCATATAAACCCCAAAGAAAAAGCCGTAGGCAAGGGCCTTTACGGGCGAGGCTATTATTGCGACACAGAGCGCCGCCAGAAAAATAAAATCAGGCGCCATGCCGAAAATTGACAAATGCCCGGTCCACCACCAGTAGAAAACCCCGGTTAAAAAGTAAAGCAATACGTCGCCCAGTTGTCTCATCTTTTTTCTGTTTCCTTAGAAGCCCTTAATTCCGTCCGCCTTAGGCGGATGGAGTATGAAAACTTCCTTGAGATTATTGCCATTCACGGCGGGTTTTATATCCGCCGTGATAAAATTCATAAAAGATTCTTTCGGATATACTTTAAGGACACGGCCTAAATATACGCCTCCCGGAAAAAGCAGGCCGCCGCCGGAAGTAAAAAGCTCGGTTCCGGCCAAAAGCTCTGAATCTTCCGGAACATAATTCATTTTTAAAAGCCAGGTACCCTTACCCTCCGCCAGCGCCTCAAAGCCGCCTTTTTCGGGCGAGCAGATAACGGAGGATACGCCGTTCGTTATAGGCAGCGCCTTTGAAAAATCATGATAGACCTCAAATATCCGCCCCACAAGGCCCGCGCGGCCGCTCTCAAAACCCAGAATAGTGTCGTTTTGCGCCACCCCCTGGCGCGAGCCTTTGTCCACAAAAAAAGAGCCGTACCAGTCGGAAGGCTCTTTGTTTGTCACCCTGGCCCAGACGCCTTTCCAGGGCAGGCGGTTTGAAAGCCCAAGTGCCGCCGAGAGCCTTGTGTTTTCGTCAAACACCGCGGCCGCGCTCTGGCGGTAAATTTCAAGTTCTTTAATTTTGTCTTTCAGGGCGCGGTTTTCCTGGTCAGTGCGGATCAAGGCCAGAAAATTATCCGGCACATTGCGCGCATAATACGCATATTTTGAGCCGTAATACAGCGTTGGATAAAGGCTGTAACCGGCGATAACTCGCGCGCTATGCACTATTTTAGTGGAAGGGAACAGGAGAAGCAGAATTGATAAAACCACAAAAAAGACCGCTACGTAATCAGTCAGATCTTTTTCTTTGTTCATGGCGGCGCCCCTGCCTGCAAGCAGACGCCCGTATCGGAAAGAACGCGCCCTCTGCTTTAGAGGGGGTTTAACAACCGGCGCTAAAAGCCGGCCTAATCGTTCCGGTATGACTTAAAAAAATCGGGCTTCTGCTGTATCTTGTCCAGTTCTTCCAAATACTTACCGCAGCCAAGGGCGACACAGCTTAAAGGATCGGCGGCTCTGTGAACGGGCAGTTCCGTTTCCTGCCTTATAAGTTCGGGGAAGCCGCGCAACAGCGACCCCCCCCCGGCAAGTACCATACCCCTGTCAACCAGATCCGAGGAAAGTTCCGGCGGGGTCGCTTCCAGCACCTGTTTTATAACATCCACAATAAGCCCGACAGGCTCCATAAGGGCCTGACGTATCTCTTCTGAAGTCACAAGAATTGTTTTGGGCAGACCCTTCGCCTGGTCACGGCCCTTGACCTCTATGGTCTTTTCTTCTTTCAGAGGAAAAACCGAACCTATCTGTATCTTTACCTCTTCCGCGGTAGTTTCTCCGATGACCAGATTATGCTTTCTCCTGAAGTACTGCACTATGCAGTCGTCCATCTCATCGCCCGCCACATCAAGAGACTTGGCCACCACCATCCCGCCAAGCGAAATGACAGCAACTTCCGTAGTGCCGCCGCCTATATCGCAAATCATGCTGGCATGCGGTTCCCCTACCGGCAGATCGGAACCTATGGCGGCCGCCATGGGTTCCTCTATAAGCAAAACTTCCCTTGCCCCCGCCTGCTCTGCAGACTCCTGCACCGCGCGTTTCTCCACTTCAGTTATACTTGACGGGATGCCTATAACAATTCTGGGGTGCAGGAGGCTCCGCCGGTTGTGCACCTTTCTGATAAAATACTTTATCATTTCCTGGGTGACTTCAAAGTCCGCTATTACGCCGTTTCGGAGCGGCCGCACCGCCACAATATTTGAAGGGGTGCGCCCAAGCATGAGCTTTGCCTCGGATCCCACCGCCAGCACCCTGTGTTTATTTTTATCTATGGCGACAACGGAAGGCTCACGAAGCACTATCCCCTTACCCTTCACATAAACCAGGGTATTGGCAGTGCCCAAGTCAATGCCTATATCGTTTGAAAAAAGACTAAAGAAGTAGTCAAAAAACATTATACCCCTACCTGTAACCGCCGCCCTATTTCCCGGCGCCGGTTAGTCAACCAATTTTATCATGGCGACCTCGGTGGCATCGCCTTTTCTTACGCCGATCCTTAAAATTCTGGTGAACCCGCCCGGCCGTTCCTTGTAGCGCGGCGCCAGGACTTCAATCACCTTATTGTAAACTTCACGGCCGTGTATGGCCTGCCTGACCGCGAGCATACGGCCATTTTTAGCGTCAGTTATAACACCATCCACCACACGGCGTAATTCCTTGGCCTTGGGCACGGTGGTGGTTATTTTTTCGTGCAGAAGGAGGCTGGTTGCCATATTGCAGAACATCGCCTTTCTGTGAGAACCGGTCTTTGAAAGTTTTCTATGTCCTAAATTTTTTATCATAAGGTGGCAGATCCTTTGGTATTATAGTCACAGGTCACAAGTTTCATGTCACAAGTAAAGAACCGCCTGCAACTGAAAAGTTTTTGTTCCCTGTTTAAGCCTCTTACTTGTGGCTTGTGACCTGGAACTTGTGACTAGCGGCGCGTTGCGCCGTTATGCTTTCATGTCGAGCGAGAGCCCCATCTCCTTAAGTTTATCCTTAATCTCGTTAAGGGATTTTTGACCGAAATTTTTAACCGCGAGCAGATCATCTTCAGATTTATTCACCAGTTCGCCTATGGTGCAGACACCGGCCACTTTAAGGCAGTTGGAGGCCCTGGAGGAAAGTTCTATCATCTCCACACCCTGTTTGAGTTTACTGTTAAGCTCTCCGGACACAGCCGTGTTTTCGCCGGACGTTTCAGGCGCGCTTTTCGCGGCGGACTCTTCCGCAGGCAGGAAGGGATTTATGGAGCGGCGAAGCAGCGCCGCCGTTTTATTTACGGCTTCGGACGGGGTGATTGTGCCGTCGGTCCAGATTTCAAGCACAAGCTTGTCATAGTCCGTCTTATGGCCTACGCGGGCATTTTCCACTATATAGTGAACTTTCTCTATCGGGGAGAATAAAGCGTCCATGGGGATAAAATCCGCAGGCAGGGTCATGCGGGCGATAATCTCGTCCGAGGTCAGATAGCCGGCGCCTCTTGCTATTTCAAGTTCAACTTCAAACTCGGCGCCCGCTTCTACATGGGCGATTACCAGGTCCCTGTTTATTACCTGCACATTAGCGTTTTCCCTGATGTCGGAAGCTTTAACTTCTTTTTTCCCCTTGAGCGAGATAAGAAGCGTTTCCGGTCCTTCACCGTGCAGACGCACGCGGAGTTTTTTCAGGTTCAGTAGAATATTTACTACATCTTCCTCTACGCCGTTTACGGTGGCATACTCGTGACGGGCGCCCTTGATACGCACGGCCACCACCGCGGCGCCGTCAAGACTTGACAAAAGTATGCGCCTTAAAGAATTGCCGATGGTATGGCCATAACCCCTTTCGTAGGGCTCGGCGATGAACTTGGAATAATTTTTCGTCCGGCTTTTTTCCTCAACACTCAGAGCTTCCGGAATGATCAACTGTTTTGAAAATGTCTGCATGCTTTGGCAACCTCCTGATTATTTTGAATAGAATTCAACAATGAGCTGCTCATTTACGGGTATGGAAACTTCGGCCCTGTCCGGCCAGCGCACGAGCTTACCGGAAAGAGTGGCCTCATCCCAGCTGAGAAAGCTGGGACGCTGAGCTGATTTCTGCGCGTTTTCAAGACCCTGCTTTACAAGCAACGTCTGGGAAACCGCGGGATCTATTGAAACCGAATCTCCAGGCTTAAGGAGACACGAAGCTATATCAACCTTCCTGCCGTTGACTTTAACATGCCCGTGATTGACCAACTGCCGGGCCGCTTTCATAGAAACGGCAAAACCGAGGCGCCGGACCACATTGTCAAGCCGCACTTCAAGGAAACGCAAAAGCGCCACTCCGGTCTGACCTTTATCCTTTGAGGCCATGGCAAAGAACCTGCGGAACTGAGTCTCGCCTATCTGCGCCATCATGCGCGCGATCTGCTTTTCCCTCAGATGAATTGCGTAATCGGATTTCTTATTTCTGCCCGCGCCCGAAGAAAACTTTTTATTTTTCTTCTGTTTATCCTTATCAACTACGCAGTTTGTGGCGCACTTAACACCCTTAAGAAACAGTTTCTGGCTGACTTTTCTGCATTTTTTGCAGCTTGGGCCTGTATATCTGGACATTCAACCTCCATGAAAAACTGTAATCAGTAACCAGTATCCGGTAATCGGTAAAAAGAGAGCGACAGATAAATTCCTTACCGGAAACCGATTACTGATTACCGGTTACCGCCGCTGACTTTATACTCTCCGCGCCTTGGGCGGCCGGCAGCCATTGTGCGGAATACCGGTAACATCTTTTATGGACACCACGCGGATACCGCTGGCGGCTATAGCGCGGATGGCGGTTTCTCTGCCGGGGCCGGGGCCGTTTACAAAAATCTGGGCCTGCCTTACGCCATAATCGCCGGCCTTCGCGCATGCTTTTGAGGCCGTTATCTGGGCCGCGAAAGGCGTGCCTTTCTTTGTACCCCGAAATCCGTTGCTGCCTGACGTTGACCAGGAAATAACCCCGCCCTTCTCGTCGGTAATAGTGACAAGAGTGTTGTTAAAAGAGCAGTTAATATAAACGCGCGCGAAAGGCACGTTGCGATAGTGGCGCCTTACCTGCGGTTTCACCGACCCTTTCCCAACGGCTGCGACACCGTCCGTCTTAGGCGGCCGCGGGCCTTTGGCGCTGTCCGAGGGGGCGCCGCTTTGCGGTTTACCCTGGTCCGGTTTTTTGACCGGCTCGTTCTGCGGTTTTTTTTCTTCGCTCATAATTTCAAAATCCTCCTCTTCAAGCCGCGGGTTTTGCCGCCGCCACCGGCGCTCTTGCTGATGACCCGACAGTTTTTCTCCTGCCTCTGCGGGTTCTGGCGTTGGTTTTGGTCCGCTGACCGCGGGCAGGCAGGTTCCTTCTGTGCCGGTAGCCGCGGTAGCTGGCTATTTCCACATAGCGCTTTATGTGCGCGGTTTCTTCGCGCCTCAGCTCCCCTTCCACTTTGTACTCTCTGGTAATAAGGGAATTGAGCAGCCCAATCTGGTCCTCGGTCAAATTCTTAACCCTGGTGGCCGGGTCTACCTGGTTTTTAAGGCCTTCCAAAATTTTCCTGGCCATAGGCCTGCCTATGCCGTAAACATAAGCGAGGGCAATGTCTACTCTTTTTTCCTTCGGTAAATCCACTCCCGCTATTCGTGCCATAATAAAAAGTGGTCAGTGGTCAGTGGTCAGTGAACAGTGCGGAAACCGCATCATCAAAACCACGCCTTAACTAAGCACTTCCTCCTCTTCATCTTTATCTTTACCAAAACCCAGGCCGCTGTCCACCGGCTACCGGCCACTGAACACTGGCCACTGCTTGTTATCCCTGTCTCTGCTTATGGCGGGGATCGGTGCAAATAACCCGTACCACGCCTTTTCTTTTTACTATCACGCATTTTTTGCAAATTTTTTTAACGCTCGCTCTTACTTTCATCTTGACACCTCTTAACGTCTCACACTGTGCATTTTAAACTTAATATTTATCTGACCTCTGGGCGTGCCGCAACTAGCGATATGCGCAACAAAGCGGCCTGGAGCTATGCTCATCAGACAGCTTATTTTCCCCTGTATACGATCCTGCCCTTGGAAAGATCGTAGGGCGACAACTCAAGACGGACCTTATCTCCGGGAAGGATCTTTATATGATTAATGCGCATTTTGCCGGAAATTATACCGAGGATGGTTTTTCCGGGCGCTATCTCAACCCTGAAAGTTGCGTTAGGGAGCGACTCTTTCACTACCCCTTCAAGTTCTATTTTTTCACTGTTTTCGACCATACGTTAGTATTATACAAAATATACGCCGCACACTGTATTTTTAACTACAGGCCGGCTAATCTTGAATCGCACTGAGTATTTCGCAGCCATTCTCCGTAACGGCCACGGTGTGTTCAAAATGCGCGGCGTAACTTCCATCGGCTGAAACGGCCGTCCAGCCGTCATTTTTTACAATAACTTCAGCACCGCCAAGGCAAACCATGGGCTCTATGGCAAGCGTCATGCCGGACTTTAACACCACCCCGGTGCCGGGCTGGCCGAAGTTCGGAATGGAGGGTTCTTCATGAAGACGCCTGCCTATACCATGCCCGGTAAAATCCCTTACGACTCCCATGCCGGTTGGCGTAACGAATTCCTCAACGGCGTGAGAGACATCGCCAAGGCGCGCCCCGCTTTTAATAGTTTTAAGCGCTCTGTAAAGCGCCTGTTCGGTGACTTTAAGCAGTTTCGCGACTTCAGGTTTAACACGGCCCGCCGCCACTGTTATGGCGGCGTCTCCGTAAAAGCCGTCCCACACAACGCCCAGATCAAGGCTTACTATATCGCCTTCACCTATTTTACGGCCGGCATCCGGAATGCCGTGCACCACTTCCTCATTTATTGAAACGCAAAGCGCAGCCGGATAGCCTCTGTAGCCGAGGAAGGCCGGCTGACCCCCACGCCGCCTTATTTCCTGCTCGGCGCACCGGTTAAGTTCCATGGTTGAAACGCCTGGTTTCACCTTTTTCCTGAGCAGCTCGAGCGTAGAAGCCACAATGGCCGAGGCTACGCGCATTTTTTCCAGCTCATCCGGAGTTTTCAATTCAACCATGTCGGCCGACTTTAAAAAAGGAAAGAATCCGGCCGGTTATTTCCTCGGGGGGAAGGTCCGCCTTGACCTCTGAAAAAATCCCGTTGCCGCGATAATAAGCGAGCAGCGGTTCCGTCTGATCTCTGTAAACCATAATGCGTTTTTTGATCACTTCCGCCTGATCGTCCTGCCGAAGGATCAGTTTTCCGCCGCAGGCATCGCAGACATTTTCTTTCGCAGGAGCTTTGGTAAGAAGGTTGTAAATAATGCCGCACTTCTCGCATGTGCGCCGCGCGCCCAGGCGGGACACAACTTCCTGTTCCGGCAGGTCCAGAAAAACCACCCTGTCCACGGCAAGAGACCGGGAATCAAAATAATCATCCAGCGCCTGCGCCTGTTCCACGGTGCGCGGAAACCCGTCAAACAAAATACCGCGCGTTTCCGTGGCAAGCCTGCTCTTTATTAGATCCAATACAAGCCTGTCCGGCACCAGACGGCCGCTGGAAAGATAGCCGGCAGTCTCAATGCCAAGCGGACTTTTTTTAGAAATCTCTTCGCGAAAGATATCGCCCGTGGAAAAATGGAAAAGCCCCAGTTTTTGAGCGAGAACTTTAGCCTGGGTTCCTTTTCCTGAACCGGGATAACCCAATAAGATTACATTCATAAAAGCAATCCGCTGCACATCCTCTTGCTTAACTGCCTACGTTGAACCACCGGCCCTTTATTTTTGAGTTCTTGTAAAAGCCTTCATAGTTGCGCATTATCAGATGGGCTTCCGTCTGGGCTATGGTATCAAGCGCCACACCTACCACAATTAAAAGCGAGGTTCCGCCAAAATAGAAAGGCACATTGAATTTAGCGCGCAAATAATCGGGCAGCACCGCTATCACTGACACAAAAAGCGCGCCGCCAAGCGTTATCCTGTTCATCACCCATTCAATATGCGACGCCGTCTGCTCCCCGGGCCTTATGCCGGGGATAAAACCGCCCCATTTTTTCATATTCTCAGCCAGATCCTTCGGGTTAATACTCACCGAATTGTAGAAATAACAAAAGAAAATAATAAGCGCCACATAACACATCTGATAGATCAGACTGGAATGGTTCATGAAAGCCATTATTTTCTGCGCCCAGGGGGCGCCGGGGTTAAACTGAGTTATTGTGTAGGGCACGCTTAAAAGCGACACGGCGAAAATAACCGCGATAACTCCGGACTGGTCAACTTTTAACGGCAGGAAAGTACTTGCCCCGCCATACATCTTTCTGCCCACCATGCGCTGAGCGTACTGCACCGGTATTTTTCTCTGGGCGGTTTCAACCCAGATGGTAAACGCTACGATAATTAACACCGCCGCGACTATAAGCAGTCCGGAAAGAAGGCTCATTTCGTCTATCTGTATCAGCTTTATCATGCCCATAGCGGCAGAGGGCATCTCACACACTATGCCGGCGAATATTATAAGGGAAATGCCGTTGCCTATACCTCTTTCAGTCATCTGCTCGCCCAACCACATCACAAAAACAGTGCCTGTGACTAGAGTAAGCACAGTGATGAAATAAAAAGTAAGCGTTGGGTTGCTTACAATGGTGGGGCCTCCGCCCTCGGACATTTTGGTGAGCGCGATAGTAAGGCCAAGCGACTGGAAAGCGGCCAAAAACAGGGTAAAAATGCGGGTGTACTGTATGATTTTTTTGTGTCCCGTCCCGCCCTCTTTAGCCAGCCTGTCAAGGAAAGGGAATACATGCGCGCCCTGAACCAGGCTCATAATGATGGAAGCGTTGATGTAGGGCATAACGCCCATGGAAAAAATAGAGAATCTCCCCAGCGCGCCGCCGGAGAAAATATCCAGGAATCCCAGAAGCGTTCCCGTATTTGCGGCAAAAAGCGCCTGCAGGGCCGCGACATTAATGCCCGGTATAGGTATAAAAGAACCCAGCCGGAAAATGGCCAGCGCCACCACCACGAATATTATCCTTTTCTTGAGATCCTGAATTTTCAGGATATCGGTCAATTGTTGCATTTATTTTCCCACCCCGGACGGGACCGCTATAACGGAAGCCGTGCCGCCGGCCTTTTCAATTTTTTCTTTGGCGGACGCGGAAAAAGCGTGCGCGAGTACCTTCAGCGATTTCTTAAGCTCCCCATCGCCCAGAATTTTTACGCGCTTAGAATGCTTAACCAGCCGTTTTTGCACCAGCTTCTCGGGAGTTACCTCTTCGCCGTTATCAAAGCGCTTGTCAAGCGAGGAAATATTCACCCATTCGCAGTCTATCCTGAACCTGTTGTTTGAGAATCCGCTCTTTGGAATACGGCGCGACAGCGGCATCTGCCCGCCCTCAAAACCGGAGCGCTTGGTGCCGCCGGCGGTGGCGCTTTGACCTTTCTGGCCTTTTGTGGAAGTCTGGCCATGCCCCGAACCGCTGCCTGTGCCAAGTCTCTTGTTTCTGCGCACTGAGCCCGGTTTGGGCCTCAAATTATTTAAACTGACCATAGTTTTCATCTCCTTAAATCGCGGACAAAACAAACAATAAGGAACTCATTCCCTGTCCGCTATACCCTATACGCTATTCTCTGTTCCTACACGCCCCTTAGCTTCATAACGGCTTCTTTGCTCTTAAGCCGCTTAAGGGCGTCCATTGTGGCGTAAACGGTATTGAAAGCGTTTCTGGAACCCAGGTTCTTTGTAAGCACGTTAGATACGCCGCCGGCCTCAAGCACCGCGCGCACCCCTCCACCGGCTATAAGCCCGGTGCCGCCCACTGCGGGTTTCATCCACACATGGCCGGCTCCGAAGCGGCCTTCAATTTCATGCGGGATAGTGGTGTCAATAACAGGGAAAGTGAACATCTCCTTTTTCGCGCCGGAAGTGGCTTTCTGAATGGCGGACTGGACCTCGTTTGATTTGCCGAGCCCCGCGCCTACTGTACCCCGGCCGTCGCCGACCACCACAAGGGCATTGAAGGAAAACCTTTTTCCGCCCTTAACCACCTTGGTGACCCTGTTGACTGCCACTACCACGGCCTTTTCTTCCGGGGCCGCCTCAAAAGTAAGTGCTCCAACCTCGGCCTTAGGCGAACCGTCGGCAGAAAGCTCTTTTTCTGTTTTTAATTGTTTCTGATTTTTAAGCATTATGGCTTCTCCCTGATTAACAAGTTAATAAGCTAGTGTAGTTCGCTGGTAAGCTAGCAGGCTTGTATGCTGGTATCTTTTTAGGAGTTCCTTCCTTAAGAAAGGCCTACTAGCCTACCCGCTTATTAGCGGATTTTAGACATACCGGCCTACCAGCATCTTAAAACTTAAGCCCTGCCTCTCTGGCGGCGTCGGCAAAAGCCTTTATGCGGCCGTGATAAATGCGTCCGCCGCGGTCAAAACAGACTTCTTTCACGCCTTTTTCAATGGCCCTTTTGGCTAACAGCGAACCGACTATTTTGGCGGTTTCAACGCTCTTGCCGGATGACTTAAACTTTCCTTTCAATTCCTTATCCAGGCTGGAAGCGGCGGCCAAAGTGCCGCCTTTCTGGTCGTCAACCACCTGGGCGTAAATATATTTGTCGCTCCTGTAAACGCTAAGACGCAGCCGCCTGATGCCGCCTTCAAGCAACTTTCTCCGTGAACGGTCTTTTCTGAACTGATATCTTTCCTTTTTGGTTATCATAACGGGATCTCCAGATTATTTCTTGGCCGCTGCGCCGCCGCCGGCTCCGGCACTCGCTCCGGCCGCGGTCTTACCTGCCTTGCGAATGATGTGCTCGCCCTGATATTTGATGCCGGTGCCTTTGTAGGGTTCCGGTTTTTTAATCCTTTTTATCTGCGCCGCGATGTTGCCTACGGCTTCCTTGTCTATGCCCTTTATGGTGAGCACGACCTGTTTTGGATCAAAGGACATTTTGATACCCTGCGGTATATCAAGTATGACGGGGTGAGAGAAACCAAGCTGCATGGTAATTTTTGAACCTTCCACCGCGCCCTTAAAGCCCACTCCGCTTATTTCCAGCACTTTCTCAAATTCCCGGGTAACGCCGGTCACCATATTATTAATTCTGGCCCTGGAAGTGCCGAAAAGCGCGGATTTCCCCTCGGCCCCGGCTTCCACCGCGACCGTAAGCTTACCGCCCGCTACGGCGGCGCCTATGCCGTCAGGCAGACAATAATTAAGTTTCCCCAACGGGCCCTCTATAAAGACCGTCTTATTTTCCACGCGGACTTTAACCTTTTCCGGAACGATAATGGGCTGTTTTCCAATTCTGCTCATATTTTTACCTCTTAAATCAGCTTGTGCATCTTACTTGTGACCTGGCCGTCTGATAGCCATAGGCTCTGATACGGCACTGCCATAGGCTTGTGACTTGTGCTCTTGTGACTTCTCTTTATATCACCATACCTGGCAAAGGACTTCGCCGCCGACTCTTTCTTTTTTCGCCTGATCGCCGGTCAAAATACCCTTTGAAGTTGAAATGATGGTCACGCCGAAAGCGGCTCTTACCTTTGGAATTTCAGTATAAGGGCGGTATATCCGCAGTCCCGGCCTTGAACTGCGCCTGATGCCGATAATCACCGGTTTCTTGCTCTGCGTGTATTTAAGGGCTATACGGATCACTCCGCGCCTGTCCAGGGTTTTGTCGGTTTTGGGATCAAGCACTTTGTAATTTGAAATAAAACCTTCATCCTTCAGAACTTTAACTATGTTCGCCTTGATATTTGAAAACGGCACATCCACTCTTTCTTTTCTCTTTGCCGACGCATTTCTAACGGAAGTCAGCATGTTTGATATCGGGTCCATATTTTTCTCCTTGGAAAAACTAAATCGTTGGCGAATTGGGGTTAGCGAATAGCGGATAGTAGCGGAAAAACGGATTCTGATAGTTTTTTGTTTTCATTCGCTACTTACCATTCGCTATTCTCTATTCGCCGCCGTTATTCTTACCAGCTGGATTTCCTTAAGCCCGGGATAAGGCCGTCGTGAGCCATATTCCTCAGGCATATCCTGCATAAACCAAAATCACGGTAGTACCCGCGCGGCCTGCCGCATATCTGACAGCGGTTCCGTAATCGCGTGGAGAACTTCTGTGGTTTGCGCATTTTCGCCATCCAGGCGTATGTTGCCATATCTGCTCCTTTAATTATCTAAAACGATCGCCTACTGTTTAGCTTTGAGCGCCGGTTTTTTAAAAGGCATGCCAAGACGCTCAAGAAGGGAGCGGCCTTTCTCATTATCTCCGGCGGTGGTGACAAAAGTTATGTTCATGCCCCGGGCCTTCGGGGACTTCTCCATGTTGACTTCCGCGAAAACATGATGTTCCTTCAAGCCCACATTCAGGTTGCCGCGCCCGTCAAAAAATTTCGGATCCATCCCCTGAAAGTCTCGGATCCTGGGCATGGCAATGGAAACGAAACGGTCAAGGAACTCATACATCCGCATGCCGCGCAGCGTAACCCTCACGCCGATAGGCATGCCTTCCCGCAGCTTGAAGTTAGAAATGGATTTCTTCGCGCGCCGTATCTGCGGAGCCTGGCCGGCGATAAGAGCAAGGTCCTCTTTAGCCTGTTCAAGCAGCTGTATATTCTCTTTAGCCTCGCTGACGCCGATATTTACCACGATCTTCGTCAGTTTGGGCACAGCCATGGGCGAAGCGAGCTTCAGATCTTTCATAAGCTCAGGCACTACCTTACGCGTGTAAACCTCGCTCAAGCGGGCCTTGTAATCACTGGGAAGGGCGGTCTGTTGAATTTTTTCTTTTTCTTTAGCCATTGGTAAGTTACCCCTTGCGCTTCACTTTACATTTTTCGTTTTAGATTATCATTTCTCCGCATTTTTTGCAGGCGCGCATTTTGCCGGCGCCCGGCGTATTCAAAACTTTCACCCTGGCGGGCTTGCCGCACTTTGGGCAGATAAGCTGCACATTTGCGATATCAAGCGGAGCCTCCACTTTGCTGATGCCGCCCGGCTTGTCTTTGGTGGCTTTTTTGTGTTTTGAAACGATATTAATTCCCATCACCACCACTTTGACGGAATCTTCGCCGGGAATTATTTCCTTGATCTCGCCTTTTTTCCAGCGGTCCTTGCCTTTGATAACTATAACAGTATCTTTCTTTTTAAGTTTAAGCATAGCCTCGCCTTTTAAATCACTTCAGGCGCCAGAGAAATGATCTTTAAAAAATTTCTGGCTCTGAGTTCCCTGGCCACAGGCCCGAATACGCGGGTGCCTTTGGGTTCGCCGTTCTCGTCGATCACGCATACGGCATTTTCGTCAAACCTTATATATGACCCGTCCTTGCGGCGGGATTCTTTGGTGCATCTGACCACCACGGCTTTAACCACATCGCCTTTCTTTATCGCCCCGTGCGGGATGGCGTCCCTGACCGAGCAGACTACTATGTCGCCAAGGTAAGCGTAAGTCCGGGTGCTGCCGCCCAGAACCTTAAAGCACTGAAGCAGCCTGGCGCCTGAATTGTCAGCCACATTTAATATTGTTCTTAGCTGGATCATAATTTCTCCGTACTACCAGCGCTGAAGCGCTGAAGTTTTTTCTCCTCTTTGCTTCAGAGCTTCAGCTCTTCAGCTCTTATTTCGCGGCTTTTAAAACAACGCGCGAAATCCGCCATCTCTTAAGACTGGACATCGGCCGCGTACTCATGATTTCCACCGTATCGCCCTCGTGAGATTCGTTGCTTTCATCGTGGGCATAATACTTGGCGTTGCGTTTCATGGTTTTGGCGTAAGCGGCGTGGTGAAGCGTTCGTTCAACGCTGATAACGCGGGTTTTATTCATGCGGTCGGAAACCACCACTCCGCGAAAAATCTTTCTGCCGGGGCGTTCAAGCTTGTTCTCATTCATTATTTTTTTACCTCCGCGGCTGTTTTGGGAAGCGCGGCCTCTTTGGCCCTGAGCAGCGTTTTTATCATGGCCGCTTTCCTGCGCGCGGTCCTTATCTGCAGCGGGTTTTCAAGAGGCGAAGACGTGCGCTTGAATTTAATCTGGAACAGCTGTTTTTCGATATCCCTGCCATGAACTTTAAGCTCGTCTACGGACAGGGTTTTTAAATTTTCTTTTTCTTTGCTTTTCATAAGTTTAAGAGCTCCATTACCTTTTGCGCTTTATATTTTTAATTTTGCACCTTGCATTTTCTCAATCTTCCCGACTGATAAACTTGGTAAGAATAGGCAGCTTATAGGCGGCGCGCGTCATGGCTTCCTTTGCGGTCGCCAGATCAAGGCCTTCCAGTTCAAACATAATACGGCCGGGCTTTACCACCGCGACCCAATGGTCCGGCGCGCCCTTCCCCTTACCCATGCGGGTTTCGGCCGGATGTTTTGTAATTGCTTTGTCCGGGAAAATGCGTATCCACATTTTTCCGTTTTTCTTAACATAGCGCATGATGGACACGCGGCAGGCCTCTATCTGGCGGGCCGTTATCCAGCGCGGCTCAAGAGCTTTCAGGCCGTAATCGCCGTGCACCAGCACCGCGCCGCCCTTGGTATTGCCTTTTATCCGGGGCGCGGAATGGGTCTTTCTGTACTTCACTCTTTTAGGCATCAGCATAAAATTTATGCTCCTTGTTTATTGTCGTCGGCGGACTGGGCGCGCTTTGCCGCGGCGGACTCGTCCATCACCGAAACTTCGGTCGGATTCTCGGCCTCAAGTTTCTTAAGCTGTTCCATAAGCTCGCGCGGGGTTTTGGCGAAAAAAAGTTTTTTGAAGATCCACACTTTGATGCCGATCTTTCCCATCGTGGTGTAAGCCTCGGTCAGGCCGTAGTCTATATCGGCGGACAGCGTCTGCAGCGGCACGCGGCCCTTGCGGAACCACTCCCTGCGCGCTATTTCAGACCCGCCAAGGCGGCCACCCACCTGCACTTTTATGCCAAGCGCCCCGGAAGCCATGGTCCGCTCCATGGCGCGCTTTATGGCGCGTTTATGAGAAATGCGTTTTTCAAGCTGCTGGGCTATGGACTGGCCGACCAGGCGCGAATCCATCTCAGCGATCTTTATTTCCGAAACATTCACGTACACCTTGCGCTTGGTCAGCGTTTCAATGTCTTTTTTAAGATTTTCAATATCGGTGCCGCGCCGGCCTATAACGACCCCGGGACGCGCGGTATGTATGGTAAGTTTCAGGAAGGGGCCCGCCCGCTCAATATCAACCCAGCTGACGGAAGCCTGCTGAAAACGCTCGCCGATCATTTTCCGTATTTCAAAATCTTCGCCTATAAGCTCCGGCATTTTCTTGGGAGCGAACCACCTTGACTGCCAATCCTGAATATATCCGAGCCGCATGCCCCGGGGATGAATTTTTTGTCCCATAGTTTAGTCAGTAGTCAGTGGTCGGTGGTCAGTGGTCAGCCGGGAATTTTTGTCCGGTCACTGATCACTGGTCACTGGTCACTTTCCCTTCGCCTCCTTAGTGTCTGAAACTGCCACTGTTACATGGCACATTTTTCTCTTGAAAGGCATGGCCCGGCCCTGAGGCCCCGGCTGCACCCTTTTCAGCGCTTTCATGGGACCCTGATCCGCGAAAGCGGTTTTTATCCACACGGTTTTAAGGTCCAGTTTGCGGCCAAGTTTGACCGCCAGATTGGCTCCCGCGGAATTAACAGCTTTACCAACCATCTCAGTGGAACGCATAGGTATAGCTGCCAGTATATTCTGGGCTTCATAAAGGGATTTTCCCCTTATCTGGTCAAGCACCTGCCCCACTTTTCTGCGGCCGTATCTCTGGTATCTCAGTTTGCAAATAGCATCCATATTTTAAATAGCGTCCAGCGGTCGGCGGTCAGCGATTTAAGGAACTCCTTCCCTATTCGCTATTCGCCATTCGCTATTCGCTTTATTCCTCCAATTATGTCAAGTCCGTGGCATCCTTCGTATGAGAAGCGCCATGACCCCTGAATTGCCGGGTGAAAGAAAACTCTCCCAGTTTATGCCCGATCATGCGTTCGGTAACGTAAACAGGCAGAAATTTACGGCCGTTGTGCACCATAAAAGTATGTCCGATAAATTCCGGCGTTATTGTGCAGGCCCTGGCCCAGACTTTTATCGGCTTTTTCTCGCCGGACTGGGCCATCTTCTGCACTTTTACAAGGACCCCTGGGTCTACAAACGGCCCTTTTTTTGAAGATCTGCTCATTTTTAAAAACCTCCGTTAAACTGCGGTAATCGGTATTCGGTGAACGGTATTCAGTTACTGATTTACGCCGTCACCTGGGACTTACGTCTGTCCTGCACTATCATCCAGCCCCATATTTTTTTCTTGGTTCTGGTTTTATAGCCTTTGGAAGGCTGGTTCCACGGGGAGCGGGGCACGTTATTGCCCTTGGAACGGCCGCGGCCGCCGCCGAGCGGGTGGTCCACGTTATTCATAGCGCCGCCCCGGACCGTGGGCTTTATGCCCCTGTGACGGGAACGGCCGGCCTTGCCCAGAGAAATAGTATTGTGTTCAAAATTACCCACCTGACCGATGGTGGCCATGCAGCCTATAAGTATCTTTCTTATTTCACCGGATGGCATTTTTACCAGGGCATACTCGCCCTCTTTGGCCATAAGCTGAGCCTGCGTGCCGGCCGAGCGCACGAACTGCGCGCCTTTGCCGGGAATCATCTCTATGGCGTGCACAAAAGTGCCTTCAGGAATATTTAAAAGCGGCAGGGCGTTGCCAAGACGTATTTCAGACTTGGGACCGCTTACCACGGAAGCTCCCACGCCAAGGCCTAAAGGCGCCGGTATGTAGCGCTTCTCCCCGTCCGCGTAAAAAAGAAGGGCTATGCGGGCATTGCGGTTGGGATCATACTCAATGGCGGCCACTTTAGCCGGCACGCCGAATTTTTCCCGCTTGAAATCTATCTGGCGGAACAGCCTGCGGTGGCCGCCGCCATGATGGCGTACCATAAGCATGCCCGTATTATTGCGGCCGCCATTTTTCCTGAGGCCGCGGGTAAGATTTTTCTCCGGCACGGTCTTTGTGATATCGGAGTAATCACTGATAGTGATAGTCCTTCTGGAAGGGGTATAAGGGTTAAAAGATTTAACTGGCATATTCAATTCCTCTCTTTAAATACCGCGCGTTATTTAGGCAGATCCGTCGTGTCTATTTTCTGGCCGGCTTTTACCGTTACAACGGCTTTCTTCCAATCCGGGCGCTTGCCTTCCGAACGGCCCACGCGATGCATCTTCCCCGGCATGTTGGCCGTGCGCACCGCTTCCACTTTTACCTTAAAAAGCGCCTCCACAGCGGCCTTTATTTCGAATTTATTGGACAGCGGGTTTACGCGAAAAGAATATCGGTTCTCCTTATCCTTAAGCTTCATGCTTTTTTCGCTCAGGATAGGGGTGATAAGAACATCTGTAAAATCTCTGCTCATTGAATTAACCCTCCTTCAATTTCGCGCTCAAACCGTTTAAGGCCGCGGCGGTAAAAACCAGCCTGCCGGCGCTTAAAACCTGATAGGCGTTCAGATTTGAGGCCAGACACCATTTAACATGAGATAGATTGCGCGAAGCGGCGGTAAAGCTCTTGTCGGCCTTATCAAGAACGAAAAGCGCTTTTTTCGAACCCGGATTAAGGGCGGAGAATATGGACTGGATCTCCCTGGTTTTCGGCTTCTCCATGGTTAAATTGTCAACCACCGTCATGGACCCGGCCGCGTGCATGGCTGAAAGCGCGTCTATAAGGGCCTGCCGCAGTTTCTCCGCGGGCATGCCCTGCCTGTAAGAGCGGGGCCTTGGGCCGAACACTACTCCGCCCTTGCGCCACAACGGAGAGCGGATGGTTCCGGCCCTCGCGCGGCCCGTGCCCTTCTGCTTCCAGGGCTTGCGGCCGCCGCCTGAAACCTCACCGCGGGTTTTGGTGGAAGCGGTGCCTCTTCTGCGGTTGGCCAGATAATACTTGGCCGCCTCATAAAGGAAATAAGGGTCGGCTTTTCTGGCAAATACAACTTCGGGCAATTCATATTTGCCCACTTCCTGCCCTTTTAGGTTTAAAAGTTTAGTTTCCATAAATTTTTCCTTGTGTCAGATACGCCTCTACTTTTTTGCCGGCGCGGCGGCTTTCTTGGGCGCCGCCGCCTTCACGGGTGCCTGCTTGCCCTTCGTTTTACCTTTTGCCACCATCGGTTTAGGCGTTTTTTTATTGGTTTTGGTGATATAAACCAGGCTGCCCGCGGCGCCTGGCACGCTTCCGTTTACAAGCAGCATGTTCTCTTCCGGAATTATTTTTATAATTTTTATCTTCTGCATACTGACGGTCTCAACGCCCATATGCCCCGCCATGCGCTGGCCGGGCAGCACGCGGCCAAGCGAGCGCCTTGAACCGATAGATCCCGGAGCCCTTTCCCTGTCGGAAGCGCCGTGTGAAGCGGGCCCGCCGCGGAAATTATAGCGTTTCATGCCGCCGGCAAAACCATGGCCTTTCGACACGCTTTGCAGATCCAGATATTCCCCTTCGGCAAAACGCGCCGCCAGATTAGCCACCTGGCCTTCCATCACTCCGGAAAGATCCGACACGCGGAACTCTTTAAACTTGCGCACAGGCTTCATGTCAAGTTTTTTAAAAATCCCCATTCTGGCGGCATTGACGTTTTTTTCCGTCATGTGCCCGAAACCCAGGCAGACAGCCTTATAGCCGTCCTTCTCGGGCGTGCGCGTATACATCACGCGGCAGGGCCCTGCCTGCACCACCGACACGGCGAACAATTCGCCCGCCGCGTCAAAAACCTGCGTCATTCCCAGCTTACGGCCGATAAGGAACTTGAGCCCCAAAGGCATTTCGGCGGGCTGCGCCTTGGTCTCCGGCGCGGTCTGCGGCTGCTCGCCTGCGTTTTTATTTTCTTCGGTCATAATCAACTCCTAAAAAGTATTTACCTGAAAATAGACAAAAACACTCTGCCGGAGCCGCAAAGGCTTCCGGTTGTCCAATTCACCCCAACCACCTGCTTATTTGCCGACGGCAAATCTCCGATTTGCAAGCGGGTGGTGGGGTCAACTTCTTTTTTGTTCCTGTTTTTATTATAAAGTCCGCAGTCGGAGGGAATTTAGGCCGCTCCGCCTATAGGACCGACCGCCCGTATTCGTAAAGAACGCGACGGCCTTATGATAAAAACAAACCTTTTCAAAGATACAGCTTTTCCGCCACACACCGCCGGCGGACCCGCCAAAGCAGTAGCGGCGGGAAGGTTTCGGTTACTACGGTATTATTGTAACAAAAAACCGGTTCAGAGTCAAAAGATTTTTTGGGATACGCCGCTTTCACCCGGCGCGCTATTGTGGGAGAAGGAACATAGCGGCACAATAACCGCCATTGTCCGGTTGGGACTACCGGGAAAAACAAATCCGGCAGATATCCTGTTTCCATGCTCTCTCCTTATATATAGGCAAGCCGCTGCCTTTTAATCAATCTTGTTCAGGCGTCCTGAACTCTGATTATTTTAATATCCAGGCAGTATAGCAGAGACATGGCCTCCGGCATTGAGAATTTGGCGTCTTTAACCCGGTTGTCCGACACCCGTATGGCATAATTCCGCGCCCGGGTCAGGTCCGCACCTGTCAGATTTGTTTTCCCGAACAGGCTGTCCGTAAAATCAGTGTGGGTAAGATCGGCGCAGGAAAGGTCGGCTTCTCGGAAGTCCGCGCCCCTCGCGAAGCATTTTGTAACACGCGCGCCCCGCAGCGACAACCCCAGAAAATTGGAGTCGCTGATCACGCAGTTAACGAACTGCAGCAGGCCGGGAAGCTTCACGCGCGGCCAGGAGGCCGCTGTCCAGTTGACCCCGGCAAGTTTAGAGTCTTTAAAATCCGCGCTCGCGAAAGACGAACCTGTTACTTTTACCAGACTGAGGTTGCAGCTTTCAAATTTACAATCTGAAAACTTGCAGGACATAAAAGCCGTCCCCGTAAAATCGCAACCCTTGAAAACGCAGTTATAGAACTGTTTTGAGGAGATCGTCTTCCCTTTCAATGAAAGTCCCTCAAAAACGACATTATCATATTCCTTCTCCGCCCCATCCGGGAAAATAGCGTTTTTATTCATATTGAATTAGGTATTATGTCACCGGATTACATGCTAAATCCATAGCCCGGGAGAACGATGGAGGCCATTTTGAGCCTGTTCGGTTCCGTGACGAAAAAAACAGGGGCTTTACCTGGGCCGGGGAGGGTAACTTCGCAGTGCGGGGTATTCTTGAGGATCGTAAACACGCAGGTTTTCGGGTCATCATAGCACAGCCGCAAAGCCAGTATGTCCCGCCCGGACAGGCGGCCGAGCCTGGCTTTCCGCGCTAAATTCTTCGGACTATCAAGACCAATGATAAGATATAGCGGCTTAAATTTATAGCCTCCCGGATTTATTACGATTATATCCTCGTTATCGGGATGCGCGGTCAGGCCGATGCGCGTCTCATTCTTACCCACGCAGACCAGCTTATGCGTGCCGAAACGGGGGGCAGTGGCGTAAACCTTATCCACTACGCAGCCCCCCTCTTTCACGCGCAAACTCCGGGTTGTAGGCCTGAAAGCGCGCACCAGCCCAAGCTTTTCAAGCCTGCGAATAACGATCGGGGTAATGGCAACTGGTTTTAAGTTGATGATTCTCATATCGCCCGCTGCCCTTTCCCCTGCTATCTTCTGTTTACTCTACGCCGAGAAGTTCCACTTCAAAATGCAGTTCAGCGTCTGGGGGAATGACGCTGCCCGCGCCCCTTTTCCCGTAACCAAGCTCCGGCGGGACAAAAAGTTTGCGTTTGCCGCCTATGCGCATGCCGGATACGCCTTCATCCCAGCCCTTTATAACGCGGCCCTCGCCAAGCTTAAAAGTAAAAGGTTTACCGCGGTCCACGGAACTATCGAATTTTTTACCGTTAGGGAACTTGCCGGTATAATGCACCGTAACATCCTTGCCGCTGACGGCAACGGCGCCCTCCCCCGTTTCCAAGTCCACATATTTCAGCCCCGACTTCAAAACCACTTCATTCTCCGGCATATCTGATCCTCCCTTATAAACCCGCGTCTGCGGCTTACCACACCTTATTCTACCAAAACAAAACTGCCATATCCCCCGGAGGTTTCAAAAAACTCCTGCCGCCTTTTTGAGGTAATGGCGGAAAACGGCGTCACCCAGAACACCATTGCGCTCTTTATCTAATATTTTCCACTCTTTTTCGGGGATGGGCTTACCAAGAAAATCCAGATATGCGGCCCGGGCATTCTCCAGATTATCGCTGAAGAACAGAAGCGCCTCTTTTGAGTCAGTGATAACCCTGTCCGTATCTGCCAGATAAGCCCGGTGGCTGCTCCACTCATATTTCTCAGGGCTGGAAACAATGCCGGCCTTTACAGGGTTCATATGGAGATAGCGCAGCAAGGCCATGAAATAGCGATCCTCCTGCACAAGCTTGCTTTTAAATCTGCTCTCAAACAAATGCCCCGTTTTACCGTGCCGTTTATTGAAATATAACGAGTAGTCCAGGCTAAGCCTGTACATTGCCTCGCTGATATTTGGAAGGAGGGTTTTAAGAAAAAGATGTATATGGTTCGACATCAGCACGTAGGCATATATTTTCAGCCGGAAGGCTGAAATTGCCCCGCACAGCAGGTCAAGATAGTGTCGCCGGTCAACGCCATCAAGAAAAATATCCCCCCTGTCATTTCCGCGGCTTCGCACATGATAAACCGCCCCCGGATAAGCGATCCTGAAAGGTCTGGGCATAATCCCCCCTTAAAAAGGTACCTGCTACCTTTTTAAGTATAGCAGACGACCACGACAAGGGTCTGTCGCGTTGTTTTTTGCCTATAATGAGATGATTTTTCCGCCCTATCTCTAAAAAGGTACCTGGTACCTTTTTATGTTATTATAGCGGCATGGGAAAGACCGACAATCACAATTTAAATCCCCGGCTGGCCTGCCCCTGGCCCCGGCAGATAAAGCTGGCGCATTTGCGCATGATAGCGCCGGACGAACTAAAAAACTGGATCCTCCATGAAGACGATGATGTAATCGTAATCAATAAACCCGGCGACCTCGTATGCCACCCGTCCAAGGCCGGCCCCCGGTCCAGCCTTGTGGGAGCGGTGCGCGAGTATTCGGGCCTTGCCTTATCACACTTGATCTTCCGCCTTGACCGCGAGACGAGCGGCGTGGTGGTATTCGCGAAAACTTCCGTAATGGCCGCCCGCCTGCAAAATGCGATGCAGTTGCGCAGGGTGGGCAAAGCGTACCTCGCCATCATGACAGGCGAGTTTTCGGAGCCGGTGACAGTGGATCAGCCGCTTGGTGACGATGAAAACAGCATGGTCCTTGCTAAATCAGCCGTACGGCCCGGCGGCAAGCCCGCCGTCACGCACTTTACCCCGCTTTCCCATGGCGAAGGTTTCACTCTGGTCCGCGTAGTTACCGAAACCGGCCGCAAGCACCAGATAAGAGCCCACGCGCAATGGCTTGAAAAATGCATCGTCGGGGACAAGATCTACGGACCCGACGAGCGCTGCTTTCTGGATTTCCTGGACCACGGCTGGACACCGGCGCTCGCGGAGAAACTCCTTCTGCCCCGCCAGGCCCTGCATTGTTCCGAAATTGATATGAGAAAGGCCGGGACCCCCCGGGTGTTCTCCGCCCCAATGCCCGGCGATATGCGCGCTTTTTGCGAAGCCCGCGGGATAGTAATCCCCGAAGGAATATAGCCGCAGGAGAGGCCCCCCTACATTCCAAAACCCGTAAAAGGTACCTGCTACCTTTTTAAGTATAGAAATGGGCCACGATAAGAACCTGGCATGTTAGTTTTTGTCAATGAAGTGATATTTTGCCCGGCCCCGCTCTAAAAAGGTACCAGGTACCTTTTCACTTTGGTAGAATAATATTATATGAGAGGTTATGCCGCTTTTGCGGTTGCAATTTTTCTGCTGTTTTACGCGGGACCGAAGGGACACACCGCGCCGGACGAAGCAATAAGCGCGTCGGAATTTATGGAGCGGTTTACCTCTATGCTGGACTCCATGCCCGCGCCACCCGCAATAAGCGAACCCGAAGTGATAGACCTGGAGGAAGATGATCCGGAAACCTATATCTTCATAAACAACGCAAAGTCGCGCCCGCCGGAGCCAGTGTACCTAGGAGGCGACGGCCGCCTGGCCTTAAACCGTCAGAATAGCGGCGAACAAATAATTTCCTACTATCGCAATAAGGACGGCACCTATAATCAGGACGAGATTAATAAAATAAACCGGATAATGCGCTGCAGCCTTACCGGCAAGGAGACTCCGGTTTCCATAAAGCTTATAGAAATATTGGACGCTATTGAGGATCGGTTCGGAAAGCGGGAGATTATTCTTTTAAGCGGCTACCGCACGCCAAAGCTGAACAAATGGGTCCCCGGAGCAGCTCGCAGAAGCCTGCATATGCTGGGATGGGCGGCCGATATCAGGGTTCAAGGATACAGTCCCGCCAAGGTGGCGGCATATGCCAGGAAAATACACGCGGGGGGCGTCGGGTACTATCCGGACGCCGCTTTTACCCACCTGGACGCGGGACGTCCCAGGCACTGGTTAGTCCGGCGCCCTTCAAATACTCAAGCTACCGGTACCCCATAAGCCGCTCCCGCAAAATAACCGAAAACCCCGCGTAACAGTGACAATTAAAATCGCAACAACCCGCCCCTAAAAAGGTACCTGGTACCTTTTTAAGCTAACAGCCAACGGTTTTGCTGCGTTGTTTTTTGTCTATGAAGATATGATTTTTCCGCCCACTCTGCAAAAAGGTAGCTGGTACCTTTTACTAAGGGTTGGCGTGCAGTTTTGAGAGCAACCAGGCCATATTCTCACCCAGCACCTTCATGGTGGTCAAGCCTTCTTTGTCGTTCTCCACTTCGCCTATAGCCCGCCCCACTCCCACGTTCCAGTAATTGGAGCCGGGGATTATCATCTGGGTTATGGTAAAGAAATGGTTTATAGTATCAAACGCGTGTACGGCCCCGCCGCGCCTGACCGCCACCACCGCGGCGCCCGCTTTGCGCGCAAAAAGCCCGCCGTTAGCCATGCTGACATAACCCGCCCGCTCTATGAGCGCCTTGGTATCGGTACTCACGTCCGCGAAATAAGTAGGGGAACCGATAAGCACGCCAGCCGAGGCGGCCATCTTTTCGATATAGCCGTTCAGCCCGTCATCCGGCAGGATGCATTTTTTATCTTTATTCTTAAAACAGCCCATGCAGGCCGTGCAGCCGCGCAGCGGCTTGCCGGCCAGTTGTACCAGCTCCGTTTCAAAACCTTTCTTCTTCAATTCCGCCAAAGCCGCATTCAGAAGAATGGCCGTGTTCCCGTCCTTCCGGGCGCTCCCGTTAAAAGCCGTTATTTTAAGCATATTTCCTCCAAAACAATTCTCACTACCTTAAAAGGTACCTGGTACCTTTTCACTCATACTTATTCTACCAAAACAAAACCGCCGTAACTCCGGCGGTTTCAAAAGGCTCCTGCTGCCTTTTCCCCTTAAAAAGGTAGCTGGTACCTTTTTAAGTATACCGGACAACGGTTTGCCGCGTTGGTTTTTGCCTATGAAGAGATGATTTTTCCGCCCACTTTGCAAAAAGGTAGCTGGTACCTTTTACTTTTAAAAGAATTTTGCCAGCAGGAAGAGGGCGGCTAGGACTATAATTATTACAGTGGTCCGCAGCGAGAGCCCCCCCGCCTGCACCGAACCGCCGGGCTGGATACCGAAATCGGACAAATTGATGTGTTTCTCTTTTGCCATCGCCCTGGCCTTCATGAAGGCCTCATCATGTATCTTGCGCACTTCAGGCGGCATAGCATCGGGGCTGTCATATCCCACCCCATTGACGATGAACTTGCCGGACGGAGAAGTATCAGCCATCCCCATGGCATTCTGCAAGTTATGCCGATGCTCTTCCGGCACCTCGTCCAGCGACCCATACTCCTTCCCGTTTACTATAATCTTCCGCGTTATATTGATCTTAAAATCAATCCCCATAACTTTCCGCCTCCATTAAACCCTGTATCAGCGTCACCTGCCCCATAATATTCTACCAAACCCTAAAAGCAAAAACCGCCGGTTCCCCGGCGGTTCAAAATAAGCAAGAAAGTAAGCAGCGCCCCCTATCCCCCTCAGTTTTAACTCTTTTAAGATTCCAATTTGGAATCTTAAACCTTCAAAAAGGCTCCTACTTATATTCCTAAAATTCAATCTTTCATTCTTTAAACAACGTCCCCCAGGACCCCTACTCTGGACTTTTTCCTTAATTTACTCCTCAATAAAATAGTCAGAATCAATCTTTTTAATATCGTAGGTCCGCAGGGTAGAAACCCCGACATTATTATCTATCATCAACCGCGCTAACTCCTCTCCATCAATAAGAACGATTTTTGTGTTTATCTTGGAAACATACTCGAGAGCATCTTTGGAGAAATATGAAGTAGTGATAAAAACACCTTTTTTTGCTCTCTGCCCCTCAAGAGCTCCGACAAATTTATGAATTTCTGGGCGACCGACAGTCCCCTCCCATCTCTTAGCCTGAATATATATAGCATCAAGGCCAAGTTTATCTTCTTTTATTATTCCATCTATGCCACCATCTCCAGTTTGCCCAATAGCTTTGCCAGCATCTTTAATAGACCCGCCATATCCCATCTTAAGCAACAGTTCCACAACCAGTTTCTCAAAAAAATCAGGCGAACAACTTTTAACCTTTGCCAGCAATTCTTCTGCCATTTCATTTTGAATAGAAGTATAGGTGCGATCTAAAAGTTCTTCTGGAGTTCGACTTTCCACTCCCTGTTCAACCGATTCTGGCGCAATAATTGTATCAGCATGGCGAGTTCTAAACTCAACAAATGCAGGAAACTGCGCGAGAAAAGATATATCAATATGATCAGGTTTTTTACTTAATACTTCAAGCCCTGCTTGAGTAATTTTTTGTGTCGCGCGTCTCTCCGATTCTAACAGGCCGGCTTTCTTTAAATAAGTCCTCGCCCATCCAACGCGATTAGCAAATATCGGTTGCTGTCCACTAGGAAGCAACTCCCGTCTCTCTTGATCAGTAAGTTTGAAATGAACAGCCAATTTTTCTGTTAAATCGCGGGTAGAATAAGTATTTTCATCCTTCAGGACTTCCAAGAGCGGCAACATTATTGTTTGATAATCAGGTATAGGCATATTGTCTCCAAGTAATATTTTAATAATTAGGGGGATACTAAATTTCCCTTAACCCTAATTATATTCTAGCAAATGGGCGATTAACTATAAGGCTGGCTGCGACCACTGGGTGGGTTATTGTGACGTATCGTAAAAAGGGCGGGGGCAATAACCTATTAATTTAAAGAAGCGGCGGAAATAAATGGAGGGGTGGCGGCGGGATTTATTTGCGGGGGGTTTCCGGAGGCCGACTTGTCATGCAAGGCGGCTGAGGATAAGGGCGGCCGCACAGGCCGTCTGATGGCCATAGGCCCTGATACGGCACTGCCACAGGCTGGTGGCTGACCCGGCCCCCGCAAATAAATCCCGCCGACAGGCCCCCGCTCTTTTGCCAACGGATTCAAAAATCTTAGGGCAAAAGGGCGGGGCGAGCCCCAAACCCCCATAAGCCTGGCGTTACCTTATTTTTCTGGACCCCCGACAACGGATTTCGGGGGTGACAGCAGTAAATAAAAAATGTCAGGCTACTTTTCCGGTTTAAAGCCGGGGATTTTTCTGTGGCCGGGGTCGGGCTCAGCCGGCGGAGCCATCAACATTTTTATGGCGTCAAAGACGCTCTTGAACTGCGCGTCGTATTTCTTTTCCAGCTCTTCAAGCTTACGGGCCAGTTCTTTGTGTGAGTTTAATAGTTCACGCAATTTCACAAATGCCCGCATTATCTGTATATTCACCTGCCTGGCACGTTTGCTTTTTAACACGCTGGAAAGCATTGATACACCTTGCTCCATAAATACGCGCGGCAGATACTTGGAATGAGCGCCTTTCTTTAAGATTCCAAATTGGAATCTTAGAGATTTATACTCTGCAGAAGATAGCTGGAACATAAAATCTGGCGGGAAACTATCCAGATTACGAGATACGGCCTTATTAAAATTACCGGTACTTACCTCATAAAGTTCTGCCAGGTCGCTATCAAGCATAACCCGGTGCCCCCGTATAAGGAATATCTTCTTTTCAATTACCTCTAGTAAAATTAAATCTTTCATATCCCCTCCTAAATACCCATACAAATAGCATAGCAGACCAACACGACAACCGTCTGTCGCGTAAAATGGGTGGGATATTGTGCCGTATCGTGAAAAGGGAGCCCCGCTCTTTTGCCAACAGATTTAAAAAGTTTAGGGCAAAAGGGCGGGGCGAGGGGTCAATAACCTATTAAGTTAAAGAAGCGCCGGGGAATAATTGGCGGGGTGGCGGCGGGATTTATTTGCGGGGGTTTTCCGGAGGCCGACTTGTCATGCAAGGCGGCTGAGGATAAGGGCGGCCGCACTGTGGCTGACCCGACCCCCGCAAATAAATTCCGCCGACAGGACCCCAAACCCTCCGGCGTTACCTTAATGGACCCCCGACAACAGATCTCGGGGGTGACAACATGGGGCGCGCGTGGCGCGCGCACAAATGAAAACCCGGGATGTTCTTTTGGAACATCCCGGGTTTGTGACTGTTAGAAGATACGGCCTTACAGTTTTATCTTTACCTCTACACCGCTCGGCAGATCCAGCTTTTTCAGTTCGTCCACCGTTTTGAAGGTCGGGCCTATAACCTCTATGAGACGCTTGTGTATGCGCATTTCAAACTGCTCGCGCGACTTCTTGTCCACATGCGGAGACTGGTTCACCGTGTACTTGCGGATCCTTGTGGGCAGAAGCACGGGGCCCGCTATAAGCGCGCCGGTGCGTTTTGCCGTTTCAATGATCCTCGCGGTGGACTGGTCAATAAGCCGGTAGTCGTACGAGTTCAGACGAATGCGGATTCTCTGCGCATCAGGTTTTTTTTCTTCTTTTTTAGCTTCAGTCATAGTTTCCTTGAGTGCAGTGATTAAGTGATTCAGTAATTAAGTGATTGAGTTAAGAATAATCGAGTTCCGATTCCAACTGAATCACTCAATCACTCATCACTTAATCACTCTATAATTTCTGTTACTACGCCGGCTCCTACTGTGTGGCCGCCTTCGCGAATGGCGTAGCGCAAACCTTTTTCCATGGCTATCGGCGTGATCAGCTCAACAGTTATCTCCGTATGGTCGCCCGGCATTATCATCTCGGCCCCGTCTTTCAACTGCACGGAACCCGTAACATCCGTCGTCCGGAAGTAGAACTGCGGCTTATAGCCCTTGAAGAACGGCGTATGCCGTCCGCCTTCGTCCTTGGTCAGAATGTAGGCTTCGCCTTTGAATTTTTTGTGCGGCGTGCAGGTCTTCGGGGCCGCGATCACCTGCCCGCGTTCCACGTTGTCCTTGTCTATTCCGCGCAGCAGAATGCCCACGTTGTCGCCCGCCATCGCCTCGTCAAGGAGCTTCCTGAACATCTCTAATCCAGTCGCCACCGACTGCTTGGTTTCCTTGAGCCCCACGATCTCCACCGGGTCTCCCACGTGAATCCTGCCCCGCTCCACCCGGCCCGTAGCTACTGTGCCGCGGCCCGTTATGGAGAATACGTCTTCCACAGCCATCAAAAACGGCTTGTCAGTTTCGCGCTTCGGCTCAGGAATAGAGTTATCAAGCGCTTCCAGAAGCTTCAGTATGGCGGGCTCGCCAAGCTCTCCCTGGTCGCCCTCCATGGCTTTCATGGAACTGCCGCGTATCACCGGGATAGTGTCGCCTGGGAAATCATATTTCTTCAGCAAATCACGGACTTCCACTTCAATCAGGTCAAGCAGTTCCTTGTCGTCCACCAGGTCGCATTTGTTTAAAAATACCACCAGGCTCGGCACATTCACCTGCTTGGCCAGAAGCACATGCTCTTTCGTCTGCGGCATCGGGCCGTCGGCCGCCGACACCACCAGCACCGCGCCGTCCATCTGCGCCGCGCCGGTTATCATGTTCTTGATGTAGTCGGCGTGCCCGGGGCAGTCTATATGCGCGTAGTGGCGCTTGGACGTTTCGTACTCCACATGCGACACGGCTACCGTTAAAATCTTTGAGGCGTCACGCACCACACCGCCCTTGGCTATCTGGGCGTATGTCATCTCTTTGGAGGCGCCGGTTTTGGACAGCACTTTGGTGATAGCCGCCGTAAGCGTGGTTTTGCCGTGGTCCACGTGGCCGATTGTGCCCACGTTCACGTGCGGTTTCTTCCTGTCAAACTTTGCTTTTGCCATGATTCATCTCCTTAAGAAGATAGCTACTCTGCTGGTAGGCTAGTATGCGAGTAGGCGGGTATGCCTTTTAAGGCGTCCTTTGATATGCCTGCTAGCCTAGCCGCTTCCGCTTTTACTTCGCCGCCTCGGCCGCCTGGGTGCGCTTCTCCACAACCGTTTTGGCTATATTGCTTGGCACTTCCTCGTAGTGGCTGGGCTCAAGGTTGAAAGAAGCCCTGCCCTGCGAGATGGACCTTACAATTGTGGCGTAACCGAACATTTCAGAAAGCGGCACCGTGCCTTTTATAAAACGCACATTGCCCCTGCTGCCCATTTCGGAAATTTTGGCGCGCCGGGAGTTAAGGTCGCCTATTACATCTCCCATATTGGATTCAGGCGTTAAAACTTCAAATTTCATGATAGGCTCAAGCAGGAACGGAGTGGCCTTGCGGCAGGCGTCTTTGAAAGCTATGGCGCCGGCGATCTTAAAGGCTATTTCGGAAGAGTCCACTTCGTGGAACGAGCCGTCAAACAGCGTCACTTTAACGTCCACCATGGGGAACCCGGCCAGCACGCCGGAATCCAGCGCCTCGCGCACGCCCTTTTCCACGGCGGGGATGAATTCCTTGGGGATGCGGCCCTGCTTAATATCGTCTACAAATTCAAAACCCTTGTTCATCGGTTGCGGCTCAACTATAAGCCACACATGGCCGTACTGGCCGCGGCCGCCGGACTGGCGGATGAACTTGCCTTCCTGCTCCACCTTTTTCTTAATGGTCTCGCGGAAAGCCACCTGGGGCTTTCCTATATTGGCCTGCACGTTAAATTCGCGCTTCAGGCGGTCCACGATAATATCCAGGTGCAGTTCGCCCATGCCGGAAATAATGGTCTGGGAGGTTTCCTCGTCGGTCTTTATGCGGAAAGTCTGGTCCTCTTCGGCGAGCCGGCCCATGGCAAGGCCCATTTTCTGCTCGTCTTCTTTGGACTTGGGCTCTATGGCGATTGAAATAACGGGCTCGGGGAAGTTCATGCCTTCAAGCACCACGGGGTGATCCACGTCGCAGATGGTTTCGCCCACGGTGGCGTTTTTTACGGCCACAGTGGCCGCGATGTCGCCCGCGTAAACTTCTTTTATTTCCTCGCGCTTGTTGGCGTGCATGCGCAGTATGCGGCCTATGCGCTCGGTGGTTTTACGCCGGCCGAAATAAACGGTGTCGCCGGTTTTAAGCACGCCGGAATAAACGCGGAAAAAGGTGAGCTTTCCCACAAAGGGGTCGGTCTGGATCTTGAACAGAAGCGCGCAAAAAGGCTCTTTAGGGTCGGCCTTGCGTTCCACTTCTTCGCCGGTGTTGGCGTCGGTGCCTTTAACGGCGGTCACTTCAAGAGGCGAAGGCAGAAAGTCTACCACCGAGTCAAGCATGGGCTGAACACCCTTATTCTTATAAGAAGAACCGCAGATGATGGGGAAGAATTTACCGGAAAGCACGCCCTTGCGGATGGCGGCTTTTATTTCAGGCACGGTGAAGTTATGTTCGCCGGCCACATACCTTTCCATTATCTTTTCGTCAAAATCGGAGAGTTTCTCTATCATCTTGTCGCGGTACTGCTTTGACTTTTCAACCATGTCCGCGGGAATGTCAACAACGTCAAACTTGGCGCCCAGATCATCACCCTGCCAGATCTTCGCTTTCATCTCCACCAGGTCCACCAGGCCCTTAAAAGTTTCGGTAACGCCTATGGGAAGCTGTATGGGGGCGGAATTCGCGCCCAGTTTTTCGGCTATTGATTCCGCCGACATATAAAAATCCGCGCCTATGCGGTCCATCTTGTTTACATACGCCACACGGGGCACGCCGTAGCGGTCGGCCTGGCGCCACACTGTTTCGGACTGCGGCTCTACTCCCTGCACGCCGTCAAACACCACCACGGCGCCGTCAAGCACGCGCAGGCTGCGTTCAACTTCGGCTGTGAAATCAACATGGCCGGGGGTGTCTATGATATTGACAGTATAGCCGTTCCAGACGGTGGTTATGGCGGCCGCGGTTATGGTAATGCCGCGTTCGCGCTCCTGGGGCATCCAGTCGGTGGTAGTGGTTCCTTCGTGAACCTCGCCGATCTTGTGGGACTTGCCGGTATAATAAAGTATGCGCTCCGTGGTAGTGGTCTTACCCGCGTCGATGTGAGCTATGATACCGATGTTTCGTACTTTGTCTAAATCAAATCCAGCCATGTTGTCGTTCCTTAATTATTAAACTTCCCGCCATTCCCCAGTCTCTTCTCCCCTCTAACCACTACCCACTCGCCACTAACCACTGCCGTTACCATCTATAATGTGCGAACGCTCTGTTGGCCTCGGCCATCCGGTGGACATCTTCCCGTTTTTTGAAAGCCACGCCTTCTTTTTTATAAGCAAGCAGCAGCTCTTCCGCCAGGCGCTCCGCCATGGGCAGACCCTTACGGGCGCGCGCCGCGTTAAGGATCCAGCGCATTGCAAGCGTGGTGCCGCGCGCCGGACGCACTTCTATGGGCACCTGGTAATTGGCCCCGCCCACGCGCCGGGCTTTTACTTCCAGAAGCGGGCGGATATTTTCTATGGCCCTGGTGAACACCGCTACGGCGTCTTCTTTGGTTTTCTCCGCCAGTATTCCAAGAGCTCCGTAAACGATATGCTCCGAAGCAATTTTTTTGCCCTGAAAATTAATTTTATTGATAAGCCGCGAAAGCAGCTCGGAATTATACTTGAAATCCGGCGCGGGGGCTTCTCTTCTGTCTCTGGGTCTTAAACCTTTTCTCGGCATAGTGTTAACTCCAATTTATTAGTGGCTAGTGGTTAGTGGAGAGTGGTTAGTGTTGGAGTTCCTTAAACTCTCGCCACTAGCCACTCATCACTCGCCACTTTCTTGCTATTTCTTCGGCTCGGATTTCGCGGCGGCGCCTTTGGGACGTTTAGCGCCGTAAAGCGACCGGCCCTGCCTGCGGCCTTCCACGCCGGAAGCGTCGAGAGCGCCGCGGATAATGTGATAACGCACGCCCGGCAGATCTTTTATCCTGCCGCCGCGCACCAGCACTATTGAGTGCTCCTGAAGATTGTGGCCCACGCCCGGGATATACGCCGTAACCTCTGCTTTTGAGGTAAGCTTAACGCGCGCTACTTTGCGAAGCGCCGAGTTGGGTTTTTTAGGAGTTGTGGTGTAAACTCTGGTGCATACTCCCCTTCTCTGCGGGCAGGACATTAAAGCCGGCGCCTTGCTGAACTTTCTGCCGGCATTCCGTCCGTGCCGTATTAATTGGTTAATTGTAGACATAGTTTTAATCAGATGCGTAGAGGCTTAGATGCATAGAGGTATAGAAAAAAACCAGCTTAAAAACTCCAATGCTAAACTGCTATGCCTCTAAATTGCTACGCATCTATGCGTCTTGCCGTTACTCCTCCTTATCTTCCGTTCCAAAAATTTTACGCGTGGCAAAACCGCTGCCAGCGGGCACTAAGTGTCCAATTATAACATTTTCCTTGAGGCCTTTCAAATAATCCACCTTGTTCGTGGTGGCCGCGTCCGTAAGCACACGGGTGGTCTCCTGGAAGCTGGCGGCCGAAATAAAGGACTCAGATGCCAGCGACGCCTTTGAAATACCCAGCAGCACCGGCTCGGCCTGGGCCGGAGAATGGCCGCTTTCGGACACGCGCAGGTTCTCCTTATTAAAGACATTTTTCGGCACTATCTCGCCCTTCAGGAAAACCGTGCCGCCCGCCTCGCTTATTTTCACGTTTGAGAGCATCTGGCGCACGATGATCTCAATGTACTTGTCGTTGATATTGACGCCCTGCAGACGATAAACCTCCTGAATGGCGTCAACAATATAACTCTGCACTTCCTTAATACCTTTAACGGCAAGCAGATCGTGCATGTCAACAGCGCCGTCCGTAAGCGCTTCACCCACGGCCACGCGGTCGCCTTCATACACCACCAGATGTTTTCCGTAAGGCACGGCGTAGGTTTCAACCTGGCCGGTTTCCTCGTTCTTAACGGAAACTTCCACCAGCCCCTTGGCGGTAGTGCCCAGCGTCACTACTCCTTCAATTTTTGTGATGATAGCGGCGTTCTTGGGGCGCCTGACCTCGAAAAGCTCGGCTACGCGCGGCAGACCGCCGGTGATATCCTTGGTTTTGGCTATATCACGGTGAATTTTTGCCACCACATCGCCCTTCTTCACCTCTTCGCCCTGGTCCACCATTATTATGGTGTCGGTGGGAAGAGTATGCGAGCCCACTATGCGGCCTTTATCTTCAACCACCAGGCGCGGGTTGCGCTTGGTGCCGCGATGCTCGATGATCTTGCGCTCTATAATACCGGTTACCTTGTCGCGTCCCGCCTGCAGGGTGATACCTTCTTTTATGTCCAAATATTTCACCTTGCCGTCGTGTTCCGTGATAAGGGACACCGTGTGAGGATCCCACTCGGCTATAATTTCCCCGGCGGCAACCTTGGCTTTATCCTCCACGTTTATTCTGGCGCCGTAGTTTATTTTAAACTCTTCAAAAGTCTTGTCCTGATGTTTTATAACTATAACCGCGCCGCGGGAAACGCAGATGTTCTTTCCGTCCCGGTTCTTTACGGTCTTCAGGTCACGGAACTCCGCTTTGCCGTCGGCCTTTACCTGCGCCTGCGACTTGGCAAGCTCGCGCGACGCGGTACCGCCGATGTGGAAAGTGCGCAGTGTCAGCTGCGTACCCGGTTCGCCTATGGACTGGGCGGCTATTATACCCACGGCCTCGCCCTGTTCAACCACATAGCCGGTGGCCAGGTTCTGGCCGTAGCATTTGGCGCAGATGCCTTTTTTGGCCTCGCAGGTAAGAACGGAACGCACATATACCGATTCCACTTCAGCCGTTTCTATGGTTTTAGCCGCTTCCGGGGTTACAACCTCGCCGCGTTTTACCAGAATTTTGCTCTTTCCGGCGGCATCCGATATTTTTATATCTTCAAGCGAAACGCGGCCGGTAATGCGATCACTTAAAGGCTCTATGGCCTCATCGCCGGAAACAAGCGCGCGAGCCTCAACCCCGTTTATGGTGCCGCAGTCGTCTATTGTGATAACAACGTTATGCGCCACATCCACCAGGCGGCGGGTTAAATAACCGGCATCCGCGGTTTTAAGGGCGGTGTCGGAAAGACCTTTACGTCCGCCGTGCGTTGAAATGAAGTATTCCAGCACCGACAGGCCTTCACGGAAGTTGGCGAGTATCGGGTTTTCTATGATCTCTCCCACGCCTCCGGTAAGTTTTTTCTGGGGCTTCGCCATAAGACCGCGCATACCGGCCAGCTGTTTAACCTGCTGGCGCGAGCCGCGGGCGCCGGAGTCGGCCATCATAAACACGGAGTTAAACCTGGGTTCGTCGGCGCTGTATCCCCTGAACTCCTGCTTCTGCATTTCCTTGAACATCAGATCGGCAACTTCGTCGCCGACATGCGTCCAGATGTCTATGACCTTGTTATAGCGTTCGTTGTCGGTTATTATACCGTCCTGCGCCTGGCCGTTAATGGACAGCACTTTCTTCTGGGCGTCCTTTATCAGCTCGGCTTTATTGCCGGGGACCGACATATCCGCCAGTGAAATACTGAGGCCTGAAATAGTGGCGTAGTGGAAGCCCAGGTTCATCAGGCGGTCCAGAAACAGCACGGTTTCGTAATGGCCTATCTGCGGATCTTTGTAACAGTGGTCAATAAGGTTTGACAGGTCTTTTTTGCCCATCACCTTGTTGATGTATTCCATTTTTTCGGGAAGAACCGCGTTGAAAATAACACGGCCCACGGTGGTAAACTCATTCTTCGCTTCCGACCATTCTTTAACGGGTTTGTTCAGGCCCTCAAGGGTGTTTACTCCACGCACGCGGATCTTGGCGTGGAAATCAAGCTTGCCGTGATCGTGAGCGGAAACAGCCTCTTCTCTTGAGCCGTACACCTTGCCCTCGCCCATTTCTCCCGCTTTGACTTTGGTGATATAGTTCACTCCAAGCACCATGTCGTGGGAGGGGTTCGCTATTGGGCGGCCGGAGGCCGGCGAGATTATGTTGTTGGTGGCCATCATAAGCATGCGCGCTTCCATCTGCGCTTCCTGCGATATGGGCACGTGCACGGCCATCTGGTCGCCGTCGAAGTCGGCGTTGAAAGCCGCGCAGGCGAGCGGATGCAGCTGAATGGCCAGGCCCTCTATAAGCACGGGCTCAAAAGCCTGTATGCCGAGGCGGTGCAGCGTGGGCGCGCGGTTAAGCATTACCGGGTGCTTTTTGGTCACGCGTTCCAGGATATCCCAGATCTCGTTATCCGCGTGCTCCATTTTCTTTTTGGCCACCTTAAGGGTGATGCTCTCTTTCTTTATAAGCTCGGCCAGAACAAAAGGCTTGAAAAGTTCCAGGGCCATTTCTTTGGGGAGACCGCACTGGTTAAGCTTGAGATGCGGACCCACCACGATAACGGAACGGCCCGAATAGTCAACGCGCTTGCCGAGCAGATTCTGGCGGAAGCGGCCCTGTTTTCCTTTAAGGATGTCCGACAGGGACTTGAGCGGGCGGTTGGCGGCGCCCAGCACAACCTTGCCGCGCGCGCCGTTTTCAATAAGGGCGTCCACCGCTTCCTGCAGCAGGCGCTTTTCGTTGTAGATCATCACCTGCGGAGCGCGCAGCGCCTCAATGTGCTTCAGGCGGTTGTTGCGGTTTATTATGCGGCGGTAAAGGTCGTTCAGGTCGGAGGTGGCAAAGCGGCCGCCTTCCAGCGCCACCAGCGGACGCAGGTCGGGCGGCAGCACCGGCAATATGGTCATTATCATCCATTCCGGATGGTTGCCGCTTGTCATAAAACCCTCAAGGATTTTAAGGCGCTTTATAAGTTTTGACCGGTCGGCGTCGGGCTTCGCGGCGGAAAGTTCCCGCTGTATAGTTTCAGATTCTTTTTTTATGTCCACTCTTTCAAGCAGTTCCATTATGGCGCCTGCGCCTATGCCCACCTTCACCTTCGGATATTTCTTTCTCGCCTCGTTAAGCTGGGCTTCGGTAAGAACTTCTCCAATTTTGTATTCTACGCGGCCGGTAACGGAATCTTTTGTGTCCTCCAATATCACATACGCCGCGTAATAAACGACCTTTTCAAGGTCGGACGGCTTCATGTCTAGAATGATGCCTATGCGCGACGGGCTTTTTCTTAAAAACCAGATGTGGGCCACTGGAGCCGCAAGTTCAATATGGCCCATGCGCTCGCGGCGCACTTTGGCCTCGGTAACTTCCACGCCGCAGCGGTCGCAGACCACACCCTTGAACTTTACCCAGCGGTACTTGCCGCAGGCGCATTCATAATCCTTGGAGGGGCCGAATATCCTCTCGCACAAAAGGCCGTCGCGCTCGGGTTTAAGGGTGCGGTAATTTATGGTTTCGGGTTTCTTGACCTCGCCGTAGGACCAGGCCTTTATCTTCTGCGGACTGGCTATTCCTACGCGCATTCCGTCAAAGTCATTAAAATTTAATTCCCGCTTTTTTTTGGTTTTGCCGGCGTTGAGAATATTTCTGGCTTCCGCGAACATGTCCATGGTAGTCTCCTATGCTTAGCAGCCGAAGCTAGTAGGCGTGTAGGCTGGTAGGCTAGTAAGCTTCAAGGAATTCCTTATAAAGCATACTAGCCTACTCGCATACTAGCCTACCAGCGCAAATCGCCTGCGGTGATTTGCTTACGCCTTTGCCGCTTCTTTCTTTTTTTCGACTTCTTTTTTAGCTTCGTTCCTGACCCGAGACCCCATGCTGTCGGCAATAAGGTCCACATCAAGGGAAAGCGCCTGCAATTCTTTTACCAGCACCTTGAACGATTCCGGCACTCCGGGCTTAGGCGGGAAATCCCCTTTTATTATAGCCTCGTACATCTTTGTCCTGCCGGTGAAGTCGTCGGATTTTACGGTAAGCATTTCCTGCAGGGTATAGGCCGCGCCGTACCCTTCAAGCGCCCACACTTCCATTTCGCCGAAGCGCTGGCCGCCGAACAAGGCCTTGCCTCCAAGCGGCTGGCGGGTGATAAGGCTGTATGGGCCCGTTGAACGGGCGTGCACCTTATCTTCCACCAGGTGGATGAGCTTGAGGATATACATATAGCCTATGGTAACCTTTTCCTGGAAGGCCTCTCCGTTACGGCCGTCATACAGGGTAATGCGGCAGTAATCGTCCGGCAGATACTGCTCCGGCACGCCCTGCTTTTTAAGGTGGTCCTTGGCAAGCTGAACCATCTGTATAACGCCCGGCTTTTCGGCGTCCGGACGCGCTTCTATGTCCTTTAAAACGTCGTCTATACTTACCTCGCCGCGTTTTTTCTTGCGTTTGTCCTGCCAGTATTTCCAGAATCCCTGGTTATTCTCGGCCGCGCCGTCAAAGATCGGGCAGATCATCTGCGTGTTAAGCTGCTTGCCCGCCCAGCCAAGCATGGTTTCCAGTATCTGTCCTATGTTCATACGCGACGGAACGCCCAAAGGCGAGAGCACCACATCCACCGGCGTACCGTCGGGAAGGTAGGGCATGTCTTCTCTCGGAAGCACACGGGCAACCACTCCCTTGTTGCCGTGGCGGCCGGAAAGCTTGTCGCCCGCCTGCAGGCGGCGCTTGAGGGCTATATAAACCTTCACCACCTTGTTGACGGTAACGGACAACTCGCCGCTGTGCTTCAAAAGCTCTTTTTCCCTGGCGTATTTTTCCTTTATGCGCTTTTCCATCTGCTTGCAGAATTCTTCGGCGTCGGAACCCTTTCTATGGTCTTTGGCCGTTTCTTTGCGGAAGTTTTTAAGCGCTTCAAGGTCCTTGGCCATTTCCTCGTTAAACTCTTCAACCCGCTTCTTTTCCTCGGGCTTTGAGAGCCGTTCGCGGCGCACGAAAACCCTGGCGCCAAGGATCTTGCCGTAAACTCCGGGCGGGACCCTTAGCGAAGTGTCGGTGACGTCTTCGGCCTTCTTGCCGAAAATGACTTTCAGCAGGCGCTCTTCAGGCGAGAGCTGCTGCTCTCCCTTCGGGGAAACCTTGCACACCAGAATGTCGCCCTGGCGCACCATAGTGGCGGGTATTACCACGCCCTCGGAGTCCACGTGTTCAAGGGCGTCGGTGCCCACGTTCGGAATGTCGCGGGTTATTTCTTCCGGGCCAAGTTTTGTGTCGCGGGCTTCCGCCTCAAATTCCTCTATAAAAATTGAGGTGAGGGCGTCTTCGTCCACCAGCTTTTCGGAAACAATAATGGCGTCTTCATAGTTATAGCCTTCCCAACTCATGAAAGCCACCAGCAGATTCTTGCCAAGCGCCAGCTGGCCGTCCGAAGTGGCAGGGCCGTCCGCTATTATGTCGCCTTTTTTTACGATATCGCCGCTGGTCACCACGGGCCGCTGGTTTACGCAGGTGTCCTGGTTGGAGCGGCGGTATTTTATCAGGTGATAAACATCCGGTTCTTTGGAATTGTCGGGCTTTATGGCTATCATGTCGGCCGAGGCGTAAATTACCCGGCCGTTAAAACGGGCGCTCACGCAGGCACGCGAGTCGCGGGCCACGGCGGCTTCCATACCGGTGCCGACCAGCGGCGCTTCCGTAACCAGAAGCGGCACGGCCTGACGCATCATGTTGGAACCCATCAGGGCCCGATTGGCGTCATCGTGCTCCAGGAACGGCACGAGAGCGGCTGAAATAGACACCACCTGCATCGGGGATACGTCTATGTAGGAAACCTTGCCGGAATCCACGAACACATAGTCGTCCTTCAGACGGCCGTAAACCTGATCGGTGGAAATGCGCCCTTCCCTTACAGGGGTATTGGCCTGGCCCACAAAGATGTCGTCTTCAATATAGGCGGTCACATAGTCCACTTCCTCGGTCACCTTCTTGTTAGTGACTTTCCGGTAAGGCGTTTCTATAAGGCCGTACTGGTTGACCTTGGCGTAGGAAGCCAGAGAAACGATGAGGCCGATATTCGGACCTTCGGGAGTTTCAATGGGGCAGACGCGGCCGTAATGCGTGTAGTGCACGTCGCGCACTTCAAAACCGGCGCGCTTGCGGTTAAGGCCGCCCGGACCAAGGGCCGACAGACGGCGTTTGTGCGTAAGCTCAGCCAGCGGGTTTATCTGGTCCATAAACTGCGAGAGCTGGGAAGTGCCGAAGAACTTGCGCATAATGGCCACCACGGGGGCGGCGTTTACGAGCGTACGCGGCGTCACGGTTTTGTCTTCCTTGCTCATGCGGTCGCGCACATTGCGGGAAATCTGCACCAGAGCCACGCGGATCTGGTTTTCCAGCAACTCTCCTATGGAGCGCACGCGGCGGTTGCCAAGGTGGTCTATGTCGTCCACTTCATACTCAACCACCTCGCCTTTGTAATCAAAACCGGGAGCGCCGGAATTAAGCGCCATCAGGTACTTGACGGTGGCTATAATGTCTTCAATGCAGATATTGCGCTTATTGTCGGCCGGCACTTTGAAGCGCTTATTCTGGCGCGCTATGTCTTCATAGATCGGCGTAAGTTTGCGCATGGCCTTGTAGCGGCCAACGATAGAAAAATCATAGCGGCGCAGGCTCTTGAACATTATATTGTCAAGGTATTCCTCAGCCTGCTGCTTGACAATGAAGTCCTGGCCGCGCATTTTTTTGTATATCTCATAGCGGGCGTCGGAGGCGGTTTTAGGCTGGTTCTTGGCTTCAAGCGCCAGTATTATGCCGGGATTCTCTTCTTTGGGGTTGCCCTTTATCAGGCGCACGCTTTTTATCTTGCGCTCCACCATGGACTTAAAGACCTTTTCATCTATGGCCTGCGCACCGCGCTCCTCAAGGTTCCAGATAACCTCGCCGTTGGCCTTGTCAACTATATCCTCTATGGCGTAATGGCCTATGATATCGGCGGCGTTGGCGGGTGTAACGGAAAGTTCCACAGACTCGTAGAAAGTCTGCAGGATCTCGGCGCTGGTTTCAAGACCCGCTGCTTTTATGAAGGTGGTTACGGGTATTTTTTTCTTGCGATCAAGCCTGACCCACAACACGTTGTCGGTGTCAAATTCAAATTCAACCCAGGCGCCGCGATAGGGTATTATGCGCGCGAAATAAAGAGATTTGCCGAGCACCGACTGCTTTTTTTCTTCGTCTTCCTCAAAAATAATACCGGGGGAACGGTGCAGCTGGCTGACGATAATCCTTTCAGCGCCGTTAAAAACAAAAGAACCCGTGTCCGTCATGATAGGCAGGTCGCAGAGCGTCACATCCTGGTCTATCATGTGTTTGAGTTTGCCGCTTTCCTGCCGGACGCTGAGCGAGAGATACGCTTTCAAAGGGGTGCTGTAAGTGCCGCCGCGCTCCAAAGCCTCTTCAGGGCTGTGGTATTTAGGCAAGCCAAGTTCAAACTTCAAAAAGTCCATCACCATCGTGCCGTCGGCGGACTCTATGGGGAACACGTCCACGAACGAGGCTTGCAGGCCCTGAATCTTTCTGTCTTCAGGTTTCGTGTCGGACTGCAAAAACCAGTCAAAAGACTGCTTCTGCATGTCAAGCAGGTCCGGAAACTTTATGATTTGGGGGATGCGCGAGAAGTTGAGCTGTTTCATGGTCACCTCTTAATGGGAATGAAATGCCCGTAGCAGATAATCCCAGCCCGCCTTAAGCGAGCCGGGAGAAATCCGCCGCGTTACTCATTTGCTTCAGATAAGGCCGTTATTGGCACAATTTTTGATGTTACTTGTAAGACTTTCTGCGACGCGGAAAAAAACACCGCTGGCTGCCCCCCTTCTGGGGGGCTGACGCCCCAAAAAGGAAGGGGGCCGTGTGGAAAGGCTTTGTTTTACTTAAACTCCGCTGATATTTCCGTCCGCCTAAGGCGGACGGAAATAGAAGACCGGTTATTTCAACTCAACCTGGCCGCCGGCTTCGGTAAGCTTCTTGTTCATTTCATCGGCGGTTTTCTTGTCTACATTTTCTTTCACGGTCTTGGGCGCGCCTTCAACCAAGTCTTTGCATTCTTTAAGGCCAAGGCCGGTCAACTCGCGCACAACCTTGATCACGCCGATTTTTTTGGCAGGGTCGGAAAGACCTTTAAGGGTCACGGTAAATTCGGTCTTTTCCTCGGCAGCGACTGCGGCTCCGCCAGCAGCGGGAGCGGAAGCCATCGCCATCCCCATGGCGGGAGCGGCTTTCACACCGAATTTATCCTCAATACCTTTTACAAGATCTGCCAGTTCCATCACGGTAAGCGTGGAAATAGCGTCAACTATCTGGTCTTTTGTCATTGTTGCCATTTTAAGGCTCCTTATTTCCCCCGCTTTGCGGGAGAGTGTTTTTTAGTAGCCCCCCGCATCTGCCTAAGGCGAATGCGGGGGTTTATCCCATTTAACTGGCGGGACTACCAGGATTACAAAATTAGTTAGAAAGTTTACGAGTTAAGAGTTTAAAGGCTGAGGAGCTCACAACTCCCAAACTACTTAGCTTCTTTGACTTTCTGGCCTATGGCCGTGCCGCAACAGAGGCTATGCCTTTCGAGCGGTCTTTTCTCTGAGCGCGTCCAGCGCGTATGCAAGGTCCCGTGTGGGCGCCTCAAGCACGAACCGGATTTGCGCTAAATTGCTGTATAGAAGGCTCGCCAACTGGGAAATCAACTCGGGCTTTGAGCCGATTACGGAGAGTCTTTCCAAATCCTGGGGGGTGAGCCACTTCTGTGAAGCGAAACCACCCTTAATTTTCAAAAGCGGGTTTGTTTTGGCGAAAGCCATCAAAGTCTTGGCGACCCTTGTAATCTCGTTCGGGTCCTCTATGGTGACCACGGCGGTCGGGCCTTTGGTAAGCGCTTTGTCGCTGCCCTGAAGAGCGGCGTTTGAGATGGCATGGGAGATAACGGTATTGCGAACGACTTTAAAATTGGATTTAGCCGGACGGAGACTATCACGGAGCGCAGTAGTTTCCTTGAACTTCAGCCCCTGAAACGAGGTGAAGACGGCATCCGTGGTTTTTAACTGTTTGCCAAGTTCCGAAGAAAGGTTTTTTTTGTCGTTTTTATCTAGTTCCATAAGGGATAGTGATTCAGTGATTAAGTAATTTAGTGATTTAGTGACTTAGTTTTTAAGAATTTCAGATTTCATTCCGTAGAACTCAATCACTTAATTACTGAATCACTAAATCACTTTTTTGAAAATTGCCTGTGATTAATAAGACCGGCAGCGACCCACTCTCCCAACGCCGAGTTGGGCGTTAGTACCATAGGCCCTGGAGACCTTAACTGCCGTGTTCGGAATGGGAACGGGTGTAACCTCTCCGGAATTACCACCGGTCTTACTAATCACAGGCTTAAAGAGCAATTAAGTGCTTCAGTAATTAAGTGATTGAGTTTGGAGGAGTTCCTGCTTTTTCCTTCCGCCAACTTAATCACTAAATCACTCATTTCTTAATCACTCCTTACAAAGCGCGATGCAAATCTTACAGCCAAGAGGACGGAAGTCTTAGAGTCTGAGCGTCTTGGGGTCTGAGAGTCTTTGACTCTCGACTCCTAGACTCCTGACTCTTAGACTTGAGTCCACCTGTAATGCTACACCTTAGTCTGTGGTATAGGATTAGAAAATAAGGCCAAGCCTCACGGCCGATTAGTATCAGTTAGCTGAATCCATTACTGGACTTACACCTCTGACCTATCAACCCGGTAGTCTTCCGGGGGCCTTTAGTCCCCTTGCGGGGAAGGGAAACCTAATCTTGGGGCGGGTTTCACGCTTAGATGCTTTCAGCGTTTATCCCTACCGAACTCCGCTAACCAGCTAATGCCGTTGGCACGACAGCTGGGATACGGGAGGTTCGTCCATCTAGGTCCTCTCGTACTGTAGACAGCTCCCCTCAAGTTTCCTGCGCGCACAGCAGATAGAGACCGTACTGTCTCACGACGTACTGAACCCAGCTCACGTACCGCTTTAATGGGCGAACAGCCCAACCCTTCCCACCTGCTTCAGCGGGAGGATGCGATGAGCCGACATCGAGGTGCCAAACCTGGTCGTCGATGTGGACTCTTGGACCAGATCAGCCTGTTATCCCCGGGGTAGCTTTTATCCGTTGAGCGATGGCCCTCCCACGAGGTACCACCGGATCACTAGGTTCGACTTTCGTCCCTGTTCGGCCCGTCGGCCTCACAGTCAAGCTCCCTTCTACCCTTGCGCTCGACAGGCGATTTCTATTCGCCCTGAGGGAACCTTTAAACGCCTCCGTTACTCTTTGGGAGGCGACCGCCCCAGTCAAACTGCCCACCTGCCAATGTCCTTCGGCCGGCTTACGGCTGCGAAGTTAGAATCACAATTTCAAAAGGGTGGTATTTCACCGTTGGCTCCCCTGTCCCCAAGAGAACAGGATCAAAGCCTCCCACCTATCCTACGCATTTAAAACCGTAATTCAATGACAAGATACAGTAAAGCTCCACGAGGTCTTTTCGTCTAGCTGCGCGCAGCAAGCGTCTTCACTTGCACCACAATTTCGCCGAGTCCTTCGTTGAGACAGCGGTATCTTTGTTATGCCATTCGTGCAGGTCGGAACTTACCCGACAAGGAATTTCGCTACCTTAGGACGGTTATAGTTACCGCCGCCGTTTACTGGGGCTTAAGTTCGAAGCCTCGCAGGATTGCTCCCGCTAACTCCTCCCCTTGACCTTCCAGCACCGGGCAGGCATCAGACCCTATACGTCATCTTGCGATTTCAGCAGAGTCCTGTGTTTTTGTTAAACAGTCACGATACCCATTTCACTGCGGCCCTTTCACATCGTGGGCTTTTAATCTCACGACCTTACCGGGGCACCCCTTATCCCGAAGTTACGGGGTTAGTTTGCCTAGTTCCTTAACGAAGGTTATCTCGCGCGCCTTAGTATACTCAACTCGCCTACCTGTGTCGGATTACGGTACGGTTACAATGGAAACTCCCCACGAGGCTTTTCTTGGCAGCGTGGTTGGGCCACTTCCCGCGGTGTTACCCGCAGTAGTCTCAGTTTTCGGCTTAACGACCTCACGGACTTCCCTGTGAGATCACGCCTACCACCTTTCTCCGGGACAACCATTACCCGGTAAGCTTACCCTTCTGCGTCCCCTCTTGAGTGATGACGCGTCCATTGTAGTTCCGGAATATTAACCGGATGTCCTTCATCTACGCCTTTCGGCCTCGACTTAGGCCCGACTGACCCTGAGCCGACGAACGTTGCTCAAGGAACCCTTAGGCTTTCGGCGACAAGGATTCTCACCTTGTTTATCGCTACTTATTCCGGCATCCTCGCTTCTTAACGCTCCAGCGCTCCTTACGGTACGCCTTCGCTGCGATAAGAACGCTCCCCTACCACTTACAAAAGCTCGCGCTAATGTAAATCCGCGATTGCGGTGGTGTGCTTAGCCCCGTGTCATTTTCGGCGCAGGTTCGCTAGACTAGTGAGCTGTTACGCACTCTTTAAAGGATGGCTGCTTCTAAGCCAACCTCCTAGCTGTTTAAGTAAACCCACATCCTTTGCCACTTAGCACACACTTTGGGACCTAGATCGGCGGTCTGGGCTGTTCCCCTCTTGCACATGAAGCTTTTCCCTCATGAACTGACTGCCGTGATATCCGCCGCAGTATTCGGAGTTTGATTGAATTCGGACCGAGGGTCGCTCAGCCTACATCATTCAGTGCTCTACCCCCGCGGGTTAAATCACGACGCTAGCCCTATAGCTATTTCGGGGAGAACTAGCTATCACCAAGTTCGATTAGCCTTTCACCCCTAACCCCAGGTCATGTAGAAACTTTTCAACGTTTAACACTTCGGACCTCCATCACCGGTTAAGGTGACTTCATCCTGCCCAGGGTTAGATCACTTGGCTTCGAGTCTACTAATGCGAACTAAACGCCCTATTCAGACTTGCTTTCGCTACGGCTCCGCTGTATTGCAGCTTAACCTTGCTCGCACTAAGTAACTCGCCGGATCATTCTTCAACAGGCACGCCATCGAGCATTCCCTTTCCTTGCGGTCCGGGCATAGCTCTTTGACAGTTTGTAGATATACGGTTTCAGGTTCTATTTCACTCCCCGTCAGGGGTTCTTTTCGCCTTTCCCTCGCGGTACTTGTTCACTATCGGTCGCCAGAGAGTATTTAGCCTTGGAGAGTGGTCTCCCCAGATTCCCACCGGATTTCACGTGACCAGTGGTACTTAGGGACCCATCGGGAGCCGCTTTGTTTTCGCCTACGGGACTATCACCCGCTATGGTTGCTCTTTCCAGAGACATTCGGCTAACTTGCGGTTTTAACTCCCCGGTTCTGCACCGGACGGGCCCTGCAACCCCGCCTGGATAAATCCAGACGGTTTGGGCTGTTCCCTGTTCGCTCGCCACTACTAAGGGAATCTCTTTGATTTCTTTTCCTCCAGGTACTGAGATGTTTCACTTCCCTGGGTTGTCTTCATCGCGCTATCTAGTCACCTGACGGCGACCACTTTACGCGTAGATTTTGGGGTGTAACCCCCAAACGGTTTCCCGATTCGGAAATCCCCGGATCACAAGATATTTGCTCCTCCCCGGGGCTTATCGCAGCTTATCACGTCCTTCATCGACTTCTGGCGCCAAGGCATCCACCATATACCATTGTAGCTTGGCCTTATTCTTTAATCCTATCTACTAACTACTAAGGTGTCGTATTACAATTTGTCTTATCTGAACTAAAGTCTGAGAGTCGGGAGTCTTGGAGTCAGGAGTCAAGAAAAGACTCCCAGACGCTAAGACGCCTAGACTCTACGACTTTTGTCTATAAGACGCTTGGCTATAAGATTCACAAATCTTTCCCACTCCATAAAGGAGAAATTACGGAAAAAAATGTTTGAATCGCGCTTTAATTTTCAAAGAACTAAAATTTGTTGGTGCGACGAATAACTGACAATTTCAAATGGAACGAATTGTTTTGGGCCGTCTGATGGGCATCGCCCCTGATACGGCACAGCCATAGGCTAGAGGTCTTTGGGGCCGGCTGCTCAAGTTTTGGAGCAGACCGGGATCGAACCGGCGACCTCCTGCTTGCAAAGCAGGCGCTCTCCCAGCTGAGCTACTGCCCCGTTTAACTACGGTGACCAGTGAATAAAGCAGTAACCAGTACTGCATAGTAACCGGTAACCGGTTACTGAATACCGGATACCGCAGTATACCGGCACCGGCTGCCAGAGCGATGGGCCCAGATGGAATTGAACCATCGACCTCACGCTTATCAAGCGTGCGCTCTAACCAGCTGAGCTATGAGCCCAAACTTATGTATGAATGGCCACCCTGATTGAGGGGAGTCGGGAGTTATGAGTTTTGAGTTTTGAGTTTCGAGTTTCGGAGATTAACTCCCCTAACTCATAACTCATCACTCTTAACTCTCAACTTTCCAACTCTTCCTAAGGTTGATTACCGACCTATATTCTTCGTGAGAAGAATAATAAAGGAGGTGATCCAGCCGCACGTTCTCGTACGGCTACCTTGTTACGACTTCACCCCAATTACCAGGCACAACTTGGG
>Ga0209211_10000876_pt1 | contig 59868 bp, 48 predicted proteins | sample RifGroA2_FD_183992 | JGI IMG/M metagenome (GOLD analysis project Ga0209211, IMG submission 183992) | Groundwater microbial communities from Rifle, Colorado, USA - Groundwater A2 (SPAdes) (version 2) | ecosystem: Environmental > Aquatic > Deep subsurface > Groundwater | place: Rifle, Colorado... | reverse complement strand
CTCTACCTGGCGCTGAGCGCCCAGCTGGTGGCCATCCTGCAGGTGATCCTCTACGCCGGCGCCATCATGACCCTCTTCATAGTGGCCCTGACCGTGACCCCGGCCGCCTGGCGCGACCGCCAGCCTGCGGCGAGCGTCAAAGGCCTGCTGGGCCTGGCCGCGGCCGCCGTGCTCTTCGCCGAACTCCTGAAGGCGGCCGCCCCGCTGCGGGCCGTCGCGGCCTCCCGGGAATTCGCCGAGACCGGCTCCCTGGAACTCGCCCGCCTGCTCTTCGGCCCCTACGTCTTCCAGTTCGAACTGCTGTCGCTCGTGATCCTGGCCGCTATAGTGGCGGCCGTGGCCCTGACCTCCAGAAGGAGGACCGCCGTATGACCCAGTTCCACCTGCTGGCCATAAGTTTCGCCCTGTTCGCCTCCGCGGCGGCGGGCTTTCTCACCTGCAACAGCCTGGTGCGCATGCTGATGTTCCTGGAGCTCATGCTCAACGCGGCCAACGTGGCCATAGTGGCGCTGGGCCAGGGCGCCGTCGGGCACGCCTACGCCGTCATGCTGTTCGCCGTGGCCGCGGCCGAGGCCGGCGTCGGCCTGGCGCTCATCCTCTCGCTGGCCTCCGTCTTCCGGACGCTGGAACCCGGCAACATCAAGGAGCTGAAAGGCTGATGGAAGGCAATTACTACCCTCTCCTTAAATGGATCCTGGCCGCCCCGCTGGCCGGCTTCCTGCTCAACGGCCTGTTCGGCAAAAAGTTCCTCGGCGAGAAGGGCGGGGGGATACTCGGCTCGCTGGCCATCCTGGTGGCCTTCGTTTTCGCCGCGCTCTCATCCTCTGACCTGCTGAACCTGCCGGCCGACCACCGCCTGCTGCGCGACACGCTGTTCAACTGGATCTCGGCGGGCACCTTCGGTGTGGACGCCGCCTTCCGCCTGGACCCGCTGTCCGCGGTGATGGCCCTTATAGTCACCGGCGTCAGCTTCCTCATCCACGTCTATTCCGCGGGCTACATGAAAGGCGACGCCGGCTACAACCGCTACTTCGCCTACCTGAACCTCTTCGTCTTCTTCATGCTCACGCTGGTGCTGGCCGACAACCCGCTGGTGATGTTCGTCGGGTGGGAAGGCGTGGGCCTCTGCTCCTACCTGCTCATCGGCTTCTGGTACGAGGACCCCGAGAAAGCTTCCGCAGGTAAGAAGGCCTTCATCACCAACCGCGTGGGCGACGCCGGCTTCCTGCTGGGCCTGATGCTCCTGTCGGCCCTACTGGCCTCGCAGGGCGTGCTGGCCATGGACTTCGCCACGCTCGAAAAGAACGCCCCGCTGCTGGCTCCGGTCACCGTGCTGGGCGTGGGCGCCCCCACGCTCATCTGCCTGCTGCTCTTCTTCGGCGCCACCGGCAAGTCCGCGCAGTTCCCGCTCTACGTCTGGCTGCCCGACGCCATGGCCGGCCCCACGCCGGTCTCGGCGCTAATCCACGCCGCCACCATGGTCACCGCCGGCGTCTACATGCTCGCCCGGCTCTCTTTCCTCTACGAGCTCGCGCCCAGGGCGCTGGAAGTGGTCATGCTGACCGGCTGCTTCACGGCTTTCTTCGCCGCGGTCATAGCCCTGCTGCAGAAGGACATAAAGAAAGTGCTGGCCTATTCCACGGTGAGCCAGCTGGGCTACATGTTCATGGCGGCCGGCGCAGGGGCCTACGCGGCCTCGGTGTTCCACCTGGCCACGCACGCGTTCTTCAAGGCCCTGCTCTTCCTCGGCGCCGGCTCGGTGATCCACGGCCTTTCCGGCGAGCAGGACCTCTTCAAGATGGGCGGCCTGAAGAAGGACATGCCTTTCACCTTCCTGCTGGTGGCGGCCGGCTGGCTCGCCATCGCGGGCGTGCCCGGCCTCTCCGGCTTTTACTCCAAGGACCTGATCCTGGAAAAAGTCTTCGAGCACGGCGGCCTTCTGGTCTGGGGCGTGGGCGTGCTGACCGCCGGCCTGACCGCTTTCTACACCACCCGGCTGTTCGTGCTGGCCTTCCTGCGCGAGCGCAGGGGGGAGAAGCACGCGCACGAGTCCCCGCTCTCCATGACCCTGCCCATGACGGCCCTGGCCCTGCTGGCCGTGGCCGGCGGCTTCCTGCTCAAGGACCGCCTCTTCGTCTTCCTGGACCCCGCCTATGTCCCGGCGGAGCATACGCCCCACGCGGCCAAACTCATGGCCGTCTCCGTGCTGGCGGGCCTGGCCGGCATCGCGGCGGCTTTCGCGCTGACCCTGCCAAGGGCGGCCAACTTCCTCAAGAACTCCATGTCGCATATCCACGCCTTCGTCTTCAACAAGTTCTATGTGGACGAATTTTACGGCCTTGCCGTAATAAAGCCGCTCAAGGCTTTCTCCAACAAATTTCTTTTCCACCTGGTCGACGCGGGCCTGATAGACGGCCTGCTGGTGAACGGCACGGCCAAGGCCTCCTACGCCGCCGGGCGGGTGCTGGCCAGGGCGCAGAGCGGCCGGCTGGACGTGTACGCGCTGGTCTTCGCCATAGGCGTGGCCCTGATGCTTTACTGGGTGATCTAAAATGGAATTCCTCACCAACCCTCTTTCGCTCCTGATCGTCCTGCCCGCCTCGGCCGCGGTCCTGCTGCTGCTGGTTCCGCCGCAGAGCGAAAACCTGCTCAGGCGGGGGGCCCTGTTCGCCGCGACCCTCACTTTCCTGGTCTCCCTTAAACTCTGGACCGGTTTCGACCCGGCTTCCTCCGCCCCGCAGTTCGCGCTGGACCTCGCCTGGCTGCCGGCCTACGGCATACGCTACGCCCTTGGCATCGACGGGATAAGCCTGCTGATGATCATGCTCACGGCCTTCCTGATGCCCGTTTCGGTCCTGGCTTCGTTCAACTACATCAAGGAAAGTCAGAAGGCCTACTACGTCTGCCTGCTGCTGCTCGAAGCCGCCATGATAGGCGTATTCGCCGTGACCGACCTGTTCGTGTTCTACCTGTTCTGGGAAGCCATGCTGATCCCCATGTACTTCCTCATAGGCGTCTGGGGCGGGCCGCGCCGGATCTACGCCGCGCTCAAGTTCTTCATCTATACCATGGCCGGCTCGGTGCTGATGCTGGCCGCCATCCTGTGGCTGGTCGCGGCCCAGCACACCGCCACCGGCGTCTGGACCTTCTCCATCCCGGCCCTCTGCGCCGGGGTCCTCACCGCCCAGGCCCAGACCTGGCTGTTCGCGGCTTTCGCGCTGGCCTTCGCGGTGAAAGTGCCGCTGTTCCCTTTCCACACCTGGCTGCCCGACGCGCACGTGGAGGCGCCCACGGCCGGCTCGGTGCTGCTGGCCGGCGTGCTGCTGAAGATGGGCGTGTACGGCTACCTGCGGCTGGCGGTGCCGCTGTTCCCGCAGGCCGCCCTGGCCGCGGCGCCCTGGCTGGCCGGGCTCGGCGTAGTCGGGATAATTTACGGGTCCCTGGTGGCGTGGAGCCAGCGGGACATGAAGAAGATGGTGGCCTACTCCTCGGTGGCGCACCTCGGCACGGTGATGCTGGGCGTCATGGCCTTCGAGCCGGCGGCCGTGGCGGGCGCGGTGCTGCAGATGGTCAACCACGGCCTGTCCACCGGCGCCCTGTTCCTGCTGGTGGGCGTGCTCTACGAGCGCCGCCACACGCGCCTCATAGAGGATTACGGCGGGCTCGCCAAGGTGATGCCAGGATTTGCCGCGGTGTTCATGATAGTCACGCTTTCTTCGGTGGGCCTGCCCGGCCTGAACGGCTTTATCGGCGAGGTGCTGGTGCTGTTCGGGGCCTTCAGGGTCTACCCGTGGCTCGCCGGCCTGGCGGTGCTCGGCGTCATCCTGTCGGCGGTCTACATGCTGGGCATGTACCAGCAGGTGGTGTTCGGCCCGCTGCGCCATACGGAGAACAAGGTGCTGGCGGACCTCACCCCCAGGGAGTGGCTGTACCTGCTGCCGCTGCTGGCCTTCATCCTGCTCATAGGCGTGTGGCCCAACCCTTTCCTCAAGCGTTCCATGCCGGCCGTGGCTAACTATATCAACTCCGCGCACCGGCAGGCCGCCCCGCCGCCCGCCGAAGTGAAATTCTCGCTCGGAGGCGAGGCGAAATGACCCCCGAAATACTGGACTTCACCGCCAATTCCGCGGCCCTGCCGCTCATGCTGCTCATCGCTGGGCTGCTGATCCTGCTGCTGCCGCTGTTCGTCCGGCGGCTGAACGGAGCGCAGGGGTTCATAGCCGCGGGCGCGCTCATAGCCATGGCCTTCTTTTTCCGGCGCCCGCCGGCGGCCGAGGTGGCCCTCTTCAACGGCGCCCTGGTGCTGAACCCGCTGTCCGCTTATCTCTGGGCTTTCGCCACGGCCGCCCTGGGGCTGGTGGTGCTGCTCTCGCTGGCGCGGCAGGCCGCGCCCGACGAAAGCCAGGGGGAATACTATTTCCTTCTGTTCATGGCCGCGATCGGGCTCATGGTCCTGGTGGCGGCCGGGGACCTGTTCACCGCCTTCATCGCGCTGGAACTCCTGAGCCTGCCGGTCTACGCCCTGGCGGGCATACGCCGGTCCAAGCCCGGCCTGGAGGCCGCCTATAAATATTTCATGCTGGGGGCTTTCGGCTCGGGCATGACGGTGCTGGGCATCGCCGTGCTGAACGCGCTCTACCCGGCGCTCTCTTTCGCCGCGCTCAAGGCCGGCCCCGCCTCGCCGCTGGCCCTGGCCGGCTTCCTGCTGGTGATCTCCGGCTTCGCTTTCAAGACGGCCCTGGTGCCGTTCCACATGTGGGTGCCCGACGCTTACGAAGGCGCCCCCACGCCGGTGGCGGCCTTCATGGGCGCCGCGGTAAAGGCCGGCGGCGTGATAGTGCTGTGGCGGCTCTTCCACCTGTTCGACGGCGGCCCGGTGATAAGGATCTTCTGGTGGCTGGCCGCGATAACCGTGACTTTCGCCAACCTGGCGGCGCTCGCGCAGAGCGGGCTCAAGCGCCTGCTGGCCTACTCCTCGGTGGCCCACGCTGGCTACCTGGCGGTGGCTTTCTTCGGCGGGCGCCAGGGCGCGGAAGCGGTGCTGTACTACCTGCCTGTTTACGCCATGGCCACCATAGGCGCTTTCGCGGTGGCGGCGGCGCTGGAGACGGACGAGAAGGGCCCCCGGATAGAGGACCTGGCGGGCCTGGCCAAGGCCAGGCCGTGGCTGGCGGGCGCCATGGCCGCCTTCATGTTCTCGCTGGCTGGCGTGCCGCCGCTGGCGGGTTTCTTCGCTAAATTTTACGCTTTCGCCGGGGCGGTCAATTCAGGCTACACCGGCCTTGTCGTCCTGGCCGTGATAATGAGCGCGGTGAGCATGTACTACTATCTGAAGGTCACGGTGGTGATGTACATGAAGCCGGCTGCCTCGGAGCAGGTTTATGAGGCCCCCGGTTTGGCCGAAGCGGTCATAGCCCTTATGGCCGCGGGCGTGCTGCTCGCCGGCGTCTTCTCCAAACCCCTGCTCGCCATCGCCTCCAACGCCGCAAGATACTTCTAGCACACGGCGGGACGGCCAAGGGGCTGTTCCGCTCGCCATGACTGCAGGGAACCGTTGCGCGGTTCCCCTCAATCGCTGCGCGATTGAGCCTCCTCTCCCCAAATGGCGCTCGGAACAGCCCCTTGGCCATCCCTTAGCGCTCAAGCAGTAAAGGTTACAGAAAACCGTTTTGTTTGAGGAAGTCCCGGGTGATGCCGGGGGGTCTGGCGGAGGCGTATTTACCGAGGATGTCGTACTCGACGTTCAGGAATGCTCCGGGCTTGAGTGTTTTCAGGGCGGTATTGGCCCAGGTGTGGGGGATGACGGCGGCCTTGAAGGAGCAGGGTTTCACGTCGTAAACGGTCAGGCTTATCCCGTCGAGGGCTACGGACCCCTTCTCCACCATCACCGCGTCGGCGGACTTTTCCACTTCTATAATTCTGCTGTTGCCGTCGTCGCGCACGGAAAGAAGGCGCGCGGTACGGTCTATATGGCCCGTTACGAAGTGACCGCCTAATCTGGCGCCCACGGCCAGGGCGCGCTCTAAATTCACCACAGAACCGGATTTCAATCCGCCCAAGGTGGTGCGGGAGAAGCTTTCAGGACTGACGGCGAAGCCGGCCACGCCGGCCTTATGGGAAACGACGGTAAGGCAGGCGCCGTTGACCGCCACGCTTTCGCCCGCAGCCAGCGCCCAATCTGCAGGCACAAAGACTTCCAGCTTCCCGAAGGAAGCGGACTTTATCTTTTCTACTGCTTCAATTATTCCGGTAAACATCAGAACCTCAGATCCAGCATAAGGTCGGGCCCCACTTTGGTAACGGAGGCCAGTTCAGGCCTGAGGCCCAGCTCTTTGCGCGCGGCGTTCAGCTCGTCGGGCCAGACCATGGAATTTTTGGAATCAATCCCGCCTATTATCACCGGCGCCACGAAACAGACGAAGCGGTCCGCCAGGCCTTCGCTGATAAAAGCGCCGGCCACCTGCCCGCCGCCTTCCACCAGCACGTGGGCTATCCCAAGTTTGCCGAGCTCCTTTAGCAACGCCTTAAGAGAAACACGGCCCTTCTCCGAAGGGAGAACCATTATTTTAGCGTTGTGGGGGAACTGCTTCATGGCCGTAACCGAAGCCTTGTGCGTAGTGGCTATGATCACGCGCTCGTTCTGAAAGATCTGCGCCTTGCGCGGCACGCGGAAAGAAGAATCCAGCGCGACGATCCAGGGCTGCTGTCTCACCTTCACCCCGCGGACGTTGAGCAGCGGGTCGTCGGCCAGCACCGTGCCTATGCCGGCCAGCACGGCGTCGGCCTCCGCCCTTAATCTATGGGTTTCTTTGCGGGACTGGGGGGAGGAGATCCAGCGGGAACGCCCGGCGGCGTCGGCTATGCGGCCGTCCAGGCTCTGGGCGATCTTTACGGTAACGTACGGCAGGCCGGTCTTCATGAACTTATTGAAAGCCGGATTCAGCGCCTCGCAAGCCTTCTTCAGCACTCCCGTCTTGACCTTTAACCCCGCCTTGCGAAGTATAGCAGACGCTTTGCTTGCGTTGACAGGGTTAGGGTCGAGGGCCCCTATATATATATTCCTTATCCTAGCGCGGATAAGGGCCTGGGTGCAGGGCGGCGTTTTGCCGTAAGTGGAACAGGGCTCCAGCGTCACGTAGAGGTCAGCCCCGGCGGGGCTGACGCGGCAGGCGCGCAGGGCGTTTATTTCGGCGTGCGGCCCGCCGTAGCACAGGTGGGCGCCTTCGCCTATTATCCGGCCGCCTTTAACCAGCACGGCCCCCACCAAGGGGTTCGGATGGGCGTCAAAGCGCCCACGCCGGGCCAGTTCTATGGCCCGGGCCATGAAGGTCTCGCGGCGGCCGGCCGGCATGATTATTTCAGCGCCTTGAAGAGGTTCGCCATCTCTATGGCCGACACGGCGGCTTCGGCGCCTTTGTTGCCGTGCTTCACGCCGGCGCGCTCTATGGCCTGCTCCAGGTTGTCGGCGGTGATCACGCCGAAGGCCACCGGCACCTTATGCTTCATGGAGACCGCGGCTATGCCCTTGGCCGTTTCCTGCGCCACGAAGTCGAAGTGGGGGGTGTCTCCCTTTATGACCGCGCCCAGGCAGAGAATGGCGTCGTAGGGGCCCGAAGCGAGTTTCTCACAGACCACCGGGATCTCATAGGCCCCGGGAGTCTTCACCACGGTAATGTCCTTCTCGTCCGCGCCGTGGCGCTTCAGGGAATCCACGGCCCCGTCGAGCAGGCGCCCGGTTATAAAATCGTTGAACCGGGAGACTATTATCGCGAACTTCAGCTTGTCGGCCTTAAAGCCGCCTTCTATGGTTTTCATTGCTATTTCCTCCGTGCTCAGTGCTTTACAGCGAAAAGGTGCCCCATTTTATGGCGCTTGGTGCGCAGGTAACGGGCGTTGTGCTTGTTGGGCTCTATCACCAGCGGCACGCGGCCGGCTATCTCCAGCCCGTAACCGGAAAGGCCCGCCAGCTTGCGGGGATTATTGGTGATCAGGCGCAGCCGGCGCAGGCCGAGGTCGCAGAGGATCTGCGCCCCTATGCCGTAGTCGCGCAGGTCCGCCGGGAAGCCGAGCGCCTCGTTGGCGGTCACGGTATCGTAGCCCTTATCCTGGAGGCTGTAGGCCTTTATCTTATTGGCCAGGCCTATGCCCCGGCCTTCCTGGCGCATGTAGAGGATGGCGCCGGCGCCTTCCTTGGCTATCAGCCGCATGGCGGCGTGCAGCTGCGGCCCGCAGTCGCAGCGGCGCGAGCCGAACACGTCGCCGGTGAGGCACTCGGAATGCACGCGCACCAGCGCCGGGTCGCCTATCCTGCCCAGGGTCAGGGCCGCGTGCTCCAGGCCGGTCAGCCTTTCCTTATAGATGGCTATGTCGAACGTGCCGAACTCGGTGGGCAAAGTGGACACCGCGGCCCGCTCCACCAGGGATTCGGTGCGGCGGCGGTAGGCTATGAGGTCGGCTATGGTGCCCATCCTGAGCTTGTGGCGCCGCGCGAAGGCGGCCAGCTGCGGCAGCCGGGCCATGGTGCCGTCGGGGTTCATGATCTCGCAGATCACCCCGGCGCCGGAAAGGCCGGCCAGCCGCACCAGGTCCACGCAGGCTTCAGTATGGCCGGCCCTCGCCAGCACGCCGCCGGAACGTGCCCTGAGGGGGAAAATATGGCCTGGGCGGGTGAGGTCCGCTGGCAGGGCGCCGGGGTCGGACAGCACCTTTATGGTGCGGGCGCGGTCGGCGGCCGAGATGCCGGTGGTGACCCCCTTGGCCGCGTCCACGGAGATAAGCCAGCTGGTCTTGAAAGGGTCCTTGTTCTCGCGCTCCATCTGGAACAGGTCCAGGGCGGCGGCCCGGTCGGCCGTAAGCGGCGCGCAGATAAGACCGCGGCCGTACTTGGCCATGAAGTTTATTTTTTCCGGCGTGGCGAAGCGCCCGGCCAGCAGCAGGTCGCCTTCGTTCTCGCGGCCTTCGTCGTCGGTGATCACCACCATCCGGCCGCGCCGGATATCGGAAACGATGTCTTCTACGGGAGAGAAAAGATGTTTTTTTGCCATAAAAAAGCCCCGAATTCCTTCAGGGCTTTAATATGACGCGATAACAGGCGGTGCCGGTTAAGGGTCCATAAGTTCTTCTTTCATCCGGACTTTACCGTCGGCTCCGGAATCGGACCGGATCTGCTCCTGGGAGCTTGCGGGCTTTACCGCCGGTGGGGAATCGCGCCCCGCCCTGAAGAACTACAGGGATATTATACTACATCAATAAGCGTGGCAATTGTTCTTCGACCCTGCTATGGCCCACTGCCCCGCCTGCGCGGTGCCGGTGGAGAAACAGATATTGGCCAGATCCGAGTTGAAGACCACCGCGCCCATAACTGACGGGGTGGTGGCGTACAATTCCGCCGACGTCATGGCGCGCGGCACGAAATAACCTTCCGCCGTGAACGTGGACTTGGTCACCCCGGCGCCGAACTGGGCGTCGCCGTTGACGTCCATGGCTGCCTGCGGGGAGCCCGTGCGCACGCCCACCTTGTAATGCTTCTCGTCCACGGGATCTATCAGGAAGGCGAAATTCTGGGTGACCTTATCCGTATTGAACCTGCCCTGCCCTCCGACGCTGTCATAGCCCCAGACGAAGGTACCCTCGGCCGACTGATCCAGCCAGTTATTGCGTCCGCCGGCGAACGAGTAGGAACTGTAAACCACATTGTCGCGGCCGCCGGGGATCACCGAGTAGTTGCCGAACGAGATATTTCCCTGGCCGCCTCCGACCATGGTGTAATTGCCGTTGGCCCAGTTGCTCAGGCCGCCCAGCGCGGAGGCCCAGTTGGCGTAGGCCCGGTTGTCCTGCCCCAGCGCCACCGAATACTGGCCGATGGTGTCCCAGGCGTAGAAAGTGTCCAACGCGTCGGGGCCGGTAACGCCGCCGGCGCGGAAAGACGAGTTAATAGGCATCCACAGGAAACGGCTGCCGGTGCCGGTAACCGGAGGGGCGGTAGGCGTGCCGGAATAAGTGCCCTCGGCGAGGATATTGCCGTTGCCAATCTCCAGCATGGCGCGGGGACTGCCGGTGCCGATGCCGGTGAACGCGGTGCCGGTACTGACGTAGAAAATAGAGGAGCCCCGGTCATTGCCTACCAGCAGGCTGGAAGCCACATGCAGGCCCTCCATGGCAGTACCTGTGCTGATGCCCAGGTAGGCCGTCCGGGTGGAGAGCGATACCACCGGGCGCAGCGTGGAGGTGCCTATGAAGATGTCAGCCGCAACGTGGAAAGCCGCCTGGGGAGTGGGGGTGCCGATGCCGAACCTCCAGCCCGCGCCGCCCGCGGGGTTGGAATTACCCTTGATGCGGAAAACCTCGTCCCCGGTGGTGTTCATGTTCAGCACCAGGTCGCGGAAGTTGGAAGGCATGCTGAGAGTGGCCTTGCTGGCCATGGCGCCCTCGGCGAAACTTATGGAAGTGGGGCCGCCGTTATGCGCGAACAGGTTCAAGGCCACGGAGGGATCTATTTCGCGCTGGTCTATGGTCACCGCTCCGCGCAGATGTATCGGGGTAAGCGCGGTAAAGATCTCGCCCGCTATGAACTTGCCGGTCGCATAAGTATCCGAAGTGAGGACCACGCCTGCGTATGTGCTGTCCTCCCTGGCCGCGATAGAGGAGACGACTATCTGGCCCGGCAGGCCTCCGGCGGAAATGCCGGTGATTCCTGCGCCGTTCCCGAAGAAGCCGCCCTGGGCAGTTACCGAGGAGGTGGCCATGATGCCGCCATTCACTTCCAGCTTATGGACCGGGTCGGAGGTGCCCACGCCGACCTGCTCGGTGGTGGTGCTTACGCTGAGTATGGGTGAGGCCCCGTTGCTCACCAGCATATTGGCGCCCACGTGGAAACGCTCGGTGGGAATGATGCCCACGCCGAACTTCCAGGTAGCGCCGCTAAGGTCGCCGTTATCGGTACGGATACGGTAGACCTCGGCACCGCTCTCAGTATCGGAGCCAAGCGCCTTGAAGACGAAGTCGCGGGTGGTGACATGCTGCTTGTAGCCCATCGCACCCAGATTACCGAAGGCGTCGCTCCAGTATATATATCCCGGAGCGTCCGACTTTATGGACAGGTATACCGGTATGGTCTCGTTGTCGTTAATAAGGGCTATCTGCTTGTAAACAGTAAGCGGCGCCGTGGGAGCGGAAACCTGTATGCCCACCCTCCCCATGGTGCTGACCGCGAAACCGTACTTGGCCGCGCTGGCGGTAGAAGATACCGTCAATGCATAGGGGTCCGCGCCCATAGAGCGGATGGTCACGCTGGAGGGGCTGATCAGCAGGTGGCCGCTCATGGTGTCGCCGGCCTTAAGTAGCTTGGTGGAGTCCGTGCCGGACAAATTGGTCAGCAGGGAACCGTTACCGACGAAGGCCGGGGCGACCACCTTGCCGAAGTTGACCTTGATGCCGCTGGAGGACATGATACTGAAGCGGTTATCGGTGTTCGGATCGTCCGTTGAATAACCCCAGAAAGTGGCGGTAGTGACGCGTATATTCGCCAGGTCGGCGAGCATGGTGCTGTTCAGCGTGGTGGTGTAGAGGCCCTGGGCGGCGATGCTGGAAGTGGCCACGATGTTGCCGCCCACCGTGAGGCGGCCAAGATCGGCGTAGGCGCCTAACACGGTATTGCCTTTCAACCAGGTGTCGCCGGTGACGGTAAGCGAACTGCCGGAGACGGTGGCCGGGTTGAAACCCATGGTGAGCGGACCGGACATGGTGGCGCCGCTGGTGGAGACCTTGGTGAAGTCCAGCGTGACCACTCCGGAGAGCCCGGAGCCGTTGCCGTGAATGACCGCCCCGGGGATAAGCCAGACGTGGGTGCTTATAAGTACGCCGCCGAACACGGACGAGGAAGCGGAACTGATCTCGACGTTGTCCGCCAGTTTGAGTTTTGGCGCGGCTATGCCTCTGACGGACGTCACGGTAAGGCTGGACCCGGACAGCGTGAGCGGCCCGGTCATCATGTCGCCTGTCTCCGCCACCACGCCTGTCAGGGACGAACCCTCGCCGTAGTAGGAGTTGGCATAGACCTCCCCCAGCCCGTTGACACGGACCAGGTCGGAGGTCCCGGTAGAGATGATCAGCAGGTTGCCGGTGTCGCCGGCGGCGCTGGAGATATGGACCCTGGCGCGCGGGGGATTGCTGAACTCGCCCAGGCCGATGCTGCCGGCGTTTATGTTATGCAGGGAGTCGGCGGCGCCGCCTTCCCAGAGAGTATTGGCGGCGGCCGTATACTGGATGGTATCGTCGGGGAACTTGAAACCGCACGTGCCGGTCCCCTGGCAGGCCGGCCAGACGCCCTTGCTGACCACCATGCCGGCCACGGACAACTGCTGGCCGGGCGAGATGTCGCCCACCGAAATACCGCCCTGCACGAACAGGTTGGTGGAAATAGTGATGGCGCCGTTGCTGGTCTGCGGGAGGGCCCCTATGATGTCGGCGGAAAAAACGGTGGTGGCCGCGGAGGCGGTGGAGGCGTAGAGCGAACTGAAAGCGTATGGCGAGGCCTGCAGGTGAATGCGGGGGGTCATGGCTTCGTAAGTGCCCAGGCAGTCGCCGTCCGGGTCCACCTGCACTTCCAGCCAGATGTTCTGACTGTTCAGGAAAATGTCGCCGGGAATGCCGCCCGCGGTAGAAGACCCTATTTCCACATCGTAGCGGCCCTTGGTAACGGGAACGTTGCAGCGGCTCTCGGTAAAAAGGACCGCGCCGCCGGTAGGGGCGTTGTAGATCATGAAAGTGATGTCCTGGGGCGTCTCCACCGGCAGGCTGGTGATCTTGCTCAGCAGGAAGCCCTGGTAGTTGATACTTTGCGCTATCAGCGCCTCCAGGCGGGGCAGCCCGGCCGCCAGATGCAGCGCGGTCAGCGCCAGCAGCAGCGCCGCCTTGCGGGCGAGGGGGGATCTTTTAAGTTCGCTGTAAGAAGCCTTCATATGTTCCTCCGGGAACGCCTTAACTAGCGTATCACCGCCACAGTTCCGTTGTAAACCGTACCCTGTACTTCTATCTGGTAGATGTAGACGCCGCCTGGCACCGCCTGGCCGCCGGACTTGGCGTCCCAGCCCAGGGAATTTGCCACCGGGCCGGTCTGCATCTGGGCCACCAGGGCGCCGCGCAGGTCGTAGATGCGGCCCTTCACTTCCTTGCCCTGGGGGTTGTCGAAAATAAACACCATGGTATCATTTTTGCCGTCGTTGTTTGGGGTTATCAGGCGGTTGGTGAGACCGGCCCGGTCCGCCGAGAAACTGCCGCTGCGCTCGGTGGTGCGCAGCTGGTAGCGCCCCATCAGCGTGGTCTCCAGCTGCACGCTGCGCTCCGCGTCGTTCACCAGGCCGAACATCTGCAGCCAGCGGCTGCCGTTGTAGTAGTACATGCTCACGGCCTTGGCGTCGGTCTGGGCGGAGGGGACTATCTGGGTCCCCGACTTGCGGTAATAGAGTTTCAGGAACCCGTTCTTGCTCAGGCGGAACTCGTCGTCGGCCTGCAGGCCGCCGCGGTACGCGCGGAAGCCCACGGATTTTACCACGCGCCCTTCCAGGTCCTCGGGGAAGGTGGAGATCTCCACGCTGTAGGAATCCAGCGGGTCGTTGGTCTCCGAGAAGAACGCCCCGATGCCGTCCGCGGGAACCTCCAGGATACTCTGGTTATCGGGCGCCAGGAAGTAGAGGTTGCCGGAGAGGCTGTTGCGGGCGTAGGAGGGCAGGGAAGCGCCGGCCTTGTTCAGGGCGCGGGCGTGGTAATAGTAGTTATCCCCGTCGGAGACGGTGTCGGTCCAGGAGAAGGTGGCCGAAGAAACTTCCGCCAGGAACTGCCACTCGGCGTTGGCGGGGGCGGTGGCCCTGAACACCTGGTAGTTCCTGACCTCGAAGGGGTAGGCGGGGGCGAAGCGGTCGTTGAAGGCGATGCGGTTCTGGTACCCCGCCGGCGGGATCCAGGTCATGGTGACGGCGTTGCCGGCCCTCACTATCTTGAAGTTCATGGGGGCCAGCGGGACCAGCGCGAAGGCGGCCGCCGGGTTGGAAAGCTCGGAGCGGAGCTTGTGGGAGTTGGCCGTCTCGATGGCGAAGTAATAGGTGGTGCCGGGATTGAAGCCCTCTATGATCTTGCTCTCAGAGGACCCCGCGGCCAGCGGGGTCCAGTCCTGAGAATAGGTGGAAGCGGAATAATAGGCCGCGTCGCTGGAAAGGAAGCCGGCGGTGGTATAGCGCAGGATATAGAAGTCGGCGGAGCCCACCGTGCGGGAGACGTCCGCGGAGGGCGCGGTCCAGGACATCCTGATGGCGTAGCTGGAGACCGCCACCACTTCTATGTCGCCGATGGGCGCGGGCTGGGGGAAAAAGGCCAGCTTGCCGCTGCGCTGGGAGAAACCGGCGCTGGTCTGGGTGGAAGCGGCAAGGGTCTGCAGGTTGCCGTTCAGGACGAAATTAGAGGAGATCATCATGGCGGAGCCGTAGCCGCAGATCCCGTTGCCGTCCCGGAAGCTGGCCGATTCGAGTCGGGCGGCGCAGAGGGGCGCCGCCGGCGTGAGTGCCGCCAGCAGCAGGAGAAGGGCCCGCGCTTTGCCTGTAATGGTCACGCTATAATTATAGAAGAGGCGTGCGACCAAAATATTACAAAGAGATTTCGGTTTAACGCCGGAGAATCCACAATTCCGTAATAAAATAGTCACAATTGAAAAGTAGAATTGACTTGTATATGAGACAAGCGCGTGCCCTGCTCCTGGCGGCCGCGGCGCTCCTGGCGCCGGGTTTCGCCGCGTCCTCCCCGTCGGGGCTGGGACTATCGATAGCCATGACACGCATGGTCACCCCCAACCATGACGGCTTCAATGACACTTTTATTTTCCGCTGCTACAACCCGCGGGACTCGGCCATAGAAGCGAAGATCTTCGACATCTCCGGCCGCGAAGTGGCGCAGATGAGACTGAAGCAGCGGTCCACGGCCGCCTCGGTGTCGCCCAGCGCTTCCGGGGAATACTACGACCTGGAATGGGACCCCTCTTCAGGGCACATTCCCGGCGGCGTCTACATCTATCAGATCAGGTTGGAAACCAAGGTGTATAAGGGAACAATAACCGTAATAAGATGATTATGAACTCCCTGAAGAAAGACATCAAACTCCTGGCCGCGGCCGCGCTCCTGCTCGCGGGGGGAAACCTGCCGGCCTTCGCGGCCTTCGAGGACCTCGGCTTCGGGGCCAGGGGCCCCGGCATGGGCGACGCCTTCACGGGCGTGGCGGACGACATCTCTTCCATTTACTACAACCCGGCCGGCCTCTCGGCCATAGAGCGTCCCAAAGCCATAGCGGCGCACTCCATGTTCTACAGCGGGCTCAGCGACGGGTCCAACCTGGGCCTCAGCGCGGCGGCCTTCGCCGTTCCGCTCTCCAACGGCCGCGGCGGCACCATCGGCGGCCTCTGGCACCAGTTCTCGCTCTCCGGCGTTTATTCCGAGAAGACCGCCCAGGTCTCCTGGGGCTACCGCTTCGACAGGCGCTCCCGGTACGAAAAGTTTTCCGTCGGCGCGTCGCTGAAATACCTTTCGCACGGCTTTACCCGCCTGGACGAGACCTACAACGCCGTGGAAGCCGGCCTGCTGCAGAACGGCAATACCGACCCGGTACTGGCCGGCGCCAATTCCCGGGCCGCCCTGGACGCCGACGTGGGCGCCCTTTACCGGCTCACCAAGCGCTGGACCCTGGGCGCGGCCCTCCTTAACGCTATGCAGGCCAACGTGGCCTTCAGCAGCGGCGACACGGACAAGATCCCCATGAAAACCAGGCTGGGCGCCTCCTACAAAAGCCTGTGGCTGGTGCTGGCCGCCGACGCCAGGATACAGAAAGCCCCGGACGGCAAGACCGACAAGCAGTTCATTTTCGCGGCGGAAAAGGTGTTCCCCAGCCTCGACCGCGGCGACGTGGGCGTGCGCGCCTCGCTCGGCGCCGGTGACCGCGAATTCAAGCAGGCCACCGCCGGCCTCTCCTACAAGATCCAGAAGATACAGCTGGACTACGGCTTTTCCCTGCCTATCGGCACGGTCAAGGAGACCGCGGGCAACCACAAGGTGGCCCTTACCTACCATTTCGGTTCGGCCACCCAGAGCGAGATCGCCGAGGCCGAACTGCTGGAACAGTACAAGCGCCTGCGCGAGGCCAAGGACTACAAGAGCCCGCGCGAAACGGCCAGCCTCAACGACCCGCGCCTGGCCGACGTGAAGGAGCTCATAAAGGCGGAGAATTATTACGGCGCCAACAAGCTGCTGCTGGAGCGGGCCAACGAACTGCTGCCCGACTCCTCGGTGGTGGGGCTCACCAAGCGCCTCTCCACGGTGTCGGCTTTCTACCCGTCGCTGGCCGTGGAAGGCCGGCAGAAGAACCGCTGGGAGCAGCTCCTGAGCGGCGGCGTGAAGGATTTCCTCAACGGCCAGGACCGCCGCGCCATGAAGCAGCTCGCCTACGCGCAGAGCCTCAACCAGCAGGACTCCGCGCTGTCCAATTTCCTCGACCGCATAGGCGAGATCACGCGCGTCACGCCTGACCGCGTGCCGGCCGACTTCAGCCGCGGCTGGGTGGAGTACAAGCTGACCGAATCCGACGAGTTGTACACCAAGAAACGCTACTCGGAGGCGCTGCGCAAGCTCGACGAAATGCTGGAGCTGGAGCCCAACGAACTTATCGGTCTCAAAAAGAGCGGTTCCTGCAACTATATGCTGGGCAGCTACGCCAGGGCCGCCTACGACTGGAACAAGGCCTCCAAGCTGGAGAGCGACCCGCTGGAGAAGGCGAAGCTCTCCAAGATGATAGAGGAAGCCCGCCTGAAGCAGGGCAAGGCCGCCACCTGGCAGCCGCCCGTCAACGGCGCGGCCGTCCCCGGCGTGGAAGAGAGAGAGGAGACCAAGGCGGAGAAGGACGCCCGGGCGATAGAGAAGCTCTACCAGCTGGGCGCGGACTACTACGCCAAGGGCGAGTACGGCAAGGCGGCGGACACTTTCCGCAAGATCCTTACCATAGACCCGCAGAACACGCAGGCCAAGAAGGCCCTGGAGCGCATAATCCGCCTGTCGCGCTAGCGCGCGGGGCGGGAGGGGGCGGGCGGCAGGCTATATGAAGCTTTTCCACAAGTTCAGCGCGGCGCTCACGGCCGCGGCCCTGGCCGCGGCTTTGCTGCTGAGCGGCATCTTCCTCAAGTTCCAGGAGCGCACCGTGCTCCGGGCGCAGCAGGCGCGGCTGCAGGCCATGGAACAGTCCGTGCTGGCCATGCTCGGCGAGGCCGAGCTGGCGGGCGACCCCCTGATGGCGGTGGATTATCTTTCCGGCCTCTGTTTTTCAAGGCCGGAGATCCGCTCCTGCCGGTTGGACATCGGCCGGGGCATGGCCCCGGTGAAACTCCCCAAGGTCAAAGTTCCCGCACGCTCCGACGTTCCTCTTTCCAGGCGGCTGAGCGGCAAAAAGTACCGCGCGGAGCTGGATTTTTCGGCCGCGGCCCTGGACCGGGAGCGCAAGGAGGCCCTCTCCGGGGTCTGGCGAAACCTGGCCGCCGCTTTCCTGGCGGCCATGGCCGTGGCGGCCCTGCTCGCCCTGCTGCTGGCGCGCCGGCTCACCAGGCGCCTGCGGCGCCTCTCGGCCGAAGCGGCGGCGCTGGGAGAGGGGAAGTTCGGGGTAAAGACCGAAGTCTCCGGCTCGGACGAGGTGGCGGAGCTGGCGGGGGCCTTCAACGCCATGTCCGAGCGTCTGCTGGAACTGGAGACCATGAAGAAGAATTTCACGGCCTCGGTCACGCACGAACTGCGCTCGCCGCTGGGCGTCATAGAGACCTACGCCGCCATGCTCATCAAGGAAGAGGACCGCTTCACCCCCGACGATATTTCCGTCTTCAGGCGCATAAAGGAGAACGCCGGGCGCCTGGCCAATTTCGTCACGGCCATGCTGGACCTGGCCAAGATAGAGCGCGGCAAGATGGAACTGCGCCCGGCGAAAGAAGACCCCCTGGCGCTGGTCAGGGACGCGGTTGATTTCCTCAAGCCGAAAGCCGACGAAAAAAACGTAGCCCTGGCCGCCCTGACCCCGCCGGGCCCGGCCGCGGCGACGCTCGACCGGGAGCTCGTGACCCACGCGCTCACCAATCTCATTTCCAACGCCATAAAATTCACGCCCGAAGGCGGCAAGGTCTTTGTGCGCGCCTCGCTCACCCAAAAAGTCCTCCGCGTGGAAGTGGAGGACACCGGCCCCGGCGTGAAACCCGGAGAAGCCGAAAAGATCTTTACCCCGTATTCCCAGGGCTCGGCGGCCCCCGGCCACGGCGGCACCGGCCTCGGCCTGGCGCTGTCCAAGGCCATCATAGAGCTGCACAAAGGCCGCATAGGCTGCGGCGCCGCCCCTGGCGGCGGCGCCCTCTTCTGGTTCGAGCTGCCGGTGTGACGAAGAGGGGCGACGGGGGTATGGGTTCGGAGGGGCGTCGCGGAGGCCGAGGCTTGCGCAAGCGACGAGGCCGAGCGACGAGCGGCGAGAACGGTGTTCGAGACCGCGTACCCGACGGGCCCATACCCCCGGCGCACCGACACCCGATATACACCGGCCTGTAATAACTTTGTAACGTGCTTTATATAGAATAAGAGTACGGATTATGAAAAAACTGCTGACCCTTTTCGCCGCCATCGCCTTCTTCACGGCCGCCGCCCGCGCCCAGGAGGCCGTTGAGCCTTCGCCCAGCGCCCAGGCCGCCGAACTCTCCTCCCGGATGCAGGAAGACGTCTCCCGCCTGCTCGAACAGCTCGTAGGCCGCGGCCGCGCCCGCTCCTTCGTGGCCGTGGAGGGGGAAATAGTTCTCAAGAGCAAGCTCGAATCCGGCGCGCCCTCCGAAGACACCCTCACCCTGCCCGGCTACGCCGCCGTCAACATCCTCGAGAAGACCGGCGAGTACCTCAAACAGAAGCGCGAAGAAAGCCAGCGCACCAGCGAATTCAAGGTCAAGAAACTTTCCGTCTCGCTCGTTTTCGACCGCACCGTGCCCGAGGCGCGCGTCAACGCCATCAAGCTCATGATCTCCGACGTGCTGCGCCTGAGCGAGGCCCGCGGCGACAGCATCATCACCGCCCGCGCCGAGATGCAGCCCTGGTGGCGCAGCGCCCTCGAGTCGCCCGAAGTGCGCCCGGTGCTCCTGATGTCCGCCTTCGGCCTCGTGGCCCTGATGGCCCTGCTGGTCATAGGCTACATGCTGGCCTCGCGCCTGATGTCCGGTTTTGTGGATTACGCCCGCCTCAACGCCCCCGCCCAGGCCATTGGCGGCGGCGCCGGCGGCTACGGCGGCGCCGGCGGGGAAGAAGGCGGCGAGATGGGCGACATCATAGACGTGGAAGCCCGGGCCGCGGCCGGCGGTGCCCTGCTGGAAGCCGGTTCCGCTTTCGAATTCCTGGAGAAGTTGCCACCTGCCGAGGCCGCCGAACTGCTGGCGGAGGCGCCCGAAGAGGACGCTGCCATCATCATCGCCAACCTGGCCGACCGCAAACCCCACATTTCCTCCAAGATCCTGCTCGCCCTGCCGCCCTCGAAAAAGCAGGCGGTCAGCGCCCGCATGCTGGGCCTGAAGCAGGCCGAACCGGAGAAGATCTACGAGATAGAGAGCGACCTGCGCTCTCGCCTGGAGAAGAGCCTGCGCGGAGCCGAAAAACTCGGCCGCCTGCTTTCCCTGGTGGACGAATCGGCCCGGGCCGAGATCATGGAAACGCTCGCCCATGCAGACCCCAAAGGCTCGGAAGAAATGCGCCGCAAGATGGTAACTTTCGACGATATCTGCCGCCTGGACGACAAGAACCTGCGGCCGCTCGTAGTCACCCTGCCCTACGTCGACTGGGCCGCCGCCCTCGCCGGCGCCGGCGAGACCGCCGTGGGCAACGTCACGAAGCTTCTGCCCGAGGACGTGCGCCTGATAGTGAAGGACCTGCTGGTGAACCGCCCCGAGGAGGAGAAGATCATCGGGGCCCGGGCCAAGATAATTTCCGCCGCCATAGAAATGAACGCCAAGGGCCGCATAGTGATCAAGGAGGGCGTGTGAGCAGCCCTTCCTCCGACGCCTTCCACACCGAGCTCGACTACCTCTGGGACGCCGTAAAAACGGCCCAGGAGGCGGAGGCCGTGTCGGCGCAGGAGCGGTCAAAAGCCAAAGAAGGCCTGGAGCACGCCTCCTCCCGGGTAATGCACCTCGAGAACGAGCTGGCCAAAGGCCTGGAGCGCGAAAGGGCCCTGCGCGCCGAAACCGAAAAATTCAAGAGAGAGGCCGGGCGCCTGGCCGCCGAGCTTGGGAAGGCGGCGCATCAGGCCGAAACCATCCACGCCGCCGCGGAATTGAGCGCCGGCTTCGAAAAGCGCCTGATAAAGAAAGACGGCGAGACCGCCATGCTGGACGCCGAAGTGGCCCGCCTGCAGGCCGAAACTTCCGCCCTGCGCGAGACCCTTAAAGGCCGTGACGCCGCGGTGGCCGCCCTGAAGAAAAAACTGGAAGGCCTGGCCGCCCTGCCCGAGATCGCGGGGATAATTTCGCAGGACTCGGCCGGATCCGGGCAGCCCGGCTCCGTCTACCTGCACCTGCTGGAACGCCTCGAAAAAGAAAAAGCCATGGCCTCGGGGGCCGAAGCTTCGCTGGCTGCCGCCGAAAAAGAACTTGAAGCGGCCCGAGCCGCCGCTGCAGCCGCAGAACATGAAACCGCCGGGCTGCGCTCCGCGCTGAGCCTCAAGTCCCGCGACCTGGAGAACCTGCAGGCCGCTATCCGGGAAGCCGACGGCAGGCACGCGGTTTCAGCCGCCGAGCGCGGCGCGCTGGAGGCCAGGGCGGCCGAACTCAAGGCCGCGCTGGGAGAGAGAGAAAGCGCCCTGGAGCGCGCCGCCGCCCAAGCCGCGGGGCTGCGCCGGGAACTGGACGCCGCCAGGGCCGAAACCGCCCGGGTGCGCGACGAAGCCGCGGCCCAGGCGCTGCGCACCGAGGAGCAGAAAGGCAATTTTTCGGGAGCGGTGGCCCAGGTCTTCGACCTGCAGAAGCGCGCCGCCGCCCTGAGGTCGGAACTGACGGCGGAAAAAGAGCGCAGCGCGGCGCTGGCCGCGGACCTTTCCGCCCGGGCCGCTGACCTGGAGAAGGTCAACGGGCTGCTGCGGGACGCCAAGAACGGCCTGGCCCAGGAAAAAGAGACGGGGCGCCGCGCCGGCGTCCGGATCAAGGCCCTGGAAGCCGAGATCGAGGACCTGAAAGCCAAGGTGGCCGCCGCCGGAGAATACTCGGCGAAACTACTGCGCGCCGTGCAGGAGCGCGACCTGGCCCTGGGCGCCGTAAAGGCGGACCTGCGCAAGACCGAAGCCTTGGAGATGGAGAACGAGGACCTGCGCCGCAAGAACGTGAAGTTCAGCGGTCTCCTGCGCCGCGAGCAGTCCGATTTCACCGCCCGGGTCATAACCGCCCTGGAGCGCGCCGCCAAAGACCTCAAGACTTTCAACCTCCGGGTCCCCGCCGCGGAGCGCAAGGGCATAGAGCCCGCGCTCAAGAACCTGCTGGCTTCCGTCAACCTGATGAAAGGCTGGCAGGAGTATATGGACCCCGAGACCCCGGAACTGGCCGACACGGACCTGGCCGGGTTCTTCTCCGGCGAAGCCGGGAAATGGGAACGCGCCTTCAAGCAGCGCAAACTGTCCATCTCCTACGCGGTCGCCACGCCGCGCATGCGCGCGAGGCTCCACCCGGAGAGCATGAAGATGCTCTTCTACCACCTCGCCAAGAACGCCTACGAACACCTGCCTTCAGGCGGCAGCCTGCGGGTGACGCTGAAAGCGTCGGAGGACGGCCGCCAGGCCGTGCTCTCCTTCGAGGACACCGGTCCCGGTTTCCAGCAGGAGACCCTGGCGAAACTCTTCGCGCCGTTCAACACCTCCGAGAAGGGGAAGGCCGGCATAGGCCTGGCCGTCTGCGCCCGCATAGCCGAAAAGCACGGCGGCACGCTGAACGCGGCGAACAGGAAAGACAGGGGAACTCTGGTGGAAGTGAGGCTGCCGCTAGGCAGCGAAGTTAAAGCTTGAAGATATAACCCAGACCGAAAACGGTCCGCAGTTTGGACCCGAATGAACGCCCCAGGCGGCGGCGGAGCGCCTCTATGCGCTTGTCCACGGCCCTGGCCCCGGCGGAGGAGTCCTGCCGCCAGACCTGCTCCAGCAGCATGCTGCGCGACACCAGCCGGCCCTGGTTGCGCAGGAAATAGAGCAGCAGGTCGAACTCCAGGGCGGTAAGCTTGAGCGCGGAGCCGCCCACCCGCGCCGTGCGCGCCTCGGGGGAAACGCGCAGGGCCCCGAAGGCGTACTCGGCCGGCTTTTCGGCGGCGGCGCGCCGCCCGCCGCGGCCCAGCAGGTTGAGCACCCTGGCCCGGAAGAGGGCGGGGTCGGGGGGAAAGGGGAAATACTCGTCGGCCCCGTTGTCGAAGCAGACGGCGGCGGCGGCGGGGGAATACTGACCGCCTCCGGTCAGGACCAGCAGGGAGCCTGCGGTGCGGGGCGCCCCGCGCAGCACGGCTACGAGGTCGCGGCCGCTCATGTCGGGCAGGCCCGCGTCTATGACGGCCAGGCCGTCCCCGCGCCAGCTTTTGAGGAACCTGCCGGCCGAAGGGTAGGAACGCACGCGCAGGCCCGTAAGCGAGGCGCGCGCGAAAGCGGCCACTCCTGGGTCGGCGGTAACGCAGTGGACAACCTGGTTCATGCGGGGAAAACGGCGGCCTTGATGCGCCGGAGCAGTTCGTCCGGGTCGAAGGGCTTAAGGACGTAGCCCGCGGCGCCCAGCTTGAGCCCCTCGGAGACCATGTCCACCTCGGAGCGGACCGTGAAGAAGATTATCGGGACGCCGGCCAGCGCGGGCGTCCTGCGGATGCGGCGGGCGGCCTCGAAACCGCTGATATCGGGCAGGCCCACGTCCAGCAGGATCATGTCGGGCTTCTCGGCGGAGGCGAGGGCCACGCCCTCCAGGGCGGTGGGGGCGGTGACCACGGCGCAGCCGGCCTTCGCCGCGATGCGCGCCGCTATGCGCAGGTAATCCGGCTCGTCGTCCACTACCAGGACCTTGGGGCGGGGCTTCATTTACGGGGGAGGAGGGCTTCCACTTTCTTCTGCAGGAAGGAAAGTTCCACGGTCTTGCTCATGAACTCGCGGCAGTTGGTCTCCTGCCGGAAGAGCTCGCTCATGTTCTTGTCGAAGAAGGAGCCGGTTATGATCAGCACGGGGATATTGCGCGTGTCGTCGTCGGTCTGGAGGTTCCTGACCACCTCTATGCCGCCGATGTCCGGCATCATGACGTCGCAGAGGATGACGTCGGGCTTGATGGCCTTGGCCTTGGCTATGCCCTCGCGGCCGTCGCCGGCTATCTGGACGTTAAAGCCCAGGTCCGTGAAATAATCGGACACCATCGTGCGGAATTCCACGTTATCGTCCACAATAAGCATCAGGCTCATTTAAAGCTCCCTAATCCCTGTTTCAGTAGAGTATATTGTAAATCCCGGCCGTTTTCAAGACGGGCTCGGCACCGCGGGCGGCGGGGCGGCCATCTCCTTGGAAATGGTGAAGATGAACTTGCTGCCCTTGCCCACTTCGGACTCCACCCAGATGTCGCCCTTGTGCAGCTGCACCGTCATCTGGCACATCGCCAGGCCCAGGCCGAAACCCTGGCTCTTATGTTCCTCCATCTGGGAGTATTTCTCGAAGATCTCCTTGCGCTTGTTCTCCGGGATGCCGGGGCCGGTGTCCTGCACCGCGAAGAAAACCTTCTGCGCGTCCTCCCAGGCGGACAGGGTGATAGTGCCGCCGCTGGGGGTGAACTTCAGGGAGTTGCCCATCAGGTTGGTGATGACGCGCTCGAGCAGGATGGGGTCCGCCGTGAACGCGATCCTGGAGGGAGGCGCGGAAAGCAGGAGCTTTATGCCCTTGGGGCCGGCCACCGGTTCGTGGTTCTCCTTGACCCGCGTGAGCAGGGCCTCGGCGTCCAGGGAATCCAGCTGCAGCGTCATGTTGCCGCGCTCCAGTTTGGTGGTGTTGAGGATGTCGTCTATCATGCCGCGCAGCCGGCGCGAGGAGTAGAGCATGCTCTGCAGGTACTTGTCGGTGGACGGGGACGCCGGGATCTTCTTCATCAACAGCTCGGTGTAGCCCTGCAGCGTGGAAAGGGGCGCGCGCATGTCGTGCGTGATCATGTGGAAGAAATCTTCCTTGGCCTTCTCTATCTCCTTCTCGCTCGTGATGTCGCGGATGATGATGACGCGGCCGGGGCGCTTGAGCGTAGCGAGCAGGAACTGGTTGGAGATGATCCGGAAGCTCTTGGTCACGGTACTGTTCTCGTTGACTATAGGGGCGTCCACCTCCGCCTTCAGGTACTTGTCCTTCAAGGCCAGCATTTCGGTGAGCGAGTTGAAGAAAGCCTCGTTCTTCACCGAGCGGGGCACGGCCACGTCGGCGGAGATCTTGGGGATACCCAGGAGCTTCAGGGCCGTATTATTGGAATAGATCAGCGAGCCGCGGTCGTCCACCAGGAGCACGCCGTCGGAAATGGTGTCTATGAGGGCCTGGGCCTTGCCCTTCTCTTCCACGATCTGGTTCAGCTGGAAGGCGCGGTAGGCCTGCAGCTCCAGCATGAGCCGGTTGAGGATGCCCACCAGGCTCTTGATCTCGGGCCAGCCCTCCTGCGGAATGACCGAATCCAGGTGCTGGGTCTTGAGGAACTGCTTGACGCCGCTGACCATGTTGTTGACGGGGCGGATGATGCGGTTGGAGATCAGGAAGACCACCAGCATCGTCACGCCGAAGATACCGACGGCCAGCAGGGAGAAGACCAGGATGGACTTGCGCTGCTTGCCGTACAGCTCCTCTTCCGACTGCACGGAGACGGCGGCCCAGTCCAGCTTGTCGATGGCCGCGTAGGCGCCGGCGTACTCCTCCTTGCTGAAGAGGAATTTCGCGATAGTGCCGGTGCGGCCGCCGCTGCGGAAGACTTTCCTGAGCAGGTCGGGCTCGTAGCCCATCCCTTTCATGTCCTGGCAGGGCAGGGGGCGGCCCTGTCCATCGGAGATGAACACGCGGCCGGTCCGGCCGGTGCGCTGCGAGTTTATTTTACCCAGCAGCTTGTCCAGCGTGAAATGGAAGACCACCACCCGCTCGTCCACCAGCGGGTAGGCGATGGGGAAATAGGCCTGGTCCTTGACGCACAGCACCTCGCCGGACGTCACTATCCCGGAGTCCTTGGCCTGCGCTATCAGCTTATCCTGGAAAAGGGCCAGGGACTTCGGCTCCTTCACCTTCTCGCTCTGCAGGAAGAACAGTTCTTTCCCGTCCTTGCCCACGAGGGACAGGGACATGATGTCGGAATTTATGCGCGCCGCCTGGTGGATCACCTCGGCCTCGGAGACCTTCTTGCCGCGCAGGGGGTTCTCGAACTCGTAGAGGAAGGCCAGGTTGCGGTTGGTATTGAGGAACCACTCGTCCACGTTGGCCGCGGACAGGCGCGACAGGCCCTGGTGCAGCTCGAAGTAGCTGGTCACCGAGGAATTATACTGGTAGATGTTCCAGCCCACCGTCAGCAAGAGCGGCAGCACCGCTATCGCCAGCAGGATCAGCAGGAACCTCGTAGTCAGTTTCATAGGCCGTTAGATCTCGTGCCTGACTATGTTTATCTCTATGCGCCGGTTCTTGGACCGCCCTTCGGGGGTGTCGTTGGTCTGTACCGGCTTGAACTCGCCGTAGCCCACGGCGGAAAGCTTTTCGGGCGCGACGCCTTCTTTTATGAAGAACTGCAGCACCGTGAAGGCCCGGGCGGAGGAGAGCTCCCAGTTGGAGCGGAAGCGGGTGCCGCGGCGGCCGAGCGGCCGGTTGTCGGTGTGTCCCTCTATCTGGATGGGGTTGGGCAGGTCCTTGAAGACCGCGGTGAGGCGGCGCAGGTGGGGGTAGGAGGACTCCTTCAGGATATCGCTGCCGGGGGCGAAAAGTATGGGGTCGGAGAAATTGATGCTGATCTTGTTGGCGGAGATCTCCACCTGGGCTATCTGCTGGATGCCGTGTTTGGAGAACAGCGTGCTGGCTATCTGGGTGTCTTTGCCGAAGGTCTCTTCCAGGGCCTTCGCCGAGAACTGGGTGGTTATGCTCTTGGAGCTGTAGAAAGCGAACAGGATCATGAAAAAGATCATGAGGTAGCTCATCATGTCGCCGTAGGTGATGGCCCACAGGGCGCCGCGGTTAAGCTCGTTCTCCAGTTCGTCTTCGCGTTCGTAGAAGCGCATAAATCGTTCGTTAAGCCCTCGCCGCGGGGCCGGAGGGTTTGGAGCCCTCGAGCAGCTGGTAGCCGCGCAGGTGCATGTCCACCAGGTGGGGGGTCTTGCCGCTCATGATGTCTATGACGCCTTCCAGGATGAGCTGCAGCACCAGGGTCTCCTCCACGGCGCGCAGGCGGACTTTGTTGGCCACCGGCACGAAGATGAGGTTGGAGAGCGCGATACCGAAGAAAGCCGAACTGATGGCCACGGCCATGGAACGGCCGATCATGGTGGGGTCGGAAATATTGCTCAGGGTCTGGATGATGCCGAAGAGGGTACCGATCAGGCCGAACATAGGGGAGAGCACGCCGGCCGTACGGTAGAAGTTGGAATCCTCCTGGATGTCCAGGCGGCGGCGGCGGATCTCCTCTTCCAGGATGGCCCGGGTCTCGCGGGACTCGGCACTGATCATGGCCACGCCGACGGCGCGCTTGAGGAAACCGCCGGCGAAAGCCGGGTCGGTATTGGAGAGGGCCATGATGCCGCCCTGCTTCTGGGCGGTCTCGGCCATGCTCACCAGCATGCGCACCGCCGCGTCCACGGAGGGGGTCTTGGGATTGCCGAAGATATCGAAGAAGGCCTTGAGCCCGGTCACGAACCGGCGGAAAGAGGTGTTGATGACGGTCGCGGCCAGGGTGCCGCCCAGCACGATGATAATGCCGTGGAGGTCCATGAGCTTGTCGGCGATGCCCGAGGAAAAAATACCCCAGCCCATTACGGCCCCGCCCAGCAGGAAGCCCACGATCGTCATCATATCCATAGTTCAGTTCTCCAGAAAACCGGATTCACGCCTTGTTTATTGTAGCGTAAGCATGTTACCGAAATTTTACGTATATATATTATAAAATTGCGCGCCGTTTTGGGTTTTTGATAACATTATATTGCCTGGCGGCATTCAAAAGGCCGCTATCGGATTTTTTCGCCAAAACAGGAGCTCTCAAATGGATTACCTACTGACCGAGCAGCAGACCATGATCCGCGACCTGGCCCGCAAGATAGCCCAGGAGAAGATAAAGCCGGTATCGGCCCAGTACGACGAAAGCGAGGAGTTCGCCTGGCCCATTATGAAGGTCCTAGCCGAAAGCGACCTGTTCGGCGTCTACATCCCCGAGGCCTACGGCGGCCTGGGCGGCGGCATCATGGACATGTGCCTGGTGACCGAGGAACTGTCCCGCGCCTGCGGCGGCATCGCCCTGGGCTACGCCGGCACGGGCCTGGGCACGCTGCCGATCCTGCTGCACGGCTCGGAAGAGCAGAAGAAGAAATACCTGCCCGACATAGCCAAGGGCAAGCGCCTGGCCGCTTTCTGCCTCACCGAGGCCGAAGCCGGCTCCGACGCCGCCAACATGAAGACCACCGCCCGCAAGGAGGGCGACAAGTACATCCTCAACGGCACCAAGCAGTGGATCACCAACGCCGGCGAGGCCGAGATCTACACCGTAATAGCCCTCACCGACAAGAGCAAAGGCGTGCGCGGCGCCAGCGCCTTCATAGTGGAGAAAGGCACGAAGGGCATGGAGTTCGGCAAGAAAGAGAAGAAGATGGGCATCCGCGCCAGCGCCACACGCGAAGTGATCTTCACTGACTGCGAAGTTCCGGCCGCGAACCTCATCTCCCGCGAAGGCATGGGCTTCATAGTGGCCCTCAAAACGCTCGACACCTCCCGCCCCGGCGTGGCGGCGCAGGCCGTGGGCATAGCCCAGGGAGCCCTGGACCACGCTGTGGACTACTCCCGCACCCGCGTGCAGTTCGGCCAGCCTATTTCAAGCTTCCAGGCCGTGCAGCACATGCTCGCCGACATGGGCACCCAGGTGGAGGCCGCCCGGGCGCTGGCCTACTCGGTGGCCCGCATGGTGGACGCCGGCGTAAAGTCGGTCTCCAAAGAATCGGCCATGGCCAAGCTCTTCGCCAGCGACGTGGCCATGAAGGTGGCCGTGGACGCCGTGCAGATCCTGGGCGGCTACGGCTACATGCGCGACTACCCGGTGGAGAAGTACATGCGCGACGCCAAGATCACCCAGATCTACGAAGGCACCAACCAGATCCAGCGCAACGTCATCGCCGCCCACATGATCAAGGAGACGCTGAAGAAGTAATGAACATAATCGTCTGCATCAAACAGGTACCCAACACCACCGACGTCAGGATAGACCCGGTCACCAACACCCTCATCCGCGACGGCGTGGAGAGCGTCATCAACCCCTTCGACGCCTACGCCATCGAGGAAGCCGTGCGCCTTAAAGAGCGCTGCGGCGGCAAGGTCACCGTAGTCACCATGGGCCCGCCCCAGGCGGAGAACGTCCTAAAAGAGGCCATCGGCCTCGGCTGCGACGAGGCCGTGCTGGTAAGCGACCGCAAGTTCGCCGGCTCCGACACCTGGGCTACCTCCTACACCCTCGCCTGCGCCATCGAGAAGCTGGAAGGCTACGACGTGATCCTCTGCGGCAAGCAGGCTTCCGACGGCGACACCGCCCAGGTAGGCCCCGGCATCTCCACCCACCTGGATATCCCGCAGGTCACCTACGTCAAGAAGATCTCCGAGATAAACGACAAAGCCGCAAAAGTGGAGCGCATGACCGAAGAGGGCTATGACGTGGTCGAAGTCCCGCTGCCGTGCCTGTTCACGGTAGTAAAGGAGATCAACACCCCGCGCATGCCGTCGCTCAAGGGCATGATGCGCGCCAAGTCGGCCAAGATCGCCAAGTGGACCGCCGCCGACCTGGAAGCCGACCCGGCCGCCCTCGGCCTGGACGGCTCGCCCACGCGCGTAGTTAAAATTTTCACCCCCGAAGCCCGCAAGGGGGGAGAGATGATCTCCGGCACCTGCGACGAGGTGGCCAAAGAACTCGTGGAACTCCTCAAAGGGGAGGTCGTGTAATGGCCTCCATCAAAGTACATCTCGAGAAATGCACCGGCTGCACGCTCTGCGTGAAGGCCTGCGCCTTCGGCGCCATCCACATGGCAGACCGCAAGGCCGTCATCGACATGGCCAAGTGCACCCTCTGCGGCGCCTGCGTGGCCGCCTGCAAATTCTCAGCCATAGAGCTGGAGAAAGCCGCCGGCCCCAAGAAGGACCTGACTCCCTACAAGGACGTCTGGGTCTTCTGCGAACAGAAAAAGGGCGTCATCCAGTCCATTTCCTACGAACTGCTCGGCGAAGGCCGCAAGCTCGCCGACAAACTGGGCGTGAAACTCTGCGCCGTCCTGCTGGGCCATAATATGAAGGAAGCGGCCGCAAAACTGGGCGAGCGCGGCGCCGACAAGGTTTACCTCGCGGACCACCCGGCCCTGAAAGCTTACCAGGACGATCCCTATACGGCCGTTCTCGTGAACCTGGTGGAAGAATACAAGCCGGAGGCCATCCTCTGCGGAGCCACCGTGATAGGCCGCAGCCTCATCTCGCGCGTGGCCATTAAGACCAACGCGGGCCTCACGGCCGACTGCACCGGGCTCGACGTGGACGTCAAAGAACGCCTGCTCCTGCAGACCCGCCCCGCCTTCGGCGGCAACATCATGGCCACCATCATAGCCCCCAACCACCGGCCGCAGATGGCCACCGTGCGCCACAAGGTCATGAAGGAAGCCGAGCTGCAGCCCGGCCGCCTCGCCGAGGTCGTCACAAAATCCTACCCGGAGGAGACCTACGCCTCCCGCACCAGACTGCTGGACATGGTAGAGGAACTCTCCGCCACCATGAACATCTCCGAAGCCGACATCATCGTGGCCGGCGGCCGCGGCATGGGCAGCAAGGAGAATTTCGCCCAGCTCGAAGAACTCGCAAAGGTCCTGGGCGGCGCCGTCGGCGCCAGCCGCAGCGCCGTGGACGCCGACTGGATCCCCTACTCCCACCAGGTGGGCCAGACCGGAAAGACCGTAGTCCCCAAGCTCTATATCGCCTGCGGCATCTCCGGCCAGATCCAGCACCTCATCGGCATGCAGTCCTCGAAGACCATCGTAGCCGTCAACAAGGACCCCGACGCGCCCATCTTCAAGGTGGCCACCTACGGCATCGTCGGCGACGTCAACGAAATAGTCCCCGCGCTCATCAAGGAATTCAAGCGCGCGCTTAACAAGTAGAGCCGCCCGGGAGGCGGACGGGTGCTTCCCCGGGCACCCGTTGGGGAAGGGGGGCCCCGCCATAATTTCCCCAGGCGGGGGGGAACCGCGCAACGGTCCCCTGCAGTCCTGGCGAGCGGAGCAGAGCCCCGGATGCCGACCAATAACACTATGACCGAATCAATTAAGCCTTTAAAGACCATGACGGAGTGGAAACTCCTCGAGGTCCACCACGAAAAGATCGCCCGGCGCCCGCTGCGCGACTTCTTCGCCGCCGACCCCGAACGCGGCGAAAAGCTGGCCATAGAGGCCGCCGGCGTCTACTTCGACTATTCCAAACACCGCGTCAGCGAAGAGACCATCAAGCTGCTCGCCGACCTCGCCGAAGCCTCCGGCCTGCGCGAGAAAATAGAAGCCATGTTCACCGGCGAGAAGATCAACCTCACCGAAGGCCGCGCCGTGCTCCACACCGCCCTGCGCGCCCCCAAGAACGCCGCCGTAGTAGTGGACGGCGAGAACGTGGTCCCGCACGTCCACGCGGTATTGGAGCGGATGGCCGCCTTCGCCGACAAACTGCGCGCCGCGCAGTGGAAAGGCCACACCGGCAAGACCATAAAGAACATAGTCAACATCGGCATAGGCGGCTCAGACCTGGGCCCCGTCATGGCCTACGAAGCCCTCAAGAACTACAGCCCGCGCTGGCTGACCTTCCGCTTCGTCTCCAACGTGGACGGCACCGACTTCGCCGAAGCCGTGCAGGGCCTCGACCCCGAAGAGACGCTTTTCATAGTCGCGTCCAAGACCTTCACCACCCAGGAGACCATGGCCAACGCCGAAACGGCGCGGGACTGGGCCCTGAAGGCGCTCAAGGATAAGGCGGCCATAGCCAGGCATTTCGTCGCCGTCTCCACCAACGCCGCGAAAGTGGAGGACTTCGGCATAGACACCGCCAACATGTTCGGCTTCTGGGACTGGGTCGGCGGGCGCTATTCCATGTGTTCGGCCATCGGGCTGTCCACCATGATAGCCATAGGCCCCGACAATTTCCGCCAGCTGCTCGCCGGCGCGCACGAGATGGACGAGCATTACCGCACGGCGCCGTTCGAGAGGAACATCCCGGCGCTGATGGGCCTGCTGGGCATCTGGTACAACAACTTCTTCGGCGCGCAGAGCGTCGCCGTGCTGCCTTACGAGCAGTACCTCAAGCGCTTCCCGGCCTACCTGCAGCAGCTGGCCATGGAGAGCAACGGCAAGCGCGTGACCCTGGACGGCAGGCCCGTGGATTACCAGACCAGCCAGATCTACTGGGGGGAACCCGGCACCAACGGCCAGCATTCCTTCTACCAGCTGATCCACCAGGGCACCAAGCTCATTCCCTGCGACTTCATCGCTTTCTCCCGGCCGGCCCACAAGCTCGGCCGCCACCACGACCTGCTCATGGCCAACGTCTTCGCCCAGGCCGAGGCGCTGGCCTTCGGCAAGACCGCGGAAGAACTGAAGGCCGAGGGCGTGAAGGACTGGCTCATCCCGCACAAGACCTTCGAGGGCGACCGCCCCTCCACCACCATCCTGCTCGACGAGCTGACGCCCGCCGCCCTCGGCCGGCTGGTGGCGCTCTACGAGCACGCCGTCTTCACGCAGGGCATGATCTGGCAGATAGGCCCTTTCGACCAGTGGGGCGTGGAACTCGGCAAGGTCCTCGCCGGGCGCATCGTCCCTGAACTGGAAGCGAAAACCGAGCCGGACCTGAAACACGACTCCTCCACCAACGCCCTCATCCGGCGCTACCGCGAGCGCCGCTGACGCGCGCAAACGGCCATCCCGCCGCACGACTGATCGAAATCCGGCCGCAATTGACTTGCCCGCACCTTTAATGTACCCTTAAACCAGGGGGAGGTGCCGTCGCGCGGCCCGGGCGGTTATTTTCAGGCCATTTCTGTTTTCTCACTGAGCAGGATCTTTCGTGCTCAATTCACGCCTTACCGGACAAGCCGCCCGCCAGCAACCACCATATTATGAAGGATAATGATAAGAAAGAACACCTCGGAACGGACAGCTCCGGAGGCAGTGAAAGTTCCAAGCCAAAAAGCGGGGAGTTGCGTGAGTCGGAACTTCGCTACCGGCGCCTCTTTGAGGCCGCTCAGGACGGGATACTTATCCTGGACGCGGAGACCGGCACCATCTCTGACGCGAACCCGTTCATCATCGACCTGCTGGGTTTCTCCCACGAGCAACTGGCCGGCAAAAGGCTCTGGGAGATTGGCGCGTTCAGGGATATCTTCGCCAGCCAGGAAAAATTCAAGGAGCTGCAGTCCCTGGGTTATGTGCGCTACGAGGGGCTGCCCTTGATCGCCGCCGACGGCCGCAAGCTCTTCGTAGAGTTCGTGAGCAACGTCTACGAGGTGGAGGGAGCCAAGGTCATCCAGTGCAATATCCGGGACAACACGGCCAGAAGAGAAGCGGAACTGGAAAAAGACAGGCTGAACGAAAAAATCATCGAGAAAAATGAGGAAATAGAGAGTTTCCTTTACGTCACCACGCACGACCTGCGCACCCCGCTGGTAAACATTCAGGGCTTCAGCAGGAACCTCGCCAAAGACCTGAAGAAACTGTACACCCTGCTGTCAAAAGCGGACCTCCCCGAGGGGATAAAAGAGCGGGTGCGGACGCTCCTGACCGACGATCTGCCGGAATCGATGGGCTTCATAACCGGCGGAGTCCTGAAAATGAACATGATGATAGGGGCGCTACTCAAGATAGCCCGCCTCGGCCGGATAGCTCCGACTTCCGCCTCTGTAGATATGGACGCGGTACTGAAAGACGTGCTGGGAACTTTCGCCTACCAGTTGGAGAAGATCGGCGGCGTGGTGAATATCCTGGATCTGCCCCGATGCAGCTCCGATACGGAAGTAGTCTCCCAGGTCTTCGCGCTCCTCATAGACAACGCCATAAAATACAGGAAGAAGGGGCGCAGGCTGGAAATTACGATAGAGGGGAAAGTAACGGAGGATGGGCTGGTACGCTATATGGTTTCCGACAACGGGTTGGGGATCGAGGACGCGGAGCTGGAGAAGATCTGGCAGGTCTTCTACAGCGGCCACACAGCCGATCCGGGAGTAGAGCACGGAGAGGGGATAGGCCTGACTATCGCCAAGCGCATGGTGGAAAGGAACGGCGGAAGGATCCGGGTCGAGTCAAAAGAAGGCGTGGGCACAAAATTTATAATAGACCTGCCAGCGCGGAAATGACATGAGATCAGACTCACTGGCCACCATATTAATAGCGGAAGACAACGACGGGCACTCCCGACTTCTGCAGCGAGGGTTAAAGGACGCGGGGGCGCAGAACCCTGTGATCCGCTTCAGGGACGGGGTTGAGGCCTGGGACTTCATCTCGGGCAAAAGCGAGCCTTGCCTGGACCCAGCCAAGAGATACCTGTTATTCCTTGATATCCGCATGCCCAATATGGACGGCATCGAAGTATTGCGCCGATTAAAGGCAGACCGGCGTTTCAGACACATCCCGGTGATCATGCTCACCACCAGCGACGACCCCGAAGAGTTGAGGCGCTGCCGCGAACTGGGGTGTGATAAATTCTCCATTAAACCCATAGCGGTGGAAGAATTTGCACAGATATTCGGCCTGCCTCTGGGGCCAGGCAGTGAAATTTCCCCGGCCGCGGCAGCAGAGAATAAAGACAGCGCCCCCGCCTGAGACCAAAGCGCCGCCCCAAAACGATAAAAAAGCCCGGGCTTTCCCGGGCTCTTTTATCTTATTCGGGAAGTTTACGGCAGCTTGACTATGCCGTTCTTCTGGCGCACTTCCACGTCCTTGATGGCGCGTTTGATGAGGAACTCGGCGCTCGCGCGCAGCTCGCCCTCGGTGAGCTTCTTGCGGGCGATACCCTGCTCCATGGCCTTCATGCCCACCGCCACGGCCTCGTCGATATAAACCTCGGGCTCGTCCATGTGGGGGAGCAGGTAATCCTCGCTCATCTTGCCCTTCTTGACGACATAGTTGGCCAGCGCCTCGGCGGCGGCCACGCACATCTCGTCGGTGATGGTCTTGGCCTGCACGTCCAGGGCGCCGCGGAAGATGCCGGGGAAACCCAGGGAATTGTTCACCTGGTTGGGGAAGTCCGAGCGGCCGGTGCCCACCACTTTCGCGCCGGCCTCTTTGGCGTCCCAGGGCCACATCTCGGGGATGGGGTTGGCGGTCAGGAAGCAGATGGCGTCCTTGGCCATGGTGGCGACCCATTCCTTCTTGATGATGTCGGGGCCGGGGGTGGAGGCGGCGCTCAGCACGTCGGCGCCCTTCAGCGCGTCCTCGAGCTTGCCCACTATCTGCTTGCCGTTGGTGATCTGGCACATATGCCATTTCTCCCGGTGGTTCTGCAGGTCCGTGCGGCCCTTGTGCAGGGTGCCCTTGGAATCCACGTAAACCAGGTTCTCGGGCTTGGCGCCGTAGTGCATATAGAGCGTGCCGATGCGGATATTGGCCGCGCCCGCGCCGAAGAGAACTATCTTCACGTCCTTGATGTCCTTTTTCACTATCTTCAGAGCGTTAATGAGGCCCGCGAGGCAGACCGTGGCCGTGCCCTGCTGGTCGTCGTGCCAGACCGGGATGGTCATGGTGCGGCGCAGCTCGTCGAGGATGTCGAAGCACTTGGGCTGGGCGATATCTTCGAGGTTGATGCCGCCGAAGGAGGGGGCGAGGTACTGCACGGTCTTTATTATTTCCTGCGGGTCCTTGGTGTTGAGGCAGATGGGGAAGGCGTCCACGCCGCCGAGGTACTTGAAGATGAGGCCCTTGCCCTCCATGACGGGCAGGCCGGCCTCCGGGCCGATGTCGCCCAGGCCCAGCACGCGGGTGCCGTCCGAGACCACGGCCACCATGTTGCCCTTGTTGGTATGCTCATAAACCTGCTCCGGGCGGGCCTGGATGTCCTTGCAGACCGCGGCCACCCCGGGGGTGTACCAGATGGCGAAATCGTTGATGTCGCGGATGCAGCATTTGGGGGAGACTTCCACCTTGCCCTTGTAGAAAGGGTGCAGTTTCATCGCGTCTTCGGCCGGTTTATTGGCCTTTTTCAGCAGTTCTTCCTTGGAAACTTTCACGTTTGACATTTGAGACCCCTTTGACCCGAAAATCGCCGGACTTCATTGAGAATTGTAGTAAACAAAATTTGTCTTTACAATAACTTTTTGGTATACTTTTTTCTGTTCACCCGAAGGCTTTACGCCCCCGGTGATGAAACCTGCCCGCCATGGATTTTACGGCACCGTAGCTCAGGGGTTAGAGCGGGCGTTTCATAAGCGCTAGGTCGGAGGTTCGAGACCTCCCGGTGCCACTAATTTAAGACGCAGGCCCTGTCCCGCAAGACAGCAGTGCAGCAGCGGGACGGGGTTTTGTTTAAACGGGGGACGCATGACAGAGACTTATCTCACCAAAGACGGCTTTGAAAAGCTCCAGGCGGAGCTTGCCGAGCTGAAAAAGCAGAAAAACGACCTTTCCGTGGAGATCAACGACGCCCGCGAGCAGGGCGATTTGAAAGAGAACGCAGGCTACATCTACGGCAAGCAGAAGCAGAACGTCCTGATGAACCGCATCAGCGAGCTGGAGCTGCGCCTGCGCTCGGCCAAGATCGTGGACAACCTGGCCGTCAACAAGGACCAGATCAGCCTCGGCGCCACCGTCACCATGAAGGACAGGAACACGGGCAACACCCTGACCTACACCCTCTCCAGCGCGGACGAGGCGAACCCCTCCGAAGGCCGCATCTCGGTAAGCTCCCCGCTCGCCCAGGGCCTGCTCGGCGCCTCCACCGGCGCCTCCGTCAAGGTGACGCTGCCCAGCGGGGAAAAGCACCTGGACATCCTCAAGGTTGAGTACAAGTAAGTCTTTTTTGTTATAATTTTCCTGCACGCTGTTCGCGAATGTAAAGCGGCAAGAGGGTTAGGAGATTCTCATGGCATTCTGGGGAAACAAGCAGGAAGGGGAGAGCGCCCAGCCCGGGCAGCAGGCCCCCACGCAGGTTACCGGCACGCTCGAGGACGGCTATAACGACATCGTAAAATCCAAGGGCCGCGCCCCCGGCATAGACCTCGCCATAAAGCTCAGCGACCTCATCCTCGAACACGCCGTGCACGAACGCGCCAGCGACGTTCACATAGAGTCCCAGGGCGCCAACCTGCGGGTCCGCTTCCGCGTGGACGGCATCCTGCAGGACATGCTCAATTCCCCCAAGAACGCGGATATCCCGCTCACCCAGCGCATCCGCGTGCTGGCGGGCTTCGACCCCGAACCCCCGACGTCCTTCCGCAACGAGGAAGGCCGCTTCCAGAAGATGCTCTCCGGCCGCGCGATCCAGGTGCGCGTGTCCTCCTTCCCTACCGTCAACGGCGAGAAGCTGGTGCTGCGCGTGCTGGACCGCCAGCAGCTCGGCCTCGACATAGACCAGGTCGGCCTGGACCAGGACGCCCTGACCATCATAAAGAAGCTCATCCGCAACCCTTACGGCATTTTCTTCATCACCGGCTCCACCGGCTCCGGCAAGACCACGTCGCTCTACGCGATGCTCAAGAACATCAATACCCCGATGATCAACATCATCACGCTGGAAGACCCCGTCGAATACCGCCTGGAGGGCATCAACCAGGCCCAGATCAGCGCCAAGACCGGCTTCACCTGGTCCGAAGGCCTGCGCACCATCCTGCGCCAGGACCCCGACGTCATCATGGTGGGCGAGATCCGCGACTACGACACCGCCGAGATCAGCCTGCGCTCGGCCCTCACCGGCCACCTGCTGTTCACCACCATCCACACCATCAACGCCCCCAGCATCATCGAGCGCCTCTTCGAGATGGGCGTGCCGCCGTTCCTCATCGGCTCCTCCATGCTGGGCGCCATGAGCCAGCGGCTCGTGCGCAAGGTCTGCCCCAAGTGCTGCCAGGGCGCCGCCGCGCCGTCGGAACCCGTGGTCAACGAATTCATAAAGAACATGGACCCCGAGGAAGGGAAAGTGGTGAAGGACCTCATCCTCGCCCCGGGCGCCAACTACAAGGTGGAGAAAGGCTGCCCCGAATGCCGCAGCACCGGCTACATGGGTCGAACCGGCATTTTCGAACTGATGCTCATGAACGAGGAGATCCGCAAACACATCCTCGACCACGCCCCCACCGACGTGATCAAGCGCACGGCCATCAAGAGCGGCAAGATGCGCACGCTGCTCATGGACGGCATCATGAAGGCCCGCACCGGCGTCACCACCCTCTCCGAGATCATCCGCGTCACCGCGACGATGGTGTGAGGTTCCGGCCTTACGCGGACGGTGGGACATCAAAAACAGCGTCGCGCACACCGTGCGCGCGCTTCCGGCTCTCGGCCTCGGCGCTTACGTAAGCCTCGGCCTCCGAGGCGGTTTTGCTGCCCACCGTCCGCGTAAGACCTCCACGGGATCAATGAAGACGATAATCATAAAATTCGGCGGCAGTTCCCTCTCCAACCCGGGGCGGATACGCCGCGCCGCCGCCATGGTGCTGCAGGAGCGCCGCCGGGGCCTGCGCCCGGTGGCCGTGGTTTCGGCCCCCGCCGATTCCACCGACGACCTGCTCAAACTGGCCGCGCTTGCCGGGGGGGAAAAGCGCTCCGCGCGCGAGACCGACGCCCTGCTGGCCGCCGGGGAACAGTTCAGCGCGGCCCTGATGGCCATGGCGCTGGAGGCCGAAGGCGCCCGGGCCGTTTCCCTGACCGGCGCGCAGGCGGGCATCCGCACAAACTCCTCTTTCGGCGCGGCCGAGGTGCTGCGGGCCGACGTCCGCCGCCTGCGCCGCGAACTGGCCGCGGGCCGCATCCCGGTGGTGGCCGGCTTCCAGGGCGTTTCGGCGGCCGGTGATACCACCACTTTGGGCCGGGGCGGTTCTGACCTGACGGCGGTGGTGCTGGCCGGGGCCCTGCGCTCGGAGCTCTGCGAATTCAGGACCGACGTTAAGGGCGTCTATACCGCCCATCCCGCCATAGTTCCGGACGCCCGCAAACTAGAACAGATCTCCTACGCCGGGCTCATCGCCCTGGCCGAGCTGGGCGCGGAGGTGCGCCAGCTCCGGGCCGTTAAATACGCCGCCAAGCGCGGCATCCGGCTGCACCTGCGGTCTTCTTTCCACGACGAGCCCGGCACGCTGGTGACCGCCGGCGCGCCGGCCGGCCCGTCCTGTCTTTCCCTGAAGCGAGCCGGAGGGAACGCCCTGGTCTCGCTCGTAGGTTCGGGGCTTTCCCGCGAACTTCAGGCCGAAGCCCTGGCCGCCGCCAAAGCCGCCGGCCTGCGCGCAAGCGCGGCCGGCCGCGGAGCCCGGTACCTGACCCTTAAGACACCGGCCGGCAGCGGGGAAAGCCTCCTGCGCGCCCTGCATGAACTTTTCTTTTCCGGACAAGGCGCTCATCATTGACTTTCCCCGGGGGAAAGGATTAGAATTCAGATAATGGCAAACATAATACGCGCTATTTTCGCTCTGTTCTGGGTGGCGGCGGTCTCCTTCATAGGCTACCTCGCCTTCATCATGGTACAGACCGAGACCGACCCGCAGATGCTCTGGGGCTGGCTGGTAATGTGCGCCTTCACTTTCGTTTCGGCCACTTTCCTCGCCTATAACATAGTCTTCGGCCACCACCACAAGGCCGACGTCCCGCACCACCACTCGCACCTGCAGAACTCCTGATGACCGCGGACCTGCTGATAAAAGGGGGGACCGTGGTCTCCGGACGCGGCTGCGCGCGCCGGGACGTTTTCGTCTCCGGCGGAAAGATCTCGGACGTGAGGACACCCGCCGCCGGCTCCTCCGCCCGCCGGGTCATAGACGCCCGCGGCCTGCTGGTGCTGCCCGGGATCATAGACGCGCACTCTCATTTCCGCCTGAAACTGGGGCCCGGCAAGTACACCTCCGACGACTTCACCTCAGGCTCCGCGGCGGCGGTCTGCGGCGGCGTCACCACCTTCCTGGATTATACCGGCCAGGGCCCCGGTGAAAGCCCGGCGGACGGCCTGAAAGCCCGGATAGCGGAAGCTTCCGGCCGCTGCTACGCGGATTTCTCATTCCACTGCATGCTGACCGGCTGGAGCCGGATGCGCTCGCCCGAAGCGGCCATGGCGGCCGCGGTACGGGCCGGCGCCACCACCTTCAAGATGTTCACGGCCTACGGGGCCCGCGGCCTGATGGCGGCCGACCAGGACCTGCGCGAAGCTTTCGCCGCCGCCCGCCGCCTTGGGGCGCTGATCTGCGTGCACGCCGAGAACGGCCCGGCCATAGACTTCCTCGCCGATATTTTAGCCCCAGCCGCCGGCATAATGGCCCTGCCCCTCTCCCGCCCGCCTTTCACCGAGACGCAGGCGGTAGGCCGGACGGCCCAATTGGCCGCCGAGGCGGGCGCCCCGGTCTACTTCGTGCACCTCTCGGCGGCCGGCTCTGCGGCGCTGGTGGGCGCGGCTCGCGCCGCCGGGGCCAAAGTGCTGGGCGAGACCTGCCCCCAGTACCTGGCGCTCGACGAGAGCCTTTTCAAAAAGCGCCGCGGGCACCTGTATTCCTGCTGCCCGCCGATACGCGCCAAAGAGGACAACAGGGAACTCTGGAAGGCGCTCGCCAAGGGGCGGCTGCAGGTGATCGCCACGGACAATTGCACCTTTACCGGCGCCCAGAAGGACGGCTGGAAAGGCGACGTGCGCCGGCTGCCCATGGGCCTGCCCGGCTCGCAGACCCTGCTGGCCGCGGCCTATACTTACGGGGTCAAGGCCGGGAAACTGACGCTGCCAGGGCTGGTCAGGGCGCTCTGCGAGAACCCGGCCAGGATCATGGGCCTCTCCTCCAAGGGCTTCATAAAGGCAGGCTTCGACGGAGATTTCGCGCTGCTGGACCCCTCGTGCGCGGTGAAGGCGGACTGGCGCAGGTTCCAGCACAAGACAGATTACTCGCCGTGGCAGGGCAGGGAACTTTACGGCTTTCCCAGGTACACCGTGCTCAGGGGCGAGGTCATAGCCCAGGCGGGCGAGCTCACCGCTCCCCGCAAGCGCGGCGGCCGCTTCCTGCGGCGCGCCCTCCCTGAAATAATTTAATTGGGGTCAGGTCTTGATTTTTAGCATCCTGTGCATCTTAACAGGTGGGAATCAGGCAGATGCTAAAAATCAAGACCTGACCCCGAAATACCGCCTGGCGGCGGCTATGTCCGAGCGGATATGGCCGACCAGGGCCTCTTTCGACGAGAACTTGCGCTCGGGCCTGAGATGCCGGAGGAAAGTCACCGTCAGTTCCTTTCCGTAGATCATCCGCGAAAAATCCAGCAGGTGCGCTTCCAGTATCAGGCGGCCGCCCAGGGTGTTCACCGTGGGCCGGCGGCCCACGCTGAGCACGGCGTCGAACGAGTCGTGCCCCACCTTTACCCGCGCGGCGAAGATGCCCGGCGGCAGGATCTTGGCCGGGTGCGCGCCTATGTTGGCGGTAGGAAAGCCCAGCTTGCGCCCCAGGCCGGCGCCCTTGATGACCGGGCCGCTCACGCTGTAGTCCCAGCCCAGGCATTTATTGGCCTCTTCCACCCTGCCCTCGCGCAAGTGGGCGCGGATGAGGCTGGAGGAGATCCTGTGGCCGCCCCTGGTGGCAAAAGGCACGGCCTTAAAGGCTATACCGGACTCCCGGCTGGCGGCCCGCAGGAACGCCAGATGGCCCTCCCGGCCCCGCCCGACGGCGAAATCCGGCCCCACGCAGAGCCCGGCAGCGCGGAAGCGCTCCAGCACCACCCGCGAGAAGAAGTCTGCGGCCGGCATGTCGGCCACGGTTCTATTGAAGACCAGCGGGGATATCTCGTCGGGGCGCAGGGCCGCCATCAACGCGTCGCGTTCCTCGGGGAGGGTTATGAGGCAGTTCTCCAGCTCTCCGGAGAAGAAGAATTTTGGGGGAAAGGGGAAATAGACCACCTGGCTCCTCAGGCCGCGCCGCAGGGCTTCGCGCACGGCGGTCTTTATAAGCTTTTGGTGGCCCCGGTGGACCCCGTCGTAAGTACCGATAGCCAGGAAATTAAGCATGGCCCGCCTCCGGCACCGGGCGCAGGGCCGCGGCGGCCTGCTCCGGCGTCATAGCCGCCAGGGCCGCGGCGGTAACGGCGCCCTCCACGCTCCACCGGCCTATGGAAAGGCGGCGCAGGGCAGTGAGGTGCGCCCGGGACCCCAGGAAGCGGCCCATTTCGCAGGCGATGGACCGCACGTAAGTGCCGCCGGAACATTCCAGTTTGAAATCCAGTTCCGGCGGCCGGGGCGTCCAGGAAAGCCAGCGCACCTCGGCTTCCCTCTTTACCTCCGGCATTACCGCGTTCTTGCGGGCCAGCTTGTACATGGGTTTGCCCTGCAGGCGCACGGCGGAATAGGCGGGGACCGTCTGGATGATCCTGCCGCTGAAGGCCTTGACGGCCGCCGCGAGCGAAGTCTCGTCGAGAGGCGGGGGAAGGGCTTCGGCCACCACCTTGCCTTCCGCGTCCCAGGTATCCGTTTCGCTGCCGAAAAGTATGGTGCCGCCGTAAACCTTGGCCGACCCCTGCAGGGCTGACTGGGAGGAAGTGGCCGTCCCTACCAGCAGGATCAGGAGGCCCGTGGCCATGGGGTCCAGCGTACCGCTGTGGCCGATACGGCGCATTGAAAGTTTGCGGCGCAGCAGGTCGACCGCGTCGTGGGAGGTGATGCCTTTTGGCTTGTCGAAGAGGAAAAGACCCGCGGGAGGGGCCGGGGGCTGGTTCATGGCTATCCCAGCAGGCGGGTGAGTACCGAGAGCACTTTCTCGCGGATCTGGGGCAGGGGCCCGCGCATGCGGCAGCCGGAGGCGTTGCGGTGGCCGCCGCCGCCGAAGGCCTTGGCCACGGCGCTGACGTCCAGGTGGCCGCGGGAGCGGAAGGTGACGCTGACGCGGTCCTCCTCCTCGCGGAACATCACCGCGGTTTTTACTCCGGGAGGCATCATGCCGAAATTGATCACGTTCTCGCTATGCTCGGAACGCGCCTCGAATTCCTTGAAATCCGAGGCCTTCAGCGTCAGGACGGCCAGTTTCCCGCCGGCCTTGAGCTCCAGGCTCTCCAGGGCGCGGCCCAGGATCTTGAGCGACTCGCAGGCTTTGGTGGCGTAAAGCAGGTCGTTGATTCGGGAGAACTTGAAGCCGGTCTCCAGCAGGCGCGACGCTATTTCCAGCGTCCTGGGGGTGGTGGCGGGGAAATGGAACCGGCCGGTATCCGTCACGATGGCGGTGTAGAGGCAGGTGGCCTCGCGGCGGGTCATGTTGACGTTCATGTTGTAGAACAGGCGGTAAACGATCTCGGCGGTGGAGGAGGAATGCGGCTCCACTATGTTGATGTCGCCGTAGAACTCCGAGGTCTTGTGATGGTCGATATTCACCACCTTGCCGCAGCGCCTGAGCACGGGCTCCAGCGCGCCGCCGCGGGCCGGGGTGGAACACTCCAGCAGGATGGCGGCGTCGAACTTGCCCTTGGGCACCCTTGAATGGATGGTGTTGGCGTGAGGCAGGAACCGCAGGTTCTCCGGCACGGGGTCCTGGGAGAACAGGCGCACCTTCTTGCCGAGGCGTTTGAGCACGGAACCGATGGCCAGCATGGACCCGATAGTGTCGCCGTCGGGATTCAGGTGCCCGGCCAGGAAGAAACTATCGGCTCCGGTTATGAGGTCTTCAAGGCGTTTGAACTCAGTCTCGAGGTCCAGGGTTCTCATCATTTTTGTCATTCTCGGCGCGGATCTTGCTGAAGATGCCCTCTATGTGCGACGCCTGCTCCGGGGTCTGGTCGTACTTGAACTGCAGCTCAGGCACGATCTTGAGCCGCAGGCGCTTGAACAGCAGCGAGCGCAGGTCCCAGGCGTTGGCGCTGAGCAGCAGCGCCTTGCGGCGGCGGTCCTCGTCCGTCCCGAGCACGGAATAATAGACGTAGAGGACCTTGCCGTCGCTGGTGAGGTTCGCTCCGGTGAGGGTCAGCAGGCCGTGCGCGTTGATGCCGTTGACCTTGCGCAGGGCGTCGCTGATCTCCTGGAGGAAGAGCTCCTTAAGGCGCTCGTTGCGTTTAGAACCCATGGGCTAGGCGCCCGGCGCCGCGAGGCGCCGGATGCGTTCCTCCTTGGTGATGGCTTCCACTACGTCGCCCGCGCGGAAGTCCTTGAAGCCTTCGAGCAGAATGCCGCACTCCAGGCCCTTCTCCACTTCCTTGACGTCCTCTTTGAAGCGCTTGAGGCCGCTTATTTTGCCCGTGCCTACCGTCTCACCGGCGCGCATCAGGCGTATCTGCTGGTTGCGGACCAGCTTGCCCTCGCGCACCAGGGACCCGGCCACCCGGCCGGAGCTCAGGTCGAAGATCTGCTGGATCTCGGCGCGGCCCGTCACGGTCTCTATGATCTCCGGGGCCAGCAGGCCGCTCATGGCGGCGCGCACGTCCTCGAGGAGGTCGTAGATGATGGTGTATTCGCGTATTTCCACGTCGGCGGCCTTGGCCGCCTCGCGCACCTTGCTGTCGGCGTCCACGTGGAAGCCGAGGATGACGGCGGAGCTGGCCTTGGCCAGCAGCACGTCGGACTCGGTGATATTGCCGATGCCGGTATGCAGCATCTGGATGGCCACCTCGTTCGTGCTCATCTTCTCCAGCGAGTCCTTGATGGCCTGCTGCGAACCGAACACGTCGGTCTTGAGCACGACGTTGAGGTTCCTCAGCAGCTTCTGGTCCACCTGGGACTTGAGCGACAGCAGCGTCACGTGCTTCTGGTGGGAGAGGGCCTCCTCGCGGCGGTTAAGTTTGCGCTTGTCGGCCACGTGGCGGGCTTCCTTCTCGTTCTCGGCCACCTTCAGCACGTCGCCGGCGGTGGGGACTTCGCCGCTGATGCCCAGGATCTCCGCGGGCATGCTGGGCTTCAGTTCCTCTATCCGCTGGCCGTGGTCGTCGAGCATGGCGCGCACCTTGCCGTGCGCGGCGCCGACGGTGAACGGGTCGCCTATCTTTATGGTGCCGGTGACGTTGATGATGGTCGCCACGATACCTTTCTTGGGGTCCAGGCGGGACTCGATGACGATGCCCTGTCCGGGCTTGTCCGGATTGGCCTTCAGTTCCATCAGTTCGGCCTGGATGCTGACGATCTCGAGCAGCTTGTCGAGGTTCAGGCGCTTCTTGGCGGAGACTTCCACCATGGGCGTCTTGCCGCCCCAGTCTTCGGGCAGCAGACCGTGGTTGGACAGCTGCTGCTTGATCTGCTGGGTGTTGGCCGTCGGCAGGTCTATCTTGTTGATCGCCACGATGATCGGGGCGTCGGCGGCCTTGGCGTGGTTCATGGCTTCCAGGGTCTGCGGCATGACGCCGTCGACCGCGGAGACCACGAGCACCACGATGTCGGTGATCTTCACGCCGTGGGCGCGCATGGCGGTGAACGCCTCGTGGCCGGGGGTGTCGAGCACGGTGATGTTGCCGCGGGGGGTCTTCACCATGTAGGCGCCGATGTGCTGCGTGATCTGGCCGGCCTCGGAGTCCACCACGTTGGATTCGCGCAGGGCGTCCAGCAGGGTGGTTTTACCGTGGTCCACGTGGCCCATGATGGTGATGATGGGGTAGCGGGGCTTGAGGTTCTCGGGCTTCTCGTGCTCGATCTCCTCCTTGAGTTCTTCCTCGCCGTACATCGGGATCAGTTCCAGGTCGAACCCGTAGTCCGCGGCTATGAGCTGGGCGGCGTCCTGGTCCAGGCGCTGGTTGATGGTGGCAAAAACGCCCATCCCCATCAGTTTCTTGATGAAGTCGGTAGTTTTCACGCCCATCTTTTCCGCCAGCTCGCGGACGATGACGTTGGTCGAGACCTTCAGTTTGGGCAGCGCGGCCTTCTCGCCGTCGGCGCGGGCTTGGCGGCGGGCCTGGGGGGCTGGGGCTTGCCGGGGCCGTAAGCCGGGCGCACGGGGGTCTGCGGCTTGGGCAGCACGGGGCCGGGCCGCATGACGGGGGCCGAGGGCTTTATGAGCGGCGGTATTATGAGGCGCGGGGCCGGGCGGGGGGCCTGCGGCAGCACGGGCCGGGCACCCAGCGGCGGCATGCCCGGCTTTAGTCCGGGGACCGGCGGCTTGGCAGCCGGGGCCGGAGGCAAACCGGGCTTGGCCGGCGCGGCCGGGGCCGCGGCGGCGGGGGGCGGGGCGGCCGGCTTGGGCGGTTCCACCGGCTTGGGCTCTTCCTTCTGGCCCGACGGCCCGGCGGCGATGGTGCCTTCGGCCGTGGAATGGGAGAACATGAAGCGCTTGAGGTCGGGCTTCTTGGGCAGTTCCGGCTCGGGAGCGGGAGCCTCGGCTTCCGCCTTGGCTTTCTTGGGCTTGGCGGGAGCCTTGGCGGGCTTTTCGGCCTCGGGGGCGCCTTCCGCCGCCTCGGTCTTTTTCGCCTTGGGGGCGGCGGCTTTCTTGGCCGCGGGCTTCTTTTCCGCGGGCGCGGCGCCCTCTTCCTTCTTCTTGGGGGCGGCTTTCTTCTTCGGGGCCGCTTTGGCCTCGCCTTCGGGTTTAACCGCCGCGTCCTTCTTCTCTAAATCTTCATTTTCCTTCTTCTTGGCTGTCATTTTTCACCTCTTCGGTCGCGGGAGCTTCTTCCTGGGCGGCCTGCTGTCCATAGTTAGGGTTCTCTTCGAGGAATTTCTTGGCGCCGGCCAGTATCTTCTGGGCGGTCTTCTCGCCGATGCCTTCAAGGGAGCAGAGCTCCTCCTCGGTGAGGCCGGCGACGGTGCGGATGTCCAGGACGTTCATGGTGATGAGCGTCTCGGCCACCTTGGAACCGATGCCTTCGATCTTGAGCAGGTCCTGCATGGCCATATCGGTAGTGCGCTTGTTCTCTTCCTGGCGCTGGCCTTCGGACTTCACCTCTATCTCCCAGCCGGTCAGGCGGCTGGCGAGGCGGATGTTCTGGCCTTCGCGGCCGATGGCCATGGCGAGCTGGTCGTCGGGGACGATGACCTGCGCGCGCTTGCCTTCCTTGTCCAGCACCTTCACGGAGCTGACCGTGGCGGGGGAGAAGGACTTGGCGATCATCGTCAGGGTGTCCTCGATATAGGGGATCAGGTCGATCTTCTCGTTGGCGAGTTCGCTCATGATGACGCGGATGCGGGAACCGCGGATGCCCACGCAGGCGCCGACGGGGTCCACTTTAGGGGAATTGCTGCGGACCAGCACCTTGGCGCGGAAGCCGGGGTCCCGGACCACGTCCACTATCTCTATGACCTTCTCGGCGATCTCGGGCACTTCGGCTTCGAAGAGGGCCTTGAGGAAGTTGCCGGAAGCGCGGGACAGGACGATCTGCAGGCCTTTGTTCTCCTTGTCCACGCGGTGGATGATGGCGCGCACGCGCTGGTTGACGCTGTAATGTTCGCGGCGGATCTGCTCGGAGAAGGGCAGGATGGCCTCGGCCTTGCCGAGGTCCACAAAGATGTCGCGCCCGGCCACGTGGTGCACCAGGCCGGTGACGATCTCGCCTTCGCGGGGCTTGTACTCGTCGAAGATGCGGACCTTCTCGATCTCGCGGATCTTCTGGATGAGCACCTGCTTGGCGGTCTGGGCCGCGATGCGGGAGAAATCCTGGATCGGCACGGGGATGTGCACGTCGTCGCCGAGCTTGGCGCCGGGCACGTGCTTCTGGGCCTCTTCCACGGTGATCTCCAGTTCGGGGGTGACCACGGGGTCCGCCACCTTCTTGACCAGGAAGCCGGCCATTTCGCCGGTCTCGGGGTCTATGCCGGCCATGATCTGGGCGGTCTTGCCGAAGTATTTGCGCAGGGCGCTCACCAGCGAGTCCGTGATCGTCTTGAAGACGTCCTCGCGCTTTATGTTCTTCTCGCGCTCGAGCTGCTCCAGCGCCAGTAAAAGGTCCGATTTGTTCTTCTGTTCCTTGTTCGTCATGTTCCTTACCCCTGTATTATTTTTTCTTGAAGATCTCGTCGTCGGCCGGATGGAGCCGGGCCTCGTCGATGTCTTCCAGGCTGAATTTTAAGTCCCCGGTCAGCAGGAGCTGGCCGTTTTCAAAGCCGGAGATGTTCCCGTAATAGACGCGGGAGTTGTTCACCGGGCGCTTAAGCCTGACCTTCACCTGCTGGCCGGCGAAACGCTTGAAATCTTTTTCCTTCTTGAGCACGCGGTCCATCCCGGGGGAGCCGACCTCCAGGAAATAGCCGTTCTCGTAAAAATTGTTGGCGTCGAGGCACTCCCCGACCTTTTCGCTGAGCACGGCGCAGTCGTCCAGCAGCACGCCGCCGGTCTCGCGGTCCACGAAGAGCTGGATGAGCGGCTTGCCGTTATGGCTGGCCAGCTTGAGGTCCACGAGTTCGAAACCGCTCTGGGAAAGGGTTTTTTCTATCTCGCTCTCTAATTTTGACTTATCCATAAAAATCGCCTTATTAGTAAAAAAAGCGGCCTGAACAACAGCCACCTTCCATATATAATAATAGCAATTCCTCCCAGATAACACAAGCGCCCGGGGGGCGGGAGGCCGATTTTACACCGATTTTACACGCGGCCCGCCTACTGCCGGCCGGCAAAAAGTTATAATTTTCTCATGCAAATACCGACACATTCCGCAGCCTACCGCTTCCGCCGCGCCCTTAACTGGGTGCCACTCGGCTTCGCCTACGCGTTCCTCTACATGGGTCGCTACAACCTCACCGTCGCCAAGAGCGTGCTGGGCGACGGGGTGATGACCAAGGCGCAGTTCGGCGAGATCTTCGCCGTGGGCGCCTGGGTTTACGCCCTGTCGTTCCTGGTCACCGGGCCGCTGGCCGACCGGCTGGGCGGCCGCCTGGCCATGCTGGTAGGCACCGGCGGCTCGCTGGTGGTGAATTTCCTGATGGGCTTGGCCCTCTACGGCATGGCAAACTGGGGCTGGAACGTCTCGGTCTTTACCGCTTTCATGCTGCTTTACGCTCTCAACATGCACTTCCAGAGCTACGGCGCCATCTCCATCGTGACGGTTAAGGCTCCCTGGTTCCACGTGCGCGAGCGCGGCACCTTCTCTACCATCTTCGGCGCCATGATAGCCTTCGGCCTTTACTTCGCCTTCGACTGGGGCTTCGCGGTGGCCGAGGCCAGCCGCGCGGCGGCCGCGACCGACCCCTCGGTGATGGCCAGGATCTTCTCCGCCGTCTTCGGCTTGGGCGGGACGGGCGTGGACCAGAACTGGTGGATCTTCTTCGTACCGACCGTCATGCTCACGATCTTCTGGCTGATCATGTTCTTCTTCCTGCGCAACACGCCCGGCGAAGCCGGCTACAAGGACTTCGAAACCGGCGAAGACTCGGTCTCGGCCACCGGCGAGCGGCTGCCGGTGAAGCAGGTATTCCTGAAGATCATCACGCACCCGGTGCTGATAGTCGTGTGCGGCATAGAGTTCTGCAGCGGCGTGATGCGCAACGGCATCATGCACTGGTACCCGCTGTTCGCCGCCGAGGTGGGCTTCAAGAAAAGCTTCTGGGTAACGCAGAACTGGGGCCTGATGCTGCTGCTGACGGGCCTGGCGGGCTCTTTCCTGACGGGCTGGTGCTCGGACAAGATCTTCAACTCCCGCCGCGGGCCTATGGCGGCCATCCTCTACGGCGTGATGGGTGCGAGCGCCGGCATCATGGCGCTGACGCTGGGCGCCAATATCTGGTGGGCCGGAGTAGCGACGATGCTGATCTCGATGTCGGTGACGGGCGTGCACGGCATTCTGTCGGGCACTTCGACTACCGACTTCGGCGGCGCCAAGAACGCGGGCGCTGCCACGGGGATCGTGGACGGGATGGTGTACCTGGGCACGGGTATGCAATCCATCGTCATCGGCCATATTACGCCGGTGGGCGAGCTGGCCAAGGACCCTGCCAACTGGCGGATGTGGCCCGTCTTCCTGGTGCCTTTCGCCATCATCGGCTTCCTCCTCTCGATGAAGATCTGGAACGCCCTCCCCAAGAAGGCGAAACAGCCCGTCGCCGTCCCCGCCGAGCCCGAATACCAGCCCGGCACCTAGGGGACGCTGCTTCCTATCTTCCTAATGTAACAAGAACCGCCGGAGCAATCCGGCGGTTTCCTTTTTTACGGACCTCGGGAAGCCCAGTCGGGACTGACGGGGGTGTGGGGCCGTCGGGCACGCGGTCGCGCACACCGTGCGCGCCGCTCGTCACTCCCTCGGCGCGCTACGCAAGCGCCTTCAGTCCGTGACGTCCCTCCAACCCCACACCCCCGCCAGTCCCTCCGAACAACCTAAACATATTCTTACACCTTCCTACTACGGGATGTTTGTGCAGGCTCAGTATAGTTCCGAGTTCACTTATTCGTTAGTATAATGTTCAGCATGGGGTCCCGTCTATTTAAAACATTGAGAGTCTTTCTTGCAATACTTTCCGCAATTGGGCTAGGAGGAAGTCCAATTACTGTTGGCTCGATTTTAGGGTTTCACGGATTATTTGAGCAGTATAAGATTGGAAACGAACTCACTTTAACAAAGTACGCTTGCTACGCACAAAGTTCTGTCCTAGGGATTATCATTTTGTTCGGCCCCATATTTCCGTTAATCGCTTTAATATCGCTTGGATTGTTTATACATTCGTATTTAGAGAAGGAAAAACTGTCGTTTTTCAATATTTTTTGTATTTCGTCTGGAATTGTAGCAATCACAGTGTATTTACTGAGTGAGTTTGTACTGCGAAATTCGGGTTGCCCTAACTATTAGTCCTCACCGGGGAGATAGAGGAAACAGCTTTACCTATTCTTCCGAACTTTCACCATTTGAACGCGGAGAGATTCGGCGGTTTTGTTTTGTGACGGAGGGGACGGCCGGGGAGGGGTTCCGCGCGACTTTGGGGAGGGGGGACCCGCCCATAATTTCCCAAGGGCGGGGGGAACCGCGCAACGGTTCCCCTCTGCACAGGAGCGCGGGGCCCCTCCCCGGCTGGCCCCCGACTTCACATCTCGCGGTCTTCCAATGAAAAAGCCCCGTGAGGGGCTTCTTCATTTAGGTGCCGGGGGCGACTACTTCAGGTTCTTAGCAAAATACTCGAAGGCTTTGGCGAAGGGTTCGGGGGGGGCGCTGAGCACGCCGGCGCCCACCTGGCCCACGCCGGCGTTCTTGTGCGCCACTCCGGTGTCGATGAACGGCAGGATGCCGGACTTGGCCACCTTGATCACGTCTATACCCGTGGGCGTGCCGCGGAAATCCAGCGCCGGTATCTTGTAGATGTTGCTCTCACCCGCCGTGATCTCGTACATCGCCAGCGTATAGTTAAGCGCGTCCGCGGCCTTGCCGCCCACGAACTGCACTATGGCCGGCGCCGCCGCTATGGCGAAGCCGCCCAAGCCGTTGGTCTCGGTAATGGCGGAATCGCCGATGTCGGGATTGGCGTCGGCCTTGGTATAGCCGGGGAAATACAATGCGTCCGGCACGGGTGCCGGCCCGGTGAACCATTTGCCGCCGGTGCCGGAGAGCTGCACTCCGAACTCTGTGCCGTTGCGCGCCATCACCACCGCCACGGAAGAATCCTTCACGTCCCGGCCAGCGTCGAGCGAGGCCTTGGACAGCGCCATGCTCAGGTTCAGGAAGAAATGGTCGTTGCCGTTGATGAACTCCAGCACCTTGGCCGCGGTGCCCGGGTCGCGGGAGGTGTTGATGACCGCCGGGGCGATGGCCCGGTAGAACAGGGACGTGCCGGCCCGGTTGCGGTTATGCACCTCGTCGCCCATGTGCAGCGCCTGCGCCACCATGGACTTCAGGTCTATCCGGCCCAAAAACTCTATGGCGTCCTTCAGCGTCGGGTAGAGCACCTTCTCCATCCAGCGCAGCCGCTCTATAACTTCGGGCGAGTAGGCGCCGTAGCGCAGCACCTTGCCCAGGCCCTCGTTCTGCGTGGCGTAGGCGTAATTGCCGTGCTCCTCGTTCTTCACGATGAAGACCGGCATGGAAGCGGAGATGATGCCTGCCATGGGCCCGACGGCGTTATGCTCGTGGCAGGGCTCGTACTTGATCTTGCCGGAGGCGGCCAGCGCCTCGGCCTCGAGCGGGTCCTTGGCCAGCCCCTCGTACATCAGGGCCGCCATTATGCCGCCGCGCATGGGGCCGCACATCCGGGGCCATTTCACGGGGGGGCCGGCGTGCAGGATCAGGTTCTTCTTCATGCCGGGTATCACGTCGAGCGCTATCCCCATTCCCACCAGGGCGGGCTTGGCGGCCAGGATCTTTTCCATCGCTTTCGCGTTGGCCTTCTCTATGCGGGCGGAGAATTTGGCCGCCTTGGCGAACAGGGCCGCCTCCTGGGAGAGCGGGGGTTTGAACTGCACCTGCACGTTCTTCACGCCGGTATCGTTCAGGCCCTGCCTGAAGGATTCCAGGCCGATGTTTATGACTTTCAGTTCCGATTCGAAAAGTTTCATTTTTTACCTCTCTTGCCGGCAAGGAGGATGATCTCCCCGGCCAGGCGGCAGGCCCCGGCGTTGGAAGGCATCACCAGCACTCCGGCGGCCTCTAGCGCCTTCACCACCTTGAACCGCGCCTGGGGATCGGTCTCGGTGCCGGTCACCGAGGCCACGATGGAGAGCTCCTTGTTCTGGATGAAAGCCTCCACGATGGCGGGCATGATGTCCTCGAGCGGGCGCAGGTTGGAGCCGTAGCCCAGCACCAGGTCCAGCAGGAGCACCGAAACCTCCGGCTTCGCGGCCTCGGCCACTATCAGCCGGTTGCGCAGGGAGAAATCTATCATCGGGTGCGGCCGCCCGACGGTGAACTCGTCCTCGCCCAGGTCTATCACGGCGTGGCCCGACAGCTGCAGCGAATTCTTAAGTTTCAGTTTCTTATCGAGCGGGGCATTGGAGCGGACCTCGCCCACCAGTTCGGGCAGGATCACCTGCGCTTCGCTCACAAAAGTCCCGCCCGAGAAGAGCCCGCGCAGGAAGCGGCTCGTTTTCTTTTTGCCCGCCTCCTTCTTGGCGGATTCCACGGCCATCAGGTTGATGTCGTAAATGATCTCCTTGGCTTTGCCGACCTCCTGGCCCTTGGCCAGGCAGGCGGCCTTGAAGGCGGCCTCTTCCAGGGTTTTCGCGGGGTAGAAGTTGTCCTTGATCTTTTCTTTGATCTCGCCGCCCAGGAAGACGGCCACCACCGGCTTGCGGATCTTCTTTATCTCGGCGGTTATCTTCTTCAGTATCGAAGGGTGGGGGGGCTTTGAGACCAGCAGGATGACGCCGGTGCCGGGATCCTCGGCCAGCATGCGCAGGGCCTGCAGGAAGGTGAGGGCGCCGACTTCCTGTTTCACGTCGCGCCCGCCGGTGCCGATGGCCTGGGAAATGCCGGCCCCGGCGTTGGAGATCAGCGTGGTGACCTCCTGCAGCCCGGTGCCGGAGGCGCCGACCACGCCGACGCTGCCGCGCCGCACGGAATTGGCAAAAGCTATGGGCGTCCCGTTGATGATGGCCGTGCCGCAGTCGGGCCCCATCACCAGCAGGCCCTTCTTCTGCGCCTGCTTCTTGAGCGCCACTTCGGTCTCCACGGGCACGTTGTCGGAGAAAAGCAGCACGTTGAGGCCCTTTTCCAGGCACTCGGCCGCCAGGGCGCCGGCGAAACGGCCGGCTACGGAGATCACCGCCAGGTTGGCGCCTTCCAGGGTTTTTACCGCGTCGTCCAGGCCCGCCGCCTTGCGGTCGCCCGCGGCCGCGGCCGCCGGTTTTTTATTCAAAAGTTGTTCGGCGGCGGCAAAAGCCGCCTCGGCCGCGGCGATGGTCTCGGCGTTGACGGCGATGGCGAGGTCATTGTCGCCGGCCGCCTGTATCTCCGGGGTGAGAAGGCCGGAGGCCTTGATGATGCCCTTGTTCTCCCTGGTCGCCATGACCACCGTGGATTCTTTGATCCCGGCCATGGAGCGCAGGACGCTCGCCGCCTGCATGAGCATCACCGAGTCGTAATACGCGTCTTTTTTTATAACCGTCTTTATCATGATAGTGTCCTTAAGAAAAAGCGGCCGTCCGCGTTCCGGCGGGCGGCGGCGTCCCGCTGGTCACTGCCAGGGGAAAGTCTTCCTCTCGCCGAGGAAGGGGAAGCGCTCGCGGGTCTTGGCCACGAGCTCTCGCTCCACGGGGATATCGGAAACGAAGATGCCTTCCTTGGTCCCGCAGTCCAGCACGGTCTTGCCGAGCGGGTCGTAGCACATGGAGTTGCCGGAGTACTCCACCTTGCCTTCCAGACCGACGCGGTCCACGCCTATGCAGTAGGCCTGGTTCTCCACGGCCCGCGCGCGCAGCAGGGTCATCCACTGTTCGGCGCGGCGCATGGGCCAGGCCGCTATGGCCACGTACACGTCCACGTCGTGCGCCTTGCTCCAGAACAGGTAGGGGAAGCGCAGGTCGAAACACACGGCGGGCATCACCCGCAGGCCTTCCAGGGCGAAAACTTCCTGCTTGGTGCCCGCCTTATAGTACTTGTCCTCCTGTCCGAAAGCGTAGAGGTGGGTCTTGGCGTAGGCGTTCACGCGGTTGCCGCGGCGGTCGAGCGTGATCAGCTTGTTATACCCGCCTTCCACGCCGCCGAAGGAGATATTCACGTTGTTCTCCGCCGCCAGACCGGAGAAGAAGGCCCGGTCGGAATCGTCCAGTTCGGAGACCGCGGTGTTCATGGTGAAGCCGGACAGGGTCATCTCCGAAAAAATAAGCCAGTCTATCTCAGACTTGCGCTGGCAATTCTCCAGCAGGGTCTCGATCCTGCTCTTATTGGCTTCCTTGTCTTCCCACTTGATGTCGTACTGGCAGAGGGCGATCTTCATTTTTTCTCCGGGCGGCCTACTTGCCGGCCGCCTTTACCGCGAGGGCCACCTTTTCCTTGGTGACCGGCATGGACTTTACGCGCACGCCCACGGCGTCCGCCACGGCGTTGGCTATCAGCGGCGCGCACGGGATCATGGTGTGCTCGCCCACGCCGCGCGCCCCGAACGGGCCGTCGGGCTGGGCCACCTCGATAATGATCGGCACCACCTCGTCGGGCATGTCCATGGAGGTGGGGATCTTGTAGTCCGAGAAGTTCGGGTTCAGCAGCCGGCCCTTCTCGCTGTAGCGCATGTCCTCGTAAAGTACGGTGGCAAAGCCCTGCAGCAGACCGCCTACGATCTGGCCCTTGACGAGGTCCGGGTTGATGGCCTTGCCGCAGTCCACGGCCAACGCCACCTTCTTTATCCGCATCTTTCCGGTCTCTTTATCGACTTCCAGGATGACCCCAGCGGCGCCTGTGGTATAGTGCACGTTGGGATGGCCGCCCTGGCCGGTCTCCGGGTCGCTGATGGCCGAGGTGAACTCGGGCATGAACACGCCGGAGCCCATGATAGGGCCGCCCTTGAAGGTATGGTCCTCGGCCTGGATGCCGTTTATGACGAAGTCACGGAAAGGCAGGGAGAAGTCCGGCTTGGTGCGGCACTTCACGCATTCGTCCTGGAGGTACAGGGTGCTCTTGTCCAGACAGTGCACGCGCTGGACCAGGTCGAAGATGCGTTCGCGCGCCTCGAGGGCGGCGCGCTTGACGGCGTTGCCGCAGCCCCAGGTCACGTGCGAACCCACGGTCTGCCACTCGTAGGGGTTGCGGTCGGTGTCGGGCGTTTCTACCCGTATCTTGGAGACGGGCAGGGCCAGCACCTCGCCGGCTATCTGGGCCATGACGGTCAGCAGCCCCTGCCCCATGTCCATGCCGGACACCAGGATATTGACGCTGCCGTCCTCGTTGAATTTCAGGAAGGCGCTGGAGCTGGCGTTCGGGGGCATGGCGGGGGCCTTCCAGAAGCAGACCAGCGACTTGCCGAAAGCCTTCTTCGGGTCCTTCGACTTTTCCTTAACGCCCCATTTAATTTCCTTCTCCACCCTTTCTATGGCCTCGCGGATGCCGGTGGGGTTCATGTGCGCGCCGTAAGGCAGGGTCTCGCCCTCTTTGATGGCGTTCTTTTTGCGGAACTCCACCGGGTCCAGGCCCAACTGCTCCGCCATCCGGGTGATATGCGACTCGAGGCCGAAGAGGAACTCCGAGTAGCCGAAACCGCGGTACGCGCCGCAGGGCGGCAGGTTGGTATAGGTGCACATGGAGTCCACGCTGATATTGTCCACGCGGTAAGGCCCGCTGGCCGACAGGCCGGCGGCGTTCACCACGTTGGCGCCGTACTCCACGTAGGCGCCCGAGTCCCAGTACAGTTTGAAGTCCAGCGCGGTGATCTTGCCGGCCTTGGTGGCGCCCATCTTTATTTTCGCGGTGACGCCCAGGCGCTGGTAGGTGTTGTAGAATTCCTGCGCCCGGTTCCAGAGCAGTTTAACCGGGCGGCCGGGCACCGCTATGGCCAGCGCCGCCGCGATGATCTCCATGGTGACGCCGGCCTTGCCGCCGAAGCCGCCGCCGATATAGGTGCTGATCACGCGCACGTCCTTGTGGCTGAGGCCGAAGGCCTTAAGGGTCTCGGCGAAAACGTGGCGCTGGGTGAAGGGGGACTGGGAAGAGGTCCACATGGTCAGGCGGCCGGAGGCGTCGTAGAGGCCGATGGCGGAGTGCGGCTCGATGGCGCAATGCGCGTAGCGCGGCACCGTGTACGTATCCTCCAGCACCAGGTCGGCGTCCCTAAAGCCCTTCGCCAGGTCGCCCTTGCGGATCTTTCGCCAGTGGGCGATGTTGGTGCCCGGCTTGGGGAAGAACCAGGGCACGTGGGTGTAATCTTTGAGGTCCGGGTGGACGAGAGGAGAACCTTTCTCCAGCCCCTTCACGGCGTCCATCACCGCGGGGAGCTCCTCATAGTCCACCTTCACCAGCGCGGCGGCGCGCAGGGCGATCTTCGGGTCGGTGGCCACCACGGCGGCCACCTGCTCGCCCACAAAACGCACCACGTCATTGGCGAAGATGTAACGGTCGTTCATGTACAGGCCGAACTTGTGCTTGAAGTTGCGTCCGGTGACCACCTTCACCACGCCGTGGACCTTCTCGGCCCGGGCGGTGTCGATGGCCTTGATCCTGGCGTGCGCGTGGGGACTTTCCACCAGGGCGGCGTAGAGCAGGCCCGGCCCGAACTCCAGGTCGTCGGTGTACCTGGCCGCGCCCTTTATCTTCTCCAGCCCGTCCACGCGCTGCACCGACTTGCCGACCACTTCCAGGGCGTCGGCGGCCTTGGCGGCTTTCGCGCCCTTCTCAGGCCTGGTTATGAGTTTCTGGAGATCCATAGTTACCTCTCGTCAGCTGAGAACTATTTGCCGGTGACCGGGGCGCAGTTGGACATTACGAAGCGCACCGGGGAGGAGACTTTCAGGTTGTTCTGGCCGTAAATGCCGCTCTGCACGCACTGGCCGGCGGCGACGGGCAGCGCCTCCACCTTCACGGTATCGAGCGTCATGCGCCCGGGCTCTCCGCGCCAGAGGCGGCGCACGGAGTAGCGCACTGGGGCATATCCGACGGAAGCGTCGTTGATCATGACCCGCGCCCCGGCCGGCTCGGTGACCACGTCCAGAACCTCGTCCACGTAGGTCTGGGGAGCCGGCTGCTGCGCTACCATGGTCCGCTTGGCGCCGAAACCGAAGCCTTTCTGGGCCCCGATCCCGCCGTACATGCCCTGCTGGGGTACGGCGCAGGCCGCTAGCAGGGTCACCGCGGCCGCGAGCATGAAGTTCTTCATATTATTTCCCTTTCGCCGTCTCGGCGATAGCTTCGACTATGGGTTCGTAGCCGGTGCACCGGCAGAGGTTGCCGGCTATGGCTTCCTTGATGTCGTGCTGCGAGGCTTTCGGGTTCTTCTCCAGCAGTTCGGTGGCGGAGAGGATAACGCCGGGCGCGCAGAAACCGCACTGGAACGCGTTCTTCTCGTGGAACTTCGCCTGCAGCCGCTTCGTCCACTTGCGGGTGCCGGCGCCCTCGAGCGTGACCAGGTCGGCCCCGTCGGCCTCCACCGCCAGCGCCAGGCAGGAGCGGACGGTGCGGCCGTTCATCAGCACGGTGCAGGTGCCGCAATCGCCGCGGTCGCAGCCCACCTTGGGGCTCTTGATGCCCAGGCGGCCGCGCAGCGTGTCCAGGAGCACGTCGTTGGGCTCCACTTCCAGGGAGACCTTCTCCCCGTTCAGGGTGAAATTTATCCTGTGTGCTTTCATGGTCACCTCGCCCCGCTCAGGCTATGTTCTCCGAACCGTACTTGGGCCCTTTGCCGAAAAGCCGGGCTACCGCCGTTTCCAGCGCGCGGCCCAGCATCACCTGCGTCATGTGCAGGCGGTATTCTTTGGAAGAGCGGATATCGCTGATGGGGGAAACCTCCCGCAGGATCGCCTCTTTGGCCTTCGCCAGCGCCTTGTCGCCGAGCTTCGCGCCGTTCAGGACCGCCTCGGTAGCGGAACAGCGCACCGGCTTGGGCCCCAGCGCGCAGACGGCCACGCGGTAGGTGTTGTCGGCGAAAACCAGCGCGGCCACTCCGCCCTGGGCCAGGTCCTCGCCCTCGTAGCGGGAAAGCTTCATGTAGCAGCCGGCGTGCTTCTTTTCAGGGAGGCGCAGTTCCACGGCGGTCACGAGTTCGTCGGGGGCCAGGGCCGTCTTCTTGGGGCCGGTGAACCACTCCGCCATCGGCACGCGGCGCTCGCCGCGGATGCTGCGGACCAGCACTTCCGCGTCATAGACCGCCAGCGCGGGGGCGGAGTCGGCGGAAGGGACCGCGGAACAGATGTTGCCGGCCAGCGTGGCGCGATTGCGCACGCCGGTGGAGGCCACGGTGAGCGCCGCCTCCAGCAGCAGGGGGAATTTGCTCTTTATCACAGGGGACTCTATCAGGTCGGAGAAGGTGACCAGCGCGCCAAGGCGCAGGGTATCGCCTTTCAGGGACAGGCCGGCCAGCTCCGGCAGCGCCTTTATATCCACCACCACGTCGGGACGGGCCAGGCCTTCCTTCAGGTGCACCACCAGGTCGGTGCCGCCGGCGAGGGCCCGGGCTTTCTCCCTGTAAAGCGAAAAGACATGGAGGGCTTCGTCCATGTCCTTGGGCTTCACGTACTCGAATTCGGCAGTTATCGGCATTTTTCCTCCCGCTAAAATGACCCGGGCCGGAAGCTCGGCTCCCGGCCCGGCCAGACAAGGCTCAGGCGGTCCAGGCCACCACGCGGCCCATGGCCGACTCGAGCTCTATGCCCTTGAGGGGGAAGAAGCCCAGCCAGCAGCGCTTGTTGGACAGCTTGTCTATCTCGCCGCCGATGTTCTCGGCGTGCACGAGGCGCTTGGGGAACAGCTTCAGGTGCATGACCTGGTAGTAGACCTCCTGCGGGAACATCTCGTCCCATTTCTTGCCGTAGTTGGCCTCGAGCTTCTTCTCCGCCTCGATGAAGAGCTTGGGGTGCCAGTTGCGGATGATGGTATTCATCGGATGGTCGGCCGAACCGCAGTCCACGCCTATCCACTTGAACTTCATGTCCAGAGCCCACTTGTGAAAGCGCGGCCCCGGGCCGGGGTGCTTGCAGAAGTAGCGGACCTCGTCGCAGGTCTTCTTCTCGTACCAGGCGTACTTGTGGTAGCCGGTGTTGATGATGAGGATGTCGCCTTTGCGGATGTCGGCGCGCTTCATGAGCAGTTCGGGCTCGTAGAGGTCGTAGTCGCCCACGTCCTTGGAGATGTCCACGACGACGGCCTGCCCGGCCCATTCGCGCATTGGCACTTCGCCTATGGTGCGGCCGGCGCTGTAGAAATGGATCTCGCCGTCCATGTGGGTGCCCACGTGGTTGGAGGTGGTCATGATCTGGCCGTTGGCGCCCTGGCCCATGTGGGCCCCGGCGATGCGCTTAAAATATTGCAGCTGCAGCGGCATGTAGCTCGGCCACGGGGGGGTGTGGATGCTCAGCGGCTGGGTCAGGTCGTACATCTTGGCCTTGTCCAGGAACTTGATGAAATCATTGGGCTTCATAGGGGGTCCTCCATCGGGGAAAACAAGACTTCTTTATACTCAAATTTTAACAAATGCCGGGGGGCAAATAAAGACAAAAAAGGCGCCCCGGGAGGCGCCTTTCAGCGGCCGGAAGCGAGGTCAGTCGGAATAGCCGGGATACATCTTTTTGGCGCAGGCGGGGCAGAGACCGTGGGAAATGTCCGCGTCCGGCAGCTGGCGCTTCAGGTAGGTCTCTATCTTCTCCCATTCCCCGTTCGCGTCCCGGATCTTCTTGCAGGAAGAACAGACGGGCAGCAGGGACCGGATGCCGGCGAGTTCGGTGATATTCTCTATCACCAGCAGGGAATAGAGTTTGCCTTCGAAGCTGAACGGGGAAGCGGAAATGAGCGCCCGGATCACGGAAGTCCTGCCGCCCGCGGAAAAAGAAATGTCCGTAGGCTGCCGCATCACGGTTTTTCCGGCAAAGGCGTGTCCCACGGAATTGCGCAGCACGCAGTCCGCGCAGGCGGGCCCGGTGCCGCAGCCGCCGGCGGAGTCTTCGGAATGCAGGCAGTGCATCACGTCCCCGGCATC
>Ga0209211_10000875_pt1 | contig 59870 bp, 37 predicted proteins | sample RifGroA2_FD_183992 | JGI IMG/M metagenome (GOLD analysis project Ga0209211, IMG submission 183992) | Groundwater microbial communities from Rifle, Colorado, USA - Groundwater A2 (SPAdes) (version 2) | ecosystem: Environmental > Aquatic > Deep subsurface > Groundwater | place: Rifle, Colorado... | reverse complement strand
AGTACTTCGTTACACTGTGTTTCCATAAGACTGCTCCATGTCTCTAATATAATGTGTTCTTGGTAAACAACTTATACCAGAGCGGGCAGTCTTTTTCAATTGGGTGGTGAGAAATGCGGGCTAACCCACCTACAATTTCCCAAATCATTGAGTCTGCCCTCCACTTGTTGCCGAATTTCTTATTAAATCCTACAAAAAACACATGCTTTATTTCTCTGGTTGTCTTAATTCCCTCCAGATGCGGTTTAAGGCCATATCGAATTCAGAGTGCGCACCTCGAGGTGTCTTATAGATACATACCCACCCGCTGTAAAAATCGAGAGCGACCGATTGTTATGGGGCAGAATAGTCCCTATGGGCATATATACGATGCCATCGTTGCCGAATATTTCAATCGAAGTACGGTCAACGAGAATCCTGATGCGAATAGTACCATCTATTGTATTTAGTGACGCGGTGCAGTCAAGGCACGATAGCTGCTTCTTTTCCCAATTACAGATTATCGGTATGTTGCGAATATTAAAACCGAATTGCCTGGCGGTACCGGGTTCAAGTTCTACGGCGATATCAAAAAGCTCTCCTGAAATGTCAGTCAAAAGATTTTTGCCCGGTTCGAGCGACTGCGATTCCCAGCAATAGCGTTCTTTATATATAGCTTCAATTTCCCTTACCGGCCGGTAAGCAAGACGCACGCCATCGGCTGTAGTTACAAGATGAAGGCTGCAGGGGAATGTCATCATCTGGTTAAAGGGCATGGCGGGCATATCGATTTTAGCCCAGGCGATTTGAATTCTACGTCCATCGGTTTGAGGAATATCTCCATGTTTGGGATGCACAGAAACAATTGCCGTAATTGCCACGATGTTTGCCGGATTCTTTAATGAATTGAAAACCATCAAATGTCCCAACCGCGTAATCGCCATCTGCCGCCATAAGAACCCATTTTTGATTCCCTGGGTTGTTGTCGACCATTAATTCGAAAAGTTCAGGAAATTCGTAAAAACCTTCCATACGACTGTGATAATTCCAGTTCTTCAGATCGTTCGATGAATAAAAAGCGATTGTTGGTTTGTGGTCGATTTCGTCATATACCGCCATGCCCCATTGTTGTATCGGCTGATGCCAAAAAAATCTTGGATCACGTCCTTTATGAACGAGTACCGGATTTTTATCAAACTGTCGCCAAGTTCTTCCCCTGTTGTTACTGTAGGCGATACATTCACCACGGCCAGTACTTGTATAGGCTGCGACCAATACATGCTCATCATCGGTCTTAAACCTGCCGGTGTTATGCCAGTCAACAGCCGCACTACCGGAAAACACCCAGTCGCCATAGCATTTAGGATAAAGTGCGGGTTGCAGCTCTGTCCAATGTATTAAATCATGACTGACGGCATGTCCCCAGTGAGTATTGCCGTGCTGGCAGCCGTATGGGTTATGCTGAAAGAAAAGATGATATTCTCCCTTGTAAAATACCAGGCCGTTAGGATCGTTAATCCAGCCGCGCCGAGCGGAAAAATGGAACTGGGGTCGGAGTTTTTCGCTGTAAAATTGTTCACGGTCTTTTATTTCATCGGTTTGTGTAACACTATCAAGAACATCAGGATTGCCGCCGGGTGTTTGTTCGACCTGCAACAATATATTTTGGCCTTTAAGTTCATATATGTCTATGAAGACATGGTAATCAACAGCATATAAAGATATCGGGGAATCATCTGCAAGAAAGAGTTCAAATTCTCTGGTAGTTTCCCCATTTACTAAAATTTTCATTCGCCGTTTTTCTGCCCCATTTCTGATAGGAATACTAATATATCTTGATTTAATCTCTATTTCTTTTTGCAGAATATTTACAGAGGGAGGTTCTGAATATTGATATTGTTTTACCATATCTGAATTCTTGGTCTTTGACAATGGTTTTTACTGTGGTTGAATTTGACAGACAGATTGGCGTATTACCAAGTGAGGAATAAATTCAATTTTTTGTACCTTTTGTTTTATGCCTGAAGTCAGTGTCTTGATGTTTTCAAGCAAAAGCTGTGCGGCGGTTTGTCCAATTTCAACCGCGGGCTGATGGATGGTCGTTAAAGGTACCGGGGCAAGGCGTGCATGTCGCAAATCATCAAAACCGATAATTGAAATATCGTCTGGCACTTTAAACCCCATTTTTATAGCGGTTTGCTCGGCTCCGAACGCCAGAACATCGTTGCAGACAAATACTGCGGTAGGCCGAACAGCCTGTTCCAAAAGCATAGTCATTTCATGTTGTCCGCCAGTTATGGGTTCATGACCATGATCGTAATATTCCTGTTCAACTACCAAAGATTTATCGAAAGGAATACCGTGCTTTTGCAAACTGGCACAGTAACCGTTATACCTGTCATCATTTGCGGAATTGGATACGCCGCGTATCATGCCTATTTTACGATGTCCCATTTTAACAAGATAGTCAATGGCAATAATTGTGCCTCGGTAATTGTCCGTGGATACACAATCAAGACTCAAATTGGGGATACTGCGGTCCACAAGTACTATTGGAACGCCTTGTCCATAAAGGTTTTCTACTTGTGCGGCATTATCGAGTCCCCACAAAGGCAGGAGAATTATGCCGAGACTGTCATGGTCAATACTTTGATTCAGATTAGTAGCTTCAAGTTTTGAGGTGTTTTCGGAACTGCGGACACTTAGATTGCAATTGGTGTTTTCCAGCACCTGTACGATACCCGTGTGTATTTTCGCAACAAAAGGGTCATCGATACTTGGAACAATGAGACTTATGGCCTTATGGCTGGAGCCAATTAAATTAGCAGGTCTGAATTTATTTATAGTCCGTACGTAAGTGCCTTTTCCGCCGACTTTCTGGACTTTCCCCAATTTTACCAATTGGTTAAGCCCCTGCCGAACAGAACTTCGTGAAATACGGTATCTCGTGGCAAGTTCGGTTTCTGAAGGAATTTGCTGCCCTTCTTTCAACAGACCATTGTCTATTTTGGTTCTGAGATTTTCTACCAGAGGCTGATATACAGGACAACTTTGAACTTGTTTTTCTTGTTTAACTAATTCCATGATACCATCTGCAAAATATGCCAAACATCATACCTGTTTAGTTCTTGATTCTACACACAAAAGGTACTTGTGTCAAGGAAAACATGTGTAAATTAAGAGGGAGATTGCTGGTTTTGATATTGCACATGTTGCCTAACATGTTGCTTTGCAGCGTGTTACGATTTTATATTTTTTATTGATGGAATATTTTAATTGGCTTTTGTAAGTGAACGACAAAAAAAGAACAAAAAATGAATTATTGCTTGACGTTTGCCCGTGCATGTGATAGTCTATTCACACAGGACTGATATACAGGTGTTTTGTAGCGATAACGTTTTGTGAATCTTGTTAGTTGTTTGATATTTAAGGAGTAATACAGCAGTGTGTCCAATGATTAAGGCTTTTACTGTTTCAACCCCGGCATATCCATGGGATCTTTTGGATGAGGGTGTTGATCGTTTTCTTGACGGAGCAATTGAACACATAGGCGCTAATGCGATTTTTTCGCCAATTTGCTATTATTGGGAAGAGGCAGCGGCGTTTTGGTGGGGGGGCGTAATGCCGCACAACAAGAAAATCAGACGGTATTTTCCCGAAGATGGCAGGTTTTTTGTTACCCCAGACATAGATTGTTATAAAGATACAAAGATAAAACCAGATCGTTCCAAAGACCCACTGCTGGAAGGATTTGAGTCTTTGGCGGTTTTGTCTCAAGCGTGCAAGAAACGCAAGATGAATATGTCTGTATGGTTTCCAGTATTCAAGAATCCTTATTTAGCAAGGAAATATCCGGAATGTACTCCGATAGATATTTTTGGCGGACGGCAAAAACATGGTTTATGCCCCAACCATCCTGATGTGATAGGTTATTATTTAGGTACGATTCGGCACATAATCCGCCATTATGATATATCATCGATCGGATTAGACAAGTTCGGCATAGAATACTGGGCTGGTGGGTGTTATGGTGAAGGATGGTACACCGCGATAAATAACGGGCAGGAATGGGCTGCGGATATTGATCCACAATTTTTATTGTTAAACGCGCCCTGTTTTTGCGAACATTGTGCCAGGCAGGCTCAGGCGTGGGGCTATGACTGGAAAAACATCAAAGACAGGATACAAGTATTGGCCGATGGCTGTCTTAAGCGGGATGCATCAGTAACTATGAGACTGGGACAGAAAGGGTTTTTCAAAGGCGAAGCGGGACTTGCCCGTCTGCTGCTGGAAGAGCCTGAGGTTTACCAGTGGTGTCGTTTCAAGATTCAGACGATGGTGGAAACAGCAAGACGTATCAAGGAACTGCTTACAGCCGAAGCTTCTCATATTACGGTTGGCGCCGGATTAGATCCATCAGTAGGAAGCAATTTCCAAAGATTTCGCCACTATGGATGGATATATGGCACAAGTATGAGAGATCTGGCAACGGTACTTGACGGTATCAGTGGCAGTTCGGGCATGAGTGCTGACGAGAAGTATTATATGCACATGATTGATAAGGAAGCAGTGGGCGATCGCTGTGAATTCCGCGGCGGCGATGTACATGCAGTTTCACCATGTGGCCCTGATGATGTACGATCACAAATCAAAATGTTTGACAAAGTAGGGTCGTCGGCTTATTGCATTTTTGGTTATACCTGGGCACCACTGGAAAATCTGCATGCTGCAAGAGATATGCTTTTTGAGATTGAACAGCGAATACTTCAGGAACGCAGTGTGGTTCAGAAAGTAGGCGGAAGATAGTGACGATTTGGGCATGGTAGAGCGGTCAAAGCGAGAAACTCTAATGCTGTATTACGTGTAAAAGAAAGGATGTAATTTATGAAAGCAGTGGTTTTATATGCAGATTGGGCATCAAAGGCAGGCTTCAGCCTTGGTTCAAAAGATATTGAGGGGAAATTGACTTATCTTGGCAGCAAGGTCTGGAAGAACCCAAGGCTGGAGATTGTCGAAAAGAGTAAGCCACGGATTTTGGATACTGAAGTTTTGATTGAAGTGAAAGCCTGTGGCATCTGTGGTAGTGATGTACACATGGCTCAGTCTGATGATAATAATTACATTCTCTACCCTGGATTAACTGCTTTTCCAGTTACGCTTGGCCATGAATTCGCCGGTGTCGTTGTTGAGGCAGGCAAAAATGCCATAGATAAGGATACATGGAAGCCGTACAAAGGAGGAGAGAAAGTTTGTTCTGAAGAAATGGTATGGTGTTCGGTGTGTAAGCCTTGCGCAGATGGCTATCCTAATCACTGCGAACTCCTTAAGGAAATAGGTTTTTCTATTGATGGGGCATATACAAAGTACATAGCAGTTGATGCGCGATATCTTTGGAATTTGAGCCCGCTTGAGAAAATGTACAGCGGAGATGATATTTTTCTGGCCGGTAGTCTGGTTGAGCCGACATCTGTGGCGTATCATGCGGTTATTGAGAGGGGCGGCGGCATTAGACCTGGACAAAATGTAGTCATACTTGGTGGCGGCCCCATAGGAATGGCAGCGATTGCCATTTTGAAGCGGGCAGGAGCAGCAAACGTAATTCTGTCGGAGACACAAGCCGAGCGGCTGGAAATGGGTATAAAAATGGGTGCTACGGCTACGGTTAATCCTGCCAAGGAAGATTTCTCACAAAAAGTGCTCAAACTTACCAATGGCATGGGAGCGAGTCTTTATCTTGAAGCGACTGGACTGCCCCATCAGGTATTTGGCGGAATTGAAGAATGTATTTGGAATGGACGAACGTTGAATGCTGTTGTGGTTATTGTGGCCAGAGCAGATTATAAGATTCCTGTAACTGGTGAAGTATTTCAGGTTCGCAGGGCATCAATTGTTGGGGCACAGGGTCATTCCGGCCATGGGATATTTGCATCTGTGATTTCTGCCATGGCCTCCGGTATGGATATGACCCCCATTATTACGAAAAAGATAACATTGGAACAGGTTCCTGAAAATATTATATCCTTGCGCACCGACAGGACGGAATGCAAGATTACAATGGTTCAGTAATGTTAATTGGTATTATTGCTTGCGTGTTGAGCGGTTTGTAATCGTTAGAGCCTATCTCAAAACCTCAAAAAACACCATTTATGTCCTTGAAAACACCAATAACGATGGTTTTGTGATGACTTGTGCGATAACTTTTGTTGTATTCGGACAAAGACGTGATTTTTCAGAGTGATAGTGATTTGGCATAAAACTACAAATGTTTTTGGAGATTATTATGAGTCATAATAAAGTAAAAGCTGCTGTGATGACAGGGCCGGGTAGAATCGAAATCCAGAAGTTTCCATATCCGGTGTTGTATGAAGAAGGGTCTATGATTGTCAGAATGGAAATGTCCGGCGTTTGCGGGACTGACAAACATACTTTTGAGGGCAGAAGCAAACAATACGCGGGTACACCTGCTGAGACGGATACGCCATTTCCGATTATTCCAGGGCATGAGAACGTATGCATAATCGAAGAGATATGTCAGAAGTCTGGAAAGAAGTTTGATTTTTATGGGCAGGAACTGAAAGTTGGCGACCGGATAACGATGTGTCCTGATATTATTTGCGGCAAATGCTGGTACTGTCGCAACACATTCGGTTACCCGTGGTGTGAACACATAAAGGCGTATGGAAACGCGTATTCAAGCATACAGTCTCCGTATCTTTTTGGTGGATGGGCAGAGTACATGTATCTTATGCCTGAGACATTTGTGTATAAAGTTCCTGATGGCATGAAACCTGATGTTGCAGTTTTGACGGAGCTGTTTACGGTAAGTTATGCCGTTGACAGAGCCAAAGAGGTTTACTCGCTGGCCAACGAGGGATTCGGTGCAGGCGATACAGTTGTTGTGCAGGGAGTAGGGCCTCTGGGTCTTGGCTGCCTGTTCAAAAGCAGGGTTCTTGGGGCAGGCGATATAATAGCAATCGACAAGAGTGATTTTCGCCTTAATATGGCCAAAGACTTTGGAGCTGATTACTTGCTTAATTTTAATAATAGTTCAAAAGAGGAAAGAATTGCGATAGTAAAGGATAAGACACATGGTCGCGGTGCGGATATAGTTGTTGAATGTACAGGTTCGCCGCAAGCTCTTGTTGAAGGGCTTGAGATGCTTCGTAAGGGAGGAACATACATAGAAGCGGGTAATTTTGTTGATACCGGCACAGTGGAATTAAACGTTAATCGATACCTGTGCGCCAAAAATGTCCGGCTTATCGGAGTCAGCAACCATCCATTTACGCATTATGGGCCCGTATTAAAACTGATGGATAAATATTCGAAGACATTTCCTTTCGATAAAGTTGTTACTCATCACTACAAAATAGATGAGGCTGAGGCCGGACTGAAAAAGTCAGTTGAGCTTGATACGATGAAAGTGGTTATAGAACCTTAAAAAAATATTACTGCATAAAATATGGAGAATTAATCAATGGATAATAAAAAACGATTATCGACCAATCAGCCTGATTTGTTTTTTGAGAACAATACGGTAGGCCGGATGAAGAAGGATATATGGGAAGCCAACGATTCACAAATTGATGCTATTTTGGCAGAATATGGTGTGCCATCGCCGCCGGAGTGGACCAAACCAGGTTCTTATATTCAGACTACTGTTCGCCACGAGATGGCGGATAATCGCAGGAAAAATGATGTGGTGTTGATACCTGTGGGATGTACAGAAAATCATGGGGAGCATACCGTCAGTGCCATGGACACGTTATTTGTAACCGGTATTTGCGAGGGAGTGCGAAGATATACTGCAAAACAGGGAAAAGCTGTTAATATAGCGTTGCCTCCTCTGATGTATGGATGCCATCCTTATCATCATATCGGTATGCCCGGGACAGTGATTGTACGCGAAGAAGTGGCGATAGAACTGCTCAATGATGTGATGCTGGGGTTGTGGAACGATGGATTTCGCAAGCAGATTATTGTTAATAACCACGGCCAACTATGGGTGCTTGAAGCTGCCATGCAAAGATTTTGTAAGAGGTACCAGCTGCCGGGTATTTATCGTGTAATTGACTGGCATCGCGCGGTGCGTGAATTTTTCCGAACCAAAGAACATGGCGGCAAGTTTGATACGACGTTTGTTCATGCAGATGAATCGGAAACATCTCTGGGGCTTTTGTTATTTCCGGAGATGGTGCATATGAACCATGCTGTTGATACAGAATCGCGACAGTATTTGCCGATTGGCCATATGGATACTTCGGTTGATGCCTACGGCAGGCCGAGCAGGTGGTCCGAGTGTGAGGGACATGCACCAATAGAAATTGCAGGGACACCTGAAGGAGTTGTAGGCAAACCTACGTTGGCTACGGCTGAAAAGGCAAAACGTCCCCTAGCGGCAATTCTTAGCTACATTCGCCTGTTGGTGGAAGAAATTTTGGAAGTTTTTCCTCCCGGTCAGGTGCCGCCTGTGGAAGAAGTTACTTTGCGAACGGTAAAGGAGATGAAACCATACTTGCTGGAACCAATGAGTCCTGGCTGGAAGTCGGTATATGGATTGCCGAAGGTAGGAATGTAAAAGTATGGTCAGTAGGGAGTTCTTATGAAATTAAGCATAGTAATATCCACGCACCCGACAGATTTTGCCGCATTGGCCTACAAGGGTGATTTTGAAGCCGGTTTAAAAAACGCCTCGCAGCTTGGTTACGATGGTGTCGAGTTAGCAATACGAAATCCTGTTGATGTTGATTATGATCAATTGGTTTATTTACTGCAGGAATATGGACTGGAGCTGGTGGCGATTGGGACAGGGCAGGCCTATTTGCAGGAAGGATTAAGCTTTGCTCATCCCGCAGAATCTGTAAGATGTCAGGCAGTTACACGAGTTAAGCAGCATATCGATTTAGCCTCATGCTTTGGCACCAAGGTGATAATAGGGCTGCTGCGAGGCAAGGTTGAAGCCGGTATGGATAAATCACAATGTCTTGGATGGATGAAAGATTGTTTTGTACAGTGTCTTACATACGCCGCAAAGAATGATACGACAGTGGTAATTGAACCTCTTAATCGATATGAAACCAATCTGATAAATACTGCCGGAGAAGCTGTTGAGCTGATTAAAGAGCTGTCTTTTCCCAACTTTCAATTATTGCTTGACAGCTTTCATATGAATATTGAGGAGGTTTCGATAGAAGAAACTATTCGGGATTACGCCGCCTATATCGGTCATGTGCATGTGGCAGATAGTAATAGATGGGCACCCGGTTTTGGTCATCTTGATTTTTCAAAAATTATCGCTGCATTGGAAAAAGCCGGTTATGTCGGGTATCTTTCCGCAGAGATAATTCCTCAACCTGATCCTGATATTGCAGTTCGGCAAACTCTGACCTGCTTAAGGCCTATGATTCACGCATTATAAAGAAAGGTAAACAAATGAGAAAAGTGTTAATGCTGGCAGGTGCCGGCTGGCTTGGACATTGCATCGCCAACAAATTGAGTAGCTATGGTGAAAAAGTAACCGTGGTTCACATGTCTATGGAAGAACGATTTGTTCAGTATATGAATGCTGATATTGCACATCGATTGGGCGATACCAGTGATGAAGCGGTGTGCCGGCTTGCGTTAAAGGAAGTCCAGCCAGATGTGGTTATTAATGTACATCCCGACCCGAATCTGATAAAACAAAATTACCAGATATTTGCGGGGCATGTTTTACATTATCTGCACTGCAGCTCCGCAGGTGTCTATGTGCCCACTGGAAAGATTCCGGTCAGTGAAGACGCTCCGACATACGCCATTGAAAAATTCGGCGGGGCATTTATTGCCAAGAAACATTCGGATGAGCAGGCAATGGCATTGCACAATCAGAAATATTTTCCTGTGACTATTATTCGCCCCGGTGTCATTTTGGGCAAGGGCATGATACCGCTCGAATTGTGGGGGCTGCGTAATCCTGCTTTCTTTAGACAGATACGCGACGGCAAGGTGGTGCAGGTATCCGAGCAAACCGACGTGGCTATCAGTGCTACCTATGTTGAGGATGTCGCGGAGATTTTTGCGCAGGCGGTTTTGCAGCCTGACAAGAGTCGAGGGCAGATTTTTAATGCAATTTCATGGAATGCCACGCATGAAGGCTATTTAACAGCCATTGGTGAGGCCTTGGGAGTAAAGCCCAGAGTGGAATATGTTCCTACGAAGACTATTATCGACAGTCATATCAGCGATCCTGCTTTTTCACTACCTGACTATGAGTTTTTTATGGCGAATCTTGCCGTTAGTGGCCAAAAAGCTATTAATGTTTTAAAAGTGCAAACTGAATCCTTTGTAAAAATCCTCAGGGGTTCTCTTGATTCATTATAACACAATAAACTTTAAAAGGGAACGATAGCATGCACTGGATAGATTGGTCTATTGTTATTTCAATGTGTTTGTTTTTGATTCTGGTTGCCATCGCTTCACGTAAGTTTGTGCGCAGTGTTGTTGATTTTCTGGCTGCTGGCAGATGTGCAGGACGGTATTTGCTTACTGTATCTGGGAATCTCGCCTGTCTGGGTGCTATTACGGTCATTGCATTTTTTGAGGTTTATTATCAATCTGGTTTTTCGGCCGTATGGTGGGGGATAGCGTCAATGCCGGTAGGCCTGGTACTATCTCTTTCAGGCTGGGTAATTTATCGTTACCGTCAAACTCGCGCATTAACGCTGGCACAGTTTTTTGAAATGCGTTATAGCAGGCGTTTTCGAATTTTTGCGGGTTCGTTGATGTTTATTTCCGGTATTGTCAATTTTGGGATATTTCCTGCTGTGGCTGCCCGGTTTTTTCTTTATTTTTGCAACCTTCCGGTCACAATCACTATTCCCGGTATTCATATCGATATCCCTACCTATATTATAGTTATGGCAGTGCTGATTTCCATGTCAGTATTCTTTGCACTGGCTGGGGGACAGGTGGCGGTTATTATCACAGACTTTTTGCAGGGGATATTCAGTAACCTGATTTTTGTGATCGTTTTGGTAGCGGTATTTTTTCTATTTAGCTGGAAACAGATAATTGAAGGTTTGCAATTAGCTCCGCAGGGAGCTTCCATGCTCCATCCGTTTGATATGAGCAAAACTCCTGATTTCACTATTTCTTATTTCCTGATTGTGGGTGTGTTTATGCCCATTTATCATTCTATGGCCTGGCAGGGTAATCAGGCTTATAATGCTTCTGCAAAGAGTGCACACGAGGCCAAAATGGGAAGTATTTTAACGTCGTGGCGTCTTGTTGCTCCCAATTTATTTATTTTGCTACTGGCTGTGGGCGCTTTCACCTTTATGCATCACCCTGATTTTGCAGCAGGTGCCGCTAATGTTAATAAAGTTTTACAGGGAATTGAAAATCCACAGATACAAAAACAGATGATAGTTCCATTGGCGATGAGGAATTTTCTGCCGGTGGGAATAATTGGAGCAATGTCCGCGCTAATGATCGCCGCTTTTATAGGCAATAGCGATACATATCTTCATTCCTGGGGAAGTATTTTTATCCAGGATGTGATAATACCGTTAAGGAAAAAAACTTTAACGCCTAAGCAGCATATAAGATTTCTTCGATGGTCAATTATTGGAGTTGCGGTTTTTATCTTCTTTTTCAGCATTTTTTTCCGACAGACAGATTACATATATATGTTCTTTAATATTACGGCAGGGATTTTTCTTGGAGGGGCAGGTTCAGTTATTATAGGCGGTTTATATTGGAAGAGAGGTACAACGGCTGCGGCATGGGGCGCTATGATTATTGGTTCGGTACTGGCGGTTACAGGAATTGTTCTTGGCCAGATATACCCGCATTTTCCGCTGAATGGCACATGGGTAATGTTTATTGCCAGCCTTTCAGCTATTGTAGTTTATGTGTCAGTATCGCTCCTGTTCGGCAAAAAAAAGGAGTTTAATCTTGATGAAATGCTTCATCGAGGAATTTATGCGGTGTCAGAGGAAGCACCGGTTCACAAGTCCAAATCGGTGTCAAAATATTTAAAAATTATTGGCATAGGGATGGAGTTTACGCGTATTGACAAAATTATTTATATCGGTGCAATTTTGTGGACAATATGCTTTTCGGCAGTTTTTATTTTTGGTGTAATATATAATATGTTTGTAAATGTCAGTGTGGAGAAATGGACAAAGTTTTGGTATTGTTATATCATATTTTCTTTTGCGTCCGGTATTATTATAACAATATGGTTCACAATTGGTGGATTCTGTGACCTCAAATACCTGCTGCACACGTTGCGGACCAGAATGATAGATGACAAGGATGATGGTAGAGTTGAGAAAAAACTGAATAGCGATATACAGTAGTAAGTTGAATTAGAGCAAACAAAGGGTTAAAGCAGGGCAAGATGAAAAAAGAAAAGAAAGATATCGGATACATCATACCGCATACGCATTGGGATCGTGAATGGCGATATCCAGTATGGAAAACCAGAGAGTTGTTAGTCGAATTTATGGATCAGCTTCTTGAGATTCTGGAGACAAATCCTTCGTATAAATGTTTTATTATGGATGGTCAGTGTGCGCCAATAGAAGACTATCTGGAAGTGAGGCCTGGCAGTATTGACAAAATAAGCAAATTTGTCAGTGAGGGAAGAATCGCAATTGGCCCATGGTATACATTACCTGATTTGTATCCTATTGACGGTGAATGCCTGGTGAGAAATTTATTGAAAGGAATACGGTTTAGTCAGAAATTTGGCGGCTTTCTGAAAGTTGGCTACACCACGTTTGGCTGGGGGCAAACGGCACAATTCCCGCAGATTTATAAGGGATTCGGCTTTGATTTCATAATCACTGCCAAGAAAGTTTCTGAAGAACGTGCGCCGGATAGCGAATTCCTGTGGGAGTCGCCTGACGGAACAAGAGTATTGACCAGCAGACTGGGAGATTTTGCACGCGCTAATTTTTTCCTGCGTGTGTATGTCCCTGTCAGGTTTGGTGTAGATTGGTTGTCCGATGAATACGTGTTTAGTCCGCAGAAAGTCGGGCTTACCTGTCATCAGGCTAATTTGGGGAAATGGCATGAAGACTATTTTGTGGTACGAAGTCCGGAATCATATTACCCGGAAAAAATGAAAGAGCAAATGCTTCAGGCCTGGCATGCGACGGATGCCACGGTGGCAAAAGATACGAGGCTCTTTCTTAGCGGGTGTGATTTTTCTACACCACAGCCGGACATCTCAAAGATTATAGTGGACTTGAATAAACTGTATGATGACAAACAGTTTGTTCATGGGACACTGGATGATTATATGGAAAGCTTTAAAAAATGCGCAGACCTGAATTCTTTGAAAGTTGTCAAGGGAGAGCTGAGAGACGGGCCGCCATGTTTTTGCTCAGCCAATGCGTTAGCTTCACGTATAACCATCAAGCAGCTCAACAAGAAGGTCCAGAATATAATGCTTCATAAAACTGAACCGCTGGCATCGCTTTTATTTATGCTGGGGCATAAATATCCTGAAGATTTTTTGAATCTGGCATGGAAATATATTCTTCAGGCACATCCCCATGATTCCATCAATGGTGTTACGCAGGATAAGACTGCTAATGATACTGTTTACAAATTAAATCAGGCAATGGAAATCAGCGAGGTGGTATATGAGCAGCTAATGGCTGAAATTATAAAGCTGACAGATTTTTCGAATTGCGATGAGGATGAAAATGTTCTCGTTGTATTCAATCCCTTGCCATATACCGTTCGTGATGCTGTTATGGTTTGCGTAGATACGCCCCGGCAATGGGATGCATGGGATGTCGCTTTGAAGGATTCACAGGGTAAAGAGGCCGCGGTTCAGATAATATCACGGCAGGAAGTAACTATTGCTGTTCATGACCTTAACGCAAGACCGTGGCCGTATTATGTGGATAGACACATCTGTTATATTGATAGTGGAGAGATTGCCGCATTGTCGCACAAGATATTCCGAATATCCACCAAAAAGAAGTTCTATAGAAAGGCTATGGTATGGCCGCCGATGAGGGAAAGTACGGGGAATGAAATTTCAAAATCAGTCAATGCCCTCGAAAATGAGTACCTTAAGGTAAGCGTTGCTGAAAACGGTACGCTTACGGTTGTGGACAAAGCTACAGGGGATTCATATTCAGGACTCCATTATTTTGAGGATACCGGGGATATTGGAGATTACTGGACATATTATCCGCCATACTACAACGGAACATACAACAGCCTTATATCGAACGCTCGTATCTGTTGTGAGCAAAACGGGATTCTTGCGGCTACATTATTGGTTGAGATGAAAATGGAAGTGCCTGCTTTTGCCCACAGGCCTGAATATGGCATCAGAGGCGAAAGCAAAAGAGCGGAACAAAACACAGAAGTAATTATTACTTCATATATTACGCTCAAACGCGGATCCAGGAGAGTTGAGATAAAAACTAAAATAGCCAATACCGCAGAAGACCATAGATTGCGGGTGTTGTTTCCAACCGGAATTAAATCGCAGCATTCGTGTGCATCAGGGCACTATACAGTTGATGAACGGCCAATCCTGCCACAAAAGAATTCAGAAGGGCTATTTTATCCGGAAATGCAGACGTTGCCGCAGCAGCATTTTGTTGATGTCTCAGATGGCATTCGTGGGCTGGCAGTATTAAATAATTGCCTTACGGAATATGAAGTGCAGAATGACGATAGCACCACCTTGGCACTTACACTTTTCCGCAGCGTGCGAAACATAATATGCACTGATTTACGTAATGAAGTTTCTTTTCCTAACCAAAAAGGCGGACAATGTGCCGGCTTACTTGAATTTGAATATGCCATTTACCCTCACAAGGGAAATTGGGAAGAAGGTAGTCTATATCGACAGGCTGAAGAGTTCAATGTCCCGTTGACTGCTGTGCAAACAACGGCTCATAAGAAAGGCAAGTTGCCTGCAGAGGTAAGCTTTTTGTCTGTTCAACCTGAGGGTCTAGTGCTTTCAGCGGTAAAAAAGGCTGAAGATAGAGATTCAATCATAATAAGACTGTACAATCCCACGAATCGGCAAATAACAGGCGAGATTAAGACATGGGTTCGGCCGAAACAAGCTTATCTGACCAATCTTAATGAGGAGCGACAAGGTGATTTAACTGTGAGTTCATCCGGCAGTGTCGTAATTAATGCTGGCACAAGCAAGATAGTAACTGTTGAGTTGGTGTTTAGTTGAACAACCACTGAGGCATTGAATGAAGACCTGTAAAAGGCGAGTATTGAAAAAAATGAAAGAAATAATACTTTTTAGGTTCAACTCCAATAAAATTGGCTGTTTTAAGTGGCAGAAGTCTTTGATTTGAGATGTGCAATTGAGCAAAAATATTATAAAGGGACTGTACCAAAAAACAGGAGCAGCGCAATATGCTATTTGTTAAAAGCCGGAAAAAAAATGTCAGGCCTCTGTTTACGGCATGGTTTGGTAACTTTTTTGAGCCGTATTTTTCATCAAAGCAAGCAGTTATAGATGGGCTTAAAGACTTAAAGTCTTTAGGTTTTAATGGAATAGTTTTAGACTCTAAATTGTGGTCAAATTTTAGCAGTTATTTTAAGGAGGAGAAACTTACACCTTATGTAGAAATGCAGCTTTACATAGTAGACTGCTGTAAAGAGCTTGGATTAGGTGTAAGCTTCCTTCCCCTTTATCACTGTGGGGACAATCTTTACTACCTTGGGATATATGATTATCCGCCGGAATTCGTCAATCCTCCGATAGGCGCGGATGGCAGACCTATGATAGGTTACCGCCACTGGTCAGACAAACAATTAGAAGCTCATATTGAACATTGTTTAAATCTTTATGGAAAGATAGCTGGTCAGGCATCACAAAAAGCGGTGGATGAATCCGGCAATGAAAGAATGCCATTCTATTTTTATCATGAACCGCTCTGTTTGCCAAGTTTTGATAAAGACGGCCAGGATCATTATCGAAGCTGGCTAAAGAGCCAATATGCTATTGAGGACATTAATAGCAGGTATGGCACTAATTTTAGTTCTATTGATGATATGACTTTCAGAGACTACTGGTACAAACCAGAGAGTACTGGGATATGTCCTGAAATTCCGACGGTTGATGAATATGAAAACCGTGGTGTAAATGTATATCGTTATGCCGACAATCAGCTGTATCGGTTTGAAGTGATGCGCAACTATTTTGAAAAACTTTGCGATGGTCTTCGTGAACGGAATTCAGAATTTTATCTTTATCCCTGTTTGGCCCAGTGGAAATATTTTTATCCGGATAGACGAAACTTTAAACCCTGGGATATGTCATTACGAGGATTTGATTTATGGGATGTCGGTGAGCTTGCAGATTCAGCCACTTTTACTACATTACCGCTGGATTCTCAGGTTGTTCCTAATTGTTATGTTGTCAGCAATGAAACGGCAATGATGCGGTCTGCATCAAAAGGCAATGGTTTTATCGCCAGCCTTTTTATGGGCAGATATGCGGAAATAGATGTTTATAGTTTTGTTACGCCAGAGGAAGTTATTGCCACTGCTTTTGCGCAGGGAGCAAGTGATTTAAATGTGTATGGTTACAACGGACTTGATGACGGCGGTAATTATGGGCTTTGGCCGGAAGAACATAAAGATAGTTTGAAACTCGGCCTAAATTGGTTTTCGGATATAAGAGAAATAGCGGGGCATAGAACTAAAAGTAATGTTGCGATTCTTTATCCTTTTGCATCATCTGTATTAGAAAATGTTACATTAGGAGAAGTTTTTTTTAAGAATCGCCATGATTTACTTGGCTGGCATATCCAGCTTGCTGATTGCGGCTTAAATCCTGACGTAGTTCACACTAAACAGGTCAAAAGAGGCAGTCTTAACGGTTATGACGTGCTGTGTTTGCCTGCTGATCCGATGTATGATGTATTGCGCGATTATGAGCTTGAAACAGAAATAATCTCTTTTGTTCAATGTGGTGGGATAATTATGCACAGCGCTGCATCAGGTCTCGCTAAGACAATTTTTCCCATTGGTGCAAATCAGCATGACTGTGATAGTTTCGTGTGCGATGAAAAAGTTGTTGTGGATTCCCCATGTTTTATGAGTTTTGATGCTGGAGAGGTTCTTGCCTATTATTTAGCGGATAAAAAAGCCGCGATTGTGCGTCAGAAGATTGGTAAAGGATTCGTTTATTCGTTTGGATTTAATTATGGTTATGCCTATGCAAATAGATATCATCTGCCAATGACTGGTTCTTACGGGCGTGATAATCACTATCCGCTTACGATTATCAAAAAAACTCCGGTTGAATTGTTTTTAAGTCAGCATAATTTCTCAAAAAAACGTCATAGAGGCATCGAAATAGTTCTATTTGAAAAAGGCAAAGTAATAATAAATCACACTTCTTATCCCTATAGACTTGATGCCAAAAGTGTCATCGCTATGCAACCTGTCTTTACAGAATGGCTTGGCGGCCATACTGCCGCTTTTGTACGGAATAAGGACTAAAAAAAGCTTCTGCAAAATAATTGATTTTTGCAGAAGAACATAAAGAAAGGAGGTTTAAAAAGACAACCGGCAGCTTCAATGGTTTTAATATAATTCTCCTGGCGCATAGCAGCTTTTTGACAAGTGGGCATCTATGATTTGGTAAAAGTTTAGCGGTGTTATTTTTGTAAAAGGAAATTATTTGAAACTGTATATAGAGAAAGGGTAATCACATGAAGAAGTTATTTTATACTGTGTTGATGGTTGTATTTTGCTGGTGGCCGGCAACTGTTATAGCGACAGGTCCGGGCTATTCTATCTTGCCGGTGCTTACACCTCAACAGGAACCGTTCTTTCCGGTTGGTTTCTGGTGGGATATTGCGGGTGGTAAAACTGCGGCAGAAATAAACACCGCTTTTCAGGCAATGGCCAATATCGGCTGCAATGTAGTATATCTTGCAAACGACTACACATGGGATAAAGCCGAACATACCAAGTATTTGTGGGCAGCCAAAAAATACAATTTAAAAGTTTCTTTCATGATATATGGCGCAGCTCGTACATTGATGAACAGCAACGATACCTATCGAGCGATAACGACCGATGTTGTTTCTAACGATCTGGTGAATCCCTATTTTACCGGCACACTTTTGGGGTTTTCCAGCGGCGATGAATTGCTTAACGCCATCGCAGACCCCGCTCATGCGGACCAGCTGTGGTTTAAAGATATGGTTAATGCGCAATGCCCTGGTACAATGGTATCACAGACTTTTGGAGATTCGCAGGCCTTAAATGACACTTACCTGCGTATTGGAGAATGTGATACTATCGGGTTCTTCAGTTACCCATGCATACCAAGTTATAACGAATTACACGCCGACCGCATGGAAATACCCGTGAGACAAATCAACTTAAAAGCATACGGCACAGATCCTAATTGCGCTGTTGTAGCAAGCAAACGAGGCTTGATACATGTCGGCCAAGCAGTGGGTTATACAATTGGTCCATACAATTACCGCTATCCTACCCTTGCCGAGCAGCGATATTTGATCTGGTCTACTATTGCGTCGGATAACGTCCGCGGCGCTCTCTTCTTTTCTTATGACTGGACAGATCTCGGTGCATGGAACACATATATCGCTAATGTCCTTAAACCTGTGATTACTGAGCTTAGAACACTTCAACCCGCGATGGAAAATGACCATGATGTTGGAACTGTTACAACCAGCTATGATGGTCTGGTCTGGGCTGGTCAATCTGTTCATCAAATTGGCTCGTTACTAGTAAGAGATGGACAGACTTATTACCTGATTCTCAGTGATAATATGCGCAACGCCTCAGACCCGTATGCTCGTGACATACACAGTGTGACCATTACGATATCAGATTTACCGACAGTACTTCGCAATCGCATGGCAACGCTAATGTTTATATCCGACCCAAATAAGAATTCAGTGATGATGCAGAATGGAGCGACGGCGGGCGAGTATAAGCTTAATATTAATATGAAAAGCTTTGAGTCTAATATTTATAAGATCAATGGGGCAATTGCCGGTGATATGGATGGCGATGATGCAGTTACCGAAAGCGATGTGGCTGCAACGCAACTGGCTCTTAACAGTCCGGCTTTATATCGCAGTCAACATCCCGATATAGATCCAATCCTTGTTGGCGATATAGACGGATCGGGCAACCTGGATCAAGATGACCTTGACATCTTAATTGGACAGTTGGGTGGCGCATCGCGAATATACACTTTGACGCCTGATGCTGACTGTTACGTTGACAATTGGAATCCGGATACCGTTAATAACGGATCGCCATTGCATGTGGGTAATTACGAGGTAGGTCGCGCGTTTAACACTCTTCTTAATTTCACGCTTCCTGGAATAGCTGATGACGAAGAGGTAAGCCAGGCAAAACTCAGCCTCTATCAAGGGGGGCTTGCCAATCTGAGTTCTGCTACGTTTCCGATATACGAAATTAATGGCACCTGGTCGGAAACTACCTGCACATGGAACAATCAACCCGCCATCGTCGATAAGATTACCGAATTTACCACCACTACCGGAAACGATAACAGCCGCATAGACATCGATCTTTCGGAGTATGTAAAATCAAAAAGCAGTGGTAGTTCGGTTAATATTATGGTGAGGTATAATATCGCTGAAGCAGGCTATGCTAATATAGGTTTCTCAAGCAAAGACTGTGGCGATGCGAATATGTATCCTCGTTTGATGATCACCATTCAGCATAAGGTTCAACCTACCGATATTGTTACAGCAAGCGAGGATTGCTATATCGATAGCTGGAATCCGAACACCAATAATAATACCGCTAGCATGCGTTCCGGCAACTACGAGGAAGGCAGAGGATTTTCATCGTTAATTCGATTCCAAATGCCTGCGGTCGCGAAAAACGAGAAGATTACCGCTGCGTATTTAGCACTTTCCCAGGAAGATCTCGGTGGGAGCCGTTCATCAGGGACATTCCGCGTATTTCCCATTACTGGCTCATGGACGGAAAGCACCTGTACATACAACAACGCGCCCGCTCTTGGTAGCCAGATCAGTACATTAGCGACCAGTACGCTGAATACCGGCCACCGCGCAGTGGCAAATGTGCTGGACTATGTAACTGATATAGAGCCAGGTCAAACGGTGGATTTGATGGTTCGATCGGACATTGTCGAAAGCGGCACCATGGCTTGTGGATGGTATACGTCGGAGTGCTCTGATCCAAACAAAGTTCCGAAGCTTGAATTGGTTGTCGAGCCGAATACCACGCCTACGGATATACTTGATATGGCCGAAGATTGTGGCATCGACAGTTGGAACCCGAATACAGTTATGAACAACGATATTGCCCGAAGCGGGCAATGGGAAGAAGGCCGTGGATGGGCAACGCTTCTTCGGGTAGTGCCCCTCTGGACAGCTACCGAGACACTTACCAATGCTTATTTGACGCTTTATCAATATGGCTGGGCCGGCACAGCAAGTGATGCTGATTTTCCAATCTATGAAATCACCGAAGACTGGAATGAAGCAGATTGTACGTCTAATACTCAACCATCCACTGGCAGCCAGGTTGCAACCATCAGGGGAGCAAGTGTGTTTAATGGCTACCGAGTGGCTACTGACGTAAGCAGCATTGTTGCACCCGGTACTCCACTGGATGTTATGATCGTGAACGAAGCCGGTCTCGGTCGCAGTGATTGGTACACCAGACAGAGCGGAAATCCAGAGTACTATCCTTCGCTTGAGTTGACATTGATGCCTAACAGAACTCCCCCGACGCATCTTGTAACTCCATCAGCAGATTGTTATATAGACAGCTGGAATCCAACAACAACCTATAATAATGAGTGGTTGCGGTTTGGAAACTATGAAGTAGGTCGCGGATTCTTCTCACTGCTGCGTTTTCAAATGCCGACGATTACCAGTGCTGATGAGGTGGTTACCGCTGCGTATTTGACTTTATACCCACTTTATTGTGGAGGTGATGCCAACCAGGCGACTTTCAAACTATATGAAATAACAGGGACATGGGAGGAAACTACATGTACCTGGAATACGCAGCCCAGTGTCGATGCCAACACTGTTGTCGGCACAATGGAGGTCTGTAAGGCGTTTGCCGATGCAGGGTTCCGAGTTGCCAGCGATGTGACCGATTTTGTCGCGAATACCTCAAGCGGGGCATATATAAATCTTGAGGCTCAATGGGATTTTAATACAAGTGATCATGTGTCTTCCGGCTGGTATACCAAAGACTCCGGCAGTGATTCCAACCTGTATCCGCGGCTGGAAATTACTGTAACACAACGGAAGGCGACAAATCCGAGTCCTGCTAATTCTGCGACGGGTATGGGGTTAAATTCAACTCTTAGCTGGACTGTCGGTGCAAACGCGACATCTCATAACGTGTACTTTGGCACAACAAGTCCTGGGGCACTCAAAGGAAACCAAGCGGGTACCAGTTTTGATCCTGGTACTTTAACTGCGAATACCACATACTATTGGCGTATAGATGAAGTTGTCGGGGGTAATACGATTACCGGTACCGTCTGGGGTTTTACGACGGCAGGTATTCCCGGCGCAGCGACGAGTCCAAATCCTGCGAATTCGGCAATGGGCGTAGGTCTGAGTCCAACTCTTGGTTGGACTGCCGGCGTAAATGCGGTATCTCATAATGTGTATTTCGGTACAACAAGTCCTGGTGCATTTCAGGGTAATCAGGCAGGTACCAGTTTTAACCCCGGTACTTCGTTGGATGTAAACACCACCTACTACTGGCGAATCGACGAGATAGGGAATGCTGGTACAACGATGGGGAGCGTCTGGAGCTTTACTGTTGCTCCCGGACAGGCAAGCAGCCCAAGTCCTGCCAACAGCGCAACTGATGTGAGCCTGACTCCGGCGCTCAGCTGGACAGCTGGCAGTGGAACTACTTCGCATAATATTTATTTCGGCACGGATTCCACGCCGGACGAAACTGAATATAAGGGCAATCAGGCTGGTATGACTTATGTGCCCGGCACATTGGTTAACAATACCACCTACTATTGGCGAATTGATGAAGTCGGAAATGGAGGCACTACAACAGGCACGGTCTGGAGCTTTACCACTATTAAAGCTGTGCCGACATTCGTCGCAGCCGGAGCAGTTACGTCCGGCACAGGAGCGATAACACCAGTGCTCCCAGCAGGCATCGCCACAAACGACATTTTGCTGCTGTTTCTTGAGACTTCCAATCAGGCCATCTCGATTTCTAACCAGAACGGCGGAACGTGGACTCAGGTTACCAACTCGCCGCAGTACTGCGGAACAGCCGCCGGTACCACCGGTGCCAGACTTGCGGCATTCTGGTCGAGGTATAATGGGACACAGGGCGCTCCAACCACATCCGATTCAGGCGACCATCAGCTTGGCAGGATGATAGCTATTCGTGGCGCTGCTGCCTCCGGCAACCCCTGGGATGTTACAGCGGGCGGTGTTGAGGCTGCATCAGACACCAGCGGCTCCATTCCAGGTGCGACTACAACGGTTACTAATACTCTTGTCGTAACTGCCATTGCCGCCAGTCTCCCTGACCTGAGCAGCACGACAAGGTTCTCGGTATGGACAAACGCCAACCTGACAAGTGTTACCGAGCGCATCGACAATTCCGTAACCGCAGGCAACGGAGGCGGCATCGGTGTAGCCACGGGTGTCAGGGCGGCAACCGGAGCTTACGGCAACACTGCTGTTACACTTGTGAATGCAGCGTATAAGGGTATGATGAGCATTGCAATCAAACCTTAACGTATGAGAATTAATGGCCGATTAGCCATGAGTTTGGTGGTTTGATTGACGATGTATCAGTAGTTGTGTAGCGCTAAGTGTTAAACAGTTGGGCTACTGGGCTTAAGCGGCCTGCTTAATTTTAGAAAAAGTGTTTAATTGGGCATAGCGGCTTGTGGCCGCTATGCCTTTTTATAGTTATAATCTGAGTGCAGGACACGAAAGGATCGAAATATGGCGGGATTGTTTTCCCTTTTTATTGTGGCGATGTGTATTATTTCTGCCGGAGAAACAGTAAACTTTCGTGCTTTTTTAATAAAGGAGTTTTAATGGCGACTTATATGACAAGCAAGGAAAGAGTTGGTAATACGCTCAATCTAAAACCTGTTGACAGAATAGCAGTTGCGCTTGATCCATGGCCTGCTACAATTGAGAGATGGAAATCGCAAGGGCATATCAAAGACTGCGAAGACATTTTCGAGCATTTCAATCAGGACATCAGAGGGGGCGGGTGGATTAATTCGGTGGCGAACCTCGACCGCAAGGATATTGTTCTGGAAGAAACCGAGGAAACGAAACTTGTTCTCGACGGCAATGGCGCAAAACTCCGCCGGCACAAGTTGCATGACAGTACACCTGAACACGTGGATTTCACCGTTAAAGACCGCAACGGATATGAAGAATATATCAAACCGTATATTACGAAAGTTGATCGTCGCAGAATTCCTTTTGAGGAGTATCGCAAGAGCAAACAAATTGCCGCCGAACACGAACGTTTCTTTGTCTGGACAGGTCTTGCACCTTTTGAGCAGATGCATCCGGTATGCGGCCATGAATATATGCTGATGGGAATGGCTCTTGATCCGGGCTGGAGCAAAGACATGGCGATGACGTTTGCAAAAATGACTTTGAACCATCTGGAGATACTTTTTGCCGAAGAGGGTAGCCCCGACGGTATGTGGTTTTTTGAGGATATGGGGTACAAGTTCAAGTCGTTTATGTCTCCGGCTATGTATAAAGAGATAATTCAGCCGACACACAAGTTGCTTTTTGATTATTCACATTCTATTGGCTGTAAGGTTATTGTACATTCATGCGGTTTTGTTGAGCCTCTTGTGCCCGGCCTTATTGAGGCTGGAATGGATTGCCTTCAGGCTATGGAGGTTAAAGCAGGGATGGATATGCCGCGGCTTTTTAGAAAATTCGGCGACAAAATTTCACTTTTCGGCGGCATTGATGCAATGGCGATAATAAGCAACGACCCTGAACAGATTGATGCTGAACTTATGAGAAATATACCACCGGTAGTGGGAAAAGGGGGCAGCTATATCCTGCATTCGGACCATTCTGAGCCGCCGGATATAGATTATGAAACGATATGGTATTTTATACGTCGCGGCATAGAGATTGCCGCCGGGAAAAACTAAATTACGTTTTTTCTGTTTTTGATATATAGTAAATTTTCGCACTTTTTAATAGGTGTTAAAATGGGCAAAGTGGCCACTGAGATGCTTTTGTGAATTATTGCCACTTACGGACAGAACCCCGTGAGTGATAAATAACCGTATAAGCGCGCTATAGCTTATTTTACTTATCTTTACATTTCAAAAAAGTGCGAAACTTAACAAACAGAGAACACAGATTAAACCTAAAGAAAGGAACTATATTATGTCTACTTGGCAAACAGTAGTAATCGCTGTCGCAATAATTCAAATATGTTTAGGCACTACGACGATTTACGCAAAAGAAAACGCAGTATGCACAGCCGAAACCAACAAGGTGATTGAAAGTAAAATAGGATATATACGAAAGGACATACCATCCTTTACAATCCCGCCATACAAAGGCCAATACTACCAAGATATGGTGCCTTATACGTTGGACCTTGCAGAAATGGCAACGCTAACTATCAATGGACTAACTGAGATGACTGATCCTTGTGCCGATTGCGAACAGTATTTTTGGGTTAAATTTTCCCGAGATCCGGTAGTTATGGTTCATGACTTTAGCGATGGGTGTCAGACAAAATTTCTGGAAGCTTTGCCTCTGCTCAGAATCGTATCAGGCAGCAACCTGAATAGTCAAGTTGACCCGGTTTGGATGCAAACGGCTCTTAAATCGATTGGCCCTGATGGGCTTTATTACTTAACAACAAATAATCGACCTTGGGCACTTCTGGGTGGATGGGGTGACCCAGTTTGGAAATCTGATGGATCAGCAATTAACTTTTCAGAAACTTCTGTAACCCAATTTTCCGTTCCTACGTTTTGCGGCAGAACGATAGGCGCGATGACGGTATATTATCTGCGAGATAGAAATCCTCTCTGGAAACAAACAATTGAGAATATGATTGAAAGACTTAATCAACTTGCTGTTGACAAGGGAGATTACGCATACTTTCCAATGGGAGTTTTCGAACCAAATGCCTCTGTACCTCCTGATGTATCGATGCCCATAGGAATGGGTTCAGGCAACTGTGGTTGGGTTATTCAAGGTCTTGCTCAATACTACCAGGCCACAGGTTATGAACCTGCCAGGAAATTAGCGAGGAAACTGGCTGTTTATCTCAAGGAGCACGGACGCTGGTATGATACCGAAGGCCGATTTCTTGAAGAACAAGACCCAAACAATTCTTCGCGTACGCCATATTCAAAGAAGCATTTGAACAAATATGGCGGACACTTTCATATCCACGCCCTTCCTATTCTTGGAATCCTTGATTATGCCTTAGCAGCTAACGATAAGGAAATGCTCGAGTTTGCCAGGAAAGGCTTTGAATACGGTCGAGACAGCGGTAACGGTTCTAAACTTGTAGGCTTTTTCCCAGAAAACATTGAGCCAAATTATCCGACTTCCGAAACCTGTGAAATAGCAGATATGATTGCTTTGGCGGTTAAGCTCAGCCAGGGGGGAATTGGTGATTACTGGGATGATGCTGACAGATGGGTTAGAAATCAGTTTGTTGAAAACCAGCTTACACGTATCGATTGGATAATGACAAGACCTCAGGATGGTCTGGTGAGAAAACTGGAGAAAAGGCCCGTAGCTTTTAACGAAACCTCTGAAAAGGCCGCTGAACGAAGCATCGGCGGCTTTGCAGGCTGGCCGAGCGCTGGTGATTGGGACCCCTATGATGGCGGCATTATGAACTGCTGCACCGGTAATGCTGCGAGAGCCATATATTACGTGTGGGAAAATATCATTGACTATAAGAAAAATCAGCTTCGCATAAATCTGCTTCTTAACCGCGTGTCTCCGTGGGCTGATATTTATAGCCACATACCCTATAAAGGACAAGTAGATATAAAAATCAAAAAAACTTGTGCCTCAGTTGCTGTTCGTCTCCCTGAATGGATAGAAAAAGGAAGTCAATCTGTAAAATGTGAAATTGATGGCAAGCAATGTCAAATTAATTGGCGGGACCGCTACATTGTTATTGATAAGGTTAAAGCAGGTAAGACAGTTTCTGTAACTTTTCCGATTTCAGAGCGCACTGTTACGGAAAAAGTAGGAGGGGTCGTTTACGCATTCATTATAAAAGGCAGTACCGTAGTTTCCATTAATCCTCTGAATGCCGAAGGCATTGATTCGATTTATGCCCTGCCCCCACAAGCTAAAAATTGCCCATTTTACCAAAGGTCGCATTATCGTGAGAACAGGACGCTTTGGAACAAAAAATCAGTTTTTGTCCCGGAAGAAAACATAAAATGGTGATCTTTATAAAAAATATAGGCCAATACCAAAGTGGGGACGATTATATAAAAATGAGCATAACTCATTGCCCTACATATAGTTATAATTTTTCAAAAAGGTTTTTAATAGTTAAATAAGGGGGGTTGGAGCAGGACGCACAGCAAATGTGTTCTAATCACGGATTTAGTAAAGATTTTACGCTCTCAGGCTTCAAAAATCCGCTTTTACGCTTATCCACGGTGGAACTTGTGCTAAATTTGCAAGGTTTATTGAATGTCTGTAGAAAACTTAATATTTTTCTTGACTTATACTTTCATATTGCTATGATGATACATGTATAAGAAACAGGTTTGTTAAGGTGGTAGAGATGATAGTATTATGATGGCGTTTGTAATACATGCAAGGCACACGGGTAAATGGAAATGCATTGAACAGAAGGCGCGTTGCTTTCTGTGATTTTTTAATCCTTATTTTTGTATGGAGGAAGTGTTATGAAGAAAGTAATTTTTGGTTTTTGTGTTGCAGCAGTGTTGTTGGCAGGAAGTGTCGCTAAGGCTGATGCGGTGCTATCCACGCTGGACGGGCAAATGGACAGCTGGGGCAGTACCTCTTTTGGTTCAACCGTATTGGCTGCAGGTGACGGTGCGTATGCTGGCGAAAGATTATGGCACACGTACATCAGGTTTGATTTACCGACGCTTGCCGCTGGTGAGTCGTTTAGTTCGGCTGAACTGCTGATGTATCCGACGGGTTTCCACTCATGGACATCCGGCGATCCGGCAACTATTCCGGCACAGTTCCGCGTCTATGAAACCGTAGCATTTGACAGTAGTATTGTCTGGGCTACCCAGCCGAGTGAAACGGGAGGAATCATTGGTTTGGTGGATGCCGAGTATTACGGTATGGCCAATATTAATTCATGGGTTGGATGGGATGTTTTGAGTGCGATGGGAAGCGGCAAAGCCCTTTATCTACTCGTGGACAACAACCGTGATGCTGTAGGCGGCGGCGGTGGCGGCGGGTTCTGGTTCCATTCTTTCGAGCAGGGGTGGGGACCGAGGATTGAGTACACGATTGTTGCGCAGGCAGTGTGTTCGCCGGGTCTTCAAGCGGATTTTAACGATGATTGCAAAGTTGACTTTCAGGACCTTTTCCTTTTGGTCTCGGAATGGGCACAATGTAACTGGAGCGACCAAAGTTTGTGTCAATAAGATTTGAGAGTAACGGCTAATAATAACGAAAGACAGAAAACTGGTAATGTTATGATGGCTGGTTTTTCTGTTGATGAAAACTTAGTTAAGAAGGGAGTTTAAAATGGGAAAGAAAGATATGTTGGTAATTTGTGCTGCGGTATTATTGTTGCTGGCAGGTAGTGTACAGGCTGCTGCAGTAGTGGTGCTTTCCAGTGTGGACGGAGAACTTGACAGTTGGGGTAATAAATCTTTTGGTTCAACAGTGTTGGATGCAGGTGATAGTGCCTATGCCGGCGAAAGAGTATGGCATACATATCTGAAGTTTGATTTACCGACACTTGATGTTGGTGAGTCGTTTGGTTCAGCTAAACTGTCGCTTTACGCAACAGGTTACTATTGCCATACTGACCCTACCAATCCAAACGCTCAGTCGGCGTTCCGCGTTTGGGAATGCGCAGCATTTGACCCTAACACTATTACCTGGGCTAACCAGCCGAGTGAAACGGGAGGGATCATAGGTTTGTTGGATACCAGGTATTATGGTGATAGTAATACTTTTTCATGGGTCGATTGGAGTGTCCTGGATGCAATGGGAGGCAGTAACCCCCTTTATCTTCTTATTGATGTTAATCGTGATGACCCCTGTGGCCACGGTGGCGGTGTGATGTGGTTCACTTCCTTTGAGCAGGGCTGGGCGCCAAGGATTGCTTATGAAATTAATTTTGATCCCTGTGCAGTTACTGAAACCGTTGATGCGGTTCAGGATTGCTATGTGGATAGCGTCAGTCCAGACACCGTTTTTAACGGTACTCAAATGATAGCCGGCAACTGGGAGCAAACGCGTGAGCGTAGCGTTCTGATTAGATTCGAGCTGCCTGTTCTTGCCCCGGGCGAGGATTTCTATAATGCATACTTGAGCCTTTATCAGGATGGCATGGGTGGCGATCCGGGTGTTACAGCAACATTCCCGATATATGATGTTAACAGCCCATGGAGCGAGACCACCTGTACATATAACACCATGCCCACAGTTTCATCGCTTGTGGGATCACTTTCAACCAGCCCCGCGGAAAACCAGAAAAGGGTTGGAGGCAAGGTACTCGATGCGGTTAGGGCTGCTGGCAGCGGCGGCACAGTAAATTTAATGGTTCGTTGGGATATTACGCAATCGGTGAACGGCCAACAGAGTGTCGGCGTATGGAAAACAAAAGATAATGGCAACACCCAATTAAATCCGCGGCTTGAGTTGGTATTAACCGCTCCGGTCGAGTGTTCGCCTGCTCTTCAGACGGACGTTAATGGTGATTGCAAGATTGATTTTAAGGACTTCGCTGTTTTGGCTTCGGAATGGCTGCAATGTAACTGGAGCAATCAAGCTTTGTGTCAATAGAAGTTGTTTATAGGTTATTAAGCCCGTCCCTCCGCTGAGGATGGGCGGGCTTTGTATGTTAAAAATTATTATTCATAGGTGATTTGTGCAAAAATCAATAAATGGTTATCGGTTTGGTGATTATGTGGCGGGAATGGTAAAACGGCCGCGTTTCCTGGGTCAAATCACCAAGCGGGGGTTTACGCTGGTTGAACTTCTGGTGGTAATTTCAATAATTGCGATGTTGTTGGCCATTTTAATGCCTTCATTGCAGAGAGCAAGGAGTAACGCCCTGTCGGTGGTCTGTAAATCGAACATTGCTCAATTAGCTATGGCTGCAGCAAGTTACAGCAGGGATAATAGAGAGTATTATACGCCTGTATGGATGGATAAACCTAACAACGCACCGCCGGGTGGTTACTGGTTCCAAACGTATTGGTATTGGCAGCAGATAATGGGCAAGTATTTGGGAGACCAGTATAAGCTGGCCTTGTGTCCTGCCGGAATTAAAGGGGGAAGTCCGGTTAAAGGCAACTATGGTTTGAATCTAAATGTGGTCGGTAACACCAGCGTTGAATATCCGGCAGTAAAACAGATAAATATACGACAGCCCAGCAGGGTGATACTGGCGTGCGATTCAGGAACATTTTACGCTGCGAAGGTGTTGGCCGTTAGCCCAACATATATTGGATCAGAATATTTGCCTGGTAGCGATACCGGCAAGAAAAAGATACCCTGGCCTGACGTTTTTACCAGTAATGATGCTAAAAAAGGACGGCATCCGGATAAGCGGATATTTATCGGGTTTGTGGATTGTCATTCGAGTTGGCTTAAGGTTTCAGTGCTGACAACCGATGATTATTGGCTGCCCGGCCCCCGCCGATAAGGAAAAACATCTATAATTATGCAAATCACCTGTTGTCGCATGCTTTTCACAGGTATGTGGTGGTGGGTTTTAAATAATGTTGTAATTCATTGGTTCTGTAAATACAATGTGTCATTTATGTGGACATGTTATTCTCGTTCTTCTTGCCAAGTGGTGTGCGAAACGCTATCATTTATTGGTCGTTATGTGTTAATTATTATCAGTTCAGGATACCTGTTCATATCTGACATAGGCATGATAGTCTTTATGAAAAAGATAGACCGATACCAATGTGGAGTAGAGAGGATTAAACAAAAACGATGAGTGGAACTTGTTGTTTTGCATAAATATATTTTTGCAAAAGGTTTTTAATCGTTAATTAAGGAGTGAAACATGGCGAGAGTATTTATTTTTATTGTGGCAATGTGTATTATTTCCGCTGGCGGATTAAAGGCCGGAGAGGTTACGGAAAGAACATTAATAGACGGAGTAACAGAAAGAGTATATCCTGACGGCAAGCGTACAATAGTAGTTAACGGCACAGAGCTTAATGACCTTACGCCAAAGCCGGAACCATTTCCCAGCGGCATAAACGATATTGATAGCAAACGTGGTTATATTCTTTACCATCGCAGTGCATCCGATCAGGTTTTTCGTTTCAGCAGCCCCGCTGTGGAAGAGCGAATCAACAAACTTTCCACAGATGTCAGTCTTGGAGAAAAACGGCATATGCAATTTGCGATATATGCGTTGCGTGACCTCGGTAAGGTTGATATTTCCATTGGTGCACTGACGCGAGACGGCGGAGAAACATTGCCCAAGGAAGCAGTACTTGTGCGGCCAGTTCGACTTGGGCTTTGGCGAAATTATTGGGATCCATGGTTTCAGGAAGCTCCCAAACTTATAGATACGCCGGGTACACTGGTAGAAGCGATTAAGGGACAGAGCAGGCAGATTTGGCTTGCAATTGATACTCCTCGCTCTGTAAAAAGTGGTGAGTATAAGGGAAGTCTTTTTATCAGGCCGGAAAAAGGCGAGCCGACTGAATTGAAAATAAATATCAATGTTCTTGATTTTGAGTTGAAAGAGGGCATGTGGTGGGGGATATATTATTATTCCGGGTTCACCCCTGATACGCCTCGCGACTTTGCAGATATGAAGGCGCATGGTGTGAACTCTATGCTGATTTGTCCTCCCGGCCATGTGGAGCCGGCGATGGAACGCGAAGGTAATACAGTCAAAATTTCGTTCCCTCAAACCGATAAAGCCATGGCAGAACTCAAACGGCAGGGATTCAATCGTCCGGTTGCGTTTTACCCTCGTTTTTTAAGCAGCCGTATTTTGCAGATGTTTAACCGCGTTGATGGCCAAAAGTTCAAATCCATTGATTATTACGGACAAGGGGGGGTTGATTTTAAGGCTAAAGATTACCCCGAAGATTTAAAATTGGTTTTTAAAGATGTATGTAAGCAAATGGTATCTCATGCTAAAGATGCAAATTGGCCCGATATTTTATGGTATTTTGATGATGAACCTGGCGCTAATGATTCGCCTAACCATATGATACCACTGGAATGGGCAGTGCTGGAATACCGTCTTTTAAAAGAGGTCTTTCCTCAGGAACAAACATTGTGCACAATATATAATTTGAATGTTTATAAAACACTATCCTGTATTGATGTGTGTGTCGGAGATCTCTGGCGGCTTGATAATGAGTTTATGAATTATGTCAAGACTAATGGTTCACAGGCATGGGGAATAAAGTGGCTCTGTCAGTATAACACATATAATTTCCCGCGTCATTTTGCGGGCATTGGAATAGAAAAGATGGGTTTAACAGGCTTTACTGAATGGACATATTATGGTGCGCCATTATACAAACCTTACGATCAGTTGTTAAATAAGGAAGGCTGTTCTTACGCTTATGTCAATGGTGAAGGCAAGTTATTGACAACTATACCGTGGGAGGCTGTTCAGGAAGGCATCTACGATGCTCGCTATGTCGCAACTCTTCATAAACTGATAGAAAAGGCGAGTCTGTCGCAAAATGCCAGCCATAAAGCACTGGCTGAGGAAGGTAAAAAAACTCTTCAGCAGGCTATGGCAAAAATTCCCGCTATTCCTTCCGTTTTGAACGAATCGGAAATGGATAATCTAAGGAAAACGCTTATTGATTCTATACAGCAGTTTGTAAAAGCAGGAATATACTAAATTTAATTCGGAAAAATTGTGAATTATGAGCAAGAAAAAAAATGAAACTATAGATACGATAAATGTTTCTCTGGAATCATCGACCAATGAACATAAACCGGTGCTGTCTCTTTGTAGCCCAGCCGCTAACTGGAGTAATGGCATTCCGCTTGGCAACGGACGACTTGGCACTATGATGTGGGGAGGGCCTTTTGAAACATATATTACGCTTAATGCTGATAGGTTGTGGCGTAATAACATCAAATATGAACTGGAAGATAAATCTGAAATTTTTAAGGAAATAAGGCAGTTATGCAGAGAAAAGAGATGGGCGGACGCTGAGGCCTTGAGCCAGGAACTTACTCCAAAGAATTCCAGTGGAAGTTCATTTTTGGGTGTTAATTCGTATCAGCCGGCTGCTCAAATTCGTGTTTCTGTAAGGCATAATTGTGGTGCTCAGGGATATAAAAGCCAGCTCGATCTTAATGAAGCTGTGTGCAGGGTTGCGTATAACGCCAACAATAATGCTTTTGAGTGGCTGTCTTTTGTGTCAGCGGTCAATGACGTATCAGTTACAAAGATAACATCAAGTGGTTCGCCCGAGTTGCCTGTTGTTCGCATCGACCTGGTACGTCCAATAAGCGACAGGTCGCTTGAGACGGCAAAGACCCAGGCTGCCAGCGCAGTGAATGTAAAAAAAAACGATCAAACAGAAGAAAAGTGCGATTATTTATGGGAGGTAAAGACTGATATTACAAAAGATGGCATATTGGTTTTATCGGGGCGTTCTGATGAGGGAGTTTCTTTTGCGGCGGCAGTGGCGGTAATGATAGATAGCGGAGAGCAGCGGCTTATGCCCATTCCTGCTACCGTCCTGCATAGTGCTGGTCATCGAGCTGAAATAAAAAATGCCAAAAGCATAATTTTTTTAGCAAATGTATATGTTGATACAGAATGCAGTAATCCTGTTGACGAATGTTTGTCTCGGTTGAGGCATATTAAGAAAATCACTTTTAAAGAACTATACGATTCGCATGTCGAAGATTACAAATCTTTTTCTACTCGATGTTCTGTCAATTTGGGCGGTCAGACATTTTCAGAAAAAACCAACACCGAATTATTGCAGGATTGCAGAGAAAAATCAGAAGCTTCGCCTGTCCTTTTAGAAAGAATGTTTGAAATGGGGCGATACCTTATGATTAGTGGCTCGCGTCCTGGAAATCTGCCTCTTAATTTGCAGGGTATCTGGAATAATGACCTTTCACCGGCCTGGAGTTGTGATTTTCATTATAACATTAATATTCAGATGGCGTACTGGTCCGCAGAGGTAGCCAATCTTTCAGAATGTCATTTGCCGTTGGCCGAGTTGCTTAATCAGCAAATTCCCGCTTTTAAAAATAATGCAAAGCGGATTTTTGGCATGAATGGATTAATGTTGCCAAACTGTTCAGACCTGACTGGGCGGTTTAATATGGGATTTTGGAATTTATCTCCATGTACGGCGGCCTGGATGTCGCAGCATTTGTGGTGGCATTGGGAATATACGCAGGACAAAAATTTTCTTCAGAATAAAGCCATTCCATTTATGACAGAAGCCATCAAATTTTATCTGGACTATATTCAGATAGACGATGGCGGAAATATAATAATCACACCTGGGTATTCGCCAGAAAACAAAGCTGATGACAGAAATGCGTTCTTTGGCCAAAATGCCGAGATAGATTTAGCTTTTATCAAAGAACTTTTCGGAAATTATATAAATGCCGGCAGCAATGTCGATGTCGATGGGAAAATTGTTTTGTCCTGTAAAAAATTACTCGAAAAGTGGCCCGAACCCGGCATAGACAAAGACGGCAAGCTGTCTGAAATGGAAGATGCCGTATATGACCACTTTCAAAGGCACCTCTCTCATCTGGTAGGGTTATATCCCGCAAGCATTGTCAGCGCGGAGTCGGATCCGAAATTGCTCAATGCTTATCGCAAAGCGATGGAACATCGTAAATACTGGGGATTCGATGACTGGATGGATTTTACATGGGTGTGGATGGGATTATTGCATGCAAGATTAGGAGAAGCTGAAGAGGCCGCAAAGTGTTTGGACGTTATGGCACAAGCCTTTTTCATGGATAATCTTTTGAGCAGTTGTTTTGATTTTAGACGACTGGGCTGGGGGACTGTTTGGGCGGACACATCAGGCGATACCCCATGGTTATTCCAGGTGGAAGGAAACATGGGAGTAACGGCTCTTATTGCCGAAATGCTTTTGCAATCACACAATGGTGTGGTTCGTATTTTGCCGGCGTTGCCAGGTCGTTGGCCGAACGGACAGTTCAGGCGGCTAAAAGCTCGCGGTGGTTTCGAGGTATCTGCGATATGGGCGGAGAGTCGCGTTCGACTAATTGAAATCAAATCGATATGCGGTAGTTCTGTTGATATACGGATTCCTGCTAAGTGTGCCGGTACTGCGACAGTAATGTCTAAGGATAAAGTTATTTGGGTTGGGGAAATTAAACATCCTAATCATCTTTGTACATTTGATACGGTGCAAGGTAACGAATATAAAATTTCAATAGATTATCAATAGTAATAGCGCAGTAAGGTTAAGCAATGGGTGTTTGATATTGGGTGTGTCGCCTAAAACCGTCAGCCATTATGTTGTGATTTAATCAAAAAGAAAGGAATTCTGATGAAGAGGTATTTATGTATAATACTGGTTCAGGCGATAATCTTTCTATGGGTGGTGGTTTCTGCCGTAACAGGGGCAGATGTCAGCAATCATAATGGCGGCATGGGAGAAAATGCAGCGCGGGACTTTGCAGGGCTTAATGATACGCTCGATAAAACTTTAGGTAACTGCACATGGATATGGGGCGGTGATAATCCACGGCCCATAAATGAATTTAGATTGTTCCGCAGGGAATTTGTTCTTGATTACAAATCTACGAATGCGGAAGTTTGGGCCTTTGCTGAATTTCGCTATAAAATGTTTATCAACGGGCAATTTGTTGCGACCGGACCGATGCCGTGCCAGCCTGACCATCGCTTGGTTGACAGATATGCTATTTCCAAATATCTGAAAGCCGGCAGGAATTCCATAGCATTCATTGTACACTGCCCGGGGATAATGACGGGGCAGTGGACGCTTTGCGATGCAGCGCTAATGTGCGCAATACGTGTGGACGGCAAAGAAGTATTGCGAACAGATTCAAGCTGGCGGACGACCAGATGCGATGCATGGCACAAGCCGACCGAACTATGCGGGTTTGGAAAAGGATGGCAGGAGTGGTGTGTAATGAGGGAAATTCCCAATGGGTGGATGGAAACCGGTTTTAACGACGAAAGGTGGGAGTCTGCGATAATCCTTCCATACCTTTCCGGCGGCAGCGCACGCGAGCTTGTTGAAAATTATGTGGGATATCCGACATTAAGGCAGTATTCGGCACTGCGGCTGGTGAATTCAGGATTGACGGACAATCTTGTTCCCGGAGTTATGACGTCGCTTCCATACTTTTCCGGCGGCAGCGCACGCGAGCTTGGAGAAGCTATGCGCAAAAATTATACGGAAAACTGGAACCGGTGGGAAAAAATGTTTGGGCGATGGAACATCAATACTGACCAGCCGCTTGACAGCGATATTAAAGTGCCTGAGCCAATTGCTTTACGAGCGTTTATGGAAAAGCATGTTGATGCTAATGGCGCATTTGAAATCAAAACAAACTTGACAGTGGAGAATATATTTCCAATAATTATTAATGACAACACTGCGGCATTGCAGGAGATAAAAGCAAACAGCAAATATGTTTTACTCGACCTCGGGGTGGTGCGGTCTGGGTTTATATGTTTGACAATAAGAAGCGCAAGCGGAGGTACTGTTGATATTGCGTATGATGACAGATTACAGCCGGAGGGCCGAATATATCCATTTCGTGCAACACCAAATTGCGAGCGGGTGGAAATGCCGGCGGGAGAGGCCTCATGGACAGGATTTTTTGAACGTGGATTGCGATATATGCAGATTACGTTCAGAGATTTCCACGGGGATATAAAAATAGAAAATGCGGGCGTTATCGAAACATTAACGGTTGGACAGGACAGGCCGAACGCAGAATTTAGCACCAATGATAAGACACTTAATAAAATCTGGAAAGCGGCAAAAGAAACGGTGCGACTGTATTGTAATGGCTGTGGTGCGGGTGATCCGACACGCGAACGGGTACACTGGTTCCACGATGACACAATGGCGTTGCGAATGGCGTTCTACTGTTTCGGAGAGTGGAGAAACTGGCGCAGGGCACTGGAATTAACCGCACAGTCCCAGAATGCGGATGGTTCCTTTCCGGTAATATCTCCCGGACAATTCGAAGACTGGAATATGGTAACCGGTTCCTGTTATTGGGTAACGGCGGTAGAAGAATATGTTAGTACTACAGGGGATGAGGCATTTGGAAAACAAATGCTTGAACATGTCAAAAGACATATTGAATTTCAGAAGCGTTTTATAAATGGAGATGGCCTGCTCTACGAGACGCCTGGAAGACGATTTTTGTCGTGGGCGGACGGGGTGCCTCGCACACCGTACAAGCCGGGCGAGACATGGGCAAAACAAACACGTGCGAGTTGGGGCGATTTTTTTGATCCTCCGACGCGCGGTTACAATGCTATTATTAACACATACTGGATTTGGAGCTTGAACTCGGCAGCAAAACTTGCACAGCGGCTTGAGAATACTGAGTTGTCGTTGGCGTGGACGGAATTGGCTGAGCACGCAAGGACTGCATACGAAAAACGGTTCTGGGATAATAGCGCTGGATTATACAGAGATAATGTGTGCTTTGATGCAAACGGAACTATAAATAAGCCAACGTTCTGTGAATCAACATTATTTCTTATGATGCGGGCAGGAATTCTTGAACAGACAAAAGGGCTTAAATGTGTGGACAGAATTTTCGAGCCGAATTTTGTGTGCAATCGTACCAGTGGAGGGCTTGATTTGAGCGCGCTTCCAATATTCCTGATAAAAGCGGGACGTATGCGCGATGCACTCGATATTTATCTGGATAGGTGGGGTCAGCCGATACTTGCTGGCGCGACGACCTGTGGAGAGGAATTTTTCCGAGATACCGGAAATTCAGATTGCCATATTCATGGGGCTACGCCTGCCAGAGATTTCATCGAGTTTGTGGCTGGTATAAAAATATCCGGGCCGATGTGGTCAGCGGTGCGGTTTGAGCCGCAGTCTGATGCACCCGACTTGAAATGCTCTGTTCCAACCCCTCGTGGGACGATTAGCGTTGAAATCCAAACACGCAGCGACAAAAAGCGAATGTTAAGTTATTCGGTGCCTGATGGCTGCAAGGCGACAAGAATTGTTGACGGCAAAGAAATGGCATTGTCGCAAAGCGGAATATTTCAAATCGATTAAAGATGAAGCGGGTTTATAGAACGAAGGAATTTTAAAAAAAGAGATAGAGCTGTGTCTGCGGATAAGCATAACGTCTGGCCGCCCAAAAATAAAAAAAAGCGATTTGTGCATTACTATGAATTTGAATATTTTTATTACCTTTAGGAGAATAGAAAGATGGCTCCATGTAAAATTAGTTCTTGTGTTTTTTGTATCGGTGTTATTTCTATGGCTTCATGGGCGGTAACTCATAGTGATGCGGAAGCGGATAAACTCGCTTATGAAATTGAAAATAGTGTTATGGCGGCAAATACCGCTTTCACTGTTTCAAAAGATTGTGTGTCTGTCGAATCATATGCCAGATTTGTTCGCATCGGTAAATGGAATGAAGTCTGGACGGGTGCTGACGGCAAGCCGGAAGTGCGGAAAGTGAAAGGGAAAATTTGGACTAAGGCTATTCAAAAAGCGTTAGACGAACACTTAACCGTAAAAATTCCATATAGCTCAAAGCCCTATTACATCGATGCTCCGTTGGTAATCAGTTCCGGTCATGCTCTGATTGTTGACCCGAAAGCCGAAATCCGACTCAAGCCTGACACAAAAACCTGTATGATTCGTAATCAGCATCTATTCAATGGTCAGAAGGGTGTGGTGTCCTTGGGCGAGAATAATACGGATACTGAGATTCTAATTGAGGGTGGTATTTGGACAACGCTGGCGACATCTGTTGATGAGTCAAATGGAAACAATTCAGGCTATGCCGATTCCGCAGACTCTTGCCTCGGTGCATACGGGGTTATATTACTGCATAATATTCGGAATGTTACGGTACGCAACCTTACAATCAGGCAGTGCCGTGCTTTTGGAATTCAGATAGGAAACGCATCGCATTTTATGGTTGAAAATGTTCATTATGATGAGCACCGTCGGGATGGCGTTCATGTAGAAGGTCCTGCAGAGTATGGTGTTATTAGAAAAATTGACGGCATCACCCTTGATGATACGGTTGCTCTTAATGCATGGGACTGGAGAATTTGCAGCATCACTTTCGGACCGATATCTCATGTTTTAGTGGAGAATATCACTGGAGGCCCCAATAGTCATTCCTCTGTCCGACTCTTGCCGGGAACAAAGAATTTTCCAGGAGGCGCTCAAGTTGCCTGCGACATCAGCGATTGCGTAATTCGCAACACAAGCGAAATTTATAACTTTAAAATGTACGATCAGCCCAACGAATTAGTTGATTTCGCTGACCCGATTGGTAACATCAGGAACATTCATTTGAATGGAATTAAAACCAGTTCTTTGCTTAACATGAGAATTAGAAATTTCAAATACCGGAACGAGAATGAAGGGCTGATCCAGGTGGGGGCCAATGTGGACGGACTGTCCATTAGTGACGTAGAAATTGGGACATCTGATATTGAAACGCCGCCTTCGGATTTCAGGTTGGTTGATGTCGGTCCCAAAAGCTATACCAACACAAATGGCGATCCTAATGATCCATCGGTATGGGTTGAGGTATATTCACCAGATAGGGACGCTATCGTTCGCCATCTTAAGATTCAAGATGTATATTTTACACGAAAAAAAGGGACGAATTATGAGAAAACCAAGATTCCTGCTATCAATCTTGTTCGCATAATTAAACAAAAAGTAAATTCAGATTATCCGATTACGACTCCAAAAGGAGGCACTGGAAAGGGGGTATTAATCCCGTGAACAAGATGTGTTGATAATGTTGGCATACGGATTCCTATTCGAGCGTACCGGAACCGAGAAAATAATATCGGAAGATAATATTTAGGTTGGGTAAATTAAACATCCTAATCATCTTTGTACATTTGATACAGTGCAAGATAGCGATAAAAGTTTAATAGATTATCAAGAGTAATGTAGTAAGGAAAAAAATGGTATTAGCAGAACATGCCGAAAAGGCAAAAATAGAGTTGTCCATTCTTGGTCCAAATGCCAATGAATCAGAATTCATTTCGCTTGAAAAATGTAGTGATGATAGTTTTCACGTTGGTAGAAATGGTGTCAGGTGTATATTGACAACGCGAGACAGAAAGGTCGAATTTGTTTTTTTAGAAAGTGGGGTTCTTGCGTATATTAAATCCTCACTTGGTTATCCGGCGTATTATGCGGTACAGCCAACCCGAATACAAAAGCCAGTTGACGCGGTTTTGATGGACTTGGATGGAACGACCGTACGGAGCGAAGATTTCTGGGTATGGATAATAGAGCGGTCTGTCGCAAGTGCGACCGACAATGCGAAGTTTAGACTGGAAGAGTCAGATATTCCTTATGTTTCAGGGCATAGTGTTTCAGAGCATTTGGAATACTGTATTAGGAAATATTGTCCTGGTAAAACGCTTGAGCTTGTACGTGAGTATTACTTTGAGCATTCCCGCAGAGAACTTAATGAGATTATGCAAGGTCGTGGTCGTATAGATGCATTTTCACCGACTACCGGACTTAAAGACTTTTTGCTCGGCATTAAGGGCAAAGGAATAAAAATTGGGCTGGTCACTTCTGGATTGTATGAAAAAGCATGGCCTGCGATTATTTCGGTCTTTAGACATCTGAATATAGACGACCCTCAAATTTTTTATGATGCCATCATTACTGCTGGTTTTCCTTTGAGAAAGGGTGATGTTGGCACACTCGGCGAGCTTTCTCCCAAACCACACCCTTGGCTCTATTCTGAATGTAGCAGAGTGGGCATGGGAATAGCCGTTGAAAAAAGATTTCATGTGGTTGGCATAGAAGACAGTGGAGCAGGCATCTGCTCGCTGAAACTTGCGGGATTTGCGCCAATTGGAATCGCCGGAGGTAATATAGTTGAAAGTGGCACTAAAGGACTGTGTGAACATTATTGCGAGAATTTTGAACGGATATATGACATAATTTCATCGCATTAATACATGACTAAAGAATTGAGCTATGATAATGTTTGTTCATGGCCAATGTTATTTTGTAAGGACAAGATATGACATATCAGAAGCGCATATTGTGTTGGTTGATAGTATTTATTAGTGGTGTTCAAGCAGGAATTGCCAAAGCCGATGCATCGGCCTTTTCCAGTGCCGACGGGCAACGGGCTATTGACATTGCCTCGCTACAGAAATGGGCAGGCGGTGCTTTTGCCAATCCATGTACCAATGCAAGCCCAGGACAAAGCCGGTTGCGCGTACCGTTTTCGTTTAAGTACAATGATATAAATTCGGACAAGTTTTTGGATATTTGGGAATACTCCACTACGCGTGAACGCACTGAACGCGGATTGAAGCAGATCAATCGCTACAAAGATCCCAATAGCGGCCTTGTTCTCGAATGCGAAATTATTGAATATGCCGATATGGCAGCGGTTGACTATGTTTGTTATTTGACTAATACAGGCGACGCTAATACACCAATAATAGAGCAGTTGATGCCGCTCGATACGCCGGACTTACTGGAAGTTAATAAAAATGATGCAGTTGTGTTGCGGTGGTCAAATGGCGACGACGGGGGGAATGATTCGTTCCTCTGGCACGATGAAAAATTATCTACGGGGGTGTCCAGGTCATTTAGTCCTATCGGCGGACGATCAAGTAATAGAAAATTTCCTTTTTTCAATTTAAAAGGTACCGACGGTGGCTGGATTATTGCCGTCGGGTGGACGGGACAGTGGAAGGCGGAGTTTGTTCGAGAAGCAAATCATGTCAGTGTTTGCGCCGGTATGGAAAAAACCTGTTTTTATCTGCGGCCAGGCGAGCGGGTGCGAACCCCCCGTATTGTGATGCTCCGATGGACTGGTCAAGACATGATGTACGGGCACAATCAGTTCCGCCAGCTTATGTTGAAATATTACATACCGCGACAACAAGGGCAACTCGCAGTTCCACCTATTGCTCATACGCCATGTGAAGAACCTCTTATTCACAACCGACTGACAAATGAACTCAAAGAAATAGCGGCTATTCGAAAACTTGCCAGCATGGGGGCTGAGGCCTATTGGGCGGATGCGGTCTGGTTTCCGCATCCATTTACAACTAATGCCGGTAATTGGTATTGCAGGCCTGAAGATTTTCCGCGCGGCTTGCGGCCGCTTGCTGATGAAGCACATCGACTAGGTAGGAAGTTCATTTTGTGGTTTGAGCCAGAGCGTGTGTATGAAGGGACTGAGTTTGACAAACAGTATCCTGAGTTTCTTTTACGCGCAAATAAGGGCCAATTCGAGAAAATTCAGTGTATTTACTCATGGGATGATAAGTCACGACTGATTAACCTCGGCAATCCGGATGCACGTAAATTTATTACTGAGTTCATAGACCGATGCATTAAAAAATGGCAGGTTGATGTTTATAGACAGGATTTCAATATTGAGCCGTTGAGGTTTTGGAAGGCAAATGATACGGATGACAGACAGGGCGTTACCGAAATGAAGTATATCGAAGGCCTTTATATATTTTGGTCAGACCTGCTCAAGAACAATCCGGGATTAACCATAGATAATTGTGCCAGCGGCGGCAGACGAATTGATATTGAAACATGTAGCATGTCATATCCGTTATGGAGATGTGATCGGGACGATATTGCCGGTGAACTTAAGGTCGAAGCAAATGGGCCGTTGATGGCAATGTCAGAGCAGGTTATGTTCAGCGGGCTTGCATTGTATGTACCATTTCAAGGTGGGCAGACTTGGGATATGCATCCATACACATTTCGCAGCGCAATGGCGTCTGGCATTGTTCTGCCGGGGAATATAATGCCTGATAATTTTCCGTCTGAGCTGGCTCGGGCAGGTATTGAAGAATTAAAGGGGCTTCGCCCGTTTTTTGAAGGTGATATTTATCCCCTGATGAAGCTCACGATTGACCAAGATGCTTGGTATGCTTATCAGCTTGATCGGCCGGATATGAAGCAAGGATATATATTTTTCTTTCGTCGTCTCCAAAGCGATATCATCACCTGTGAGGTCGAATTGCATAATATCGATTCAGAGGCTCAGTATATGGTGAGTATTACGCCAGAGACATACAAGATGGGAAAATGGAAACAGGTCAGTGGTGGTGATTTGAAACGAATCAGAATGACGATTGAGCAAAAGCCTGGTTCAGCACTACTACGATATAAATTGAAGCAAAAATGAAAATGTGTCATATTGGAAACATAACGGGTATAGCAAAAAAAGAGGATAGTTTTGGGTTATATCTTTTCAGCGGAATTGAAAAATAGTTTTATAAAAAGATCTGCACTGAATAGTGGTAGCAAGTCGAGGCTGTATGACGCAACATTGATAGGTACCTGTAGGCAAGATGGTAATTTTATAATATTTTTCGAGTTAGCGATTTATATATTGAAAGGTTTTGAGATATGACTCCGCGTGAGCGATGGCAGGCAGTATTGAACCGTAGGCCGGTGGATCGTGTGCCTTGTGATATATGGGCAACTCCGGAAGTGGTGGACAAACTATGTAAACATCTTGATTGTAAAGATAGTTGGGCGATGGTTGACAAGCTCGGCATTGATTTACCATATAATTTAGATCCGAGGTATGTTGGCCCGGTTTTGGCGGAGGGTAGCGACTATTGGGGCATCAACTATAAGAAAGTAGATTACGGGACAGGGATATATAGTGAAGCGACAAGTTATCCGCTTGCGCATGCTGAAACAGTCGCGGATTTTAATAATCATCCTTGGCCAAAGGCAGACTGGTTTGATTATTCGGCACTGAAAGAAGAGAGCAAAAGGAATTCACATCGGCCTATACGTACTGGTTGGATAGAACCCTTTTTATTCTATTCAAGTTTGCGAGGGTCGGAACAGGCCATGATAGATATGATAGTATCACCGGCGATGGTCGAATGTGCGTTTGATCACATCTTTGATTTTGGCTGCAAACGCCTGGAAAGAATATTGGAAGCAACAGGTAGTATTGATCTAATTATGCCAAGCGAAGATTTAGGCTCACAGCAGGGGCCGCTATTTTCGCTTGAATGTTTCAGGCGTTTTCACGCTCCGCGATTTAAGAAATATATCAGTTTGGGCAAACAGGCAGGAGCGAAAGTTTTTTTTCATACGGATGGCGCATGCCGAATTTTTATTCCTGAACTCATAAACTTGGGTGTTGATATACTTAATCCAATTCAACATAGATGCCCTGGAATGGAACGGACGGCTCTCAAGAACGATTTCGGTTGTAGCCTTGTGTTTCATGGTGGCGTTGAGAATCAGCATATATTGCCTTTCGGCACGGTAGATGAAGTCAGACAGGAGGTAATCGATTGTTTTGAAATGCTTGCAATTGGAGGTGGTTATATCTGCGCTCCGTGCCATAACATACAGCCCGTAACTCCGATTGAAAATATTCTGGCAATGTATGATACCATCAAAGAGCTATCAACTGATTTGAAATATACTCGGCCTATTTCGTAGCATTATGGGTAAAACGCATGTTTTTAATTGAGTGTTTGACAACTGGCATTTATGTAAGGTTTTGCGTGTCAATGAAAGGTCGCAAAAATGACGAATAGAGAATGTGTAAAAGCGGTTCTAAACTATAACTCTTATGATAGATTGCCCATGGTTCATTTTGGTTTTTGGAATGAGACATTGGAGAAATGGTATGTGGAGGGGCACATCTCAAAAGAACAGGCATCTCGATGGGCTGATGCCACACCGGTCGATAAGGAAATAGGCGGGAAGCTTGGTTTTGACTTTAATTGGCTTACGTGCTTTTTGCCGGCTAATAAACTTAGCCCTGTCTTTGAAGAGAAGGTAATTGAGGAGTATTCTGATGGTTCCAAAAAGGTGCTTAATGAAGATGGTGTGCTAATTTTGGTAAAACCGGGCAAAATTTCTATCCCGCAGGAATTCGACCGTTTGCTCAAGGATCGCGCATCTTGGGAAGCTCACTACCTGCCAAAGTTACAGTTTTCGATTTCACGCGTCAACGAAGGGGTTGTCACTGCGGGTCGGGCAGTCTTTAAATTTGCGCCAGAAGGGCTAAAGTTTCTTAAAGAAGAAAAAACCAGGGAAGATCCTGTAGGGCTATTTTGCGGTAGCCTCTTAGGCCAGATAAGGAATTGGCTCGGTTTAGAGGGCTTGAGCTATCTTTATGCAGATGACGAAAAACTGTTTGATGAGATTATCAACACGGTAGGTGAACTCTCATACAAAGTAGTCGAGAGTGTTCTTTTGACAAGTGCCAAATTTGATTTTGCGCATTTCTGGGAAGATGTTTGTTTCAAAAATGGACCTCTCATTTCCCCACAGGTCTTCGAACATAAAGTAGGTCCACACTACAAACGTATAACTGACTTGCTTAGAGAACACGGTGTTGATATTGTTTCACTCGATTGTGACGGTTGTATTGATGCGCTTATCCCTACTTGGCTTACGAATGGCGTGAATACTATGTTTCCCATTGAGGTTGGTACCTGGAATGCCTCAATCAAACCATGGCGTCAAAAATATGGTAAAAAAATCCGTGGCATCGGAGGGATGAATAAGACAGTTTTTGCACAAGATTTTGCGGCCATCGATGCCGAAGTCGAACGCCTTAAACCTCTGGTCGAGTTGGGCGGATTTATTCCTTGTCCCGACCATCGTATCGCGCCGGATGCCAAATGGGACAATGTGCGTTATTATTGTGATAGAATGAGAAAAGTATTCAATAATCAATAATAGCGTCTGATGTTTAATGTGGCGTTATATGACAGAAAAAAGTAGATGATGAAAGGAACGTTAATGTTGACAATAAAAGAGATAATGCATACCGCATGGGATTCTCATACGGTCATACCCAGTTTTAACATTCCATATTTGCCGATGATGGAACCGGTAGTAAAGGCATTGCGGGACACGCAGTGCTTTGGACTTATCGCGGTGGCAAGATTGGAATGGGAAAAATTTGAAGCAGGCAGTCTGCATGCGATATACGATGAATACCAGAGAGTAAAGGATAAAAAATATACTCGCCTGCACCTTGACCATGTGCCGGTAATAGATGAAGATAACAAGTTGGTTGACTATTTTAAAATTATCTCTGAAGCTGTGAATATGGGCTATGAATCTGTGATGGTTGATGGCTCGCGATTGCCTCTGGCTGAGAATATCGCTGTCACACGGAAAGTGGCTGATATGGCGCATAAAGCCGGGATTCCTGTAGAAGGCGAACTTGGCGCGGTTATGGGGCATGAAGCTGGGCCAATTCCTCCTTACGAAGAGTTACTTGCCTCCGGCAAGGGATTCACATCGCCGGCAGAGGCTAAACGCTTTGTAACCGAAACAAATGTTGACTGGCTCTCGGTAGCGATTGGAAATATCCACGGCGCAATTTCTGTTGCAAAAAAGGACGCGAAAAAGGTCGAAGCCAGACTCAATATCGAACATCTGGAACGTATAAGTCATGATGTCGCCATTCCTCTTGTGCTTCACGGTGGTTCAGGAATTAAAAAATCGTATATTATTGAAAGTATTCGGCATGGCATCGCAAAAATCAATATCGGCACTGCCATTCGTCAGCCTTATGAATCTGCGAGAAAAGAATCTATGGCCAAAGCTCAACAGGCAGTATATGAAACGACAATGATTATTATAAATGACGAATTAGAGATTAGCGGTTCTGCAAAATATCTTTTAAACCCATAAATCGCTGTAAAAAGGAAATTGTTATGAAAGAAAATAAAACGACGTTCGCATTATTTTTTGGTAATCGCGGTTTTTTTCCTGCTTCATTGCAAAAGACCGCCAGACAGGAAATAAAAGATGCCCTCACGAAGCTCGGCCACAAAACACTTATGCTCAACGAACAGGCGACACGCTTTGGTGCCGTTGAAACACCCAAAGAGGGGCAAATATATGCTAACTTTCTGCGTGAGAACAAAGGCAAATATGGAGGTGTAATCCTTTGTCTGCCAAATTTCGGAGATGAGACCGGCGCGATTTCAGCGCTCAATGATTGCGGTGTGCCTATTTTGATTCAGGCGTATCCGGACGAGCTTGATAAAATGGCCCCCGAGCTTCGACGAGACGCATTCTGCGGCAAGTTTTCAGTAATGGATGTTTTCTGGCAATATGGTTTGCCATTTACAGCCCTCAAGCCTCATACTGTACATCCGAAGACAAAGCAGTTTGCCGGAAACATTGATTATTTTGACAGGGTATGCCGTGTCGTAAATGCCATGAAGAATATGGTTGTAGGTGCTATCGGCGCGCGCACCACGGCATTTAAGACTGTTCGTATTGATGAGCTTGCTATGCAGCGACATGGAATAACGATGGAAACACTTGACATGTCAGATATTTTTCACAGAATGAACTTACTGAAAGATAATGATAAAAAATACAAAGAAAAAGCCCAGTGTCTTGCCGACTATTCTTCGTGGGAAAATGCGACGAAAGAGGTCTTTAATAAATTAGTAAAGCTGGGAGTCGTGCTTGATTCTGTAGTAGAAGAGTTTGGTATGGATGCGATAGCGGTCAGATGCTGGGTAGAATTGCAGCAGCAGCTCGGCATTTCTCCATGTGTGCTGCTGAGTGAAATGAATGAACGCGGCATAGTGGCGGCATGTGAAGTGGATATTGGCAATGCGGTAACTATGTATGCTTTGTCGAGAGCTTCTGGTAATGCGGCGACTTGTCTCGATTGGAACAATAATTACGGTGATAACGAAAATAAATGTATATTGTTTCATTGCGGGTCGGTACCACAGAGCATGATGACTGGCAGGGGGCAAATAAGCGACCATGCTATTTTAGCCAATGCTGTGGGTAAGGGGTGTTCGTATGGGTGTAATGTCGGCGGAATTGCACCAACGCCTATAACCTTTGGCAGTATGCTGACAAATGCCGGGGAGCTTCAGTTTTATTTAGGACAGGGACGCTTTACCGATGATGCAATACCTGAGGATTTCTTTGGCTGCGCAGGCGTGGCAGAAATTGATGGTTTGCAGAATGTACTTCAGCAAATTGGTTATATGGGGCATCGTCATCACGCCAGTATTACGCCTGGGCATGTGGTTGGACCTGTCGCAGAGGCGTTTGAAAAATATCTCGGATACAGAGTTACAAAATTATGAGTTTGATGGGTATTGATGTTGGTACGACGGGCTGTAAAGCTGCTGCGTTTTCAGATAATGGGCAATGTATTTCGGCAGCTTACAGGGAGTATCCGACGGTACGCCTCCAGGCTGGCTGGGCGCAGTTGGATAGTCATGCGGTTATGCTGGCTGTCAAGGAAGTCATTGCGGAAGCAGCGGCCAAAACATCAAAAGACCCCGTGCAGGCGATCTCTGTCAGTTCTCTGGGCGAGGCAATGACGCCTGTTTCTGCTGACGGTGAGATACTGGACAACAGTATTCTTGGTGCCGATGTGCGCGGCGGGGATTTACTCGAACGCACTACCGCTGCTATTGGACAAAAAGATTATTATAAAATTAACCCTAATATCCTTGGTTTCAACTATTCCCTGCCCAAACTCCTGTGGCTAAAGCACAATAAACCCGATTTATACCGGAAAACGGACAAATTTTTACTATGGGGCGATTTGGTAACATTTATCCTTAGCGGCGAATCTCTGACAAGTTTCTCGCTTGCCAATCGCACTCTACTGTTCGATATTCACAGAGAAACATGGTCTGATGAACTGCTGAAACTTTGCGATATTGAGCAGGCAAAACTGCCTCTGCCGGTTGCCAGCGGTACTGTAGCCGGATCGTTGTGTGCTTCAATCGCGACTCAACTCAATCTCCCTAAAAACACAAAAGTGGTAGTTGGTGCCCATGACCAGTGCTGCAATTCATTAGGTGCCGGAATCCATACCGCCGGCAAAGCCGTGTGCGGAATTGGAACTTTTGAATGTATCACGCCAACGTATGACCACTTGCCGGATTCTGAATATATGCTCTCCAACGGTCTTAACATTGAGCATCACGCGATTGCAGGGCTGTATGTATCCTTTATATATAACCAGAGCGGTTCGCTTGTGCGATGGTTTCGTGATACCTTTGCCTCTGCGGATAAGAAATTGATTAAATCCGGTGAGGATATTTATGAAATCCTTGCCAGAGAAATGCCCGCCGACCCTGCAAGACTCTTAACGTTGCCGTATTTTGAGGCAAGCGGCGCGCCACGTTTCATAAACGACGCTGCCGGCGTGATTGCTGGCCTGAAAATCAATACACAAAGAGGCGAAATACTTAAATCTATAATGGAATGTGCGACATTCTATTTTCTTGAAAGTATCGATTCATTAAAAAAAATCGGGATTGACACATCCGAATTTGTTGTAACCGGTGGCGGTGCGAAGTCAAATCAATGGCTGCAAATAAAGGCAGACATTTTTGGTGTTCCCTTTGTTCGGCCCAAAATAGTCGAGTGCAGCGCTCTCGGAGCCGCCATGCTGGCCGGTATCTCAACCGGAGTTTTTGCAAACGCACGGGACGCCGTTTCGCAGTGCGTTAAAATTGATTGTACCTTTGAGCCGGATGCAAAGCGTCACGGAATTTACAAAGAAAAATACGAAATGTACAAGCAAATTTCTCCGGTCTTAAGGAAAGCATCAGCGATATTGCGCAGGTTGGAAGAGATGGAGCAAAAATAGTTCTAAAATAATTTGTGAAAAATTAATAAAGGATTGATTGGATGAAGAAAATAATAATTTTGGCGGTTGTTGTGTGTATGATGGCGGTGGTTGATGTTGCTTTGACCGACACTATACGAGGAATTAACATTGATTTTGTAACTATCGGCAACCCCAGGCATACGAGAACTGAGGCAGATTCGAATGGCTGTAGTGCAATTCATTATGTATATCGTATTGGCAAATACGAAGTTACCAACGCTCAGTGGAACGCTTTTGCTTCAGTTGCAGGTGTCCCCACGGGTAATCCGAGCTACGCTTATGACCAAAATACCTCTTCCGCTGTTGCCCAGCAGCCGACTAATAATGTAAGCTGGTATGAGGCGGCACAGTTCTGTAACTATCTTACAAGTGGTGATAAGAGCTGCGGTGTCTATCAGTTCACCGGTAATAATGCTAACCCCGGAGATTTTGTCGGTGTTAACCGTGCATCAGCTCAAGTGTTTTACGGACTGATTTATTTTCTACCGACCGAAGATGAATGGTTCAAGGCGGCATATTACAAGTCTGACGGCACCGGCTATTCGCTCTATGCCAATGGCCGGAATACCATTCCCGCTGCTGGTAACGGTTGGAATTATTATAAGGGTGGGGCGTACGGCGAACCATGGAATGTAGGTGCCGGCACGCAGGAACAGAATGGCACTTTTGATATGATGGGCAATGTCTGGGAGTGGACTGAGGCTCGGTCATCCACTTCCTATTGCGGTGCTCGGGGCGGTTCGTGCGGCAGCAGTGACATCTTCCTGAGATCATCCCCTGTGATTAGCTACGAGCCGAGTGATGAGAGCTGCTTTGGAGGTTTTCGTGTTGCATCTCTCTCTGTTCCCTGCAATATGGGTTTGCCTCCCTTAGTTAGCATAGAAAAAGCTGCTCCTGCCAATTTGATAAAACTTGGAAACTGGCAATATATGAAAGACAGGAATGCCCACAGGATAGGAATTAGTCCTGTGCTTAGAATCGAAACGCAGGCGAAAAGAGCGGCTATTGAAGCGATTGGTTGGGATACTGAGGGAGGCAGCAGGGCAAAATTGAATATCATAAAATCGCCTATTGTACTTCTGACCCTTGCAGGTGGTAATTGGCAATCTTCGGCGGATATGGATGCGAAAGTGATAGCCAGAGAGCCGAACATGGTAAAATATGAACTAAAGACATCCGCCGGCTATGGACTGACGTGGGGAATAACGGCCAAAGACAACGGCGGATTTAACATGAGATTTGCTTCGGTTGGTAGCCAAAATATTCCTGAAAAAATTTCGCTTGTACTCCCATTTAACCAGCGGCTGGCATCTGCAACGGTTATAAGCGGAAATTGGATAGATGAAAAAACAACAAAATTCCCTCTTATAATTAGTGTGCCGGATATTGGCCAGATGCATGTTTCAAGTCCCCTGCGGCCGGACATAACGGCATTTGCGACCGGTAACCGTGAGGCTGCTGAAATGACGATAACAATGCAATTGCCTGTTCCGGACGAGCAAGGCTATGAAATTATATTTGACCCTCTGATTCTGCCGATGCCCGCAGAAATAAATGATCAAAAACAATGGTTGCAGGCCCGTCGAGGCTGGTTTAATCTTCTTCAGTTTAGCATTCTATCGCAGCAAAGAGGTGAAAATATACCTGCGGGTTTATGGGCCAATAATACCCTTAGCGACCCGGTCAGTTCTACGGTATTTATGCTTGGCGATGTTGCTCTGTTGATGCCGAAATTGGCGCCGGATATTCCAATTTGGCCGATACTGCGAAGAACAGTAGAATACTGGATGTATGAAAAATTAGGTCCAAATGGCGGTATCATATACTGTGCGTATGTTTCACCTGAAATGATGGACTCAAACCCATCAGTTGTTATAGGTGCCTGGGCTTATATCAAGGGGACTGATGATATTGAATGGCTGCGGAAGAACATCGAACGCCTTGAGTTCATTGCCTCTTATACGGAAAGTCGAGATATCGACGACGACGGGATTATCGAGTCGCCAAACAGCGGCAACAGGGGAACACGCATATTTGGAGATACATGTTTCGATACGTATAGCAGCGGACATAAGAATGCTTATGTAAATATGCTGGCATACCGTGCGTTTAAATGTATGGCACAGCTCGAACAAAAGCTTGATAATCAGCAGCGTTATGATAGATATTCTGCAAGAGCTGACGCAATCAAGTCAAAATTTGTCGCTACTTTCTATAATCCAGAAACGGGCTGGCTCGGCTGGTGGCGCAGCAGAGACGGCTATCTGCATGATGTGTGGTCAGACGTTCCCACAAGCATGGCGATTATGTACGGCCTTGTTGACCGCGAAAGCGGACGCAAAATGATGGATTCATTGTGGGTGGTTTTGCAGAAGAGCGGCTTTAAGCGTTTTGATATTGGAATTCCTTTGAACTCGCGCCCCGTCCCTCGCGAGGACCAGTTCAGCGGATATGCCGCGCCGAAAAAGGAAGATGGTTCTGATACTTTTGGCAAGTATCTCAACGGTGGTTGCTTTGGAATGACTAACGTTTATTTTTTAACTGCAAGTAAGATGGTAGGAGCGGAAGAGCGTTATAATAAAGTAATGACTGCGATGTTGGACCGCCAGGAAAAAGGAGTATTTCCAAACGGTGGTGGATTTCAAAATGGATTTGTTGATAAGTCGTTTGATGGCGCTGAGGTTTTCGATTGGCAGGGAATCCCGTGCGGCTATGAAGGACATCTGGTTTACAGTTGGAAATTTCTCGATGCGCTTTTCTTAGGCGATGCTGAAGTCAGAAATCAATTGTTATTGGCAAAATGAAATTGCCAGAGTTAGATAATATGAACAGTTTTACGGATTTAGAGATTTAGGAGAAATATGATGGAATTACAATTGCAAGTTGAAAATAACACGCTCTATATGTGTTTGATTGTGGACAACAAAATTATCTCACAATCTCGATATAATTATTGTTTGAACTGGATGCAAGGCGGGCAGTCGGCCTGTGCAAATTTTGCCAAAGATGTGGTTTTTCAGAAAACTTCTGAGAAGGGGACTCACCGAACTGGTTTCGAAATAACTGGATCGTTAGGTAATACCATCAGATTCAAACATATCTTCACACAATCCTCAACGCAGCAAATACAGGAGGCAATAACAATTTCGAATATTTCGAATAAGCCTGTTGAAATAAGCGATCTAAGCTGCGGCTTTCAGGAATGTCTTGCTGATAAGCAGGATTGGCGGCTAATTGCGGTTCCATTTAGAATTCAGGTAGATGGACGCAAGCACGATTATACCTGTGACCAGCTAATCAAAGGAGAATACACCAATTCAGATGGCGAAATGTCATCTGTATTTCCTTCATTACTAAAGGGCGCATTGCGATCAGAAGCATGGCTCTGGACCAACAACAAAATTGGTTTGTTGGTCGGGAAGTACAACAATGATAATATTGAAATGTCTATGGCGAAAGTTCAAAGTAAATCGGATAACAGCGATTCTTTTCTGCAATTTGGTGGTGTGGGATTCTGCCTTTTTGGTGAGCCTTCCGATGCGAAAGTTCTGCAGCCCGGTGGAAGTTTCACATTTGGGATTACACATTATGAAGTCTATGCCGGAGGTCTGGAGCATGGTTTTAGAAAATATACGTCTTTTCTGAACTCCAAAGGGCACGCATTGCCTGCCACCTACAATCCTCCGCTTAACTGGGAAATACTTTATGATATTGGCTGGTATCACAGTGACCAGGAACAACTTAGTAAGCATTTCACTTTAGACAAACTGTTTTTGGAAGCCGAAAAGGCAAAGGAAATAGGCTGTGAATTACTGTATCTTGATCCCGGCTGGGAAGAGTGCGAAGGCACATCCTTATGGGATGAGAAACGGCTTGGGAAGGTTTCAGAGTTCAAGAAAACATTACAGCGAAAATATAACTTGAAATTTGGATATCGTGATTCGGCTTGGTTATATCGGGATGAGTTTCCACATGCATGGTATCATTGTCCAAATCCTGTAGCGGACAGAGGTCGTTCTAATCCTTCGCAGGATACTCATCGTCCCCAGCGTCTATGGCATTTTTGCAGTTTATGCAAAGAATGGAAGCAGGAAAAAATCGAGCGCATTAAGAAAACAAATGCTTCCGGTGTGGATTTTATGATGATTGACGAATACTGTTGGTTTGGTCCATGTTTTGCGCAGGATCACGGCCATAATATTCCCACAACAGCCAGCGATCATGCTAAAGCAGTTTTTGATTTGGTCAAATCGGTGAGACATAATTCGCCTGACGTGCTCATTGAATGTCACGACCCCTTATGGCCTTGGGGATGCAGATATCTTCCTACTTACTTTAAGCAGGGATTTGGCTTTGACGCTGCTTATCAGGAGAATTGGGGATTTGAGCTTATGTGGGAGTGCTTAAAAAATCTTAAGGATGAGGGGCGGGCTAAAGTTCTCTACTATTATGCGATGGCATCGAATATCCCCTTGTACTTACAGATTTCGATGGTTACAGATAATGACCAGTGTCTCTTTTTCTGGTGGGCCGCATCGACGGTCAGGCACATAGCAATTGGGGGAAAATACCATCATTACGATTCGAGGCTTAGAGAAAAATATTGTCCTGATACGGAAAAGCGATGGAATTGCTACAAACAAGCTGTGAAATTATATCTTTTACTAAAAGAGTATTTTGTCCGAGGAGAATTTCACGGATTACATGAAGAAGCCCATCTACATACTTTGGACGGGAAAATCGGCGGAGTCCTAACTCTGTTCAATATTTCGGAGCAGCCTCTCAAAATAGAAGCGTGGATTGAGCCTGAAATGATTGGGGCGCTGCCGAATAGTGAACTCGAATCAAATGTTCCGGATAATATCGAATGGCGTAATGGCAAACTCCATGTAAGCGTTCCATTAGAAGCGGCTTCACCGCAGGTAGTATTGTTGGGAGATGCTTGTAAAGTTCGACAAAAATGTTAAAAGCAGCGCATTGGCAAATTGGTTATGGCATAGATAAGAGCGAAGGAAAACGCATGAAATTGGACTCGGAAATTAAAATTTCTAATTACGATATGGAAATATTGCGAGCGATTGCCTCAGATGTTGCCGAAATTGCTCAACTTGAGGTACATCGGCAAAAAGCGGCGCTTTGGACACGCCTCAACGATATTGATTCCATGCGTCCTATGGTTTGGATAAATGAAATATGCTGGCACGAAATGAATGTCAATAATGAATTAACGCTATATACGCAATCGCCTTGGGCTCAAAATCAAGAGACCTGCCTCAGGCAATTGCTTTATCAGTGGCGGCATTTGCCGGCCGACATGATTGTAAGTAATTATCTCAGTTGTCCGCTTGTTATCCATGACACAGGTTTTGGAGTAATTGAGGATGTTGATATTGTCAAGACCGATGAAAACAATTCCGTTGTTTCCCGCTGCTTCCGTCCGCAGATAAGTAAACCATCGGACATTGATAAAATAAAAATGCCGGTGATTACTTATGATGTTCACGCGACAAATACTAACTACCAGCTCATGTGCCAAGTGTACTCCGGCATCCTTCCTGTCAAAAAAGAGGGCATTAAACATATTTGGTTTACTCCCTGGGATAATTTAATTCGCTGGTGGGGCGTTCAGGAAGCGATGATGGATCTTATCGCCAGGCCTAATATGGTAAACGATATTGTTTCCCGTATGGTTGATTCCTATCTCTGCGGGCTTGAGCAATTTGAGAAATTAAATTTGCTCGCGCTTCATGCGGATGACACCCGCATTGGTAGTGGCGGCTATGGTTGCGTCAGTCAATTGCCGGGAAAGGATTTTAGTCCTGATTATGTTAGGCCTTTAAACATGTGGGGCTGCTCGAACGCTCAGATTTTTAGCGGAATTTCTCCAGAAATGCACTGGGAATTTGCGATAAAACATGACATTCCTTGGCTCAAAAAATGGGGTCTGAACTATTATGGATGTTGTGAACCGCTTGATATGAAAATGGATATTTTAAAAAAAATTCCCAATCTTCGTAAAGTTTCTATGAGTCCTTGGATTAATAAAGCGCGAGCTGCCGAGGCTGTTGGTAAAGACTATGTCTTTTCTTTTAAACCCAACCCGGCAGTCTTGGCCGAGACTGATTGGAACCCCAAAATCGTCCGTGCTGAAATTAAAGAAATGCTCGAAATCGGACGTTCTTGCCATATAGAAATTATATTGAAAGATATTTCCACCGTACGTTATCAACCGCGGCGACTTTGGGAATGGTGTGAAATTGCTATGGAACTCGCTTGCGAATATGCTTCTTAAATAAGATTATGAGCAGAACGAAATTCTTTTAGATGATTTGAAATAAATTTTTATTAGGGGTACCGACATGGCAAAGCTCAACAATGTCAATACGACCGACATTGCCGAGGCTATAAGGTTTGGCTGTAATACGATGTGCAGTGTGTTCAATGCTGATGATAATAATGTGCCTTTCTTTGCCTCCGAAGTTTGGCCTCATGGCAGTTTTGCTTTTTCACCCCATTGTAGTGAAAGCCATGTACCAGGCCGTCATCTTAACGCTTTGCTCAATGCGGAAGATGCATTAGGAATTGCCATTGATACTGTTGCTATCGACCATCATGCCAATGCTGCTTTCTTGTCCTATAGCGGCCCATTGTGTTTGCCGTTGAATCGTAAGGAAATGGGCGGCGCATTTGGTACCTTTTGTCCGCATCATATTCGCGAAGGTTTTCACGCTCTTTATGCTTTGGTTAAGTATCGCAAGAGTGACAGGGCACAGGACATTGCGGAAAAAAGTATCGACTGTATTCTTGCTCTCTGGGATCCCGTCAACGGCTGGAATCGTGAGGTCTTCGAAAAACAACATGTGGAATTTACCGAATGGTCGTTTGTAATTGGATTAGGGCGTTCTCTTGGTTCTCTCGTTAAGTACTATAACGCCACCGGTTCGGCTCGTGCCCTTCATCTGGCAACCATGATTAAAGATAAACTCATCAATGAATTCTATGGCATTAATGGCAATTTTGATGCGAGCTTTTTTGGCGACCATGTTCATTCAGTTACTTGCTGCCTTTCCTCATTGGCACAAATGGCTGAGTTAATGGGCGATTTACATCTTATGAATCGTGTCAAAGTTTTTTATGATAACGGCCTTTGGCAGCTCCGCGACGAGATCGGGTGGTCTCCTGAATTTACCCATCAAATTTCAACTAAATTAACCGAACATGGCGAAGCTAATAATACTGGAGATATTATTGAAACAGCCATGATACTTGCTCGATACGGTTATACTGAATATTACGACGATGCAGAACGCATACTTCGTGCCCATCTTCTGCCAAGCCAGCTTCGAGACATTTCGTTTATTAAAGAACCTGAGAATCCGAAAGGACTGGACAGTTTGTATAACATAGCCCAACGACATAAAGGAGCCTGGGGTTTTCCTGCACCGTATGGTCATAAATCTATCAATGCCGGACGAAATGGTTCTATAAGTTTTAATATGGATATTGTCGGCGGTGTAGTTGGCTCGCTTTGTGAGGCCTATCGCGAAATAGCTTTTTTAGATCATCTGGGACATCATGTCAATCTGCTCTTCGACTACGATACTCCTAATATCCACATCGAGTCTCCTTACACACACGAAACTCTAAAAATTCATCTTCACCGATCTGGCCCGCTTTTTGTTCGTATTCCTTTTTGGGTTGACTGCAAACAACTGCAGATTGACGGCGTTCGCACCCAGCCGCTTTGGACGGGTAATAAACTTTTTTTTCCGCAAATATCTGACAATTGTGCTGTGACGATTCGCTTTCCCATGCCCCAGCAAACAATTACTATGAAGCGGAATCATATATTTCCGATTAAAGTTAAACTCCAGGGCGACAAGGTACTTGCCATGGATAATTTTGGTGCCGATTTCACTTTTTTTGACCCGATTGAATAGGTCGATGTATAATGGCGGTGATGACAATGGCCGGTACATTTTTGTTACGCCGTTTAAAACAGAATAAAAAACGGAATATTCCTTGCACTATCGTAGTGCCATTGATATGATATACATGACTTTTATACAGGTACGTTTGGCCGTTTACATAACTGTAATTGTTAACAGGAACTAAAAGTATGCAAAATACACTTATCCCTCACGGGAACACAAAATGGTTTATACGTAATCGGTCCGGCTTGTTTATTAATTGGGGGCTATAATGCAGCCAACAGACAGAATAACTCTACCTAATTTAGTTGATAGGGCTAAGTTAGCCATAAATTGCCTTACACAGCATTGTGACAAATCACGCGGGCACCTCCCCTATTTTTATACCCGTCTTAGCGACAGGCCTTTATCTGCTATTTTAGCCACTTGGTCGTATGGTGATGGATTGGGTCGTGCAGTTGATGCCTTGACTCTTTTGAGAACAATGACCGGAGATCACATCGATCATATCGAAGATAAAAGTATGCGGGCAACGCTTTTGGGGTTGATTGGGCGTGACGACCTTTCATGGTGTCCAGCGGAGCCCTGGACATTAGATGTGCCTCATACTAGGCCGGCCTGGCTGCAACAGGGGACTTTATTGGGTCTCACTTCATTATGGCAGTATACTGGCGAGCAGAACTATAGAAATATTGCACAACAGAATATTCTCGCTGTTGCCGGAATGTCACGCTATCAAGAATTAAAAAAGTATGCGGATTTTCCCGGGGATTATTATACCATGCGCGATGGTTGGCAAAATCCGCCGGACGATCCAAATCATAGAAAATCTGTTTTTAATACATCAATCACAATGCCCTTAATGAGATTTTATCGTTTGACCGGTTTTGAACCGGCGATAGAACTTGCCTCTAATTTGATATCGTGGGCAATCATCGACCATGACGGGATCGAAGGGTTGTTTAATCGCGGGCATTTTCATTCATACAGTCGTCTGATGACCGCTATTATCTTGCGCGGAATTATCAAAAACGATACGCATGACATCGAATTTGGTGTCAGACTCTTTGCCAAGGCTCTGACTTTAGGCACACAATCTGGATGGTTTCCGGAACAAATAAATAACACGGAGCACAATCGGTCAAACCTTTCTGAGACATGCTGTTTAACCGATATGCTGGAATCAGCTATATTGCTGGCTCGACATGTAGATCCGCAGTATTGGAATCATATCGAAAGATGGGCCAATAACCATCTGCTCGTTCATCAGATAACGGATTCTGATTGGTTTGATCAGACGACTTTTGTGCCTCGCTCGCAGCATGTACTTGGCTTTAATTGTCAGAAAACTATTGATGTGGAAGGTGTTCGCGAAGGTGATATTCTTAAACGTACTCTCATTGGTGGCTATGCTGGATGGGGTGCTGTTACCGCCATGTCTGATGATTCAATGTTTTCCAATTCAAACCAGCAATGTTGTAACGCTGCCGGTGCCAGAGGCTTGTACGATGTATGGCGATATGCTGTTACGGATGATGATACGACTTTAAAGGTCAATCTTCATATCAATCGCAGGCATCAATGCGCGGATATTGCCGTAGCAGTGAACCAGGAAGAGTGTTTTTTGTCCTTTCACATCTCAAAACCACGTAAGCTTCTTGTGCGAATTCCTGAATTCATAAAACCGCGGGAGATGATAGTCAAAATTAATAAAAAAATGTATGAGGTGGAACCGAATAATGGTTACATTTCCATGGGAAAACTCGTCCCATGCGATAAAGTGGAAATTGTTTATCCTTGTAAGGTCTACAGTACGACTGAGCGCGTTGCGTCAGGCGAATTTACCTTTGAATGGCGAGGAACGCATGTAATAAAAGCTACTCCACTCCAGAAGATTCATCCACTGTTTATAGATACAAGATTTGAACAAGCAAGAGATCGAGATGATGTTCGGGTAATTGTAAAGGAGATAGAATCAATTTAGACAGTCCTGTGCAAAAATTAATCTCGTAGGGTAAAAATATGTGTGTGCAGAAAGGCAATGGCTATGAAATTTGTTATCGGTGTTATTGCGATGTTACTTGTTCCGTGGCTAATGGGAGTTCTTATGCGTAAATTTATCGATAGACGTGGTAAGAAGAATGAATGTGATAACGACGATTCAGTTTTCTGGCCGTAGTTCAGCAGGAAATGTATTTTTATTTATTTAGGAATTTAGGTTGTCTGCCTGGCGGCGGACAATTAGACTGTGAGAGTATAACATGAACCATAGAATTATTGGTATCCATCCGGTGGGGTTTGGATTTTTCAGGGTGGCAGGTTTATTTTAATTTTTTGCCGAATTTTTATGACGCTTTCTTTTTATGATGATCGGAAGGAGTATTTTACTTTCGAAAGACTCGTTCGGAAGAACTAAGGAGGATAGTAACTGCCACAGAGCAATTTTTAAAAGAGGCCCCAAAATATCATTGACAAGTTGCTTTTATTGTATATTGTATACAAAATACAATAAGTTGTGGATGTTTCTTAATGACTTTTCCGAAAATAAGCGACCAGATATACGAAACACTGCTCAAACAGATAATCGACCATAAGCTCAAACCCGGCGAACGGTTGCTGGAAGAACAGCTTGGTCGTGACCTAGGGGTGAGCCGTACCCCGTTGCGTGATGCCATAAATGCATTGGCCAAGGATGGCTTTATAAGAGTCGAGCCGCGACGCGGCGCATCGGTGCGAGACTTTCAACTCAGGGATTTGATTGTAACTTTCCGGCCAACTGCATCTTGCGAGGTTCTTTGAAAAGTTGATAATCGGCTCATAGTGTTATTCGGAGATATAATTATGAGCGAAACTATTAAAGCTGAAAAACCAACCAAAGACGACCAGC
>Ga0209211_10000873_pt1 | contig 60023 bp, 74 predicted proteins | sample RifGroA2_FD_183992 | JGI IMG/M metagenome (GOLD analysis project Ga0209211, IMG submission 183992) | Groundwater microbial communities from Rifle, Colorado, USA - Groundwater A2 (SPAdes) (version 2) | ecosystem: Environmental > Aquatic > Deep subsurface > Groundwater | place: Rifle, Colorado... | reverse complement strand
CGCGCCACCGCCGGCGTCGGGGCCTGCTTGGCCGCGATCAACTACCGAGACAACCCCGACAAGAGGGGCGCGACCCACCGTTGCCTGCCGCTCTCCTTCGGCTACCAGCGCCTGTCGGTCGACGTCGTCGTCTCCCAGACGCGCGTCGCCTGGACTCCTCCCGCCGCCGACACGCTCCAGCGCGATATCAACGTTTCGCTCGGCTGGGCGCTGAGCCCCCGGACATCTTTGCGGGCGGCGGCGAACGATATTTCCAGCAACGACCCGGCCACCGGCGGAGGCCAGGCTCTGACGGGCGGGTTTCTCCGGACGACAAAACTCGACAACGGGGGATCCCTCGTCGTTGGGGCGTCCGGATCCTACTCCCAATATCGGGACCTCAATCTGCTTCAGCTGGCGCCGAGGCTCGGCGCCTCCCGCGGATACCTCTATGGCGAGCTCTTCGCCTATGACATCCAGAACACCCTGACGAAACAACGCTTCGACTCCTGGGGCGCGGCCGGCGCGCTCGGCCCGGCGGGAGGATTCACCGTGAGCGCCCGGAAATGGTGGGGCCGCAAGCGCGGATCGGTCGAAGAAGGAGGCGTCGTGGTGTACGACTCTCTCACCGACACTTATCTGGGCGGCTGGCAGGCCTTGGCGACTTGGACCGGGTCCCGACGGCTGTCGGTCTACTTCCGCTACGGGGAGGACTCCATTCTGGCCGAATACAAGACGAGCACCGTGCGTTACCGCTCCATCGTACGGGTCGCGGGGGTCGGCGTGCGATTTTGAAACCAATGGAGGCGTGCATGAAAAATAAACTCGCGCTGTTGCTGTCGTTGTGTCTGACGCCGATCCCGGGGCCGCACGCCTCGGCCGCAGGAGATATGCCCGCAGGCCGAGCCGCGCAGTTCGCGGCATCCTACAAGCAGGAGGCCGAAGGCGACCTGAGAGCGGCCATCCATTCACTGGAGGAACTGGAAGCCGCCGACTACTTCGTCCACCTGCGGCTGGGGTGGTTGAATTACCGCGGCGAGACCTGGAACGACAGCGTCTCGCACTACCGCAAGGCATCCAAACTCGCGCCGCAAGCCGTGGAGCCTCTGCTGGGCCTGATGCTGCCCCTTCAGGCCGCGGGACGCTTCGACGAGGCTATAGGAGCCGGACAATCGATCCTGCGGCTCGACCCGGGCAACTACACGGCCCTATCGAGGATGGCTTGGATGCGCTACTCCCGCAAGGACTACAAAAAATCGGCCTCGCTCTACATGCGCCTCGTCGAGCGCTACCCGGCGGACGTCGAGATGCTCCTTGGGCTGGGGTGGTCGCTCACACTCGACGGGAGGAAGAAGGAGGCCTCCCAGATCTTCCAACGGGTGCTCCTCTTGAGCCCCGGAAATCCCCGAGCCCAGACCGACCTCTGACCGCGCTGAAGGCCCGGCGCCATGACTTAGCCTGACCTATACTGACTTAACCTGACTTCATCCCCCTTGAATGGATTACATGAGCAGGCCACACTTGGAGCATGATGGGATCTCTGGCGGACGACATGGAAGCCCGTGCCAAGCAGCGCGTCCTCATCGTCGATGACGACGAGTCTCTCCTGATGCTGTGCAGCCAAACGTTGGCCTCGGCGGGCTATGACACCGCCAGCGCCCCTGACGGAGTCGATGCCCTTGCGATCATGGCGCAGTTTAAGCCTGATTTCATCACGTTGGATTTGATGATGCCTCGGATGAACGGGCATCAGTTCTGCGGCAAGCTCGCGGAGCGCGGCATACGAATTCCGATCATTATCGTGAGCGCCTATTGGGAGCCCGCCAACGAGGGCGTTCTGCGCCAGGATTCAAATGTCGTCGGCTTTATCAAGAAGCCGATCCGCTACGCGAAGCTCGCCGCGACGATCCAGCGGATTCTATGGTCTGCGGGCGACTTCGTCCCTCAATTGCCCTAGCTTGTCCTGATCGCCGCTGCGAGGGCGGTCGCGACCTTGGCCATCCGCTCGTAGTCGAGCGTCTCGGGCAGGTCCGATGCCTGATGGTAGTTCGCGTTTCGGTAGAAGGCGGTGTCTGAGAGCATTTAAGCCCTCGCAGGACCAAGGACAGGGCCCATAGCCACGCCGCGGACGCCGCGAGACTCGCGCGCAGCGGATTCCAAAAGCCCTCGTCGCGCGTCCACGCCTGGCCGAGAAAAATACAGCCCGCCAACGCAGTCGCGGCGGCCAGCTTGAAGGAACAGCGGTCGAAGCAGGCGAGAATGGCGGCGTGACGCGCGATGCCCATGATGAGCAGGAATACGAGCATCGAAACGACGCTCGCGCGCAGGGCGAAACGGTCGATCGAAGACGGGATGAAGGTGAAACCCCACTGCGCGGCGAACAGGACCGCAAGCATCGGGAAAATCCAATGATGATGCGCGGCCTCGAAGGCGGGCAAGGGGACAACTGCCAGGAATAGGCAAAGGTTGCCGATGATCACGGCTGAAATCGAGCGAGCTGTGTTTGTATTCACCGCACCAGTGTAGTGAATTTCGGATAGAATCATCGTGTGATTCCCGTGTGCGCCGGCGTCATCCTGCGCTCGGACCGGAGGAGAGTTGATTCCTTCCATGGTGGAACTAAAACGGCGGGGTGGAGTCTCATAAACATGAGAACTTTATCGACGATAGTTTTAATGTTCCATATTGGCTGCCATGAAATTTCTCCAGTCTTTGCCGCAGCACCGCGGGAGCTTCAAGAAGGTGATCGGATTTCACTTCGGGTTGGAATTGTCGGCGGGAAAGTAGCACCCCGTGTGAGAAAAAAAGTCGACATCATATCGAATGCCAACGGTGTTGCCCTTAGTATTACGAGAGACGGAAAAACCAAGAACGGCTCTATGAGCAAGGAGGAGTTCGGTTCTTTGGCACAGGCCTTAGCACCAATTTGGGAACTCCCTTTAGAGGACCCAACAAACAGTGAAGATATATATGAGATGGATACCGGCCTGGAGGTTGAAATGGCTGGGAAAAGATGGGCCAACGGCGCTCCTGGCGGTTGTATTCACCTTCACTCCCAAGTCCAGCCTACCAACAGGCAAAAAAGCGTTTTTAAAAAGATGGTTACGCAGATTGAACAAGCGGCTGAAAAACACATTCAACGGTCAATGAGATCAACATCGAGCATGACTTTGTGGCCGCGGATCAAATAGATCGATTTATTCAACGTCGGATCCGGGTGTAGCGGACGGCGCTTTGCTGGCGAGACTCGCAGCCGCGCAGCATGCACCCGGCAATGCTCAGCAGCAGGAGGCCGAGTCCTGAGAATGCGACCATGAATAGGAACCATTCTCCGGAGTCTCCCGCCACGGCAAACCCGTTCCCCATCCCGACGGCTGAGATCATGATATTCATCGCGGCTTGACTCCTTGTCGCGGGGGCGACATCAGGAGAATAGCCGGAGCGCGTTACGAATTTATTATGGGCGCCGGCCGGCGTCGACGGCGGTCAGAGGACGCGGTCCAGGAAGGCGGCTGCCATGACGATGAGGGCGAGACTGTTGACCACGCCGAAGGCCCGGCGCATGGAGGCGTTATCTGTGCCCGCCGCCAAAAGGCGGACGGAGACAAGGGTAGTCCACGCGGCGCCGGCCGTGAGCAGCGCCACGGCGAGAGGGGCCTTCACGACGCCATAGAGAGGCAGCAGCAGGCAGGCCAGGGCCGTCACCGCCATCCAGCAGAAAAGTACGCGTCCCGAGCGGGTCGGGCCGAACACGGTGACCGGGGTGGAAAATCCCGCGCCCTCGTACTCCGACGAGAGGCGCATGCTCAGCAGCCAGGAGTGCGGGACCTGCCAGATTAGGAAGAAGAAGCATAGGGCGAGCAAAGCCCCGTCGCACAGAGGCCGGCCGGTCGCGGCCCAGCCGATGGCGGGAGAGATCGCCCCGGTCACCGCGCCGATGACCGCGGAGAAAGCGCTCCGGGTCTTGAGCGGGGTGTAGACGCCGTTATACCAGAAGGCGCCGCAAGCCGCCAGCAAACAGGAGGCGGCGCCGCAGCCTGCGAAAAGGACGGCCAGCCCTGCGGCGCTCAGGGCCAAGGAAACGGCGAGCGCGGCCGCGGCGGAGAGGCGGCCCGACGGGATGGGACGGCCGCTGGTTCGGCGCATCAGGCGGTCCGAGTCGCACTCCTGGAACTGGTTCAAAGCGCAGGCTCCCGCGGCCGTCAGCCACACGCCCGCCGTCAGCGCGAGCCAGGGGGCGGACTTGCCCGCCGCGAGGATCCCCGCCAGGCTCGATAAAGTCGAGAGCGTCACGATGCGTGGCTTGATGAGTTCGACGACCGCGCCCAACCGGGCCCTCATCGCTGCCTCGCGCGGGGCTGGGCGAGGGACTTCAGGTAGGCCACCACGGAGTCCAGTTCGGACTCCGTGAGAGGGATGAGCGGCATGCTCGGAGGAAAGCCGTCGACGATCTCGGCTTTCGGATCCTGGATGGACCGCCGCAGATAGGCTTCGTCGGCCAGCATCTTCGTCTTCTTGCCTTTGGAGACCACCGTCTGCTCGGAGCCGAAGAGCCCCAGGAAAGACGGTCCCACCCTGGGCGTTCCGTCCAGAGTGTGGCAGACCAGGCACTGGCGGTCGCTGAGGAGGCCGAAGGCGCGCGATCCGGCGGCGCTCATCTTCTTGCGCGAGGAGGACTTCGGGGCGTTACCATCGCGGAAGTACCAGACCCGGAAGTCGTCCTCCCGGAGCACGTTCACCTTGGAGAGCATGTAGCTGTGGCTGACGCCGCAGATGACGGTGCACTGGATGTCAAAGGTTCCCAGGAGGCTCGGGGAGAACCAGACATAGGTGCTCCGGCCTGGAATCACGTCCGATTTGACCCGGAAGGCCGCGATGGCGAAGCCGTGGAGGACGTCCTTGGATTGGAGTTCGAGCTTGACGGGGCGGTTGAGCGCCACGTACAACTCGTCGGACCAGCGCCCGTCGGGGTACTGGAAGCTCCAGGCCCACTGGCGGCCGACCACCTTGACGACCATCGAGTCGTCCGGAGGCGTACGCATCTCCTGGAAGCGGGTCCAGCCGAAGTAGAACATGACCAGGAACAAGACGGTCGGGATCAGGGTCCAGACGACCTCTAAGACGAGGTTGCCCTGGATGTCCTCGGGCTCGGGGTTGTTCGCGCGGCTGTAGCGGGCGACGAAGTAGACGATCACGGCGGTGATGCCCAGCAGGATGACCGCGCTGGCGATGAAGGACGCCAGGAAGATCGAATCGACTTTGGAGCTGAAGGCGGAAGCTTGGTCGGGGAACATGGCGGTTTACCGGAAGGCGAGGTCCAGGAACATCATCCCGATGAAGATGACGAGCGTGGTCAGGGCGATGGCGACCATCCCTTTGATCAGCGGCCCCTCGTACTTGAGATGCATGAAATAGTAGAGCACTAGCCCCGCCTTGAGCGGAGTCAGCGTCAACATGGCGGCCACGGCCCAGAAAGGGGAGACGCCGCTGGCGGCGACCAGGAGCCCGGTCAGGACGAGCAGCGCCGCCCAGACCGTCGTGATGGTCTGGTACGACGCCGGCTCGGCGGGGGGGTGGGAGGTGTCCATGGTCATGCCGCGAGATAGAAGAGAGGCAGGAGGAATATCCAGATGACGTCCACGAGATGCCAGTAGAGCCCGATATTCTCCAAAAAGACCGAGTTCCCGAGCTTGACCTCGCCCTGGGCGAGCTTGAGGAGTGCGACGGACAGCAGAGTCATGCCGGCCAGGACGTGCAGGCCATGGAGCCCCGTCATCGTGAAGTAGAGGCCGAAAAACAGCACCTCTCCCGGAGCGCGCTTGAGAAGTTCGGGTCCGTTCGGGTATATCCCATGCCGGAACTCGGCGGACCATTCGAAGCCCTTGTCCACGAGGAAGACGACCCCGAGCAGGATCGTCGCGGCGAGCAGACCCTTGGCAAGCCGGGTCTCTCCTTTCTCGACGGCGGTCAAGGAAAGGGCCAGCGTCCACGAACTAGTCAGGAGCACGAGGGTGTTGAAGACCCCTAGGACCACGTTGAGTTCCTCCGAGGCCGCGTGGAACTCGAGTGGATGCATGGAGCGGTAGGCCGAATAAAGCAGGAAGAGCCCTCCGAAGAGCATCATCTCCGTAAAGAGGAAGAGCCACATCCCGATGCGGGCGCCGAAGTCGTCGCGGTGGGGGACGCTCACGAAGTCCTCCCGGGGTTGTAGGCATAGGGCGCCCGGTCCACGGTCGGGATGGCCTCGAAGTTCTCGAGAGGCGGCGGGGAAGAGACGGTCCATTCCAGGGTCAGGCCTCCCCAGGGGTCGGCGGGGGCTTTGCTTCCCTTAAGAAGCCCCCGCAACAGCGTGGTGAATAACATCGCCAGACCCGTGACCATAATCCAGGAGCCCGCCGTGGCCGCCACATGAAGGACATGGTACTGCGGAAGATGGTCGAAGTAGCGGCGAGGCATCCCCTGGAGACCCAGGAGAAGCATGCTGCCGTAGAGGATGTTGAACCCGATGAAGAGCGGGGGCCAGGCCGCGAAGGCCCAGCGCCGGTCGTAGGTCCGGCCGAACATTTTCGGGAACCAATACAGGAGCGCCGCGAAAAAGGCAAAGCCGGTCCCTCCGAACATCACGTAGTGGAAATGCCCGACGATAAAATAGGTGTCGTGCAGGTGCACGTTCAGCGCGAGCGCTCCCTGCATGACGCCGGTCAAGCCGCCGATCGAGAAGAGGAGGATGAAGGTCAGAGCATAGAGCATCGGCGGTTCCAGTTTGGTCGAACCCTTGTAGAGGGTCGCCGTCCAGTTGAAGACCTTGATCGCGCTGGGCACGGCCACCAGGAAAGTCAGCAGCGAGAAGACCGTATTCGCGAGCTCTCCCATCCCGCTCGTGAACATGTGATGGGCCCAGACCAGGGAGCCCAGCGCCGCGATGGCGATGGAGGAATAGGCGATGGCCTTGTAGCCGAAGATCGTCCGGCGCGCGAAGGTCGGGATGATCTCGGAGATCGCCCCCATGGCCGGGACGATCATGACGTAGACCGCAGGATGGGAGTATATCCAAAACAAGTGCTGGTAAAGGACGGGGTCGCCGCCCTTGGCCGGGTCGAAGACGCCGATGCCGAAGCTGCGCTCGAGGATGACGAGCAGGAGGGTGATACCGATGACGGGAGTGGCGATGACCTGGATCCAGGCGGTCGAATAGAGGGCCCAGACGAAGAGCGGCATACGGTGCCAGCTCATGCCGGGCGCGCGCATCCGATGGACCGTGGTGATGAAGTTGATGCCGGTGAGTATGGAGGAGAAGCCGAGCAGGAACGCGGCGAAGACCGCCAGGGAGACGTTCGTGCCGGTCCTCAGGCTGAAGGGGACGTAGAAGGTCCAACCCGTGTCCGGAGCCCCTGCGCCCAGGAACAGCGACGCCACGGCCAAGGCGCCGCCGATGATGAAGAAATACCACGACAGGAGGTTGATTCGCGGGAAAGACACATCCTTGGCGCCGATCATGATCGGCAGTAGGAAGTTGCCGAACACCGCGGGCAGGCCGGGGACGACGAACATGAAGATCATGACGACGCCGTGGACCGTAAACATCGCGTTGTAGGTCGCGGGGGTCATGATGGTGGGGCCCATCGTCAACTGCTCGATGCGCATCAGCACGCCGAGGAGCACGGCGACCCAGAACATGGCCGTCATGACGGCGAGATAAAGAAGACCGATGCGCTTGTGGTCGGTGGAGAAGATCCAGTCGCGCACCGCGCCGCGGCCTTGAGGTTCGAGATAGTTCATATTCATGATCGTTTCTTCGGCCGGAGCAGGGCCGCGAGGAAGATCGCGGCGGCCGCCAGGGTCAGCGCGCCGAAGACGCGGTTGAGGCGGAAGACCTGCCGGCGGCTCTCTGGGTCGTAGGTGTAGCAGAAGCCGAGGAATTTAACGACGGTCGGGCGGATGGTCCCCGAAGAGGCCTCGGTGAGGGCCAGCTGCATATCGGCCGGGAGGAAGGTCGTGCCGTACATATAGCGCGTGAGCTTGCCGTCCTTGGCCAGGATCATCAGGGTGGCGGGATGGACGTAGTCCTCGCCTTTCTTGGCGAAGCCGAAGCCGACCGAATCCGCCAGCGCCCGAGTGGAGCTTGGCGAGCCGGTCAGGAAACGCCAGGCGGACGGAGGAAAGGGGCGCTGGATCTGGCGGAGAAAATTGAGACGTTTTTTCTTGGCGAGTTGGGGCGTATCCAGGGGATCGAAGCTGACCGTGACGACCTTGAAGTCCTTGCCCGGTTCCAAAGGCAGCTCGTTGAGGGTCTTGGTCAGGCTGACCAGCAGGGGCGTGCAGATGCCGGCGCAGCGGTAATAGACCAGTGCCAGGACCGTCGGGCGGTCCACCATCCGGCGCAGAACGACCTTCTTGCCGTCCTCATCGATCAATTCGAGATCCAAAGGGACGCGTGAACCCAACTTCTCAACAACGCCCACTCCGTTAGGGTCGGTCGCGAATGCGGCGGCGGACGACGGCCGGGCGCACAGCGCCAAGATCATAAAAACCTCGCTCATCATCGTCGGTTCCTTTTGAGGCGCGCGGCGGCGTCCTCTTCTATCAGTTTGCGCATGGCGAGGCTCACCGGGATGCGCGCGGGAACCCTTTCCCCGCCGGAGGCGAAGGAATCACGAAGGGCTTGAAGGGCCCTCGGATCGTCCTGATTCTTGGGGAAAGCGCCAAGGGCGCGGACCAGGTGGGCCAGAGCCATGCGGTCCTGGCGCGGCAGCGTGTCGAAAGAAGACATGGCGCCGCCTCTGACTCCCTCGGTGAGCGTCTGGAAGACCGCGGTGAGCGAGGTCCCGTTCTTCCAGCGATACGGCCGCGTGAAGTCTCGGGGGGCCGGGACCAGGCCCTTGGCGGCGGGACCATCGCCCATGCCCTTCTCTCCATGGCAGGGGGCGCAGTGATCCGCGAAGAGGACGCGGCCGCGCTCAAGCATCTGCGGCGTGGGGGTCATGACCGTCTTCGGGTCCACCGGGGGCAGGACATAGCCCGCCGCGGGAGGGAACTCCAACGGGTCGAGCCAGCCGGAACGGCCGATGGGCGTGGCGGGAAGGCGGGCGGCGGGAGGATGGTTGGCGCTGCGCAGTCCCGGAACCACGATGAAGGAGAAGAGCGCGGTCAGGCCGACGGCCACGACGGCCGCCAGCAGGGCGGAGACCAGGCGCTTGACTTCCTCGGGGCCGGCGTACTTGTCGATCATAAGCGGAACTCGAGTCCCTCCTTCAAGAACGGGTCGCCTGTCGGCATGTCCTCGCCGAGGGTCAACTGACGCCGCATCCAGGCCAGGCCGGCGCAGACGAACATCAGAGCGAAGCTGAATTCAGGCCAGGAGAAGCGCGGGCCGATGCCCAGTTCGGGGTAGACGAGCCAGTACAAGTCGAGCCAGTGGGAGAAGAGAACCAGCCAGGCCACCCAAAGCAGGCGGCGGCCGTCCTTCTTGGCGTCGCGCGCGGCCAGCGCCGCGAAGGGGACGGCAAAACGGAGCAGGGCCAGGAAGAGGATGACCGGCAGCCAGCGGCCCTCGACGCGGCTCTTGTACCAGACGATCTCCTCGGGCAGGTTACCGTACCAGATCAGCATGTACTGGGCAAAGGCGATGTAGGACCAGAAAACGGTAAAAGCGAAGATCAGGGCGCCCAGGTTATAGAGATGGTCGCCGCGCACGCCCGGCAAGCGTCCCCGGCCGGACAGGTGGAGTACCGCCGCCGCGGTGCCGGCCAGCCCCGAGAGGAAGACGCCGGCGAAGAGATAGACCCCGAAGATGTCGCTGTACCACTCGGGCTGGAGGCTGGAAATCCAGTCGAAGGCCGTGATCGTCACCGTCACCGCGAAGAGCGACATGAAGACCGGTGCGAAGCGCCGCGCGCGTAAGTTCATGGCCGGGTCCTTGCTGGCGTCTTGGGAGAGCGAGCCGCCCAGGAAGAAACGATAGGAGAAAGCCCAGATTCCGGCGCAGAGAAGCGTGCGCGCGCAGAAGAAGGGAACGTTGAGCCACGCCGATTTGGCGGCGAGAACGGCCTTGGCCGCCGCTTCGGGGCGAGTCCAGGGATAGAGTACGCGAAGCGATCCGAGGGCGGCCACGGCGGCCACGCCGGCGGGAACGACCAGCCCCGAGACTCGCTCGGCCGTGCGGCGCAGGGGCACGCTCCAGCGCGCGATGAAGAGGTGCTCCAGGCCGACGAGAAAGAGGGCTCCCAGTCCCACGCTCGCCAGGAACAGCATCCAGACGATCCAGTTCACCCAGAAGCGCGCCGGTCCCGCCGCGAAATAGGAGAGCGCCGCGCCGACCGCCCCCAAGGCTCCGAGTGCCGCGATCCTCATGGTATATCCGACTCACGGGCGTCTTGGGCGCGCTGTAGCGCCCGCAGGTAGTGGATGACGGCCCAGCGCTCGTCTTCCTTCAGTTCGTAGGCGTAGGAGGGCATGGCGTTCTTGCCGACCATGATGGCGTGGTAGATCGTCCCGTCGGGCGCGAGCGCCAGGCGCTTGATGCGGAGATCGGCCGGCTTGGCCCCGTAGGCGCTGGTGAGCGTGGTCCTGCCGTCGCCGAGGAAGCCGTGGCAGACCCGGCAGTAGACGGCGTAGAGGACGCGGCCCTTCTCCATCGTCTCGGTGGTGCGGGGCAGAGGATTAACGAGGCGGGCCGCCTCTTCGGGGGTCTTGATCAGATAGGGGCGATGGCCTCGCGCCACGCTGCCGACGGGCGCGGGCCTCATCCCGCGGCCGTCCTTGAAGAAGCCGCTCGGGCTCTGCGCGTTCAGGCGAGGTTGACGCTCCATGTGGGACATGGGAGGCAATTCGGGATAGAGCTTGATGACCCAGTAAGTGGAATATCCGGCGAGGACGCAGGCCGCGACGAGGGCGCCGCCCAGGCCCAATAGAAAGTTGAGGGGGGCCGCCGGCGCCGGCGCGGGCAGCGGCAGGACTTCCACTTCCTGGGCGCCGAGCTCGAGGATGACTTTCTTGGCGGCGTCGACGTCGACTCCCTGCCCTCCTGATGACTCTAGAGCGAGCGCGAACCGATCGCGCGTGATCTTCTCCATCGCCCGGGAGGCGAGCATCGGATGGAAGATGTCCGGCAGCCGGTTGAGCAGGAACAGCATGCCGAGGCCCGCGGTCAAAGTCGCGAAGAGGACCATCACCTCGAACGTGATGGGCACGAAGGCCTGCCAGGACCGGGGGGATTTGCCGCCCGTGACGATGGGATAATCGACGGCGCTCATCCAGTACTGGAAAGCGAAGGCGGTCAAAGCGCCCAACACGCCCATAACGAAGACCATGCCGCCCAGCGGCGAGCGGCGCAGTCCTAGGGCCTCGTCGAGGTGATGGACCGGATAGGGCGTGTAGGCCTGCACGCGGCCAAGCGGACTGCCGCGCAGGCGCGCGGCGGCGCGCAGGAGGTCCTCCGGGCGCTCGAAAAGGCCGATGACGGCCCAGGCGCGCGCGGCGCTAGGCTCGGTCATGGTCGCCTCCATGAGCGGGCTGATATCCCGGGAGGATGGCCTTGACCTCGGTGGTCGCGATGACGGGAAGGACCCGCGCGAAGAGAAGGACCAGGGAGAAGAAGATGCCGAAGGAGCCCAATAGGATCCCGAAATCGATCAGGGTGGGCTGGTAGAGACGCCACGAGGAGGGCAGATAGTCCTGCTGGAGGGACATCACGATGATCACGAAGCGCTCGAACCACATGCCGATGGTCACGGCCGCGGCCACGAAGATCATCGACGGGTAGGAGCGGCGCAGGCGCGAAGACCAGAACAACTGGGGAATCAGCACGTTGCAGACGAGAACCGTCCAGCCGGCCCAGCCGTAGGCGCCCCAAAGGTATTGCTTGAAGGCATGGTGGATGAACTGGTTCTGGCTGTACCACGCGGTGAAGCCTTCCATCATGTAGGCGTAGCCCATCAGGCAGGAGGTCCCAAGGATGACCTTATTCATGACCTCGAGGTGATACATCGTGATGAGGTGTTTGAGGTCCATCGTCTCGCGCACCACGATAAGGACCATCATGACCATGGCGAAACCCGCGAAGATCGCGCCCGTGACGAAGTAGGGCGGGAAGATGGTCATGTGCCAGCCGGGGACCACGGAGACCGCGAAGTCGAAGGAAACGACGCTGTGCACGGAGAGCACGAGGCCCGTGGCCAGGCCGGCCAGGAGGAGATAGGCCTTCTCGTAATGCTGCCAGTGCTCCGCCGAGCCGCGCCAGCCGACGCTCAGAGCGGTATAGGCGAACTTGAGCCGAGGATCCTTCGCCCGGTCGCGCATCGAGGCGATGTCGGGCACCATGCCCAAAAACCAGAACAGGAGGGAAACGATGAAATAGGTGTTGACGGCGAAGACGTCCCAGAGGAGCGGGGAGCGGAAGTTCGGCCAGAGGGCGCGCTGGTTGGGGTACGGGAAGAGCCAGAAGGCGAGCCAGGGGCGGCCGACATGGATGAGGGGGAAGATCGCCGCGCAGATGACGGCGAAGATGGTCATGGCCTCGGCGTAGCGGGCGATCGAGTTTCGCCAGCGCTTGCGGAAGAGGAAGAGGATGGCTGAGATCAGGGTTCCGGCGTGGCCGATGCCGACCCAGAAGACGAAGTTGATGATGTCGAAGGCCCAGAAGACGGGGCTGTTGTTGCCCCAGGCCCCGATGCCGGTGTAGAGGGTATAGGCGATGCAGGCCAAGCCGACCGCCGAGATCGCCGAGGTCAGCGCGAAAGCGGCGAACCACTTGGCCGGAGGACGGGTCTCCGGCACGGACAGGACGCGGTCGTCGAGCTCTCCGAGCGTGATCGCTCCGTCCGTGAGGGCGGGTTCGCGCAGGCCCTCGGGCAGGAGCGCCTCAGCCATGCCGGACCTCCCCTTCAAGAGGGTTGGTGAGCTCGGCGAGGTAGGTCACCGCGGGCTTGGCGCCCACTTCCTCGAGGACGCGATAGCCGCGCGGATCGTCGGACCACGAGTTCACCCGGCTGACGGGATCCTTCAGGTCACCGAACACGATGGCGCTCGCGGGACAGGCGGCGGCGCAGGCGGGCATGACTTCCCCGTCCCGGACCCCGCGGCCTTGGGTCTTGGCGATCTGCTTGACGTCCTGGATGCGTTGGACGCAGAAGGTGCACTTCTCCATCACGCCGCGCGGCCGGACGGTGACCTCGGGATTGTGGGCGAGGATCTCCGGCTCTTCCTTGTCCGCGGTGTATTCGAAGAAATTGAAGCGCCGGACCTTGTAGGGGCAGTTGTTGGCGCAGTAGCGGGTGCCCACGCAGCGGTTGTACGCCATCTGGTTGAGCCCCTCCGGACTGTGGTTTGTCGCGTTGACGGGGCAGACCGTCTCGCAGGGGGCGTCGTCGCAGTGCTGGCAGAGCATGGGCTGGCTGACGGCGCGCAGGGCTGCTCCCTCGCCGAGCAGGTAGCGGTCCACCCGGATCCAGTGCATCTCGCGGCCGCGGCGGACCTGCTCCGGTCCCACGCACGGAATGTTGTTCTCCGACTGGCAGGCCACGACGCAGGCCGAACAGCCCACGCACATGCTCAGGTCCACGGCCATCCCCCACTTATGAAGAGGAAAGTCCTGAGCGGGGTACATCGTGGGGATATTCCGCGGCTCCCGGCTGCGGGGGGCCTCGGCCACGGGAACGCTGCGCGCGATGTCGCGGCCTTCCATGCGGTGGTGGCCTTGCGTCAGCGCCAGATCGACGACGGCGGCGGTCGGCGTCAGGCTCACGCCGCAGAGCAGGAACGGCGAGGTCGAGTCGCAGTCGAGCAGGGGATAGAGGTTCGTTCCCACGCCGCGCGCCACGTTGCCGGTCCGTCGGCCATAACCCAGGCCGGCGCAGAGCACGCCCGGCGTCTGGCCTTCCGAGACGAGCACGGGGATCTCGACCGCGCGGCCGCCGGCGTCCACTTTCACCACCTGTCCGTCCCTCAGGCCTAGGCGCCCGGCGTCGGCAATCGAGACGCGCAGGGCGTTGCCCCAGGTCTGCTTCGTCAGAGGGTCGGGGATCTCCTGGAGCCAACCGTTGCCGCCGTAGCGGCCGTCGAAGACGGCGAGGCCGGGGCTGAGGACGAGTTCGAATCCGTCCGGGGTCGCGGAGGGCTTGGCGGAGCGAGGTCGGCTCTTGGGCGCGGCGGTCGGCCGGGCTTCGCGGCGGAGCAGACCGTCATGGAGGCAGGCGGTCCAGAAACTCTCGAAAGAACCCCCTCCCGTCGAGTAGACCTTCTTGCGCCAGCCTTCTTCCAGGTAGAGTCGATACTCCGGTCGCGGCGCTCCCGAGAACAAACGCAGAAGGATGTCCTCGCCCTGGAGCGTATCGTAAAGAGGCCCGATGGCCGGCTGTTGCAGGGTCAGGAATCCGGAATCCGACTCATGATCGCCCCAGGACTCGAGCCAATGGTTCTCGGCAAAGACGAGCCCGCATTCCAGGGCGGTCTCGTCGACGTGCAGGCCGATGCGCGCCTTGACGGGCACACCGGCCAGCGCCCTCTTCCAGAGGGCGGCGTCGGGGAAAGAGTAGGCGGGATTGACGCCCCAGAAGACGGCGGCGGAGAACTTGCCCTGGGAGGCGTCCTCAAGAGCCTCCTTGACGGTCCCCAGACCCGTGGAGGCCGCGTGTTCGGGGCTCCGTGCGGTCAGACGACCTTGCGCGCCCAGCATGGCGTTGAGCAGGCTCACGGCCTCGCGCGCCTCGGCGGACAAGGCGGGACCGCAGACCGCCACCGCCGCGCCGCGATGACGCGCCAAGTCCGCGGCCAGGCCGCGCAGCAAGTCGACGGACAGGCCGTTCTCCTTGGCAAACCCATCCAGGCCGGCCCCGGTCGGGTCGGAGAGCGCGCGGACCAAGGCCATGGCCGCGGCCGCGGCGCGCGAGGGTTTCAGGCGGAGGCGATGGTCGGCCTTGCTGCCGGTGAGGCTGAAGCCTCCCTCGATGGAATAAAGCCTCGAGAGGGTCCCGCCGCGGCGGTTCTTGGCGAAATCGGCCACCCAAGACGGGACCTCTCCGGAGAGAATGTCGGCTTCGAAGCAGACCACCACCTTCGCGTGCTCCAGCGAGAGGCGCTCCTGCGGGCCGCAGGCGGGCTCCCAGCAGACCCAGCTAAGCGGCAGATCCGCGCCCAACTCGGCGATCAGCGCGCGTCGCGTCGGAGAGGATGTCGCTCCGGTCATCAGCAGCACGGGCTTGCCGCTCTTGCGGGCCGCGTCGAACGCGGGACGCAGCGCGGCGAGCGCTTGGCCCCAGTCGGATCGGCGGCCGTCCACCAGCGGCTGGCGCAGTCGATCCGGATCGTAGAGGCCCAAGATGTCGGCGATGGCGCGCAGAGGGGCTTTGCCGCGGGAGTCCGGATGGAGGTCGTTGCCTTCCACGTGGATGGGACGGCCTTCGCGCGTCACGACCAAGACGGGATGGGCGCGGCCCGCTTCCGGGAAAACGCTGGCGAACTTATCCGGAGCGCCGGGGACGGTCCCGGGCCGCCGCGTGTACGGCACTATCTTACCGCGGTTCGGGCGGGAGCACGCGCCGGCGAACGCGGCCGTCGCGCCCATGAGCCCCAAGAACCGTCGTCGCGAGATCTTGTTATCCATCGCGCCTCACCGAGTGGACGGGCAAGCGCCGCCGCGGCGGGAGTTCGAACGCGCGCCGACCGGCCGCGGCGAGCCGCTCCAGAGGGGCCGCCAGCGTCATGATCGCGAATGCCGCCAGGCAGCGGATCAACTCCGAACGGGTCTGCTTCAGCGGTGGCATGCGGAGCACTCCTCGGGGCCGCGCCGGATGGAAGATCCCGGCGGCAGGGCCTCCCGGGGCGCGCGGTGGCAGCCCAGGCAGTTGGACATGCGCATCGACATGCGCCGCGCCAGGACGTCCATGGTCTGCACCGGGCCATGGCAGGTCTGGCAGACGATGCCCGCGTTCACGTGTGGCCGATGGTCGAAATAGACGTGGTCGGGAAGCGCGTGGACGCGGTTCCACTCGAGCTTCTCGTCGTTGTCGTAGAGGCGCGTCAGACGCTGGATGTCGGGTCGGTCGGTCCTGGTCACGCGGTGGCAGTTCATGCAGGTCTCCACGGGCGGCACGCCCGTAATCCGGGAATTCCAAGACGGCCGGGCGCCCGAATGACAGTAAAGGCAGTGGATGGACAGGTCTCCGGCATGCAGGCGGTGGGAGAAGTATATCGGCTGTTTGGGGGCGTAGCCCCGCGCGAAGCGGTCGGGCTGCGTGAACCAACCCACGAGGACGACGGTCGCCGCGATCGAGGCGGTCCCGAGCACGAGGAGGACACGAACCAGCGGGTCCTGGAGTCTGGACTTCAACACTTCCAGCATTGATCCATAGGTCCTTGCCTCCCGCGTATTGATTCACGGTGATTGGAATTATTGTAATATACGGGAACGTCACGAGTCAAATCGTGAGTTGACGGGTCAACGCCGGCGGCGGGAGCGGGAGCGATAGGGAGACGACATCCGGACCTGGCCGGGCACGGCGTCGCCGACGGCCGCGAACTCCAGGCGCCCGGTGACCGCGTCGACGGCGGTCAGGCGGACCTTGACCAGCGAGCCGAGCGGCGCGCCGGCCCCTCGCAGGAGGCCCACGGCCCCGGACTCGGGCAGGGCCACGAAGAGGCCGGCGGAAGTCGCGTTGACCGCCACGCCGACGAACTCGGCCCCCACCTGCCGGTCGAGCAGTTGCGCGCGCGCTAGATCGACCGCCTTGCGCTCGGCGTCCTGCGCGGCGCGCTCGCGTTCGGAGCATTTCAGGGCCAGAGCCTCGGCGTCGATGCCGTCGCAGTGCCCGCGCGGCTTGCCGGAGAAAAGGCCCTTGAGGGCGCGGTGCACGAAGAGGTCCGGGTAGCGGCGGATGGGCGAGGTGAAGTGGCAGTAGTCCTTGGAGGCGAGGCCGAAGTGCCCTCCGGGCTGCGACGAATAGCGAGCGAGCTTCAGGCTCCTCACGACCTGGATCTGCGCGGTCTCCTCGAAGGGATGGCCCACCGCGGCCCGCAGCAGGCTCTGAAGTCCCTTCACGGGATGCGCCACGAGGGAGGTCTGGGAGCGGATGCCGAGTTTTCCCAACTCCTCCTGCAGAGCCTCCAGACGCGAAGGGTCCGGATCCTCGTGGATGCGGCGCAGGAAGGGCGCGCGCGCCTTGGTGAGAGCGCGCGCCACGGACTCGTTGGCCGCGAGCATGAATTCTTCGATCAAGCGATGACTGTCCAGACGCGCGCGCTTGACCACCTCGATGGGTCGGCCCTCGGGGTCCGTCTTGACCTGATATTCGGGCACGCCCAGGTCGAGAGCGCCCCGGCGCAGACGCTCCGCCGTCAGGGCCTTGGCCAGCGGCCCCATGCGCAGCAGCGACTCGCGCACCTCGGGAAGCACGCGCTCCACGGCCTTGCCGTCCAGCACGTCCTGGACCTCCTCGTAGGTGAAGCGACGCCGGGAGCGGATGACGGTCTCCTCCACCTTCGAGCCGTGGACCTGGCCGCGCGCGTCGAGCTCGACCCAGCAGGTCAGCGTCAGGCGCGGCACGTCGGGGCGCAGGGAGCAGAGGTCGTCGGAAAGCTTGGGCGGGAGCATGGGGATGACTCTGCCGGGGAGGTACACGCTGGCGCCGCGCCGCGCGGCCTCGGCGTCGAGAGGGGTGCCGCGCCGCACGTAGTGGGCGACGTCGGCGATGTGCACTCCCAGGCGCAGGCGCCCTCGCCCCAGGTCCTCCAGCGAGACGGCGTCATCGAAGTCCTTGGCGTCCGAACCGTCGATGGTGAAGAGAGGCAGGCCGAAAAGGTCGGGCCGCCCCTCCCAGGCGTCGGGCTCCACCTCGCGGGGCAGGGCGTCGGCCTGTGCCAGGGCGTCGTCGGGAAAGACGGTGGGCAACTCCCGCGCGGCCAGAAGGGCTCGCACCCGCGTCTTAGGGTCGGCGGGAGACCCCAGGATCTCGGTCACGGTGCCGCCCGCGGCGCGGTCCTCGGTGGGCCAACGGTCGATCTTGAGGCTAACGAGGTGGCCCTCGAGGGGCTTGACGCCCTTGGCCAAGCCGAGGACCTGCAGGCCGTCCGCCTCGTCGCCGCCCTCGGCGATGACGGCCCAGAACTTGCCGGCCCGACGCAGAACGCCGACCATGGAGGTCCGCGCCCGGCTGACCACGCGCACGATCTCTCCCAGGCGGCGGCCGCCTTGCGCGCCGGTCACGCGCGCCTGGATCCGGTCGCCGTTCATGGCCAGGCGCAGAGTGCGGCCGCGCAGGTACACGTCCGACTGTCCGGGCTCCTCGGAAACAAGGAAGGCGAAATGCCCGTGGTGCTGAACCTCGCCCTCGACGAAGCTCGGCTCCCGGCGCTTGCTCACGACGCAATCATGCCATATTCATCCGCTAAAACTGCCCGGGGCGGAAGTCCTCGGCAAGCGCGTGGGGGCCGGCCGGGGCGGGGTGGTCGGCGTCGGTCGCCGGCCGAGCGCGGGCCCAGATGCGCTCGAAGTAGGCCCGGTAGCCGGCCGCGTCGTCCGGGGCGTCCAGGAAGACGGCGTTCTCGTAGTTGTTGCGCTCGCCGTTCATGGTCCAGTTGAAGGAGCCCGTCTCGACGAGGCGGCCGTCGAGAACCACGAACTTATTGTGCATGACGCCGCGGCCCGGGCCCTTGCCGTCGGAAAGGCGCACGTCGAATCCCAGGTCGCGCATGTCGGCCATCTCCTTGAGGAACCGATACTGGTAGCGATCGAAGACGATGCGGATCTTAAGGCCCCGCTTCTTGGCGCGCTTGAGCGCGTCGATGAGCGTGATGTTGGTGAAGGAGAAATTGGCCACCAGCACCTCCTCGCGGGCGACGTCCACGGCGGAGGCGATGAGGCCCGCCGTGCCCTTGGGCGTGAACGACTCAGCGGGGAGGTTCACTCCGTTGAACGTCACCGGCCGGGCCGCGTCCTGCGGGGCGGAGGGCAAGTCGGGCCCGTGCCCATCCGCGCCTGGGACAAGACGGGCGGGCGGAGCATTCAAGTCGATGGGCTTGGCCTGCGCCCACATCCAGTCCCAATAGCCCTGGTAGGAGGCGATGCGGGCGGGCTCGTTGAGGAAGAGCGCGTTCTCGTAGTGCTGGACGTCCGCGGCACGAGCCCAGTTATAGGATCCCGTCCCCAGAAGCTCTCCGTCGAAGACCGCGAACTTGTTGTGCATGATGCCGTGCAGGTCGCCGCCGCGCAGCATCTTCATGTCGAAGCCATCGTCGATCAGGGCCTGGACCTCGGCCGTGCGGCCCTGGCCCTGCTTCTCGACAAACACATGGCTCTGGTCGATGATAATGCGCACGCGCACGTCGCGGTCCTTGGCGCGCTTGAGGGCGTCGTGGACCTCGCTAATGGCCAACTCGTAGATGGCGATGTCGAGCGTCTTGCGCGTCGCGTCGATGGCACGGATGAGGGAGGCGCTGATCCGGTCTTTGTCCGAGAACATCCGGGTCGGCAGGATCCGGCCGTTGAACTCGAGCGTGTCGCCGCGCTGGGCCGGGACCCGGGAGGCGGGAGCCGTCGGCTCCGGACCGGCGAGCGGGGCGCCGTCGAAAACGAGGCGGCCCGAAACCAGGCCGTCCAGGGCCGGAGCGGCGACGAGCGTGACGATCGTGGGCACGCCCACGATCGTCGCGGCGGAGATCGAAGCCGCGGAAGGCATCGCCGGCAGAGAGGGCGTCAGGACGGGCCGCACCTGGGCCGAGACGGAGAGGCTGAGGGCGGACAGCGCCCCAGAAAGAAGGGCCCGGCGCACGGCGCTGCGCTCCATGTGTCCAGTGTAGCCCAACGTCTTTGCGCCGGCGGGGCCTAAGGTCCCACTTATCACCCAGGCAAAGGTCCTAGGGTCGTTATGCCGCGATGTGATAACATCCCGCGACGCCGTCAATGCCGTCGCGTCTTCAGGCTAAGTCTCCATCTTCCGGCTGACCTCTTCGAGCATGTCCAACGCTCCCGTCGGAGGGTAGGCGCCCATCACCTTGCGCCAGACGACTTCCATCGCGTGACTGCGCTCCGCGTCCGTCGGCCACCAGGACATCGCCACCAACCGCTCAAGGGCCGGCTTCTGCCAAGATGCATCGAGCGGGATGGACTCCAGCATCGTCCTCGCCTCCTCTTTGCGTCCCACGTCGCACAACACGCAGCCCAGGAACTGCTTGGCCTGCCAATCCGTGGGTTCCAACTCGACGGCCCGGCGAAGCGCCGCCTCGGCGCTGGCCGCCTGCCTCATGGCCCATTGACAGGCCCCGAGCCCGAACCACGCCTCCGCCCACGCCGGAGCGATCTCCGCGGCCCGCTCGTAGAACGCAAGCGCCTCCCCGTATAGATGGCGAGTGTAGAACGCGCGGCCCAACCGATAAAGGAATCGCGCGTCGGGACCCACGCCCTGGGCTGCTTCCACGGCCACGTCCATCGCCTGCCGGAGCATCCCTCGCTCCAGGTACGCCTCGGACAGCGCCTGCAGCCCCTCCGCCGTGGGGCGCACCTTGCGAAGCCCTTCCAGTATCCCGCACGACCCGGCGAAGTCGCCCATGCGCAGGCGCGCCACGGCCTTCCCCATCAGAAGTTCCGCGTCGCCGGGGAACTGGCGCTCGCCTTCCTCAAAAACCGACAGCGCCTCCTCCGCCCGACCCGCGTGGAGAAGGCGCAGGCCGCGTTCTTCATAATCCCCGCTCGATTGGATGGACATGTTCCCCCCTCCTCGTCGTTTCCGCCTCGGAGGATCCGAGATCGCGCCCATAAAAAGCGCGACCCCGGCCCGAACTCACATGGACCAGGGTCAACATTCCAAACGCTTTAGGTCCCGTTAAGGCCGGGGCCAAGTTGATCCTTAAAGTCCCACCGTCAGACACGCACGTCCGACATTTCCAGTGTAACAGGCGGGCCTGTCCGCGTCAAGACCCGGAGGCCCGTTGGGACTAGATGCCGATGCGCGCCAGCAGGGCGCTGATGTCGTTAACCACGGCGGTCAGCCGGGGATGCGATGCCTCAAAGCCGACCACTGATTCCTGGAGGGCGCCGCGCGACATCTCCAGGAGCTTGGCCGACTTCTCCTTGCGCGCCGCCTCGTGCGCCGCCGCCTCCGCGTAGTGCGCGATGCTGCGCGCCTTCTCTCCCTGCGCCGCCGGCAGACCACGCACCTCGGCCTTCAACTGCCCGAGAAGACGGATGAGCTCTTCCTTGTGCTTCGGGTCGGCGTCGCCGGCTCGGCGGATGGCCTGCTCGATCTTCGCAACGGTCTCTTCGATCATAGTCGTTTCCCCTCCAAGGGTCAGGAGTGGTATCCTCTTCCTGTAGTCTACACAATAGACCATCCGATATGAGTCAAGATATCCCTCCAAAAACCTGCTTCCGCTGTAACGCCGTCGACCACGGCAAGCTCTCCGACCACAAGCCGAATTGCCCGGTGGTGAAAGAGGAGGAAGAAAAGAAACGTAAGATCTCGACTATGGTCAACCGCTACCGCCAGCGCAATAAGTCCGTATCCGACCGCGGCTACGGCCGCCTCAACAAGCCCGGAAACTGCAAGCAATGCGGCGAGAAGGTCTCAAGCCTGCTGACCCATCTCGGCAAGTGCAGGGGCCGCCCCGCTCCGGATGCTTCTGCGGGGCCGCGGCCCCAGCCCTGACGAGCTCAGTCCTATGAGCAAATCGACCACTTGACATGGCATCGAAGTCCCTTTACAATATGTCTAGTCAGACTGGTCTCATAGAGGTCCCATGAAGAACCATTGGCAACTGCAGGAGGCTAAAAGCCGTTTCAGCGAGGTCGTTGATGAAGCTCTATCCCATGGCCCGCAACAAATCACCCGACATGGTGAAGAGGTGGTGGTGATCTTGTCCACCAAGGAATTCAAGAAATTGACCCGTCCGAAAGGAGATATCGTCAGTTTCTTCAGCCGATCTCCCTTTGGTGAGGTGGATATTGATCTTTCGAGATCCAAGGAGAAGGCCAGGGGGCTCGACCTGTGAAGTTCTTATTGGACACATGCGTGATCTCCGCGCTTCGAAAACCGGAGGAAAACACATCTCTCGTGGAATGGATTTCAGAGGTTGACGAGTCTGACCTCTATCTCAGCGCAATGACCATCGGGGAGTTGCAGAAGGGCGTTAGTCGGTTGCCGGAGAGTAAGAAAAAAACTGCTGTGAGCGAATGGGTCCGGCATGCCGTGACGAACAGATTCGGAAATCGAGTGTTGCCGATCGATGCCGCCGTGGCCGCTTGCTGGGGGGAACTGATCGGAGCTCGGGAGAAAAAAGGTAAAACGTTGCCGATCCTGGACGCCTTCATCGCCGCCACTGCCATTGTGGCCGACTGTACGGTCGTGACGAGGAATACCAAGGACTTTGCGGATTGCGGAGTCCGCCTGCTCAATCCATGAGCCAACACGGAAGCCCGCAAAGAAATCGCGGACCTGCTAACCCGAGTGACCGGAGGCAACTTTAACGACTCGGTTTCGAAAGGCGTCCAAAACGGCGGAGAGGGTGGGATTCGAACCCACGGAGGCTTTGACACCTCGCCAGTTTTCAAGACTGGTGCCTTAAACCGCTCGGCCACCTCTCCAAATTGGCGGGACTGTTTTATTTTACAAGTATTTCTGATCGGACATGCTTAATGGCATCGCCCGCGTCTTGCGCGGATCGGGGCCTCCCTTTATACTCCCCTCCGTGGACCCGGTCACCCATACCTTGGCGGGCGTCGCCCTGGGAGAGGCCTTTCTGCGGCCCCGCTGGGGGCGCCGGGCCGTCGTCGTCTCGGCCTGGGCGGCCAACCTGCCCGATATCGACGCCGTCGTCCTCCTGACCTTCGACCCGGGGGCCATCGTGCTGCGACGCTCCTTCGGGCACTCGCTCCTCCTCCTGCCCCTCTGGGTCCTGGCCGCGGCCCGGCTCTTCAGGAAGAAGTACGCGGACATCGCCTACCGCGACCTGCTCCTCATGGTCGGACTCAGCGCCTTCGTCCATCTCTTCTTCGACCTCATCAACTCCTTCGGCGTTCAGCTGCTCTGGCCGCTGTCCTTGAGCCGGCCGGAATTGGCCATTACCTTCATCATCGACTTGGCCCTGAGCGCCCTTCTGGCCGCACCCCATCTAGCGCGCCTCTCGCCCGCCTGGCGGCCGCAACTGGCTTGGGCCGCGCGCGCGGGTCTCCTCGCCGCCGGCGTCTACCTCCTCGCCTCCTTCCAGCTCAGGCGCATGGCTCTGAGGATCGCCCGCGACCTGGCCCCCCACGCCGACTGGGTCTACGCCTTCCCCGAGCCATTCGGACCCCACCGCTGGCGAGCCGTCGCACGCGAGGGCCCCCTGTGGCGGGTCTATCTGGTAAGACCGTTGGTCGGAACAGCCGAGCCCAAGGGCACGGTCCTGAGCCGGCTCGAAGACCCCGCCGTGGAGGCCGCGCGGCGAACGACGTTCGCCCGAAGGCTCGAGACCTTCTTCAAGGCCCCCGTCTGGGAGGTGGAGGAAAGCTCCGGCAGCCGCGTGGTCAGGGCGCGCGACCTGCGCTTCGCGTCCGTCGTCCTAAGCCGGGGAACTCACTTCGACTACGTCTTCACGACCACCCCGGACGGCCGCGCGGCGCCCCGGGACGCAAGGATTTGGTAAGGTAAGAAAATGCCATTGCGCGACGCGGAACGCCTGCATCTGTTGCTGGAAGTCGGCCGGCTCCTGTCCTCCAAGCTGGAGCTCTCGGAGCTGCTCGCCACGGTCCTGGAACTGGCCTCGCGCGTGGTGGACGCCGAGACCGCCTCCCTTCTCCTCCTAGACGAGAAGACCTCGGAATTGTACTTCGACGTGGCCCTAGGGTTGGGCGAGGCCGCGGCCAAAACGCGCCTGAAACTGGGTCAGGGCATCGCGGGCACGGTCGCGCAAACCCGTAAGTCCGAGGTCCTCAACGAGGTCCGCAAGGACCCACGCTGGTCGCCCAAGATGGATGAGAAGTCGGGATTCGTCACCCGCTCCATCCTGGCCGTGCCCATCCTGCTCAAAGGGCGCCTCTTGGGCGTGGTGGAGGCCATCAATAAGCGCGGCGGCGCCTTCGATGAGGCTGACCGCGAGGCCTTCGAGGCCTTAGCCTCCCAGGCCGCCGTCGCCATCGACAACGCCCGCCTATTCTCCTCCCTGCGCGAGGAGAAGTTCAAGCTCTCCACGGTCTTCGCCCAGATGCACGACGGGGCGGCTCTGACCGACGCCGACGGCCGCATCGTCATCGCCAACGACGCCGCCCGGCGCCTGCTCGGGACGGAACTCGTCGACTTGGCCGGGGGGTTCAAGACCATGGCCGTGACCCCTTCGCTGCCCGAACTTCTCGCCCAGGACGCGCCCGCGCAGGAATTCACGGCCGTAAGGAAGGAGCCGACCTTGCTGGTCGTGACGGGACGCTCGACGCGCGCCGACCTCTCGGGGGTCGAGGGCCGTCTCTTCGTTTTCCGCGACAACACCGAGGCCTGGCGCCAGGAAGTCCTCAAGCGCTCCTTCCTCTCGCTCATCAGCCATAAGCTCAAGACTCCGCTGGCCTCGGTCATCGGCTTCTCCGGGCTCTTGCTGGGAGAACTGGATTCCGACAAGACCGACCCGATGAAGCTTAAGGCTGTTAGGAACATCTACGAGCAGGGTTGCAAGGTGGGCGAGTTGGTCGACAAGCTCCTGCGCTACACCATTTTGGAAAGCCCAGACGCGGCGATAAAAACATCGGCCGTCGGCATCGACGAGGTCGTGGCCGAGGCGCTCAATGCCCTGAGCGACAAGATCACGGCCAAGCAGGCCGTGGTGGACTATCGGACCACGGGCCTAGTCCTGACCGCCGATCGGGGACTGCTCGTCGAGGCGGTCAAGAACCTCGTCGAGAACGCCATCAAGTTCGACCCCAAGACCGCTCCCACTGTGAACGTGCGCGTCGAGACCGAGGGAGGCTGGACCGAGCTCTCCGTCTCGGACCTGGGGCCCGGCATCCCGCCCGAGGCGGTCGAGAGCGTCTTCTCCCGCTTCCACCAGGTCGAGAAGGACTTCACCGGCCAGCAGGACGGCATCGGACTGGGACTAGCCTTCGTCAAGCGCGTGGCCGAGCTCCATGGGGGCAAGGTCCTCCTACAATCGCAGTTGGGCGAGGGCACGACGGTCACCATCACCCTGCCCGCGCGGGTGACGGCGTGAGCACAGGCGCCGCCCCGGCCGACGCCTACGCCTCGGCGCTCTCCGGCGCCGACTACGGCGAAGCCTACCTGGAGGAGACCTCCTGGACCTCCGCCGCCCTGGAGGACGGACGCGTGCAAGACCTGGCCTCGGGCAATGATCTCGGCCTGGGGTTGCGCTTGCTGCGCCGCCGCGACGGCCGCGTGGAGACCTTCTTCGCCAGCGGCCCGGGAATTGGCCCCAAGACGGCGGCGCGCCTGCGCGCGAACCTGCCGGCCGGCTCCGGCGGCCCCGCGCCGCGCTTCGCCGCGGCGGTCCGCTGCGGCGTGATCCCGCGCGCGGACCCGGCGCGGGTCCCGCTCGCGCGCAAGGTGGATCTCCTGCGCGCTCTCGATCTCGTCATACGCTCGGAGTTTCCCTCCGTGCGCCAGGTGACCGTCTCCTACGGCGACCGCTCGCGCCGCACGCGCGTGCTTAATAGCGACGGGACCGACGCCCGCCAGTCGCTGACCTCCGTCGTGATGTCCATCTCCGTCGTGGTCGAGGAGAAGGGCCGCCTGCAGAGCGGTCAGGAGTCGATCGGCGCTCAGCGCGGCTGGGAAGTGGCCGAGGGCGGCGAACCCTTCGCCGCGGCCCGGCGCGCGGCCACGCGCGCCCTCGCCAAGCTGCGCGCGCCCAAGGCCAAGGCCGGTGAGATGCCGGTCGTCATCGCCGCCGCCGCGGGCGGGACCTTCATCCACGAGGCCATGGGGCACTCTCTGGAGGCAGATCATGTGCAGGAGGGCTCCTCGCCCGCTTATCGAGGCGCCATCGGTCGGTCGGTGGCCCCCGAGACCGTCACGGTCATCGACGACCCGACGCTGCCCTTCCAGCGAGGCTCCTTCTTCTTCGACGACGAGGGCCTGCCCGCCGCGCCGACCAAGCTGGTCGACCGCGGGGTGCTGACCGATTTCCTCTATGATCGGACCTGCGCCATGCGCGAGGGCCTGAGATCCAACGGCCACGGACGGCGCGAGTCCTTCGCCTCGCGTCCCTTTCCGCGCATGTCGAACCTCTACATCGCGCCGGGCCAAGACGACCCCGCGGAGATCGTCGGCAGCCTCAAGCGCGGCCTGCTCGTCACGCGCATGGGCAGCGGGCAGGTCAACACCGCCACGGGAGAGTTCGTCTTCGAGGTCGACGAGGGCTGGTGGGTAGAGGACGGCGCGGTACGGCATCTCGTGCGCGACGCAAACCTCCTGGGCATCGGCCCCGACGCCCTGCGCTCCATCGATCGCGTGGGCTGGGACCTGGGCTGGGGGATCGGGACCTGCGGCAAGGAAGGCCAGAGCGTTCCGGTCAGCGACGGCCAGCCGACGATCAGGATGCCGAATCTAGTGGTAGGAGGCTCGCATGAAATTTAGGTTCTTGACCCTCGCCTTGTTGACGACCGCGGCCGCGGCATCCGCGGCAGAGAAGACGGCCGCGGCCAAGCCGGACACGGAGAATAAGACGATGACCAGCCAGGAATGGAAGGGCCAGTACGGCGGTCCGCTGGAGCCGGGTCACATGGTAGCAGCCGACGTCACGAGTTGGAAGGCGCTCGCCGCAAAAGTCGGCCTGGACGCGTCCGCCCCGGACTTCACGAAGTCCGTCGCCGTGGCCGTGTTCGTGGGGGAGCGCATGAGAGGCGGCTTCACCGCCGCCTTCGAGGAGTCCGTGATGAGGGGCGACGACCTTCTAGTGCGCTACCGAATCAAGATCCCCTCCGGCTTCACGACCCAAGCCCTCGCCCAGCCCTGGAAGGTGAAGGTTTTCGCGCGCCCCAAGGGAAAAGTCATCGTCGAGGCCATCGCCCCATGAACGCGGGCTTCCTGGCGCTGGCGCTGGCGCTGGCCCCGGCGTCGGCAGGGGCCGCGGACGCGCCGCCCCTGGCGGACATGGCCCCCGCACGCTCGGCGCCGGGCTGGGCCACGCAGGGCGGCTCGCTTCTCCTCTACGACCAGGAAGGCGCGCTCATCCAGGAGATCTCCATCCGCGGCGACGAGGAGAGCGGCCTAGCCCGCGACCTGCGCGGCGGGACCTCGCCGGACGGGCGCCTGGCCTGGACGCTGGAGAGCCGCCGAGTCTGGAACCCGCTCAAAAGCCGGACGGAGGAAACGCGCCGCCTCCTGCGTTTCTTCGGCTCCTCGGGGGCTGAGCTGTGGAAAGACGACTCCGTGGAGGTTCCCGAGCGCGGCGTGCCCGTGCTTTTTTCCGCCGACTCCAAAACGGTCCTTATCGCGCGCCGCGCGCTCGACGATTGGAGCGTCGAGGCCCGCACCTGGATGGGCGAGTCTATCCTGGCCATCGGCCCCTTCCCTCGCGTGATCTCCATGGAGCTCTCACCCAACGGCCGCTACGGCCAGGCGCGCTGGAGCGTGATGGACAAGAGCGCCACGCACACCTTCTTTGACCTGACGGGCCGCAAGCGTCTGGATGTACCATCCTCGAACCTTCTCCTGGGGCTGGCGCGCATCGGCGACGACGGCGTGGCGCGCTCGGGCTCGAAAGTCGTGGCGTCCTTCGAAGCCGCGGCTTCCACCATGGCCGCCCCGGGAGCGAAGTGATCCTCGTCCTCCTCCTTTCTTCGCTGTTCGTACTGCCCGCCGCGGCGGAGGAACCGCCCGAGACGCACGCGGCTGACCGCGGCGACCCAGTCCTGCTCTCGGTCAAGAACCGCCTCGCCGACGACCCCGCCATGGCCGACGCTCTGACCGAGCGCCTGCTGCGCTCGCGGTTGGGAGGGGTCATCTCCCGGGAAACCGACCCCGACGCCCGGCGCGCGGCGATCCGCGAGTGGATCGCCGCGGATCCGGAGTCCGCCGCGCGCATCTCCATGGGCCTGGCCCAGGACGAGAAGGAGGGCGCTGCGCGCTTCGAGGACTCACTTTTCCGCCAGACCCATACCGTCATCGAGGACAACCCGGGCGCCGAGAAGAACGTCTTCGGCCGTCTGCGCAAGGCGGCCAAGGACTCCCGGCTCATCAAGAAGCAGGCCGAGGAACTCTCCGAAGACGAGCGCCGCGAGATCCTGCGCAGCCTTTTCGAGGGCAAGGGTTCTCAATCCGAAAAGGTCATCACGCAGCACGAGGACGGCAAGGCCTCCTTGGAAAAACCAAGCGTCTCCGTCGCCGTCTTCACCGGCTATTATGATCGCTTGAGCGATGGCAACCTGCGCGGTTACTCGCCGCAGCTTCTGTCCCTGCAGAGCTCCTTGAACGCGCGGCGCCCGCCAGGGGCGCCGACGCTCATCGAGACGGGCAAGCTCGATTATGCCACGCTCTCCTACCCGGGCCACGCCATGCGCTACGACCTGAAAAATCTCGAGCTGCGCCTGAGCCGCGAGCGCCTCTCCCTTCTGGCGCGCATGGCGAGACGCACGCTGGCCGCGTCGGCCGCCCTGCCCCCCCGCCTAGCTCGGCGCGCGGCCCTGCTCGAGAAAGCCCGCGCCGCCGCCGCCGCCTTCGACGCCGCTGCGGTCAAGAGCAAGGACCCCGCCGCCATCACCAAAGCTCTGCTCATCGAGCTGGGCCGCGGCCAGAAGGAAGCCTCGCGCTGGATCGCGGTTGCGGCCCTGGAGGAAGAACTCTCTCGCCTGGAGACCGAGGAGGACTTCTTGACGCCCGAACTCCTGTCCGCCATCGATGCGGTCCCCGCGCCGGCGCCCACTCGCGAGGCATATAGAAAACGCGGCGCGGCTTTCAAGGCGAAGTACGCCGCCGCCAAATCGAACGCTCAGAAAGCTCAATCGCTCCTCGAATCCGAGGGCTGGGCCTCGGCCTTGGCCGAGGTGGACCGGCTGGTGGCCGCCAACCGGTCCCTGCGCCGAAACCTTCTGCGCGACACGGACGTTTTTTCGCGCGTGCCTCGGCGCATCGCCGAGTCGCGAGTCAGCCAGGCGCGCTGGCGCGAAGTCATCGACGGTCTGGCTCTGAAGTGGGCGCCCGGGACCGCGTTCGCGCGCGCCGTGGCCCTGCGGCGCAACCGGCTCTCGCGCTATCTCGGGATCTTCTCCCAGGTCGCCGCCGGCGACCTTGACGCCGCCGCGCAGTCCTTCTCCTGCGCGGAGCCCGTCCGACGCTGAGATGGATTCAGGCCGTCGGCAGGACGAGACGGAAAATCGCGCCCTGCGGCCCGGATGCGCAGTCTACCGAACCGCCGTTGGCCTCGAGAAGCTTCTTAGCCAGCGATAGGCCGAGGCCCAGGCCGCGGGGCTTGGTGGTCACGAACGGTTCGAAGAGGCCTTTCTTCACCTTCGCGTCCACGCCGGGCCCGGAGTCGGCGACCGAGACCCAGACGCCGTCCTCGCTCGCGCCGGTGGAAATCTTCACGACCCCCTTGCCGCCCTGGGCTTCGAAAGCATTATCCATCAGACGTATGAGCGCATCGTGGAGCATCTTGACGTCGACCTTGGCCTCGGCGTCCTGGGCCCCGGACTTGAAGTCGACCTTTCCCCCTGCGGGGACGGCATACAAATCGACCGTCTCGCGCACGATGGAGTCCAAGACTCTAACCTCGGGCATGGGCTCGCACTTGCGCGAGTAGGTCAGGATGTCGCTGATGAGGTCGTCGGCTCGGGCGATCTCGCTCTCAATGATCTTGAGGTGCTTCTCGACCTTCGGGTCCAGGGCGGAGCCGGCCAGCTTCGCCTTAACGAAATAGGCTGAATTGTTTATGACCGCCAGCGGGTTGCGCAGTTCGTGCCCGACGACGGAGGCGATGCGGCGGATGAGTTCGGCTTGCTGGGCGTCCATGTCAGAGGCCGGGCTTGGTCATCTCCTCGGGCTTGATCCACTCGGCGAACTGACCCTCCGTGACCAGCCCCAGCTTCAGCGCCGCCTCCCTCAGGGTCAGGCCCTCGGCGTGGGCGGTCTTGGCGATCTTGGCCGAGCTGTCGTAGCCGATGTGATTGTTGAGGGCGGTCACGAGCATGAGGCTGCGGCGCATGAGTTCGTCGATGCGCTTCTCGTCGGCCTGGATGCCGACGGCGCAGTGCTCGGTAAATCCCCGGCAGCCGGCCGCCAGAAGCTTGGCCGAGTGCAGGAAGTTGTGGATGATGAGTGGCTTGAAGACATTCAGCTCGAAGTTTCCCGAAGCGCCGCCGATGTTGATGGCGACGTCGTTGCCCAGGACCTGGGCGGCGATCATGGTGACCGCCTCGCTCTGGGTGGGGTTGACCTTGCCGGGCATAATGGAGCTGCCGGGTTCGTTTTCCGGGATGCGCAATTCGGCCAAGCCCGCCCGCGGGCCGGATGCCAGCCAGCGCACGTCGTTGGCGATCTTCATGAGCGAGCAGGCCAGGGTCTTGAGCGCGCCGTGGGCGAAGACGAGCGCGTCGTGTCCCGCGAGGGCCTCGAACTTGTTGGGGGCGGTCTTAAACGGAAGCTTGGTCATCTCAGCGATGTGAGCCGAGGCCTTCTTGTCGAAGTCGGGGTGGGTGTTTAAGCCCGTCCCCACCGCCGTGCCGCCGATGGCGAGCTCGTAGATGCCGGGCAGGACCGCCTCGATGCGGGCGAGGCCCGCGTCGAGATGCGCCACCCAACCGCCGATCTCCTGGCCGAGGGTCAGGGGCACGGCGTCCATGAGATGGGTGCGGCCGATCTTGACGATGTTCTTGAATTCGACGGATTTATTTTTTAGGGCGTCGCGCAGACTTTTGACGGCGGGGACCAATTCATGGATGAGCGCCTCGGCCGCCGCGATATGCATCGCCGTTGGAAAAGTGTCGTTCGATGACTGAGACTTGTTCACGTCGTCGTTGGGATGGATGGGCTTCTTGGAGCCCATGACGCCGCCGGCCATTTCGATGGCCCTATTGGAAATCACTTCGTTGGAATTCATATTCGACTGAGTCCCTGAGCCGGTCTGCCAGACGACTAACGGGAAATGCATGTCGAGCGCACCCGAGATGACCTCGTCGGCCGCGGCAATGATGAGCTTCTCCTTATCCTTGGGGAGCAGGCGCAGCTCGGCGTTGGCCATGGCGGCGGATTTCTTCAAGACACCCATGGCGCGGATCATCTCGCGGGTCATGGTGTCACGGCCGGCGCCGGCCTGGAAATGGCGGAGGGAGCGCTCGGTCTGGGCGCCCCAGTAGCGGTCGCAGGCCACTGAGATCTCTCCCATAGTGTCCTTCTCGACGCGGGTCTTGGCGGCGGTCGTGGTCATGGAGGGATACTCCTGTGTCTAGATGAGCCGATGATACAAAAGTGTGGGCGTCAGATATGCATACGCGCGGTCAGGAAGGCGTAGGAGAAGATGAGGCGGGTGGGCAGTTCGACGAACAGGGTGAAAGCGAACGCGGCGCGCCCGTCGACCGCGAAGGACCCGAAGACGGGAAGAAGAAGGCCGGCCCCGATGAGGCGCCAGAGGGCCGCGCCCAAGACGAGGCCGGAGGCGCGGACCGGGGGAAGCGGCGCATCTCCGCGCTTCCTCCAGAGCCGCCAGAGGCCCGCTCCCAGAAGCGCGGTCCAGCCCCCTACCACCGTGAGAATGAAGGACCACGGCAGCGCCTGAAGGAAGCGGGCCAGGAGTTGGGCGCCCGGCAGCCACGCGCAGAAGCCGGCCAGAACCCAGACCCCGCGGTCGAGCTCGCAGGGCTCCGTGAGTCCCGCGCGGGCGAAGGCGCGCCGGGCGAGCAGCCAGGACGCGCCGATGAAGAGGAGGTCGGCGAACAGCCAGGTGTCGCCGATCATGCGTTCGAAGCGGTAGCGTCCGGAAAGAGTCTTGATCAGATAGACGCAGGCCGCGGCGCCGGGCAGGAAGACCAAGCCGGCCGCCTCCAGCAGGGAGATCCCGGGCGGCGCCTCACCGCGGGGATGCAGTGTATCGGCCGCATGCAGGGCGCAGACCGCCACTAGGCCCCAGTCGAAGGCTGCGCAAGCGGCGCCCAGCCAGTCCACGCCGAATAAAGAGGCCCCCTCCTGCAGAGTTTTGGCGTAGACGCCGTCGTGGACGAGTCCCACGGCCGCTGCGATCAGGAAGGCCTCGGTATCGAGCAGACGCCGGCGTGCACGCGCGGCCTCGAAAGCGAGGAAGAGCCACAGATACGGAAACAGGAAGCGCCAGAGATCGAAGAGCCCTGTCCAGCCGCGTACGGCTAAGTCTCCCCCGATGAGCAGGGCAAAGAGCGCGGTGAGCGCCGGACGGAGTCTCTCCTTCACCTAAGGCCTGACGGCAATGGCCTCGATCTCGACGGCCGCGTCCTTGGGCAGGGCCGAGACCTGCACGGTCGCGCGCGCGGGGAAGGGCGCCTTAAAATGACGGGCATAGACCTCGTTCATGGCTGGGAACTGGCCGAGGTCGGTCATAAACACCGTGGTCTTGACCACGTCGTTCATGGTCAGGCCCGCGGCAACCAGCACCTCGCGGACGTTGATCAGGCAGCGCTCGGTCTGCTCGGCCGCGCCCCCCGCGACCAGGGCGCCGGTCACGCCCGCGGGGATCTGTCCCGAGATGAACACCATTCCCCCCGAGGAGACTCCCTGGGAGTATGGACCGATGGCGGCCGGAGCCTTCGCACTGATGATGGGAATCCTTTTCATGATGTTATTTCAACGACGCGAGCAGCGTCGTGTTGTTCTTGTAGGTCCGCATCAATTCGGTGAGGGCCTTGATCGCCTCGATGTCGCCGAGCGAAGCGAGGTGACGGCGCAGCTTGTAGACGCCCTCCAGGTAGTCCTTGGGGAAGAGCTTCTCTTCCTTGCGCGTGCCGCTGTCGCGGACCTTCAGCGCCGGGAAGATGCGCATGTCCGCGGCCTGGCGGTACAGCACCAGCTCCATGTTGCCGGTGCCTTTGAACTCCTGAAAGATGATCTCGTCCATCTTGGAGCCCGTGTCGACGAGGATGGTCGCGAGGATGGTCAGCGAGCCGCCCTCCTCCAGCTTGCGCGCCGCGCCGAAGAAGCGGCGAGGAGCCTCCATCGCCCGCGAGTCCAGGCCGCCCGACATCGTGCGCGTGCCGGTCGCGAACTGGTTGTGCACACGCGCCAGGCGCGTCAGCGAGTCGAGCAGGATGAACACGTCCTCGCCCTGCGCCGTCTTCTCGAGGGCCACGCGCATCAGATCCTCTCCCAGCTTCTTGTGCTTGTCGTAGGACTGATCCGACGAGGACGCCCAGACCTCGGCGGGCACGGAACGCTTGAAGTCCGTGACCTCCTCGGGGCGCTCGTCGATGAGCAGGCAGTACTGGCGGATCGTCGGGTCCACGGCATGAACCGCGTTCGAGATCTGCTTGAGGAAGGTCGTCTTGCCGGCCTTGGGGGGTGCGACGATGAGACCCCGCGTGCCCTTGCCGATGGGCGCCAAGAGGTCGAGGGCGCGCATGGATGGGTCGGTCGAGCCTTTCTCCAGTTGCAGCCACTCATGAGGATCCACCGGCGTTTTCGCCGCGAAGAGGAGTTCGGCCTCGCTGCGCTGGGGCGGAGCGGGGACATGGGATGGACGATTGCCGCCGTTAGGAACCGGGTTGTGGCCGCCCTGGCCTTGACGTTGGCCCTGGTGTTGACCGCCTTGGCGCTGGCCTTGGTGCTGATGATTACCTCCGCCTCCCCCGCGATGCCTACGGCGCCGACGCCGCCCGCCGCCTCCGCCGTGATCCTGGTGAGCGCCCTGGCCGCCTCCCTGGGGAGTGGATTGTCCGCCGCCTGCGTTCTCTTCATTCATCATGTCGTTGACCTCTCGAAATCTGGGCACGATCGCGCATCTCCGCGGAACCGGGGAACTCACCCGGCCAGCGGCGATCCAACGCCTCCAAAGCCAGCGCCAGCCACACGGTCGCCGCGGCGAGGACCTCTTCCGGCTTGCGGCCGGGCAACTGCGACTCGGAAAAAACGTGGCTCCACGGCAGGCCTCCGGCATTGCCGCGCACGAAGTCGGACGCCGTGGCGAAGGCTGCATCGGCGGCCCACGCCTTCATGCCGAAGGACTCGGCGCGCTCGCGGGCGCGCGCCTCGGGCCACAGGAACTCCCAACGCGCCGCCTCCAGCTCCGTCCAGGCCTGCGGGGCCCGCGCCTCCGCGTCGACGGAGACCCAACGCATGGCGAGCGCGAACTCCGCGAGCGCGCGCAAGAGGGGCAGGGACTCGTTGGCGTGTCCCTCCCGGCAGAGCGCCATGAGGGCATTGCCGGCCGAGACGGCGCGGGCGGCCAGCGTCATGAGGGCTCGATCCGCGGCATTCCCCGCAACGAGGCGCCGTCCGATGCGGGAGAACCCGGCGTCGACGCGGACCTTGGCGAGACCTAGGGCGGCAAGCAGTTCTTTCATGAGCCGAAGGAGTGCCTCCGCACCCGCGTCACGCCGGGTCCAAGCATGCGGCGAGCCAGGCGCTTGAAGCGCTCGGGTGCGTCGGAAGCGTAGAACTCGCGCCGTCCGCGGCGCCCCGCTGGAGCGAGCAGGCCCGCCTCTTTGAGAGCCGACTGGGTGCGGCGCGCGGTTTCCTCGGCGGAGTCTATGAGGCGCACGCGCGGGCCCATGACGCGCGCCAGCACCGGCTTGAGGTACGGATAGTGCGTACAACCGAGGATGAGCGTGTCCACCCGGGCCCGACGCAGGGGGACGGCGTAGCGGCGGGCGATCTCTTCTGTCACCTGGCCGTCCCACCAGCCTTCTTCAACGAGGGGCACGAAAAGCGGGCACGCCCGCGAAGCGGTCTTAGCGCGCGAACCCAAAGCCCTCAGGACCTGAGGATAGGCGCCGGAGCGCACGGTCGCCTCGGTACCGATGATGCCGATGCGGCCGCCGCGCGTGGCGGCAAGCGCGGCGCGCGAGCCGGGCTCGATGACGCCGATGACGGGGATCTTCACGGCCCGGCGGATGGCGGGCAGGGCCACGGCCGAGGAGGTGTTGCAGGCGACTACCAGGAGCTTGATGCCCTTGGCCGCAAGGAAACGCGCGATTTCGACGGAATAACGCGCCACGGACTGTGGAGACTTGGAGCCGTAGGGGACGTGCGCCGTATCGCCAAAATACACCAGGGACTCCCCGGGCATGCGGCGAGACAGGGCCCTGAAAACGGTCAGGCCGCCAAGACCAGAGTCGAAGACCCCGATCGGCGCGCGCGCCGAGGTTTTCCTCATTCGAGCCACCCCTTCTTGTGCGCGTAGTCCGCGATGCCGGCCGCCACGCCCTCTGCAAACTTGCGGCGGAAGCGGCGCGAGCCCAGTCTCGCCTCGTCCTTGGAGTGGCTGACGAAGGCCATCTCGACTAGAATCGCCGGTGCGTGGGTTCCGCGCAGGACGTAGAAGCCCGCCTGCTTGGCGCCGCGGTCGTTGATGTCCGAGCGCTTGGCGATCTCCCTCTCGACCAACGCGGCGAACGGGGCCGATTCATTGATCATCTCGGTCTTCGTCATGGCTAGGAGGATGAGCTTAGCCGCCTCCTCTTGAGGGTTTTTGCCTTCCAACTCGAGAACGGCGTTCTCGGCCGCGGCCAGACGCTCGGCCTCGGGGTCCGAAGCCGTCTCGGAGACCGCGTACACCTCGAAGCCGTTCTCGCGATGGTTTGACGAGGCGTTGCAGTGCAGGGAGACAAAGAGGTCGGCCTCCAGGTCGTTGGCCTTTTGGGAACGATCGGAGAGGGGCATGAACGTGTCATCCTCCCGGGTGAGCACGACCGAGAAGTCGCCGCGCTCGCGCAGAACGCGCGCCAACTCCAGGCCCGCGGCAAGATTGATATCCTTCTCCTTGGTCCCCCGCGCGCCGATCGCTCCGGGGTCCTTGCCGCCGTGACCCGGGTCGACGACCACGACGCGACGGCGCGGCATTTCCGCCGAAGCGGAAGACTTCGCCACGACGGAGCGATCCGCCGGCGTCTCCTCGGGCGGCTCGACGCCCGAAGCGTACACGTCTACGACCAAGCGGCGGGGGTCCGCGAGCTCCGAGGCGCGCCAGCGTTGTCCCTTTTGCGTGAAACGCACGCTCACGCGCGCTTGCGCGACCTCCTGCTTAACGGCGTAGAAGCTAACGACTCCATCGTCGAGGCCGACCTTCTCTTCTCCCTCGACGACGCCGTAGGGCAGGACGATCTCCAGGGTTTGGACGCCCCGCGCGCTCGTCTGGTAGGACGTCCCGGGAGCCAGGACCATGGCCAGCCGCGTGCGCCCCTTATAGGAAAAAGCCCGCAACGGACCGACTGTGCCGCGCCTCTCGACTTCCAGGGTGCGGGTCCCGGCGTCGTAGCGCGCGTCGAAGCCGCTCCAGCGCGCGAAGGACTCCGACTTCAACAGCGAGAGAGGCAGGAAGGCTCGGCCGGCGCGCACGCGCACCGGCGCGGGCAGAACCATGACTTGGTCTGCGGCCGAGGCCTTGTCGGAGTCCACGACGAATTGCAGCGTACGCCCCCGCAGGCTCAGTTGGACGCGACCGGAGACCGCGTACCAGTAGACCTGTCCCCCGTAGATCGCACCAACGCGTTTGGCATCCAGGTAGATCTCGGAGCCGATCTTATAGGAAAGCGCGCTGTCCGCGGTCTTGTCGGAGACGACAACGACGACCTCCTCGGCCGCGCGCGCAAGTGCGGCAGACAGGACGAGGGACGCCGCCGTCAGGAGGAGGAGTCTCATTCCAGGATGATCTTGTAATCCTCCCACATCAACTGTGGGTCGGCCTGAATCTTCACGGAGCGCTGGACGTTCTTCTCGATGACCAAGTGCTGCGCCCGGAAGGCCTCGGCCACGTCCGGGTGCAGGAGGACGCGGATGGAGCCGCCGGGACGCCCGCCGGTCATCTCGAAGATCTCGCGCTGGATCTTGATGCGCAGGGTCTCGCTGGAGAGCACGCGGCCCGAGCCGCGGCATTCCGGGCACTCCGTGGTGAGCAACGCCGCCGTGGACATCCGCTTGCGCTCACGGGTGAGCTCGATCAAGCCCAGGCGTGTGATGGGCAGGATGCGGATCTTGGCGCGGTCGGTGCGGCAGGCCTCGGCGAAAGCTTCCATGACCTTTTGGCGGTTGGACGCCTTGCGCATGTCGATGAAGTCCACCACGATGATGCCGCCGATGTTGCGCAGACGGATCTCATGGGCGACCTGCTGGGCCGCCTCGATATTCGTTTGGGTGACCGTCTCCTCCTGCGACTTGGAGCCGGTGAAGCGCCCCGTGTTGACGTCGATGGCGCAGAGGGATTCCGCCTCCTGGATGACGATGGATCCGCCGTTGGGCAGAGCCACCTTAGTCTCGCGAATTCCTGAGATCTCCCGCTCAATGTTGAAGGCCTTGAAGATCGGGGTCTTGGACTCGTAAAGGCGGATGCGGTTCTTAAGCTCCGGAGCGAAACCGTCCACGAAGGAGACGACCTCGTTATAGGCATCCTTGCTGTCGACCATGTACACGTAGACGTGCTCCGACATGATGTCGCGCGCGATCTGCAGCGCCAGGCTCAGGTCATGATGAAGAAGGGTCGGGGGCGGCGTCTCGTCGAACTTCTTCTGGATCTGATGCCACATACCGAGGAGGTACTTCACCTCGCGCTCGAGCTCTTCCTCGCAGGCCCCTTCGGCTTCGGTGCGAACGACCAGTCCCTTGCCGCCGAGATGATCGGCGACCATGCGGTCCACGATCTTCTCCAGGCGCTGCCGCTCCTCGGGATCGGAAATGTGCTTCGAGACGCCGACGTAGCTCTGAAAGGGCGTGAACACCAGGTAACGGCCCGGCAGCGTCACGTCCATGGTGACCTTGGGTCCCTTCGTGCTGATCGCTTCCTTGGCCACCTGGACCATGATCTGCTGACCTTTCTTCAAGGTCGCGTCGATGGCGGCGTTCCTTTCTCCGAGGACATCCGAGATGTAGAGATAGGCGTTCTTGTCGAAGCCTATGTTGACGAAGGCCGATGAGATACCGGGCAGGACGTTCTCGACCGTGCCCTTGTAGATGTTACCCACGATGTTCTGCGAATTCTTACGCTCCCAGTGGAGTTCAGCCAACCGTCCGTCCTCGAGAATGGCGATGCGGGTCTCCTCGAAAGACGTGTTGGCCAGGACCTCGCGCCTGACCGGGATGCGGTTGCCGCTGGAGCGCACTTCATTGGTGCGCTCCTCGCTGCGGCCGTGGTCGCGTCCCCGCCCGCGTTCGCCGCGGCTTGGGTCTCGGTGTTCAGGCTCGCGGCGGCCTTTGGCGCCGCGGTCCTCGCGTCTCGGCTCCGCCGGGGGAGCCGGAGGCCGGGTCTGGCCGCCCTTCGCGCGCTCTCCGCTGTGCCCTCCGCGTCTGCGGCGGCGGCGGCCGCCCTCGCCGGCCTGGCCCGGTTGGGGCGGGGAAGGCGCGGCCTCCTCGGGCCCCTCGTCTTCGGGGCCGTGAGCGTCGGTCTCCTCAGGCTGGGGAACATCACGATCGGCCTCGACCGGGCCGTCGGCGCGCGGGTAGAGCTCCTCACGTGAGACCGCCGCAACCGGCGCCGCCGCCGCGGGAGTCGGATCGACGCGCTCGATCTTAGGGGCGTCGTCGGCGTTCGACATCTGCGTTTGTATCGGATCGTTTTCGTTGGACATGTGTCCTCCGGGTCAAAGGAGCGCGTAACGGCGCGCGTAGATGTTGGCGACGATGCCCAGCGACCAGAGATTGATCACCAGGCTTGAACCGCCGTAAGAGATGAGCGGCAGCGGGATGCCGGCCACGGGCATGAGGCCGACGCACATCCCGATGTTGAGAGCCATCACGAAAGCGAACATCGAGGCTAGTCCCGCGCACACGAGGTAGCCGTAGCGGTCGCGGGCTTGGCGCGCCGCCGTCACGATGCGCCAGAGCACGACCATGTAGAGACCCAGGATGAGAGAGGTCCCCAGGAAACCCATCTCTTCACCGAGATTGGCGAAGATAAAGTCGGTGTGGCGTTCAGGAAGGAATCCGAGTTTGGATTGGGTGCCTGAGAAGAGTCCCTTGCCCCAGGCGCCCCCCGAGCCGATGGCCACCTTAGACTGGATGACGTTGTACGCCGCGCCCTGGACGTCCGTGTGCGGAGCGACGAAGGCCACGAAGCGGTTGCGCTGGTAACTCTTTAATTGCCGGTTGAGGGCGACGCCGGTCAACAGGGATCCCGACAGGATGACCGGAACGGCGAGAAACAGGTGTGGCTTGACCTGAAGACGCATCCAAGTGGCCATTCTCCAGGCCATCGCCGAGAGAGCCCCAAGGCAGACCACGACGGCGAGAGTGGCCCAGCCCATCTTAGAGGTGGCAAGCACGAGCACCGGCAGACTCCCGGCCGCAGCGCCCGGGAAACGAGTTTGGCAGAAGGTGTAGACCAGCGGCACGGACAGGGTCAGGACGCCATAGCCGAAGACGAGCAGCAGATGGAAGAGGTCGGCTCCGGCGCAGAAGAGCATCCCGGTAATCATGGGCAGGAAGGTGAGCGCCGTCGAGTAGTCAGGCTGCTTGAGGATGAGGAACATGACCGGCGCGGCGACGGCCAGGGCCATGAGGACGGTCGAGACGTCCCGGGCCTGCCGGGCCCGGCGGTCGAGGAGATCGGCCAGCACGAGCACCGTCAGGACGCGCGCGAACTCCGCCGGCTGGAAGCTGAAACCCGCGAACCTCAACCAAGCGCGATGGCCGCGGGAGGTGGTGCCGACGACCAAAACGGCGATCAAGATGAAGAGCGCGACGCCGTAAACGCATTTCGATTGGTCCTGGAAGATCTGGTAGTTGAAGGCCACGGTGAGGGTGAAGAGGATTGCGCCCAGCGTCAGGGCGATGAAATGCTTCTGGAGGATGGCCGAGTAGTAGATGGTCGTGCTCGCTGCCGAGAGCATGGCCAGCGTCCCAGCGGCCACCAGACTGGCGACCGCGGCCACAAAAGTCCAGTCCACCCTGCCGCCCAGTCCCGAGTGCATGCGCATGGGGCTCAATGCGGCGTCCCCGCCGGCGCCGGGCGCAGGGAAGGCAGGCGCGGCGCAGCCAAAGCGGCGCGCGCGGCTGTCCTCACCTCGCGTTCGGCGTCCGGGTCCGGAAGGCCGAAGCGGGCCAGGATCATCTTCTTGGCGACGGGGGCGGCTACGGCGCCGCCATGGCCGCCGTTTTCGATGAGGACCGCTATGGCAATGGAGGCAGGTTCGCCGCGGCGGGCCGCATAGGAGATGAACCAAGCGTGGTCATCGCCATGCGGGTTCTGCGCCGTGCCGGTCTTGCCGGCCACGAGAAGACCCGGTACGCGCGCGCCGACGCCCGTTCCCGAGGAAACCACGAGCTGCAAGGCCTCCTGAACCTGGTCCCAGGCCGCGCCCGGGGCGCGGACCAGGCTCATGCGCTCTGGTTTCTGGACGTAGTCCGGACGCCCGTCGGCGTACACGATCTTTTGGGTGTAGTGCGGACGCCAGACCGTGCCGCGGTTGGAGAGCGCGGCGGCGACCATCGCCATCTGCAGCGGCGTGACCGTGAGTTCGCCTTGGCCGATGGACAGGTTCAGGGTGTCTCCGTCATACCATCCCTTCTTGGACTTGCGGCGGGTCTCAGGACCGAAGAGATGACCGGACTTCTCCCCCTTCAGAGGGATCTGCGTCGCCGCGCCGAGGCCGAAGTCCCGAGCGAAAGTTTCGATGGCGGCGGCGCCGGCCTTGAGGCCCACCTGATAGAAGTAGACGTCGCAGGAATGAGCCAGGCCCATCAGCCAGGAAATGCGCTTGTGTCCTTTGTGCTCCCAGCACTGGAATATGCGCCCGCCGCTTTCGTAATAGCCGGGGCACCAGAAGTCGTCGTCGGGCTTGACCCGGCCGCCGCTGAGCGCGGCCAGACCGACGATGGGCTTGAAGATGGATCCGGGGGGATAGGCGCCCGAGATGGCATTGTTGAATTCCGGAAGTTCCGCGACGGTGCGCTTGACCTCCTCGGGGTCAGTGGAGAGGAAAGCGTTGGGATCGAAGTCCGGCTGGGAGCTGAGCGCCAGGATCGCGCCGGTGCGGGGATCGACCGCCACGGCCGCGCCGCGTCCGCTCGCCGTCTTGCGTACGGCGTCATCGGCGGCCTTCTGCACGGCTGCGTCGATGGTGAGGTGGATGTTGCTTCCGGTCTCCCAGGGGATGGTCTCCAGGACGCGCTTGAGACGTCCCTGGGCGTCCACTTCCATGCGGATTCCCCCGTCGCGGCCGCTCAGCTCGGTCTCGAAGGTCTTCTCCAGGCCCATCTTGCCGACGCGCGCGTCGGCGCGGTAGCCCTTGGGCTTGAGCTCTCGCCACTCGCGAGGGCTCATCTTGCCCATGAAGCCGAGGAGGTGACTGGCGAAGCGGCCGTATGGATAATAGCGTCTCGCTTCGACGATGAGCTCCACCCCTGGATAAATCGTCTTGAGCTCCGAGAGTTGGAACATCGCGCGCGTGGGAAGGTTTTCGGCAAGGCGGACGGCGGATTCTTCGCGCACGGCCGTCTGAAGGGTCTCCTGGAGTGCAATGGGATCTCGCCCAAGCTGGCGAGACAGTTCTCGCGCCAACGGCTCTAGATCCTGTTGAATGTGGCCCTCACCGGGGGGAATGAATATGAGGGTAAAAGCCGGCTGGTTAGTGGCCAGGGGGACTCCGATACCGTCGTAGATGCGTCCGCGCGGCGCCGTTTGGGGGATGATCTGGGAGCGGTTGCGCTCCGCGGCCAACCGGTACTCGACGACGTCGAGGACCTGGAGTTGGAAGAGTCGCAGGCCGAGGAGCGCGCCTGTCGCCGCGATGACCCACCAGAGGAGCTCGAGCCGCTCACGCGGAACTGAGACTTGGTTCATGGCTCCCCCCATGCTTCCCAAACGACAGCGGCCACGGATGCGGTCAAGGCGTTGAGGAATGGGGTGAGCAGGGCCGGGACCCAGCCGATCCACAGGAACGATTTTTGGAATACGAGCCCCACGACGCCGATCATAAGCGTATAGCCCCAGGAGAGGATGAAGACGACGGCGGCCAGCGGGCCCATGGCGCGCAAGTCGATCTGCTTGCGGGCCATGCCGGCCCAATAACCGGCCACCGTGTAGAGGAGCGCGTTGGCGCCGAAGAGGTCGGCGCGCAGGGTATCGACAAAAATCCCCCACGCGAAACCAATGAGCATCGCCGTGACGGACCCGCGGCGCGCCGCTATGAGAACGGTCAGCGCGAGGAGGAATTGTGGGGCCGCGCCCCAATAAGCGAGATGCGTGTTCCACCACCACTGAAGCAGCATCACCCCGACGAAGAGCAAAAACGAGCGCATAATCCTCATCGGGGCGCCTGTTCCGTGCCCGCGGGCTCCTCTTCCGCAGCGGGCTCCCGCTCGCTCTGTCGGGTGCGGAGGATGAGAACTTCCTGAAGCGAGGTCGCGTCGAGAAAGGGAGCGACCTCGACGGCCTGAAAGGTTAGGAAGGGGTCGCGCGGATAGACCTTGGCGACGCGTCCGATGAGGACGTCCGGCGGGAAGGTCGCGCTCGTCGGCGAGGTGTAGATGAAGTCGCCCAGGAATAGTTTCGCCTCCGCGTTGATGTAATTCATGCGCAGGTGGGGGCTGTCCTGACCTTGAGCCAGGCCTTCCAGCGTCGCCGAGGAAAGGTAGGCTGCCACCGCCGAACGCTCGTCGCTCAGGAGAAGGACCGTCGAGGTGCGCGGCCGGACCTCGACGACTCGGCCGACGGCGACCAGAACGTCTCCATTCCGCCCCAGCACGGGATCGTTGAGAGAAACGTCTAGGTCGGAACCGGCGTCCACCGACACGGACCGATACCAGTGCAGAGGGTCGCGCTCCATCACGTGCGCCCAGATCGGATGGCGACCGGAAGACATCTTCAGGCCCAGCGCGCGCCGCAGGCGCTTGTTCTCGAGGGAAAGGGACTCGATCGTGAGCTTGATCCAGGTGATGCCGCGCAATTCTTCCTGGAGGATCCGGTTCTGGAGGTCGGCCGTCAGCAGCTCGCGCACCCGCGCGGGTACACCGGCCATCTTCTGGGCGCCTCTCTCCCCCTCGTACGAGATGGGGTCGAAAATGTAGCTCGCAAGGGCCTTGGCGGACCTAACGGGCGACGAGAGCGGCATGGACAGAAGGACCAGCGAGAGCGTCGTGAGCATGCCCACGACGTAATGCGCGATCCGATTTTCGCGTTGCATGGCCGTCCGGCCACAAGGGCCGGGTCTACGGCGGCGGAACGACTGCGACCGGGAAGGGACGCGCCTTAGGAGCGGTACCGATAAGACGTGACGAAGTCGGGGTGCCGGTTCATGATGTTGTCCAACTCCTCGAGGAACTTCCCCGTCCCGAGCGCGACGCAGCTCAAGGGGTCCGCGGCACGATGCACGGGGAGTTCGGTTTCCTGGCGGATCAAGTCCGGCAATCCGCGCAGCAAGGAACCTCCTCCCGCGAGCATGATCCCGCGGTCCACCAAATCTGCAGCCAGTTCCGCCGGAGTCTCCTCCAGCGTATTTTTGATGACATCGAGGATAAGCTGCATCGGCTCCATGAGAGCCTGCCGCACCTCCTCCGAGGTGATAAGAACGGTCTTCGGAAGGCCGGTGGCTTGGTCCCGGCCCTTGACCTCCATAGTCTTCTCCTCTTTAAGCGGGAAGACCGAGCCGATCTGGATCTTCACGTCCTCGGACGTGGTTTCCCCGATCAGGAGGTTGTATTTCCGGCGGAAATGCATCATGATGGCTTCATCCATCTCGTCGCCCGCGATGTCAAGCGACTTCGAGACGACCAACCCGCCCAACGAGATGACGGCAGCTTCCGTCGTGCCGCCGCCGATATCCACGATGAAGTTGCCGTGCGGCTCCGAAATCGGAAGGTCGGCCCCGATCGCAGCCGCCATGGGCTCCTCGATGAGATACACCTGGCGGGCGCCCGCCTGCTCGGCCGACTCCTGGACGGCGCGGCGCTCCACCTCGGTGATGCCCGAAGGGATGCCGATGACGATTCTCGGATGAAGCAAGGAACGGCGGTTGTGCACCTTGCGGATGAAATACTTGATCATCTCCTGAGTGACCTCGAAGTCGGCGATGACGCCGTTCTTCAGGGGACGAACCGCAATGATCGACGCAGGCGTACGTCCCAGCATTCTCTTCGCCTCCGCTCCGATCGCCAGGACGCGGCGGGTCTCGCGGTCGATCGCGACCACCGAGGGCTCCCGCAGCACGATGCCCTGACCCTTGACGTAAACCAGGGTGTTGGCCGTGCCGAGGTCGATCCCCATATCGTTAGAGAACAGGGCGAAGAGGAAGTTGAGCATTCCGGTTTTAAGAGACGAGCATGATCAGGCCCCGCTTGGAGTTGTCCCCCAAGCGGGGATCGAGGCGCAGGATGCGGGTATAGCCGCCCGGGCGCTCAGCGTAGCGAGGAGCCAGTATCTCGAAGAGTTTCTTGTAGACGGCCTTGTCCTGAATCTGACGGCGCACCATGAAGTGTTCGCCCTTCTTCGCGTGCGTAATGATCTTCTCGGCGTAGGGGCGAAGTTCCTTCGCCTTCGTGATCGTGGTCTCGATGCGCTCGTGCTTGAAGAGGCTCGTCGCCATATTGCGCAGCAACGAACGGCGATGCGAACTCGTGACGCCCATCTGGCGCCGACCTAGTGTTTTCGATGCCATATTGGACTCCTATTCAATCTCCGTCAAGCGACCTGGCCGACCTGCATCCCGAGCGACAGCCCCATATCCTTGAGGCGGTCCTTGATCTCGTCCAAGGACTTCCTACCGAAGTTCTTGACGGCGAGCAACTCTTCGTCACGCTTTCCGACGAGTTCGCCGATAGTGCGGATGTGCGCGACCTTGAGGCAGTTGGAGGCGCGCGAAGAGAGTTCGATCATCTCGATGGGTTGGTTGAGGATCTCACGGAGCTTCGGATCCAGACCGGCGATGGCGATGTCGGACGCTCCCTCTTCGCCGGCGGCTTCAAAACCGGCCGTAGCAGCCTCGGCCTGCTGCTCTTCCTCGGGGATGAAGATGTTAAGCGACTCGCGCAGCAGCTTCGAGGACTGGATCAGCGCCTCAGCGGGGTTGAGCGAGCCGTCTGTCCAGATCTCGAGAATCAGGCGGTCGTAATCGGTCACCTGACCGACGCGCGCGTTCTCCACGTCGTAGTGGACCTTCACGACCGGCGAGAACAGCGCGTCCACCGGCAGGAAGCCGGCGGCCCACTGGTTCTGCGCGCGGAGTTCCTCGGCCGGGACATAGCCTCGGCCCTTGGAGATCTCGATCTCCATGTCGATCTTGCCGCCCGCTTCCAGGTGCGCGATGACGAGATCCTTATTGACGACCTCGACGTTCGCGTTGCCCGAGATGTTCTTGGCGGTGACCACGCCTTCCTTGTTGACGGCGAGGAAGACGGTCTCGGGGCCATTGGAAAACAGCTTCACGCGCAGCTTTTTGAGATTAAGGAGGACATTCATCACGTCCTCCTTGACCCCGGGCAGCGCCTGGTACTCGTGCGTCGCCTTCTCGATTCGCACTGCGGTGACCGCGGCTCCCTCAAGGCTTGACAGCAGCACGCGGCGCAGGGCGTTGCCGACCGTGTGGCCATAGCCGCGCTCATAGGGCTCTGCGACGAACTTAGCGTAACTATCAGACATCGTCTTCTCGTCGACGGACAGCTTCTGCGGCAGGATCAGTTCTTTGTAAGCCATGGTCTCTTCTTCTCCGGGATCAGACTGGGGTCAGGATGTTTATTGATATTCGAGCGTCAGCGGGAATAATACTCGATGATCAGCTGGTCGTTGATCGGGAACGACATCTCGGCGCGCTCCGGGATGCGGAGCACCTTGGCCGTGAGGGTCGTCTCATCGAACTCAATGAAGCTCGGGCGGTTGTTAAGCTTCTTGGCGGTCTCGAGGCTGAGCTTGACGCCCACGTTCTCCTTAAGCTTCTGGCTCAGGGAGATCACCTCGCCGGCCTTGACCGGGTAAGAGGGGATGTTGACCTGCTTGCCGCCGATCTTGACGTGACCATGCTTGACGAGTTGGCGCGCGGTCTTCAGCGAGGTCGACACGCCCATACGCTTGATGATGTTGTCGAGGCGGAGCTCAAGGGCGCGCAGCAGATGGTCGCCTGAAGCCTCACGAGCTTTGGACGCCTCCACGACCTTGCGCTCGAACGGGCGCTCGTTCATCTGGACCATGCGGCGCAGCTTCTGTTTCTCGCGCAGGCGAATTGAGAAGGCGGAAGGCTTGCCGCGCTGGGGCTTGGCCATCCCGGGAATGCCGGGCCGCTTCTCGAGCATGCATTTCGTGTAGCATTTGTCGCCCTTTAGGAATAACTTCTGTTGCTCCCGGCGGCACAACTTGCAGACGGCGTCTGTATAGCGCGACATCTCTAGACCCTCCTGGCCTTGGGCGGGCGGCAGCCGTTATGCGGGATCGGCGTGACGTCCTTGAGGCTGACGACGAGCAGACCGGCCGCGCCCAGGGAGCGCACCGCGGTCTCGCGCCCCGGTCCGGGGCCCTTGATGAAGACGGCGACTTGCTTGACGCCCATCTCGATCGCCTTCTTGGCGACCTTGCTGGCCGTCACGCCGGCGGCGAAGGGCGTGCCCTTCTTGGTGCCGCGAAAACCGGAACCTCCGGCCGTTGACCAGGCGAGCACGTCGCCTCGATCGTCGGTGAGCGTCACAACGGTGTTGTTGAATGAACACTGGATGTGGACCTTCGCGAAGGTCAGAGACTTCCAGGTCTTCTTGCGGGGAACCGGCGAAGGAGTTGCCTTCGGCGCGGCGGCGGTCTTCTCATCAGCCATGATTCGATCTCCTCAGAATGGGGACTTAGGCTTTCCCGGTCGGCGACGTGGCCTTGCCAACGCCCACGGTCTTGCGGCGGCCGCGGCGAGTGCGCGCGTTCGTCTTGGTGCGCTGTCCGCGCGCCGGCAGGCTGCGGCGATGCCGGTGCCCGCGGTAGGAGCCGATCTCGGTCAGGCGCTGCATGTGAGCCTGCGTCTCGCGGCGGAGTTCTCCCTCAACCTTGTACTCCTTGGTTAGAATGGTGTTGAGCAGGCCGACCTGCTGTTCGGTCAGGTCCTTGACCCGCGTTTGCGGGGTCACGGCTCCATTAAGCCTCGAGAGTACCTCGGCCGCGCGGGTCCTGCCCACGCCGTAGAGGTAGCACAAGGCCACGTCGATCCGCTTGTTCTTGGGGAGGTCGACTCCCGCCACACGCGCCATACTCGTATTCTCCTTTGTTCCTGACTCAGTCCAACTCAGCCCTGTCGTTGCTTGTGCTTCGGGTTCGTGCACAGAACGCGGATAACGCCGTTGCGCTTGACGATCTTACACTTCTGGCAGATAGGCTTGACGCTCGCTCTGACTTTCATCGTATTACTCCCGATAGGTGATGCGTCCCCGCGTAAGGTCGTACGGCGACAACTCGATCCGGACCCGGTCTCCGGGGAGGATCTTGATGTAGTGCATCCTCATCTTGCCGGAGATGTGGGCCAACACTGTCTTTCCGGGAGCGATCTGCACGCGGAACATCGCGTTCGGGAGCGCCTCCAGGATGCTGCCTTCCACTTCGATCTTCTCTTCTTTCGTCATGAAATCTGATTGGTTGAGGGGATTTTTTGGAACGGTCCCGAAGGGAGCGTCAGCACTTCGGAGCCGGTCTCGGTCACGAGCACCGTGTGCTCGAAGTGAGCGGATAGTTTCCGGTCCTTGGTGACGGCGGTCCAACCGTCCTCGAGCGTCACGACCTCGTGCACGCCCACATTGACCATAGGCTCGATGGCGATGGTCATGCCTGGCTTGAGACGCGCCCCGGCGCCGGCCTTGCCGTAATTCGGCACCGGCGGATCCTCATGAAGGGCGCGGCCGATGCCGTGACCGACGAACTCGCGAACCACGGAGTAGCCCGCGGCCTCGGCATGAGCCTGAATTGCGGCGCCGATGTCCCCGGTCCGCGCGCCGGGCTGGATCGCGGCGATGCCCTTCTCCAGGGATTCGCGCGTCACACCAATGAGGCGCTCGGCCTCCGGAGAGATACGGCCGACGCCGACCGTCACCGCGGCGTCGCCGAACCAGCCGTCGATCATCGCGCCGAAGTCCAGGCCGACGATGTCTCCTTCCTTGAGCGCCCTCTTGACGCTCGGGATCCCGTGCACGACCTCACAGTTGAGGGAGACGCAGATGACGCCCGGGAAGCCGTGATAGTTAAGGAAGGCCGGCTTGGCGCCGCGCAGCTTGAGTTCCTCGCGGGCGATCCTGTCGATCTCGCCCGTGGTCACGCCGGCGGTGATTCGGGAGGCAAGGAGGGCGAGGATGTCCGCCACGACGGCGCCGGCCCGACGCATCGCCGCGATCTCCTCGCGGCTCTTGACTTCCACGGCCTTGGCCATAAACATGTCAGCGTGCCGTCCGCGCGGACTCGATGACGGCGGACAGAGCCGCCTCCACCTGATCGGGCGAATTCGCCGCATCGATCGAATGGAAAACCTGTTCAGCCTTGTAGTAGGCAACGAGAGGTTCCGTGAGGTCGTTGAAGACCATCAGGCGCTTAGCGGCCGTAGCCTCGGCGTCATCCTCGCGTTGGATCACCTTGCCGCCGCACTTATCACAAACGCCGTCGGTTTTCGGCGGGCGGCTGAGAGCGTTATAGACATCGGCACACTGGACGCAGATCCTGCGCGAGGACATCCGGCGGATCGCTTCGGTCGGATGAAGTGTAAGATAGAAAACAAGGTCGATGGTTGAGCCGTTGCGCTTTAGAATCTCATCTAGAGACTGCGCCTGCGCCAGATTGCGGGGGAACCCGTCAAGCAAATACTTGCCGCGAACCTCAAGGCGGGCGGCGACCATCTCGGTCACGACCTCATCGGGGACGAGCTTACCGGCCCTCACGTAGTCCTGCGCCTTGAGGCCGAGCGCGGACTTCTGCGCGATCTCCGTACGAAAAATATCGCCTGTTGCGAGATGCTGGAAGGCGAACTTGCCCGCGAGGCGCTGGGCCTGCGTGCCCTTGCCCGAGCCGGGAGAGCCTAGAAGGATGACGATCACTGGGCGACTCCTCCCCCGACATTGAACCAGCGGCCCTGGATGCGTCCCTTCTTAAGAAAGCCCTCGTAATGCCTCATGATGAGGTGCGCCTCGACCTGTCCCATCGTGTCGAGCGCGACGCCGACCGCTATAAGCAGGGAGGTTCCGCCGAAGAAGAATGGGACGCTGAAATTGCGCTTAAGCACGTCCGGCATGACGGCGATGGCCGCCACGAAGAGCGCACCGCCGAGGGTGATGCGCTCTAGGATCCACTCGATATACTTGGCCGTCGGCTCTCCGGGACGTATGCCCGGGATGAAGCCGCCGGACTTCTTCATATTCTCGGCCAAGTCCACAGGGTTGATCGAGACGGAGTTGTAGAAATAGCAGAAAAAGATGATAAGGCCCGCGTAGAACGTGTCGTAGATCCAACTGCCGCGGTTCATGATCTCCAGGACTTTCTGGCCCATGACGCTCTGCGGGAAGAACTGGGCGATGGTCATGGGGACCGCTAAGAGCGAGACCGCGAAAATGACCGCGATAACGCCGCTTTGATCCACCTTGAGCGGCAGATAACTCTGCGCGCCGCCGTACATCTTCCGGCCGACCACGCGCTTGGCATACTGCACCGGGATCTTCCGCTGGGCGGTCTCCACCCAAACGACTGCGATGATGACCGCGATCAAGGCCGCGACGATGGCGGACGCACTGATGAGGCCGATCTCCTCCAGGCGCACAAGCTCAAAGAGGCTCATGGACGCCGATGGGATGCGTTCCACAATGCCCGCGAAGATAAGCAGGGAAACACCGTTGCCGATGCCCTGCTCCGTCATCTGCTCGCCGAGCCACATGACGAAAATGGTGCCGGCAGTCAGCGTCAGGACGGTCACGCAGTAGAAAGCCCAGTCGGGGTTCACCACGACCGGAATGTTGCCCGGGGTCGGCATCTTGGTGATGGCCAGGGTCAGGCCGAAGGATTGGAACGTGGCGAGGAAGAGGGTGAGATAACGCGTGTAGTTGTTCAGCTTGCGCCGCCCGAGTTCCCCCTCCTTGGCAAGGCGGTCGAGCATCGGGAAGACATGCGCGCCCTGGAGGAGGCTGATGATGATCGAGGCGTTGATGTACGGCATGACGCCCATCGAGAAGATGGAGAAGCGCCCCAAAGCGCCGCCTGAGAAGGTGTTCAGAAAACCCAGGAGGCTGCCGGACTGGGCGTTGAAGATCGCGCGGATCGCGTCGCCGTTGACCCCTGGGATAGGGATGGCGGCGCCTACGCGGAATACCGCGATGGCGCCCAGCGCGAAGCCGATGCGCCGCCGTAGGTCCGGAACTTCGAAGAGATCGCCGAGTCCGCGCATGTCTTAAGCCTTCACGACCTCAGCCTTGCCGCCCACCTTCTCGATCTTGTCCTTCGCGCTCCGCGAGAAGGCGTGAGCCGAGACCTTCAACGCCCGCTTGAGTTCCCCGTCTCCAAGGACCTTCACAAGCCTCGTACCCTTGATCAAGCGGTGGATGCGCAGGTCCTCGACGGTGACCTCTGCCTTATTCTTGAAAACGCGGTCGATGCAGGCCAGGTCCACGATCTGATAGACAACCTTGAACGGACCGTTGGTGAAACCGCGCTTCGGGATGCGCCGCAAGAGCGGCGTCTGTCCTCCTTCGAAACCGACCTGCTTGCCGTCTCCGGAGCGGGAGCGCTGGCCCTTCTGGCCGCGCGTGGCGGTCTGGCCGGTTCCGGAGCCTTCGCCCATGCCGAGGCGGATGGGACGTTTTCGGGAGCCGGGGACCGGCTCGAGATTGGAAAGAGTGATCCTGTTCATGTCGTTTCTCGTCAGGCCGCGTTCACTTGCCGCGCAGCTTGGCGATATCCTCCTTCGTGCGGAGCATCTTGAGAGCCTCGAAGGTCGCTCCAACGGTGTTGAAAGGGTTTGGAGAGCCGAGGCTCTTGGTGAGGACGTTCTTGATTCCCGCGGCCTCCAGGACCGCGCGCACGCCGCCGCCCGCGATGACGCCCGTGCCGGGCGCGGCCGGCTTCATCCAGACCTTGCCGGAGCCGAACTTCGCGACGATCTCGTGAGGAATTGTGTCGCCGACCATCGCGAACTTGACGATCTCCTTGCGAGCCGACGCATTCCCCTTCATGATCGCGGCCTGAACGTCCTTGGCCTTGCCGAGTCCGAAGCCGACCGAGCCCGCGCCGTCGCCGACGACGATGATGGCCGAGAACGAAAAGCGCTTGCCTCCCTTGACGACCTTTGCCACGCGGTTGATCGCAACGACGGTTTCCTTGAAGCCGCCCTCTTCGCGTTGGTCGCTGCGTCCGCGGCGAGGACCGCGTGGACCTCCGCGGCTTCCGCCGCGATCGCCGCCTCCTCCGCGCTCATTGCGATCTGCGCCGGGCTGGGGCTGCGGGGGAACGGGCTGCTGAGGGACCGGCTTGGTTTCGGTGCTCATTAAGATCAATCTCCGTTAAAACTCGAGTCCGCCGGCGCGCGCCGCGTCGGCCAGGGCCTTCACGCGGCCGTGGTACACGTAGGCTCCTCGGTCGAACATGACCTTCTTGACGCCGGCCTTGATCGCCTTCGCCGCGATCTCTTCGCCGACCTTCTTGGCGGCATCGATGCTCTTGGCGGACTTCACGCCGGCCTTAAGGTCCTTGTCCATTGACGAAGCCGTCGCGAGCGTGACGCCTTTGGCGTCGTCGATCACCTGCGCGTAGATATACTTAAGACTGCGGTGCACCGACAGGCGTGGGCGCTCGCCGCGGTGCTCGAAAAGACGCCTCCGCGTGGAGGTCTTACGATGCTGGTAGCGGGTCCATTTGTCTTTCATGGCTTTATTTCTTGCCTCCCGCGCCGGCGCTTGCGCCCGCGGCCGTCTTGCCTGCCTTCTTGCGGACATACTCGCCCTGGTATCGGATGCCTGTGCCCTTGTAAGGTTCGGGCTTGCGTAATTCGCGGATCTTCGCGGCCGCCTCTCCGACGAGGTCCTTGCTCATGCCGGAGATGGTGAGCAGCGTCTTCTTCGGGTCCACCGTGACGGTGATGCCCTTGGGCACCTCAAAGATCACCGGATGCGACTTGCCCAGCGCAAGGGTCAGCTTTTGCCCCATGATCTCCGCGCGGAAACCCAGGCCGTGGATCTCAAGGATCTTGCTGTAACCGACGGCCACGCCCTGCACGAGATTGTTCAGGCGCGCGCGCATCATGCCCCAGATGGCGGAGGCATCGCGAGCGGCGCCGATGTCGGCCGTGAGAATGACCTTGCCGTCCTTGATCTCAGCTTTGACGTACGGATGAAGGGGTTCCTTGAGTTCTCCCTTGGGACCTTTGGCGGTTATGACGCCCCCATCGAGCTTGACCGAGACCCCGTTCGGGATGACGACTGGCTGTTTTCCGATTCGGCTCATGATTTTTTCACCAAACCTGGCAGAGGATCTCTCCGCCGACCTTCTTCTCCTTCGCCTGGCGATCCGTCATCACTCCCCGCGAGGTGGAGAGAATCGTCACCGCGAAACCGCCGCGCACGCGCGGGATGTCCTGGTAGGACCGGTACACGCGCAAACCAGGCTTTGAGACGCGCTGGATGCCGCGGATGACGCATTCCTTGGCGGGAGAGTACTTCAGGAAGATGCGGATGGTCCCACGCTTGTTGTTCCCGTTATAGAGCGACTTGTAGTTGGCGATGAAACCCTCGTCCTTGAGGACGCGGACGACCTCAAGCTTCATCTTGGACATCGGAACGTCCACGCGATCCTGCTGGCGGACGTTCGAGTTGCGGATGCGAGTGAGCAGGTCTGAGATGGGATCCATTTTATTTTCACCAGGAGGATTTCTTAACGCCGGGGAGCAGTCCGCCATGCGCCATCTTGCGGAAGCACATGCGGCACAGTCCGAAGTCGCGGTAGAACGCGCGGGGCCGACCGCAGATCTGGCATCGATTGCGGTGCCGCGTCGAGAATTTCGGAGTCTTCGTCATCTTCGCACGCCAAGCGGTGGTCGCCATGGTCAGTTCCTCGCGGCCGTCGCGGCCGCCGGCTGCTTGAACGGCATCCCGAGCTCCTTGAGGAGGTCGAGGCTGAGCGCGTCCTTGCCCTCGGTCATGACTATGGAAACGTTCATGCCGCGCTGTTTGGATACTCTCTCGGATGTGATCTCCGGGAAGATCAGCTGCTCTTTGAGTCCGAGATTGAAGTTGCCTGAGCCGTCCAGCCCACGGGGCTCAAGACCGCGAAAGTCTCGGATGCGCGGTATAGCCACCGTGATGAGGCGGTCCAAAAATTCCCACATCCGGTCGCCCCGCAGAGTGACGCGCACGCCGATCGGCATGCCCTCGCGCAGCTTGAAGTTGGAGATCGACTTCGAGGCGCGCCGCACCTGCGGCAATTGCCCGGTGATCAGGGCCAGTTCCTCGCGGGCGGCGTCCAGGGTCTGGACATTGTCGCGGGCCTCGGAGACGCCGATATTGACCACGATTTTTCTCAGACGCGGCACCTGGTGCGGGTTCTGGAGGGAGTGCTTTTCCATGAGAGCGGGAACCACGGCCTCCTTGTAAAGCGCCTTCATGCGCGGGATCGCGTGCTCGGTCTCGCGGCCGTCCGCGTTCACCTCGTACACCGGACCCGCGTTCTTGGAGGCTTGCTTCTCAAGGCCCGCCTTCTTGGCGAGGGCGGCGGCTTTCGCCGCTCTCGCCGCTTTTTCGTCTGGAGTCTTCTCAGCCATTGTCTTTATCCCGCTTCCTTGGTCTTTCCGGATCAGACGATCGTTTCGCCGGACTTAAGCGCCACGCGAATCTTGTCGCCGTTGGGCAGAGTCTTGAACTTGACGCGCGTGGGTTTATTCGTTTTTGGGTCGGCCAGCATCACCTTGGAGATCGAGATCGGCGCCTCCATCTTCACGAGGCCCCCTCTGTCGGTTTGCGTCGGCTTCTGGTGCTTGGTCACGATGTTGATCTTGGTGATGAGAACGCGGGCCGGCGTGAAGCCGTCTCCGGAGATGACCTCGATGACCTCGCCGACCTTCCCTTTGTCCTTGCCGGAGATGACGACGACCTTATCCTTCTTCTTGATCTTAAACTTCATGTCAGACGACCTCCGGCGCGAGGGAGATAATCTTCAGGAACTCCTTGTCGCGCAGCTCGCGGGCTACGGGCCCGAAGACGCGGGTGCCCCTCGGCTCGTTCTTGTCGTCGATGAGGCAAGCCGCGTTGTCGTCGAAGCTGACGAGGGAGCCGTCGGCGCGGCGCAAGTTGCGCTTGACGCGCACCACGACCGCCTTGACCACCGTTCCTTTCTTGATCGCGCCGTTCGGGAGCGCATCCACGACGGAGCAGACGATGATATCGCCGAGACTCGCGTAGCGACGATAACTGCCTCCCATCACATGGAAGCACTGCAGCTTGCGCGCGCCGGAGTTGTCGGCGACGTTGACCATGGTTCGGAGCTGGATCATCTCACTTCACCTCGGAAACGCGCGGGGCCGCCTTCACGACGCGTACCACGCGCCAGCGCTTCGTTTTGGAAAGCGGGCGGGTGCTGATAATCTCGACGGTGTCCCCCTCGCGGGATTGGTTGGCCTCGTCATGAGCGTGGAACTTCTTGGATTTGGTCATGACCTTCTCGTAGAAGGCATGGCGCATGGAGCGGGTCACGCGAACGACGCGCGTCTTGTCCATCTTGTCGGACACGACGACGCCTTCCAGGGTCTTGCGCTGGCCGCGCTCTTCAGCGGCGGCGGGAGCGGGCGCGACGGCGGCGATCTTCGTCACTTCACGGCCTCCTTCATGCGGATATGGGTCTTGAGGCGCGCGATCTCGCGGCGGAGGTGGCGCAGCTCCAATGGATTCTTGAGAGGAGCGACCTGGTGTTGGAACTCGAGCTTGGCGCGCTTTTCCAGAGCCTGGCGGAGCTCGGTGACAAGCTCGGTCGAGGCCAAGTCGATCTTATTCTGCGTCAGCATCTTCTTTTTTTCGGCCATCTTAGACGTGCTCCCGGGCGATGAACTTCGTGCGGATCGGCAATTTATACGACGCCATCTTGAGCGCCTTCTGCGCTTCTTCACGGGTCAAGCCCATGACCTCAAAAAGAACGCGACCCGGCCGGACGACGGCAGCCCAATGGTCCGGAGCGCCCTTACCCTTGCCCATGCGAGTTTCGGCGGGGTGCTTGGTGATCGCCTTGTCGGGGAAAATGCGGACCCAGAGCTTGCCGCCCTTCTTGAGGTGGCGGCTGATGGTCACGCGACTCGATTCGATCTGGCGGGCGGTGACCCACTTCGGCTCCAACGCCTTCAAGCCAAACTCGCCGAAGGAGAGGGAAACGCCGCGCTTGGCCGGGCCCTTGATGCGGGGATGGCTGTGGGGCTTGCGGTATTTGACGCGCTTGGGCATCAGCATATCACTTCGCCCCCTCGACCTTGTCGGCCACGGCCTGGATCTCGGCGGGGACCGGAGCGCCCACCGGGGTCTCGCCGCTCTCGATGGCCATCGCGGCGGCGGCGAGCGCTGCCTCCTTCTTGGCCATCTGCTGCAGCTCCTTGAAGGACTTAACGAAGTGCTGCTTCTTGAAAATCCAGACCTTCACGCCGATGAGCCCGGCGGAAGTCATCGCCTCGGCCGTGCCGTAGTCCACGTCCGCGGCGAAGGTGTGCAGGGGCACGCGCCCCTCGCGGTTCCACTCGCGGCGCGAGATCTCGGCGCCGTTGATGCGCCCGGAGACCATCACCTTGATGCCCAGAGCGCCCGACTGAATCGTACGCTCCATGGCGCGTCGCATAGCGCGGCGATGGGCGATGCGCTTCTCGAGCTGGACCGCGATGGATTCGGCCACCAGGCGGCTGTCGAGCTCGGGGTCCTTGATCTCCATCACGTTGATGTAGGTCTTACGCTGCGTCATGCCCTCGACGTTCTTGCGCAGGGACTCGATGTCGGCGCCCTTCTTGCCGATGACGACGCCGGGGCGGGCCGTGTGGATATTGACACGCAAGTAGGAGCCGGCGCGCTCGATGCCGACCCAACTGACAGCGGCGGCCCGGAAGGTGTTGCGAACCAGGTTGCGGATCTTGAAGTCTTCGCCGATCAGCGCGGGGGCGTCCTTGACGGAGAACCACTTGGACTGCCAGTCGTGGATGTAGCCGAGGCGCAGCGCGTTCGGATTGGTTTTATTGCCCATGTTGTTACTTCCTCTTCCCCATGACGCGTTCGTCGCTGACGACGACGGTCAAGTGACAGACCTTCCTCTTGAAGGTGTAGGCCCGGCCCTGAGGGGCGGGCAGCATGCGCTTCATGTTTCCCATCGGCCCCATCGTGGACCAGCAGGATTTGATATAGACCTTCTCCGGCGCGAGCGGCCTGCCGGCCTTCGTGGCCTGGTTGACCAGGTTGGCGGCGGCGGACCGGACGGCCTTAGAAATCATGCGCGAACAGATGCGCGGGATCATCGGCAGGAGACGCTCGGCTTCGAGCACTGACTTGCCGCGGATCTCCTTGAGGACCTGCGCTACCTTGCGCGTCCCATATCTCTGAAATCGAGCGTGAGCTGTGGCTTCCATGTCTATTCCTTTGTTAAGGCCTGCAAGACTCAGGTCTTCGCCGTCGCGTCCTTCGACGTGCCGCCGTGGGCCTTGAAAAACCGGGTGAAGGAAAATTCGCCCAGCTTGTGGCCGACCATCTGCTCCGTCACGTATATCGGAAGGAACTTCCGGCCGTTATGCACGGAGAAAGTGTGTCCGACAAAGTCGGGCACGATGGTGCATTTACGCGACCATGTCTTGATCGGCTTCTTCTCGCCGGCCGTGTTCAGCTTCTGCACCTTCGCTAGGACCCTCGGGTCGATGAAGGGTCCTTTCTTTGTCGATCGGCTCATATCTTCTTTCCTCTATTCCTCAGCCCGCGTGCTGCGCCGAGCGGCGCCGGTCTGAGACGATCATCCAGCCCCAGACCTTCTTCTTGTTTCGGGTCTTGTATCCCTTCGACAGTTGATTCCAAGGCGAACGCGGGTGGTTATTGCCCTTGGACTTGCCGCGGCCACCGCCGAGCGGGTGGTCGGTCGCGTTCATGGCGCCGCCGCGGACCGTCGGGCGGATGCCGCGGTGGCGGTTGCGTCCCGCCTTGCCGAGCGTGATCGTGTTGTGCTCCGTGTTGCCCACCTGGCCCAGGGTGGCCATGCAGATCTCGGGAACCATACGGACCTCGCCCGAAGGCATCTTGAGTTGGGCGTAGCCGCCGTCCTTGTTCATGACTTGAGCCTGGGAACCGGCGGAACGCATCATCTGAGCGCCCTTGCCGGGGTTGAGTTCAACATTGTGGACAAAAGAGCCTTCCGGGATCTTGTTGAGCGGCAGGGCGTTGCCGACCTTGATCTCGGCCGTCGGGCCGCTGGTGACTACGTCGCCAACCTTCAAGCCGACGGGATGGAGGATGTAGCGCTTCTCGCCGTCGGCGTAATGGAGGAGACAGATGCGCGCGGTGCGATTGGGATCATACTCGATCGTGGCGACCTTCGCCGGGATGCCGGCCTTATCGCGCTTGAAATCCACGCGGCGGAAGGCGCGCTTGTGGCCGCCTCCCTGGTGGCGGACCATGATCATGCCGGTGTTGTTACGACCGCCCTTCCGGGTGACCTTGGAGACGAGGCTCTTCTCAGGGGTCTTCGTCGTCAACTCCGAGAAGTCCGCGGAAGTCATCCCTCGGCGCGACGGCGTGTACGGCTTATAGGACTTAATGGGCATATTCGTGGACCTCAGGAACCCGACTGTTGGGCGAAATCAATCTTCTGGCCCTCGGCCACGGTCACGATCGCCTTCTTCCAGTCAGGAAGCATCCCGCCACCCCGGCCATGACGGCGGAACTTGCCCGGGATGATCATGGTGCGGACCTTCTCGACCGATACCTTGAACATCTTCTCGATCGCGGTCTTGATGTCTGTCTTCGTCGCCGTGGGAGCGGCCTCGAAGAGGTACTGGTTGTACTTCTCCTGGATAAGCGTGCCGCGCTCGGTCAAGAGCGGTCGGACCAGGATGGCGTGGAGATCTTTGGACATATTTGGTTGCCTCAGTTCCAGCGCGCGCCCAGCTTCTCAAGGGCGGGCTGAGTGATCAACAGCTTCTCACACTGCAGGACCTCGTAAGCATTGATGTCGGAAGCCAGACGCAGGAGCACCGTGGGAATGTTGCGGACGGCGCGGGTCAAAGACGCATTCGGCGCGTCGAGGACGATCAGTGTCTTGCCCTCGCAGCCGAGCTTATTGAGGAGGCCGGCTACCAGCTTCGTCTTAGGCTCCTTGATGGAGAGTTCCTTGACGCAGACAAGGCTGCCGTCCTGCGCGCGGGCCGAGAGGGCCTGGGCGAGGGCGAGCCGCGCCTTCTGGCGGGGGTAGGCGAGGCGGGAGCCCATGCCCAAGCGCGGGCCGTGGATGATCCCGCCGCCACGCCACAGACCCGAGCGTATGGAACCCGCGCGGGCGCGGCCGGTGTGCTTCTGCTTCCACGGTTTGCGCCCACCGCCGGAAACCTCAGAACGACTCTTCGTATGGGCCGCCCAGGCGCGCTGGTTGGCGAGATACACCATGACGAACTCGTGCAGGAAGCGGCGCGAGGGCTTGTGCCCGAAGATGTTCTCGGGAAGGACGAATTGGCCGACTTCCTTGCCGTCGACGTCGATGACCTTGGCATCCATATTCGGACTCCCTGCCTACTTCTTGGCGCCGGGCTTGGCGGCGGCCTTGATGATGTTGCCCATCTTGTCCTTCTTGATGGCGGACTTGACGATCTCAGTGCGGAACTTCTTGGGCTTGACCGTCTCGAAAATCGTGACTAGGCCGCCCCTCGGACCGGGCACCGCGCCCGCGAGGTAGATCAGGTTCTTCTCAGGATCGATCGAAACGACCTCTATCTTCATCGTCGAGATCTTTGTGTTCCCTAAATGTCCGGCCATGCGCTGGCCGGGCATCACGCGTCCCAGGGAGCGGCGCGAGGCGAGCGAGCCCGGCGAACGCTGCTTGTCCGAGGCGCCGTGCGAGGCCGGCAGGCCTTTGAAATTATGGCGCTTCATGACGCCGGCAAAACCCTTGCCCTTGCAGATACCCTGAACGTCCACGTAGTCGCCGGGCTTGAAGGCGCCGTCGACGACGACGGTCTGTCCGGCCTCGAGACCCTTGGTGTCGCAGACGCGTATCTCACGAACGTACCGCATCGCGGGAACGCCAGCCTTCTTAAATTGGCCGAGCTCGGCTTTCGAGCAGGATTTCTCACGGCCCTGGCCGAAGCCCAACTGAACGGCATTATAGCCGTCCTTGGACTCGACGGTCTTGACCCGCAGGATCGGGCACGGACCAGCCTTCACGACGGTAACATCGTAGAAGTTCTGGTCCTTCGGATGGAAGATCTGCGTCATGCCGATCTTCTCGCCCAGAATGGCGCGGAACGTCGCCGGAGCCTTCTTGGCCCCGTCGTTCTCAGTCGCGGCGATCGTCGTCTGCTGCTCGCTCATAAGGCAAAAAACTCCTCTTTACTCTAGGAAAGCCTGAAAAAGGCCGTCCGCCAAGCTCGTTAGAGCTTTATTTCGACGTCGACACCAGCCGGCAGGTCAAGCTTCATAAGCTCATCAACCGTCTTCGAGGTCGTACTATTGAGCTCGATAAGACGCTTATGAATCCTCATCTCAAACTGCTCGCGCGACTTCTTGTCGACGTGCGGAGACCGCAACACCGTATACTTCTTGATGTGCGTGGGCAACAGGATGGGGCCGGAAACGACAGCTCCCGTACGCTGGGCCGTCTCGACGATCTTCCCGACGCTGGCGTCAAGGACGCGATGGTCGTAAGCGCGAAGGCGGATGCGGATTCTCTGCTGCGAATTGTCAATCTCATTCATGATTGTACCTTATTCCCTGTGATGATTCCTAGTCCAAAATATCCGCGACGACGCCGGCGCCGACCGTGTGGCCGCCTTCGCGCACGGCGAAGCGCAGGCCCTTCTCCATCGCGATCGGACAGATCAACTCGCACTCGATGTCGATGTTGTCTCC